>WNGR01004931.1_pt1 | contig 14364 bp, 13 predicted proteins | sample 5407581 | NCBI WGS metagenome assembly WNGR01 (sample SAMN13153383, study PRJNA577476) | soil metagenome | isolation source: 80 cm soil or saprolite under Garry oak tree replicate 2 | place: USA:California | collected 2016-06-15
GGCATCACGAGTCGTTGTTGTCGTTGCGTTCTGGATCTTGTTTGGGCGCCTGGTCAGGACCGGATGCCGGCTTCGTGGCCTCCGCGCTCCGGCCGCCGAAGACCTCGTCCTTTATCCGGGTCAGCGCGTCCTCGAGGATGGACCGCAGGTCGCCGAGCGCGTTCTCGCCGACCGACTCGGTGTTCCATGCGGCCTTGCGCAGGTCCCTGGCGAAATCGACGGCGAGCCGCTCCAGATCGCGGAACAGGCCGGCATCGAGACCCGGGGTGCCAGGCCAGCCGCGGCCGCGCCAGCCCGCCCACTGCTGCCAGTTCTGCCAGTTCTGCGACGAGGCCCAGTCGGCCCATTCCCGGCGGGAGCCCCCGGCTTCGTCGCGGTCCCGCCTGGCGTCCTCCCTCGCCTGCCTGGCCTGCCGCACCCCCTCGCGCAGCGCCTCGCGGGCCTGCCTGGCCGCGTCCCTCGGGTCCGCCCCGCCGTCGGCCTGCTGGGTCCCCTGCCTGGCCTCGTCCCTGGCCTGCCTGGCGCTCTCCCTGACCTCGTCCCTGGCCCGCCTGGCCCGGTCCCTCGCCGCCTCGCGCGCCTGCTCACGATGCTCCCTGCGGACGTCCTTCGCCGCCCAGGTGAGTTCCTCGCGCAGGTTGCGCACGGTGTCCCTGACGTCCTCGGTCACCTCGCGCGCGATGTCCCTGACCGACTCGGTGAGCTCCTCCTCGAGTTCGGCCAGGTCGTCGAGGCGCGCGTTGATCTCCGCCCGCCCCTTGTCGGTGATCCGGTACACCTTCTTGCCGTCGACCTCGTCGTGGGTGACCAGGCCCTCCTCCTCGAGCCTGGCCAGCCGCGGGTAGATGGTTCCCGGCGATGGCGCGTAGACGCCCAGGAAGCGGTCCTGCAGCAGCCGGATCACCTCATAGCCGTGCCGCGGTGCCTCGTCGAGCAGCTTGAGCAGGTAGAGGCGGAGGCCGCCGTGCCGGAATACCGGGCTCACCGGGTATCACCCGGCTGCGTCGCAGAGTGGGTCGGCTCGGCCGCACCGGTGGGCTCGGCCGCGCCGGTGGGCTCGGGTGTGCCAGTGGGCTCGGGTGCGCCGGTGGGCTCGGGTGCACCGGTGGGCTCGGGCGCGCCGGCAGGCTCGGCGGCGGCCGCGGGTTCTGGCCCGGCCTCGGCTTCCGGCCGGGCCAGCAGCGTCACGTCGCCGGTCATGCTGGTCACGCTGAGGTTGGCCGAGCCGGAGCCGATGGTGGCGCTCATCGCGGCGGGCCCGGGGCCCGGGGAGGCGCACATCCCGTCGAAGCCGCTGCGCACCCGGCCGGACGTGGACCGGAGGTCCACGCGGGCGCTCGCGGAGGCCGGGACGCGGACGGCCACGTCGCCGGAGACCGTGGCCACCTTGAGCCCGCCGTCGTCGTGCAGGTCGATGTCGGCCGTCACCCGGCCGCTCACGGTCTTGGCGTCCAGGTGCCGGACGGCGCCGCCGGCCAAGGTCAGGTCGCCGGAGACCGAGTTGAACGCGATCTCCCCGTCGATGCCGCGCGCCTCGAGGTCCCCGGACACGGTCTTCGCGTCCACGCTGCCGATCACGCCATCAAGCGTGATGTCTCCGGAGACGCTCTTGGCGGATATATTCGCGGAGATTCCGGACACGATCGCACTCGCGTTGACCACGCCCACCTGCGTGGGGCAGCCTCCGGGCACGGTGACCGTGACGTCCGCCGAGTGGCGCTGCGGGCGCAGCCAGCCGAGCAGCCCGTCCCACTGCAGGTCCTCGTAGGTGATGGTCAGGATCCCGGCCTCATGGGTTACCAGCAGCGGCTGGCCGGCCAGGCTGGAGACATCCAGCGACGGCTCATCTTGGCTGCCCAGGATGGCCACGGATCCCGAGATCACTCGCACCCTGAGCGCGGCGACGTCACCGAGGTCGATGGTCCTGGGGGAGTCGATAGTCCAGCGAGGCATTGTTTCCCTCCCTCGCGGCGGATGCAGCCGCGCGCTGCTGTGATTACGTTACACGATATATCGTGTCCTCGGGAAGTCAAGATGTATCGCGACTTCCCGAGCCGGGCGCGCCTAGTCCTCGTCGTCGTCCAGCCGCGCCAGCCAGCTGGCCAGGCGGTCAACCGAGGCTTCCGCGTCCGGGTGCAGATCAATGAACTCGCTCAGCCGCTCGGCCAGCCAGCCCAGCGTGACCTGCTCTTGGCCCCGCCGGTCCGACAGTTCCTCCAGCCCGCGATCAGTGAAGTACATGAACGCTAATCCCTCCGGGACAATGCCGTCTCGACCAGGCGGGCCTGCTCGTCGGCATGGGCCCTGGCCGAGCCGCCCGCGGGCGCCGACGACGCGGGCGGCGACACCAGGGCGACCGGGCGGCCGAGGATCCCGGGAAGCCGCAGCCCCATATAGGGCCACGCCCCCATGTTGGCCGGCTCCTCCTGGACCCAGGTCACCTCGCTGGCGGCCGGGAAGGCGGCCAGCTCGGCGGTGAGCTCGCCGGCGGACAGCGGGTACAGCCGCTCGACGCGGAGGATCGCGATATCGGCCAGGCCCGCGGCCCGCCGCTGCGCGGCCAGGTCGTAGTAGACCTTGCCGGAGCAGAGGAGCACCCGGCGCACGGCCGCGTCGTCGAGTTCCTCCTGCTCGCCGAGCACCGGCCGGAACGAGCCGCTGGTGAAGTCCCGTACCGGCGAGGTGGCTGTCTTCAGCCGCAGCATCGACTTCGGGGTCGCCGTGATCAGCGGCTTGACCCGCGCGGACAGGGCCTGCCAGCGCAGCAGGTGGAAGTAGTTGGCCGGGGTGCTCGGCACCGCGACGGTCATGTTGTCCTGCGCGCACAGCGACAGGAACCGCTCCAGCCGGGCCGAGGAGTGATCCGGGCCCTGGCCCTCGTACCCGTGCGGCAGCAGCAGCACCAGGCCGGAGCGCTGGCCCCACTTCTGCTCGCCGGAGCTGATGAACTCGTCCACTATCGTCTGCGCGCCATCGACGAAGTCGCCGAACTGGGCCTCCCAGCAGACCAGGGCGTCGGGCCGGGCGACCGAGTAGCCGTACTCGAAGCCGACCGCCGCGAACTCCGACAGCAGCGAGTCGTACGCGTGGAACCTCGCCTCGGGGGTGTTGAACGTCCGCAGCGGCTGGTACTCCTCGCCGGTGTGCCGGTCCACGATCACCGCGTGCCGCTGGCCGAATGTGCCGCGCCGGGTGTCCTGGCCGACCAGCCGGACCGTGTGGCCATCGATGAGCACGCTGCCGAACGCCAGCAGCTCGCCGGTGGCCCAGTCGATCTCGTCCCGCTCGACCATGACGGCGCGCCGCTGCAGCTGCGGCAGCAGCCTCGGATGCGGGGTGAAGCCGTCGGGCAGGTTCAGCTGGGTGTCGATGATGCGCTTGATGGTCTCCTCGGTGATGGGCGTGGGCGCCGAGCCGTGATCGGCGGGTTCGGTGTCGCCGGGGGGCGGCCGCACCACCGCGCCGGGCTCCACCGGCCTGCTGGTCACGTCCCTGGTCTCGGTGAAGGCCCGCTCCAGCTCCTGCTGGTAGTCGCGCAGCGCCTGCTCGGCCTCCTCCAGGGTGATGTCGCCGCGCCCGATCAGGGACTCGGTGTAGAGCTTGCGCACCGACCGCTTGGCGTCGATCAGGTCGTACATCAGCGGCTGGGTGAACGAGGGGTTGTCCGCCTCGTTATGCCCGCGGCGCCGGTAGCAGATCATGTCGATGACGACGTCTTTCCTGAACGCCTGGCGGTACTCGAAGGCGAGCCTGCCGACCCGGACCACGGCCTCGGGGTCGTCCCCGTTGACGTGGAAGATCGGCGCCTGGATCATGCGGGCCACGTCCGTGGAGTAGACGCTTGACCGGGAGTACTCCGGTGCCGTGGTGAACCCGACCTGGTTGTTCACCACGATGTGCACCGTCCCGCCGGTCCGGTAGCCGCGCAGCTGCGACAGCTCGAGCGTCTCCGCCACCACCCCCTGGCCGGCGAACGCCGCGTCCCCGTGAATCAGCACCGGCAGCACGGTGAACCCGGGCTCGCCCATGTCGATCACGTCCTGCTTGGCCCGGACGACGCCCTCGAGCACCGGGTCGACGGCCTCCAGGTGGCTCGGGTTGGCCACCAGCGAGGTCCGGATCGCCGAGCCGTCGCCGGGGGCATACTTGCCCTCCGCGCCCAGGTGGTACTTGACGTCACCGGATCCGTGCGTGCTGGCCGGGTCCAGGTTCCCCTCGAACTCCTGGAAGATCTGCGCGTAGGACTTGCCCACGATGTTCGCGAGCACGTTCAGCCGCCCCCGGTGCGCCATGCCGATCACGGCCTCGTCCAGCTGCTGGTGCGCCGCCTCGGTGAGCACCGCGTCCAGCAGCGGGATCAGCGACTCCGCGCCCTCCAGGGAGAACCTGCGCTGGCCGACGAACTTCGTCTGCAGGAACATCTCGAAGGCCTCGGCGACGTTCAGCCGGGACAGGATCCGGACCTGATCGTCGTGGTCGGCCCGGCCGTGCGGCCGCTCGATCCTGGCCTGCAGCCAGGCCCGCTCCTCCGGGTTCTGCATGTGCATGTACTCGATGCCGACCGTGCGGCAGTAGGAGTCGCGCAGCACGCCGAGTATCTCCCGCAGCTGCATACGCGGCTTGCCGCCGAATCCCCCGGTCGCGAACTCGCGCTCCAGGTCCCAGAGGGTCAGCCCGTGCTGGTTGATGTCCAGGTCGGGATGCTTGCGCTGCTTGTACTCGAGCGGGTCGGTGTCGGCCATGAGGTGCCCGCGGACCCGGTAGGCGTGGATCAGCTCATGGACCCGCGCCGCTTTCGACAGGTCATCCTCATGGCCGGCCGGGATGTCCTGGACCCAGCGCACGGGCTCGTAAGGGATCCGCAGCGACTGGAACACGTCGTCGTAGAAGCCGTGATCGCCGAGCAGCAGCGCGTGGATGACCCGGAGGAAGTCGCCCGACTGCGCGCCCTGGATGATCCGGTGGTCGTAGGTGGAGGTGAGCGTGACCGTCTTGCTGATCGCCAGCCTGGCGATGGTCTCGGCGGACGCGCCCTGGTAGGCGGCCGGGAGCTCCATCGCGCCCACGCCGACGATGCACCCCTGGCCGGCCATCAGCCGCGGCACCGAGTGCTCGGTGCCGATCGTGCCCGGGTTGGTGAGGCTGATCGTGGTGCCCACGAAGTCCTCGACCGTGAGCTTGCCGGTGCGGGCCTTGCGGACGGTGTCCTCGTACGCGGTCCAGAACTGGCGGAAGTCCATCGTCTCCGCGGCCTTGATGCTGGGCACCAGCAGCTGCCGGGACCCGCCGGCCTTGCGCACGTCGATGGCCAGGCCGAGGTTGACGTGCTCCGGCCGGACCAGGACCGGCTTGCCGTCCACCTCGGCGTAGGAGTCGTTCATCTCCGGGGCCGCGGACAGCGCCCTGACTACCGCGTAGCCGATGAGGTGGGTAAACGACACCTTCCCGCCGCGGCCGCGGCCGAGGTGGTTGTTGATCACTATGCGGTTGTCGACCAGAAGCTTCGCCGGGATGGCCCGCACGCTGGTCGCGGTGGGCACGGTGAGGCTCGCGGCCATGTTCGCCGCGGTGCGGGCGGCGGCCCCGCGCAGCCGGATCTCGGTCGCGCCCGCCACGGCGGGCGCTGGTCCCGCTGCGGGAGCCTGGGCGGGCGCCGCTGGCCCGCCCGGGCCCGGCGAAACGGTGCCCGGTGCACTCTTGGCCGGCGGTGCTGTGCCTGCCTGGGCAGCGCCCGCCGGGGCTGTGCCGGGCGGGGCACTGGCTGGCGGGGCTGAGCCTGATGATGCCGGGCCCGGCGGTGCTGCGGCCGGGGGAGCAGGCGCTGGCGCGCCCGGCCGTGGCGGGGCAGCGGCCCCCGGCGGGGCCGCCTGGGTGAGTGAGCCCGTGGCGGCGGCGCGGGATGGCTCGGCCGGCTTCGGGTGGTAGTCGGCAAAGAAGTTCCACCACGCCCGGTCCACCGAGCCGGGGTCCGCGAGGTACCGCTGGTAGAGCTCGTCCACCAGCCATTCGTTGGGGCCGAAGTCCGTGCCCGCTGGCGGCTGTCCGGCCTGTCCGGCTTGTCCGGACCCGCCTGGCTGGCCTGCCCGGGCGACCGGTCCTTGGCCGCCTGGCTGGCCCGTCCCGCCTGCGGCGCGGGGCGCGGACGGCTCCTGCGCACGGGGACTGCCGTCTGCTTGCTCTGTGAGATCCGCGGATGCCCGCGGGGACTCAGAAGACACGGCGGACATCGCCTCTTCCGAAGCTGGTTTATCTGTCATTTCCGCACACCAGGCTACCTGGCGGCGGATCTGAGAGCCGAGCCTGCCGGGCGGCGCGTGGTCGAACGGTCACGCGGAGACGCGGTCCCTGCCGTGCGGTTCCAGCCAGCTGACAAACGGGCCCTTAGGCACGATCCGTGACGGGTTGATCCAGGTCTGCGTCTGGTAATAGTGACGCTTGATCTGGTCGAAGTCCGTGGTGTCGCCGAAACCCGGGCGCTGGTAGAGATCGCGGGCGTAGCCCCAGAGGTTACGGTAGTCGATCAGCCGGTGCAAGTTGCACTTGAAGTGGATGTAGTAGACGGCGTCGAACCTCGCCAGCGTCGGGAACAGCCGCACGTCCGCCTCGCACAGCTCGCTGCCGAACAGGAACCTGCGCTGGGCCAGCCGGTCGTCAAGCGCGTTCATGGTCGCGAACAGCGTGTCGCACGCCTCTTCATAGGCGGCCTGCGTGGTCGCGAGCCCGGCCTTGTACACGCCGTAGTTGATCGCGTGGTAGATCAGCGTGGCCAGCGCCTCGATCTCCCGGCGCTGCGCCGGAGGGTAGAGGTCGGGCGCCCCCGGCCGGTGGTAGGCGACGAACTCGGTCTCGAACATGACGGTGATCTGCGGTACATCGTTGCTGATGATCCGCTGTGTCTGGGTGTCCCACAGGAACGGCACGGTGACCTTGCCCTGGTACGAAGGATCGGTGACCGTGTAGAGCTCGGAGAGGAATCGCGCTCCGGTGACCGGGTCCGCGCCGCCGTAGGTGTCCGGGAACCGCCAGCCGCGCTCGTCGACGATCGGGTCGGTCAGGCTCAGGCCGATAACCTGCTCAAGCCCGAGCAGCCTGCGGACGATCAGCGCCCGGTGCGACCACGGGCACGCCAGTGATGCGTAAAGTTGATAACGCGCTGGCTCCGCTGGGAACCCGCTTGACCCATCCTTCGTGATCCGCCCCGAGAAGGTGCCCTGATGGCGCATGAAGCCGCCCGTGGACGACGTGGCTGAGGCCGGCTGAGGCATGGAAGGCATCACCGTCCCTTCCCAGGACCGAAAGGGCGCTGCGTGATTTCCTACTAGATCACGGCTCGCCGGGACAGGTTACGCGCCGGGTATTTTTCGGGCATCACGGTCTGCCGCGGCTGAGGCGCGGTTCCGGCGCGGTGAGTTGGCGGCACGGGAAGGGGCGGCCGGTTGGGCTCCATCGTTGGCGGTCTGACTCACCTCAACGGCTGGGTCGATTACGGCGTGATCGCGGCGCTGGTCTTCGGTGAGACCGCGATATTCCTCGGGTTCGTGCTGCCGGGCGAGGCCGCCGTCGTGCTCGGCGGCGCGCTGGCCAACCGCGGTCACCTGTCGCTGGCCGTGCTGGCGGCCGTGGTGGTGGTCACGGCGGTGACCGGCCCGATGGTGGGCTACGAGATCGGCAGGCGCATGGGTGATCGCCTGTTCGCGACCGGGGCCATGCGCCGGGTGCCCGGCGGTCCGGAACGGGCCAGGTCCGCCTTGCGCAACCGCGGCGGGCTCGCCGTCCTGCTCGGCAGGTTCGTCGCGTTCGCGCGCGCGGTGATGCCGGCCGCCGCGGGAGCCGTGCAGGTTCCTTACCGGACGTTCTTCCTCTACAACGTGACCAGCGGGGTCATCTGGGGAGTCGGCTACTGCCTGCTCGGGTACCTGGCAGGCTCGGCGTACTCGGCCATCGAGAGCCGCGTGGGCACCGGGCTCGCCATCGCCGTGGCCGCGATCATCGTCGCCGGCGTGGCCGTGTTCGCGGTGCGCCGGCATCGCGCCCCCCGCCGGGCCAGTGCGCCGGGGGAAGACAGCGCACCGCGGGAAGACATCGGCGGCTGACCGGCCGGCCGGGATACGGGTCACCCTGGCCGGCCGAACAGGTCCTCCCGCCGGTGCTCCAGGCACGGCAGGATCGTCCTGGCCTCGGCCGTCAGCTCGGTGTCGACCTCGCCGACGGCGATGCCTGGCCGGTACCCGAGGTCCAGCCGGACCGCGCCCAGCGGGTCGATGAGCATGCTGCGCCCCACGCCCGTGGGCGCGCGGGTGGCGGGTTCCTCCTGGTCGGGCACCTGGTCAGCCGCAGCCACCCAGACCGTGTTCTCGATCGCCCGAGCGCGGTTCAGCGTGACCCAGTGCTCTTCCTTGAACAGCCCGGCGCCCCAGCCGGACAGAACCACGATCAGATCTGCCCCGCGCGTGACCAGGGCCCGGGCATGCTCGGGAAACCGGATGTCATAACAGGTCAGCAGGCCGACACGGAGGCCGCCCAGTTCGGTGACCGTCGGCTCATTCCCCCCGGCGACCTCATCGGACTCTCGCTGGCCGAGCGCGTCGAACATGTGGATTTTCCGGTACGCGGCGACCAGGCGCCCGCGTGCGTCGAAGGCGACAGCGGTGTTGTAGACGCGCTGGCCGGGGCCTGGCTCGAAGACACCGGCCACCACAGCTACCCCGTGATCGCGCGCGGCTTCGGACAGGCTGCGGCAGAACGGGCCGTCCGTTGGCTCTGCCGCCGCCCGGAGGTCGGTCCCGAATCGCACCTGGGTCCCTTCGGGGAACACCGCCAGCTGCGCCCCGGCGAGCGCCGCGTCGGCCAGCGCCTTCTGGGCCCGACCGAGGTTGACCGATGGATCGGAGCTGACTGGAACCTGGCAGAGCGCGACTCGCATGGCCGCAGCGTAAGTCACAATCGGCCGCGCCGCATCAGCGGTTCGCCGGGAAGGGCCGCAGCGTGCCTGCTGTCCCGCGGCCCTTCCCGGGCCCCCGCGCCCCCTCCATCACCGGGTCCCCGGCCTCCTGTCCATCACCGGGTCCCCAGCGCCCGGCTCGCCACCGGGTCTGGCCTGCTGCCCATCACCGGGCTTCCGCGCCCTGCCCAGCGCCGGGCGCCTCCCCCGCGGCTCCTCCTAGCGCTGCGGCCCGGCGCTGCCAGCCATGGCCGGGCCGGCACGGTCGGCCCGCCGGTCACGATCGGCCCTGAGGTCACGGTCGCCCCGGCCGCCACGGCTGGGGCGTCCTCCCGGTGCCCGTCGGCGGACCGGCCCCGGTCCCGGCCCCGGCTACGGGCGCGGGATACGGGCCGGCTAATCCCCGATGCGTGGAACGCCAGCAGCCTCCTGGCGGCGCGCTCCAGCGGGCCGGGAGCACGATCGGCCATGCTGCGCGCGCTCTCCTCGCGCCTGCTGGCGATGGTGACGAGCACGATGGCGGCGAGCGGCACGCCCGCGACGACGATTGCGATCACCGTCAGCAAGATGATCATCACGTCCACCTCCCGGGGCTCAGGTGGCTGCATCACTCGAGGTGTCTGCGCTTTGCCGCCGGAGCGGCTGGCATTAGCATCGCCCTGATGTCACCACTGATTAGACTCATACCAAACAGTGGTGCGTTTAAAACAGACTGAGTGGGTAGATTCCACCTATCCAGATGGTGAGAATCATGGGTACCTCTGAAGGGCGGTTCGGGCAGTGGCTCACGCGCGGTACCAGCAGATCGCGGACCGCCTCCGCGACCAGATCACGGCCGGCGTGTTCGGGCCGGGCGAGCGCCTGCCCAGCGAGCCCGACCTCATCGAGGAGTACCAGGCGTCAAGGAACACGGTCCGGCTCGCGATAGCGCTGCTCACCAACCAGGGGCTGGTGGTGACCAGGCAGGGCCTGGGGACCTTCGTCCAGCAGCCGACCAGGCCGTTCACCGCGCTGCTGTCCCGGGTGAACGTCCCGCCCGGTGAGCAGCATGTGGACACGGCGCTGCCGGTGGTCGGCGCGGCGGCCGGGCAGCCGGAGACGGCACGGCTGATGGTGGAGACGGCCGAGGCGAGCGCGAGCGTCGCGGCGAGCCTCGACATCAAGCCAGGCGACCCGGTGGTCATCCGCCGGTCGCAGCGCTACATCGGGGAGGTTCCCTGGCTGCTCATCGCCTCCTTCTTCCCGATGGACCTGGCCAGCGGGACCGCGCTGGAGCAGGCGGGCAGCATCGACGAGGGCAGCATCCAACTGCTCGCCGATCTCGGCTACCCGCAGCTGGGCTTCAGGGACGAGATCGGCGCGCGGATGCCTGACGCGCGCGAGTTCGAGTTCTTCGGCCTGACCACGGGCACGCCGGTCATCGTCGTCGGCCGGACCGCCTACGGCGCGTCACGGCCGCTCAGGCTCACTCGCTACGTTTACCGTGCCGACCGGGTCAAGCTTGCGCACGAGGTGGCCACCATCCCGGAGAAATACCAGGACGCCGACCGCCGCTGAGCCACGGGCCAGCGGAGCCGGGGATCCCGCCGCCATCAGAGCGCCGTCAGGGCCGGGATCCCGGGCGCAGGAACGAGCGCCTCTGCGGTGATGGCCCCGCCGGTTATTGTTTGCCCGTGATCGCGCTCCTCCTGGCCGCGGTCGCAGTCGGGCTCGGAAACCTGGCCGCGGCCATCGGCATCGGCGTGGCCGGCGTGGACGCCAAGACCCGGCTGCGGGTCGGCGCCGTCTTCGGGGTCTTCGAGGCCGGGATGCCGGTCGTCGGGCTGCTGGCCGGCCGGCGGTTCGCCACGGAGCTGGGCGAGGCAGTGCGCTGGCCCGCCGCGAGTTTGCTGATGCTGGTCGGCGCGCTCGCCCTGATCCGGTCGATCCGGGAGAGCCGCAGGAGCCCTGGCCCGGCGCCCCGCCAGCCGGCCATACCCGCGCCCGGCCTGGGCCGCCTGCTGCTCAGCGGGCTGGCGCTCAGCCTGGACAACCTGGTCATCGGTTTCGCACTCGGCACCTACGGAGTTGGCATCGCGGCCGGGGCGCTGGTGATCGGAGCGGTCAGCGTCGCGATGTCGCTCGCCGGGCTGGAGCTGGGCAGCATGCTCGGCCGGTGGGCCGGGCGGCGGAGCGAGCAGATGAGCGGCGTGATCCTGATCCTGGTGGGAGCGGCTATCGCCGGAGGATTCGGCTAGTTACTCTCCGAGCCGGAGCGCGGCTTTCGGGCAGGACCTGACCGCGTGCCGCACGGCGTCGGCGAGCGCGGGCGGGACCTCTGCTACCTGGATATGCAGCCGGTCATCGTCGTCCACCTCGAACACCTCGGGGACCAGCCCGGCGCACACCGCGTTGGCCTCACAGGCGTCGCGGTCGACTTCCACCCTCACGCGCTGGTCTCCCTGGGGTTACGCGGCACTACGTACGGAGTACAGCATGTCCCGGTGCACCCGGGCAAGGGAGGGCAGGAGGGGCGGCGAAGCGGCAGACTGGCAGGCATGCAGAACGGATTTTCCCCGGAACTTGCCCGCGCCGCCGAGTCGGCCAAGGGCTTCATGCCTGCCCCTGAGGGCCAGGCGCTCTTCGACACGGCCGCGGCATACGCGAAGCAGGGCCCGGTCGCAGAAATCGGGACCTACTGCGGTAAATCAACGATCTACCTGGCCGCGGCCGCGGGCGGGGCCGGCCAGCTGGTCATCACCGTCGATCATCACCATGGCTCAGAGGAGAATCAGCCCGGGTGGGAGTATCACGACACCGAGCTCGTCGACCCGGCCACCGGGCGGCTGGACACGCTGCCGCATTTCCGTTCCACCCTCGCCGCCACCGGCCTGGAAGAACACGTGATCGCCATCGTCGGCCGGTCCGCCGACGTGGCCCGGCTGTGGCGGATGCCGCTCGGGATGCTGTTCATCGACGGCGGGCACACCGACGCCGCGGCCACTGCCGACTACGAGGGCTGGGCGCCGTGGGTGGCGCCCGGCGGGGCGCTGGCCATCCACGATGTCTTCCCCGACCCGGCCGACGGCGGCCAGGCTCCGTACCGGATCTACCTGCGCGCGATGAAGTCCGGCGCATTCGCCGAGGTGCGGGTGGAGGGCTCGCTGCGGGTTCTGGAACGGACCGGGCCCGGGATCGGCTGACCGCGCGTCAGATGGCGTCGGCCGAGGCCGCCGGGGACCGGCCGGCCTGCGGGTTCTCGCATCCGCACGCGGCAGCGTCGACGGGCGAGCCGACGGTCCACCGGGCCGCGGCGTCGGCGAAGATCCCAGACCCCCCGGTAGCCCCGGACATGACATCGGCGGCGAGGACGATCGCGGCAGCGGTCCAGCTGCTCTGCTCGTCCGGGAAGTGAGCCCGGTTGGCGAACTGCCAGCCGGTCCAGTAGCTGCCGTCGGGGCTGCGCAGGTGCTGTATCTGCTCGAAGAGGTCAAGCGCCCGGGAGTGGTCGCCGATCGCGTCCAGCGCCAGCGCGAGCTCGCAGGTCTCGGCGCCGGTGACCCAGGGCTCATCGCTGACGCACCTCACGCCGAGGCCGGGCACGACGTACGTGTCCCAGCCCGCGGCCAGGCGCTCGCGCGCGGCGTCGCCCCGCAGCGGCCCGCCGAGCACCGGGTAGTACCAGTCCATCGAGAACCTGCTCTTGTCGGCGAACGCCTCGGGATGGCAGGCCACCGCGTGCCCGAGCTGGCCGGCCGCGAGTTCCCAGTCCGGCTGCGGATCACCGAAGTACTCAGCGAGCGCGATCGCGCAGCGCAGCGCATGATGCATGCTGGCGCTGCCGGTCAGCAGCGCGTACCCGGCAGGAGTGCCGTCGGCACCGCGCTGCCAGATGATCTCACCGCGCGGCCGCTGCAGGCCGATCGCGAACCCGATCCCCTTGCGCACTACCGGCCACATCCGCTCGGCGAACGCGTCATCGCGGGTGACCTGGAGCTCGTGCCAGACTCCGACCGCGGGGTAGGCGGCGTGGTTGCTCTCTGTCGCGTTGTCGAGGACCGCGCCGCCCTCGGCCAGCTTCGGCCACGACCCGTCGGGCCGCTGGGCAGCGCGCAGCCACTCGTAGCCGCGCCGGGCCGCGCCGCGCAGCCCGCACACGCTCAGCGCCATCGCGCACTCGACGTGATTCCAGGCGTCGACATGGCCGTCCGGCCAGCCGATCGCCCCGTCGCGCTGCTGCACCGCAGCGATGCTGTTGCCCGTGGCCAGGATCTGGTCGGCGGTCAGGATCCCGGGAACCGAGGGCAGCCAGGTACCCGACGTCGGCGAGGCCGGTCTCGGTGACACCGGTCTCGGTGACACCGTGCTCGGCGATCTTGGCCTCGATGATGCTGGGCCGCCGCTCAAGCTCGCCCCGCCCGGGCTCGCGCTGGCCAGGCTCTCAGGCTGCCGCATGCGCCTCCTCCGGCTGCGCCGACAACTGGGTCCCGGCACCGCGCAGGTCGCCGGGGCCGGAATCGTCGCCGGTTCCCGGGGCGGCTGCGGTCGGCTTGGCCGCATAGACGACGATGCTCTTGCCGATGAGGGGGTTCAGCGCGCGATCCGCCAGCCTCATGATCGCCGGCTTCTTCATGATCTCCCAGACCAGCAGCCGGTGGTAGGCCCTGGCCAGCGGGTGATCATCGTCGTGCACGCCGACCGCGCATTTCAGCCACCAGTACGGCGCATGCAGGGCATGGGCATGGTGGTGCCCGCTGACCGACAGGCCAGCCCGGGCCAGCTTCGCCGCCAGCTCGCCGCGGGTGAAGATCCGCACGTGGCCGCCTGGCACGTTGTGGTAATCGTCGGACAGCCACCAGCAGATCCGCTCCGGCAGCCAGGCGGGCACGGTGACCGCCGCCACCCCGCCCGGCCGCAGCACCCGGGCCAGTTCGTTCATGGCCGCCTGGTCGGCGGGGATGTGCTCGAGCACCTCGGCGGCGATGACCCGGTCGAAGGATCCGTCCGGGAATGGCATCGCGGTCGCGTCCCCCGCCGCCGCGCGGCCGGATGCGCCCGCCGGCACCTCGCCGGCCTCCTGCATCGCCGCGAACATGCCGGCCACTTGCCGCAGCTCGCCCTCGTCGGTGTCGAGAGCCACCACGTGCGCACCGCGCCGCAGCGCCTCAAACGCGTGCCGGCCCGCGCCGCAGCCGAGATCGAGCACCCGGTCACCGGGACCGACCCCGAACCGGGCGAAATCGACGGTCAGCACGGAGCCGCCTGTGCTGGCCCGGGGGGGACACTGTGCTCCCCGGGGACACCCCAGACCCCGATGGCCCAGGACCCCCCCGCGTGCCCCCGCCCCCCACCCGCCTCCCCATTCCCCCTGCACTGTCCCCCTTCGCGGCCAGCCTCTGGCCGGCCGTCGCGGCTGTCCCGGCCTTCAGCCGGAACTGGCTCAG
>WNGR01004934.1_pt1 | contig 14361 bp, 13 predicted proteins | sample 5407581 | NCBI WGS metagenome assembly WNGR01 (sample SAMN13153383, study PRJNA577476) | soil metagenome | isolation source: 80 cm soil or saprolite under Garry oak tree replicate 2 | place: USA:California | collected 2016-06-15
GAGATGCGCACCCTGGCCGCCTCGCCCGACTATGTCGTCGGCAGCGTGCACGCGCTGACCGAAGGCGGATCGCTGCTCATCGCGTCGGCCAGCGGCAGCCAGCTGGGCCCGCTCGCGTCGGGAGCGGGGCAGGTGATCCTCGTCATCGGAGCCCAGAAGATCGTCCCCGATGTCGCAACCGGGATGCGGCGTATCTACGAATACTGCTACCCGCTCGAGGATGCCCGGGCCCGGCAAGCATACGGAGTGCCCAGCGGGGTAAACAATATCCTCATCATCAACAAAGCGGTCACTCCAGGCCGGGTCACCGCGATCATCGTCAACGAGCGCCTCGGCTTCTGATCACCGCCATCGGGCCAGCGCGGCCAGCAGGGCGGGCGGGTCGTACCCGCCGCGGTGCACGACACCGTCGATGAACAAGGTGGGAGTGCCGAGCACCTGGCCCGAGGCCAGACCGCTGTCCATATCCCGGCGGATCCGGTCCGCCACCGCGGTGCCGGCCCGGTCCCGGTCGAACGCCGCCACGTCCAGGCCGACCTGGGCGGCGTATCCGCGCAAGTCGCCGTCCTCGAGCGCCTTCTGCCGGTGAAACAGCAGCTCGTGCATGTCCCAGAACCGGCCCTGCACCGCGGCCGCCTCGGCCGCGGCCGCCGCGGCCAGGGCGTGCGGGTGAATGCGAGTCAGCGGGAAATGCCGGAACGCGAACCGCATGGTCCCGCCCAGCTGCCGTTCGACCACCTCGATCGCGTGGAAGGCCTGCCGCGAGTACGGGCACTCGTAATCGCCGTACTCGATGATCAGGTGGCCGATAGGCGAGCCGCGAACATGATCGGCTTTCTCGTCCAGCGGCGCCAGGGCCAGCTCGCGGTCGTCCGGCGTTGCGTTGAGGGTCACGGGCCACCTCCTGGCGCCTGCGGGCAGATCTGGCTCGGCAGCTTAGAAGCCGACCTGCTGGCGGATGAGGACGACGTGGATCCGGCCGGGCAGTTCGGTGTGGATCTCCAGGATCTTCCCGACCTGGCTGTGCTGCCCGTAGGCGGCCTGCGCGCGAGCGTCTTCCAGCGGCAGGCTGTGCTGGTAGATCCGCTCGTGTGCCGCGGCCAGCGTGGGCACCAGCTTCTGCGCGCCGACGACGAAGATAACGTTGGCCGCGCCCCAGGCGTAGGAGGCCAGCTGGCTGCCCGACGCCGACGCGATCACCAGCGTGCCATCCCGGGTGATGGCGTGCACGCTGCCCAGCGCGTAGTCGGGCTGGCCGCCGATCGCTTTCATCTGCTGCACCTGGGTCGCGAAGTCCAGCGCGAACATCTTGTTCCGCGCCGACTCCCACCGGCCGGCGCCGTCGTTGATCGCGTCTGCGATCCCGGCCTCGGTCAGCGTTACCGAGGTGTTGGTCATCACCGACGAGCCTTCGGGGATGCGGGCCAGCACCGCCTGGCGCGCGGCATCGAGATCACCGACGACCTCGACGCTGAAGCCGTGCTCCTCCAGCGCCAGGACGGTCGCCTGTAGCGCGTGCTCGTCCGGCAGCGCGGTGAAACGGTCAGGGATGGCAGTCGTGCTCACTGCTGGTCCTCCTTGATGCATATCGCGCCGGGAACCGAGGGTCCCCCGGCAGCTGGCTGGATTTTCGAATGCGCCCGAAGCTACTGGCCATCCAGGTAAGCGGCTGTCACCCGATTCCGGTGATTTCCGGCTTGCGGTGAGCTGGCGCACCTTGAGCAGGTCCAAGCCGAACGCCCTGATCTCGGTCACCACGCCGCTCGCGCTACGCGTACTCATCAGGTGTCGGCGCGATCGATCACGTCTGCGCTGTCCTGGTCTGGCGAATCACCGAGTTCCGGTGACGACCAATCACATGACTGGCAGCAAGCCTGACAAGAGACCAAAGGAGGACGGGCAGTTGACCGGGCGCACGGCAAGACGGCGGGTGGTACGGGTGACGGTACCTTCAGACGGGTTTCCGGGCCGCGCGGTAACGCGCGCGGACTTGCTCGCGACGGAGGAGCCGCTCGGCATCAGGGTGGACGGCAGCGCGCTGACCGTGACCATGCGCACGCCGGGAGATGACGTCGAGCTGGCGGCCGGATTCCTGGTCGGTGAGGCGGTGGTCCGCTCTCGCGATGACATCGCCGAGATCAGGCTCTGTGACGGAACCTCCTGCGGCCACGGCGGCCATGACGGGATGGGAAACATCGCGGATGTCCTGCTGGCCCCGGGAGTGGAGGTTGGATCGGGTGCCCGGCGCAACTTCATGACGACCAGCGCGTGCGGTGTCTGCGGCAAAACCAGCATCCAGGACATCTGCGTGCTGTCGGCGGCGTCCCTTGGGTCAGATAAGACGCAGTTCTCGCCTTCCGTACTGGCCTCGCTGCCGGACCGGCTGCGTCAGGCACAGCGCGTGTTCGCGCGCACCGGCGGCCTGCACGCCGCCGGGCTGTTCGCCAGCTCTGGCGAGCTGATGGTGATCCGTGAGGACGTGGGCAGGCACAACGCCGTGGACAAGGTCATAGGCTACGCACTGCCACGGGGCCGCCTGCCGTTGGCGGGCTGCGCCCTGCTGGTCAGCGGACGTGCCTCATTTGAGCTTGTGCAGAAGGCGGTGCTAGCTGGAATCCCGCTGCTGGCGGCGGTGTCGGCACCGTCCTCGCTCGCCGCCGACCTGGCCGATGAGGCGGGCTTGACGCTGGCTGGTTTCCTGCGCGGCCCGTCGATGAACCTCTACACCGCCGCTCACCGGATCCCAGCGTGAGCGTCGCGACGCGGCACGGCCGTCTCAGCCCGCAGCATGCCTACGCCCGGTGGACCGAGGCATGCGCGGTCGCAGGTTGGCGTGGCTGTCCGGTGCCCGAGGAGGTGCACGTCGCCGACGGGCGCGACCGGGTCCTGGCCGAGCCGGTGCGAGCCCGGTGGCCGTCGCCGCGCTGCGACTGCGCGGCGATGGACGGCATAGCGATCGCCGGCCCGGCCGCGGCCAGGGAGGTGATTGCGGCCACCGCGTTTGCCTGGGTCGATACCGGGGATCCGATACCCGGCTGGGCGGACACCGTGCGGCCCGGTCATCCGGTGCTGCTCGGGCATGCCAGGGTGGAGCAAACCGGCCAGGGCGAGGTTTCTGGCGGCAGGAAGGCTCTCCGGCTGAGACACGCCGCGGTCCCGGTGATCGGCGTCCCAGGGTACCCGCTCGCCGCGGCCGTGATCTTCGAATTGTTCGGCGTGCCCCTGCTGGCCGCCCTGCAAGGCCGCCCGCTTCCTGGCCTTGGCGTGCAGCTGGCGGTGCTTGACTGCGGCTGGATATCGTCGCCCGACGTCGAGGAGTGGATTCCGGTAACCCTGACATCTGGATCGGCCCCGGTCACACTGCCCGTGGCTACCCCATGTAAGGGCCGCGGAGCCGGCGCGCTCAGTAGACTCGTCCGCGCCGACGCCTGGTGGCGGCATCCCATCGGCCAGGGCCAGATCCATCGCGGCGATCTGATCGAAGTCGTACCGATAACCAGCGCACTGGAGTCCCAGTTACCGGACCAGCGATTTGTACGCATGTCAGCGCCCGGCTCTGTTATGCGCGCCTCAGCCTTCGGCTACATGCTCTGGTTATGGCTGTTCGATTCAACGACGCGCGAATCACCGTGATCCGGCGATGACGTCTCACCTGCCTGGCGGCGAGCCTGAGCCCGAGAGTGAGGAGTCGAATGTCCGCAACGAACAACGGCAGCGGCGAGGCGCAGGATCGGATGCTTGGCTCGGTGCCAGGTGCCCAGGCGTTGGGCCGGGGGCCCGCCCCGGATGGCACGTTCTCGCGTCACGACTATCACCATCCGGCCGCCGGCTGGGGCGCGGCCAGAAGCGTCGGGCGCGTTCTGGAGGAGCGGGGCACCGGTTGAGGGTGTTCAAGCGCTGTTCGTGATGAACCACGAGGACGGGGGTTTCGATTGCCCGGGGTGCGCGTGGCCGGATGACCCGAGCGGGCTGCGCCTGGACATCTGCGAGAGCGGTGTCAAGCACGTGACGTGGGAGCTGACCCGCGATCAGGTCGGCCGGGAGTTCTTCGCCGCTCATACTGTCAGCGAGCTCGCCGGATGGACCGACTACGACCTCGAAGCCGCCGGGCGGCTTTCCGAGCCGGTGCGCTACGACCCAGCGAGCGACCGGTACGTGCCCGTCTCCTGGGAAGACGCGTTCGAACTGGCCGGCCGCGTGCTGCGCGGGCTGGGCAGCCCGCACCAGGCGGCGTTCTACACGTCCGGGCGGCTGAGCAACGAGGCGACGTTCCTGTACCAGCTGTGGGTGCGGGAGTTCGGGACCAACAACCTGCCCGACTGCTCGAACATGTGCCACGAGGCCAGCGGCCGGGCCCTGACTGCCGCGATCGGCAGCGGCAAGGGCACGGTCGACCTCGCGGACTGGGAGCAGGCGGACGCGATCTGGCTGATGGGCGACAACGCCGCCACGAACGCGCCGCGGATGCTCACCTGGCTGGCCGAAGCTGACCGGCGGGGCGCGGAGCTGGTGCACATCAACCCGCTGATCGAGGCGGCGTCGCGGCGCACGATCGTGCCGCACGAGTTCGCTGACATGACCACCTTCCGCGCCACGAAGATCGGCACGCGGAACGTGCAGGTGCGGATCGGCGGCGACATGGCCCTGCTGCGCGGGGTGGCCAAGGTCGTCTTCGAAACTGCAGCGGTCAATCCAGCCGTGCTCGACGGGGAATTCCTGGACCAGCATACGCGTGGCCTGGAGGAGTACCGGGCGCTGTGCGAGACAACGCCGTGGAGCGACCTGGTGCATGGCTCCGGTGTGACGGAAGGGGCGATCTACGAGCTGGCGCATTCGTATATCAGGTCCGGGCGGGTGATCATCGCCTGGTGCCTGGGCGTCACCCAGCACGAGCACGCCGTGGACACGATCCGTGAGATCGTCAACGTGCTGCTGCTGCGGGGCAACATCGGACGCGAGGGGGCCGGACCGTGCCCGGTGCGCGGCCACAGCAACGTGCAGGGCAACCGCACCTGCGGGATCAACCACCGCCCGGATGCGCAGTTCCTGGACCGGCTCGCCGAGGTGTGCCACATCGACCCGCCCCGCGAGCACGGACTCGACGTCGTCGAGACGATCAAGGCGATGCACGACGGCCAGGTGAAGGTGCTCGTCAGCCTCGGCGGCAACCTGGCGCTGGCCGCGCCGGACACCCCGTACACCCTCGAGGCATTCGGTAACTGCGACCTGACCGTGCACGTCGCCACCAAGCTCAACCGCAGCCACATCGCGCACGGCAGGCAGGCGCTGATCCTGCCCTGCCTGGCCCGCACCGACAAAGACCGCCAGGCCAGTGGCGAGCAGGGCGTCAGCGTCGAGGACGCGATGTCGATGGTGCACATCTCCTACGGGATGAAGCAACCCGCTTCGACGCACCTGCGATCGGAATGCGCGATCCTGGCCGGCCTGGCCCAGGCCACCCTGCCCGGCAGCAACACGCCCTGGCAGTGGTACGTCGGCGACTACGACCGGATCCGCGACACGATGGCCCAGGTACTTGACGGCTTCGAGGATTTCAACGCGCGCGTCCGGCACCCGCACGGTTTCCGCCTCAGCCAGCCAGCCCGCGAACGCGGATTCTTGACGTCCTCCGGCCGCGCCGAGTTCGGGCTCGCGCCGCTCCCAGACGGCGCCATTCCCGGCGAGGGGCGGCTGATGCTGGCCACGGTCCGCTCGCACGACCAGTTCAACACTACGATCTACTCCAACGACGACCGCTACCGCGGGCTGAAGGGCCTGCGCACCGTCGTGTTCATGAATTCCGACGACATGCGCGACCGCGGCCTTGATGAATGGGACCTGGTCGATATCACCAGCTTCAGCAGGGACGGGACCACGCGGGTCGTCTATGGCTACAGGGCCGTCCGCTACGACATCCCGCGTGGCTGTGCGGCGGGATACATGCCCGAGCTCAACGTCTTGTGCGGCATCGCCGACTACAGCACACAGAGCGGCCAGCCGGTCACCAAGCGCCTCGAAGTCGAGATAACCCCGCATCAGCTCGCAGTGTCTACGGGCCCCAGAGCTTGAAGGGTTGCCCTGCACGGATGGAGCGCGGGCCTTTGAGGTCATCTCTTCGGCTTCAGCTCCGACGGCCGTACCGGATCTCAAGCGCTCACCCACCGAGCAGCGACACGAGTTTCCGCTGAACGACGAAGTCTTGATCGCGAGGTTCACGCGGACGGCGAGGCGTTCACCTAAATGGGACCCTTCGCTATGTCCGTTATGTCCGTTTGGCGTAGTTGCGCGGATGATGATGGACGCCTCGAAATCGCGGCGTCGGCGGCCGCGGCTGCTGGCTCGCATAATCACCGGGATCAGGTGACCGCCGCTCACCTTGATGGCCACTAACTTCGGGCGCATTCAATCAGCCAGTTAGCTGCCGGGGACGCTGGGTTCCGGAGCGATCCGCATCAAGGAGGACCAGCGGTGAGCACCACTGCCATCCCGCGCGGTCACAGACTGAGTTTGCTGGGCGGACAACCGGAGACCGGATCGCGCCACACCGAGGAGAGGACCCGTCATGCCCGATACCACGTCTGCCGCAGCCGTTCAGATACCGGCGGTCGGCACCTACCAGCTCGACCCGGCCGCCTCGACGGTCAAGTTCGCTACCCGGCACTTGTTCGGCCTTGCCGCAGTGAAGGGCACCTTCCGGCTGATCTCGGGTCAGGTCACCATCGCCGACCCGGTCACGTCCTCGACCGCGTCGGCGGTGATCGACGCCGCCAGCTTCGCCACCGGCAATCCGCAGCGTGACAAGGACGTCAAGTCGGCCAGACTCCTGCACGTGAACGACCACCCGGAGATCACCTTCCGGTCCACCGAGCTGGTCCAAGACGGTGCCGCATGGCGGCTGCGCGGGCAGATCACTGCTCGCGGCACCAGCGCCCCGGCCGAGCTGACCATCACCGAGGCCGCCGCCAGCGAAGACGTCCTGCAGATCCGCGCCACCACCCGGGTCGACCGGTATGCGCACGGCCTGACCAAGGCCAAGGGATTGGCCGGACGCCACCTGGACATGGAGATCACCGCCCGCGCAACCCGCACCTGAGCGGCGGGCAACCGCGCGACGCGCGCGGCCTCGCGCCGGCTAGCGCCGTCGGCCTGCAGAGCCAGCCCACTCCGGCCTGATCAGTGGAGAACAAGCCGCCGGACCCCGGCTGTGTGAGCCGGCAGTCGCTCAGCTCACAGCCGCCTTCGGAGGCGTAGATCGACCGGCAGGTGAGGTGATGGCCTGCCGGTCGACATCGCCAGTGTTGCCAGCGGTTCGCACACCTACGGCTACTGAATCCTGATTAGCGCCGTAAAGACGGTGTGGAAACCTGCGATGTCGGCGAGCCCTCTGACAGCCGCAGTTCCCCGATAGTGACGTGATGAGATTTTTCAGGAGCGGAACGCGGCTTAGAGCGCCCGGCAATGGGGCGTGTCGTTACATGACACAGGCACGGGCTTGATGATCATGGGGCTTGTCGCCGAGCCCACAACGCCCGATCCGCAGCGGACTATCCCAGACCGAGTCGCGCCACGGCTCTGCGACGGGGCTGGACCGGTATGGCCAGCGCTCAAGGAATGCCCGCCGCGACGAGAGCCTCTGGCGCGCCGCAAGGCGCCCGCTGGGAGTCCGCATGAGCCCGCTATGGCCGAGAGTCGTTCGTTCTGCTGGCTCCCAGCCCGCGAGCCGATGAGCATCTGGACGGCTGAGGAGCGGTCACTCACCTGGAGCTTGGCGTAGATGCTGCGGATGTGCGTGCTGGCCGTGTTCACCGGCACCGACAGCTCAGCCGCGATCTCATGCCGCGACAGGTTCGTCGGCAGATACCGCAGCACCTTTAGCTCACCCGCGCTGATCTCCTCCCCTCGCGACGGCACGGGCAGGTCGTGGCCGCCGGGGACGCGCCGCTCAGCACGTCGAGGATGTCGGCTAGCAGCGCGGCGTGCGCCGTCTCATGCCGCGGCAGCGCCGTCAGCAGCTCCCGGGAACTCGTCATCGCGAACGGCAGCACCAGCCGATCAGCCTCCGCCAGGGCCAGAGCGCGCTCGGCCGCCTGATTCGCCGCGCGCTGGTCACCCAGCTCACGGCAGGCCATCCCGGCCAGCAGGTAAGCCTCGACCACTGTCATTTCTGGCGCTAACAGAGATAATGCGCAGGAGTCACCTCCCGCTACGGGCGCCGGCTATGTCCTTGTCCTGTCCCAGTTGACCTGACATACTTCTGAGGCTCTGAGGTGTGGTGCGTCAGATTATTTGGGACTTCTCCTGGATTATCCGTCCCAGCTATCATGGCGCAGCTCGCTATCCGGATCAGCGGCGGCCATCAGCGCGGCAACAGCGTCCTGGCTGGGCTTGACGTACTGCTGCAGGGTGGCGAGCTGCCTGTGGCCGGAGATGGCCATCAGCAGGGGCGCGCTGACGTTCTGGTTGCCCAGGTGGGTGAGCCGGGAATGCCGGAGCCGGTGCAGGGTCGCACTGCCGGAGTGCTCCTTGAACAACTGCTCGGCCATCTTGTATGACAGCCGCGCCCGGCCGCTTTCCGGATCGAGGTCAGCCGCAGGCGTGACCCGGTGAGAGGCGGCTCGGCGTTCGGTGAGGAACACCGGCCCGGACTCTCGGCCGGCGATCAGCTCGGCCAGGAGCCGGGCGGCGGCAGTCTGGAAGTGCAGGAGATGAACGTCCTCGTCCTTGACGCGTGCCCGTGCCTGCCGGCTGGCCAGGTCAAGGTCGGGCACGTCCAGTCCGAGGGCATCCTCGGCGCGAGCGGCCGAGTCGTAGAGCAGCCGCCACAGTGCTCGCTCCCGTAGCGGGATGTCGCGGCGGCTCCACAGCCGTTCCAGCTCGGGCAGCGGGATCGCCTTCGAGTCGCCGGCGGGCACCGCGCGCCGGTCAGCGGACAGGCGCAGGTCCCCGGCAGGCCATCCGTGGTCGCGGCACCACGACGTGAACGACCGGATGGTGGCGACGTGCCGGTTCCAGGTCCGCGCGGCCAGGTGCCCCCACAGCTCGTCGGCCGTGCCGGCCAGCTCGTCGTCCGTGACGCTGGCGAACGACCGGTCGCGGCCGAGCCGGGCAGAGAGGCGCTCCAGGGTTCCCGCATAGGCGCGGGCAGTGCTGTCCGGCCGCGGCGCGGACAGGAACGCGTCAACCGCGGCACCGAGGGTGCGGCCGGCAGTGATCGCCGTCACCGCCCGGGCTCGCTGGATTCTACGGTGTCGATCGGCTGGTTTGCCTTATAGCGGATGGCGTACCCGGCAGAGTCCTGCTCGTCTCGGTAGAGGCGGACGAGTGGCTCGAAGTAGCGATGGTAGGGGTTGGGGTTCCAGGTGTACTCAGGGTGGACGGTGCGGCGGAGTTCGGCGACGAACGCCTCGTTTCCAGCCTGGTCCCGGACTGCGAGTGGCCGCCAGTAGGGCGATGCCAGGAGCCGGGTGAGGCTGACGACCTGAGGGTAGAGGGCGGCGCTGCCGGCGGGCTGGGTGAAGCCGGCCCGCCAGCCGGGGCCGAGGAAGAGCCTCATCCGCCGCCCGAAGTCGGCGTGGCTGGTGAAGCGGTGCCGCTCGATCCATTCGTTGCAGATCTCGCTGGCCTGGGTGAAGGCGTTGAAGACAGTCCTTCGCCCGTGGCGGTTGATCAGGCGCCGGTGGCGGCGGTTGGCCTGCAGGATGTCCGGCTGGCGCGTGAGGTCGAGGCCTTCTTCGTCGTGGTCGGCGGTCCACCGGCAGTGCTGGTGGCAGATGACGTCCTCGGCCCGACGCCAGCACCTGACCCAGTCGGTGACTTGCCGGCTGTGAGTGCAGAGGCGGCACTTGAAGGTGCCGATGGCACCGGGGCGGGGGCGGCCGGCGACGTGCATGGAGGCCAGTTCCTGGCGGGTGCAAAGTTCCAGCATCGCGTAGCGGAGTACTTCTGGCCGCTGTCCGCTGAGCGTGGCCAGCAGGCCGACCTGGAGCGGGGCGTTGCGGTGCCCCCGGAGCCGCCGGTGCAGGGTTTCCTGGGCGAGGCAGTTGGCCTGGCAGAGGCGGTGCAGGTAGGAGGTGGCGGTCTCGTCCAGGACCGGGCGGACGGGGCGTGGCAGGGGCTGGGCGGTCACTGGCCACTGGATGAGCGTCGTCATGGCCCTGCGTCAGTCTCCGTCGGATTCGGCGACGTGGTCGACGGGGATGGTGTCCATGAGCTTGCGGGTGATGGCTTCCCGGCCTTCCAGGATCGCCATCTGGGCGGAGGCCCTGACCAGGTGGGACAGGCTGCCGATCATGCCGCCGGTGCGGCGGTGCAGGTACCTGGCGTTGCGGAGCAGCGTGCCGTGCTGGTGATGGTGGAGCCGGAGCGCGCCTTCCAGGGTGGCGGTCATGGCCTTCCATTCGTCGTCGTATGGGAACGGGCCGGTGCGGATCAGGACGCTGCGGCCCAGGATCTGCTTGCCGCGCACTCCCGACAGGCGCCGTTCGACCTCGATGCCCGCCATGACGAAGGTGGCTGGCAGGTGCTCGGTGAAGTACTTCAGATGGTCGGACATGTCCTCGCCCGCGGCGGTGGCCAGGTTCAGGTTGTGTAGTTCATCGACCAGTACCAGTTCGCAGCGTGCCTCGGTCAGCACCTGGCAGACGGCATCGGCGACGTCGGTGGTGTTGAACGACCGCTTGATCTGGGGCAGGCCGAGGAAGCGGGCGAACTCCATGCCGAGCATGCGCGGAGATCCCTTGGGCGGCGTGGTTACGTAGACCACCGGGATCCGGTCGTGGAACCGGCCTGGGTGACGCTGCCGGACCATGAGCTCGTGGGTGCGGCCGAGTTGCTTGAGGGCGGTGGTCTTGCCGGTGGTCTGCAGCCCCGACAGCAGCATCATCCGGCGGGCGCTGATCTCACGCCGGTTCAGCATGGTCAGCAGCCTGCCCTGGCGGGCGACCTGCCTGATCAGGGAAGTTGCGACGACGATCATCTCAGAGTGGTAGGTGATCCGGGCATCGTCGTAGCGGTCCCGCCCGGGTCCGGCAAGGTCCAGCCATTGCTTCTCGGGCAGGAGCTCGAATGCCGCCGGCGGCGTGCCGATGAACCTCCGCCAGCTGGCCAGCGTCATGGTGGGCTCGCGGCGGTCGCCGTCCTCAAGCTGATCCCCGTCGGGTGCGCTGGACCCGCTGTGACTGCTCACCACCGCTTCTTGGCCTCCTCGGCCGCGTCGAACACGCCCAGCGGAATCACCTTGGCCAGGTCCTCGTCCTCGTCTTCGGCGTCGTAGGGATCTTCCGCTGCCGGCGAGGATGACAGCGGGGGCGTGCCCGGCGGGGCGGGGCTGCTGGTGGCCCTGGTCCGGGCTGCGACCCGGAGATCCCGCTTGTCGGCGCCGGGTCCTTGCTCAGCCCGGTCGAGCAGGTCGCTGGCGGCCTGGGCTATCTGGTCTTCGGTGGGCTTGTCGATGCCGCGACGGGCGAGTATCCGCTGTGCGTGGTCCCAGGCCAGGTCGCCGAACGGGGCAGGGCCGGAGTTCAGGTAGGTCCAGGTCGCCTCGATCCAGCCGCCGTGGTGATGGTTGCGGACCCAGATTCGCGTGGCGTCATACGGGTCCCGGTGGACCTCCCAGAGGTCCCCCCGGGACTTCACCCCGGAAGGCTCCCTGCTATAGCGGCGCAGGGCCTTGCTGTTGTACTTCCGGTGCCTGATCTTGATCCCGTAGGAGTTGATAGCCCGCCACTCGACCGGCAGCAGCTCGATGTAGTCGTTCTGCGATAGCGGGACCGGCATGTACCCGGCGACCTCGACCAGGGCCGCGTACTTCTCGTTCGGCGTCAGCGCCCTGCCCGGGGTGAGCGGGTCCCGCAGCCTGTCATGGGGACGATTCGCCCAAACTGCGACGAGCCACTCATCCAGGAGTTCCTGGAGTTCCAGCAGGGACCAGGCCGCGGCCTGGTCAGCATCCTTGCCGCGGTTCTCGACGCTGTTGCCGACATAGCCCGCGACGTACTGGGCGAAGAGCGTGTCGACGGCGTTGAAGCTGGTCTCGACGGTGCCCTTCTCCCACGGGGAGCCCTTGTGGGTGGGCTGGAAGTTGATGCCCATCGCCCGGCAGGCGTTGCGGAAGGTCTGGGACATGTAGACCATGCCGTGGTCGCACACGATCGTGCCCGGCACGATCACTGGCCGGGCCGCCGCGTCGGCCAGCCGCTGGTCGATCTCGGTCAGCCGGCGGTGGGGGAGCACCGACCGCGACATCTTCAGCGCGTCCACCCAGCCTGGCCTCATCGGCTCGGGCGTGAGCGAGCGAGCCAGCAGCAAGGCCGCGTCGATGGCCTTCGTGGACGGGCGCAGCACCGCCGCCGGGATGGTCCTGGTTGCCAGGTCTATCATCCAGGTCAGCTCAGCCCGGTCGATGAGGCCGTTGTCCAGCCGGACCGCGATGTTCATCGGGGACGAGTCGATCTGCATCCACTGGCCCGGCCGGACCGCCGTCACCGTCCCGAACGGCCGGCCTGGCTGCTTGGCCAGCGAACGCCGGGTGCGTGCCGAGCCGAGGGTGTGCCTGCCCGCGGTCATCCGCTCGACGAGCCGGTAGAACCCGGTTCGTGACGGCATTACCTCTGCCGGGTCAGTGCCGGCGGAGGCCAGGATCTGCTCCACTCGCCTCCGCAGGCGGGCGGCGGTGCCGGTTGAGGCGCTGGCCTGCTCTTCCACGGCCTGGCGGAGAGCGTCAACGACCCTCTGATCGGTGCGGCCCGTCAGCGACGGCGGCCGGGTGAACCGGGCGTCGACCAGCCCCCAGAGCCCGCCGGTCTCGTAGTTGCGGCGGTTGCGCTGGAAGGTTCTCAGCGGAACCTGGTGGCCGGCCGAGTGCAACTCCCCGACCTTGGCCAGCTCCCGCTGCCGCAGCGTCCGCGACCCGGGATCGTACTCGGGGCGGACGCCGGCCTGTGCGTCCCCCTCCAGCGGCCTGCCGGTCAGCACCTCGACGATGTGCCGTTCCCACCACTGGGCCTGGCTGACAACGTGAGCGGGCAGCCCGTCCAGCAGGCCGGGCGGCGGCAGCGGTGCCGGCCTGGCCGTGACGAGCTCGAAGCCGGGGCTGGCGAACAGCTCGCCCCCGGTCAGGGTGAGCCTGGCCCCGGTCACATCCTGCAGCTCCACCTCCGTCCCGGTCACTTTGACGACCGTGACCAGCGCTCCGTCCAGCCGCAGCTGGGCTCCCGCCCCGAGCTCGGGTGGCCGCGAGACCGTCACCGGGGTGCGCTCCCCGCCCAGACCAGGGCCGACCCGGTCAGCACCCGGGCGGCCAGGTCGGCATGCAAGACCCCGGACCACATCAGGTGGAACGCCGTTGGCAGTACCGCGATCGGGTCGCCCACGCTGCGCACCGTTGCCAGCAGGGGAGATGCCTGGGCGAAGGCGGCCTGGAGCGCACCGGCGTGCCCAGGGTGCAGGTAGTGCGGGTGCTTGTAGTCCGACAGCCAGCGCACGTTCGCCACCAGTACCGGGTCGACCACTCCGACCCGCCGGTACCGCCAGCCTACGGACTCGCAGGCCGCCTCGGTCGCCGCGAAGGCCGCAGCGTCCTCCGGCTTGATGCGGTCATCGGCCCGGACGTCGATGACCACGCCGGTCCCGTCGGCCAGCCGGGCGAAGTAGTCCGGCGCGTGACGCCGCACCTTCCCGCCCGCTGGCCACGACAGCCAGAACGGCTGTGAGGAAAACGCCGTGACCTGCGGCGAGTGGTCGAGCATCATGACCTGGTCGCGTTCCAGCCAGGACTCGAACCCGACCAGGTCCCGCATCTTCGAGGACCACCAGAAGCCCGAGAAACTCCGCTGGCCCTGATACGACGGGAACTCCCGGACCGGCCGGACCCGCTCGAATCGCGTACTCCACCCTGCCTGCAGCAGAACCCGCCGCTCAACCAGCCCGCCGTCGGCCTCGTCAAGGAACCGGAGCCCGAATCCCGGTGCAGATGACCGTACCGGCGCAACCGACCCACCCATCGCACCTCGCACGAAGATCGACCGCCGCCCGCCGAGCAATATAGCGATCCTGCGCCAAGTTAAGTGGGCAATCCTTCGAATGCGTCAGATCAACTGGGACGTGCGCCAGGTCAAGTGGGATAGGACAAACTCGCTGACCGTAGTCACCGTGACCGGCCGGTGACACCCCCGTACGTTCGGAAGAAAATCTTTTTATCCGAACGACCCGGGGTGCTCGTCACCGGGCCCGGGATCTGGGTGCGGCGGGAGTGGCCCCCCAGGGTGCGACCGTGTTGCAACCGCGCCTGAGTTGCTGTTGTCGATGTGCGGCAACGCGGTTTAGCAGGCACATTGGGGACATGAGCGAGCACCACCACGGCCC
>WNGR01024663.1_pt1 | contig 14360 bp, 11 predicted proteins | sample 5407581 | NCBI WGS metagenome assembly WNGR01 (sample SAMN13153383, study PRJNA577476) | soil metagenome | isolation source: 80 cm soil or saprolite under Garry oak tree replicate 2 | place: USA:California | collected 2016-06-15
GCGGTGTCGGCCTGATCGACCAGCGTCGCGATGTGGCGGATGTCCACGGGCTGGTGCAGGTCGACGAGCTCGCCGGTCTGCCGCAGGCGATCGAGGAACTGGCGAAAGTTCTCCTGCATCGAGGCGCTCCGGAAGCGGCGAGAGGTTGTTGGCGGCCGTGGCCTAAGCTACTTAGACCGGCATCGGACCACAATCCAGGCGGCAAAGGGCGAGATACGGTGAGCGGCAAGAAGACCATGAAAGCGCTCGTTCTGCGCAAGCACGGCGGGCTCGACGAGCTTGAGGTCGTGAGCGATCACCCGCTCCCCGCCGCCGTCCCAGGGCACGTGGTGATCCGCGTGCGGGCGTCGTCGTTCAACTATCACGACGTGTTCACGGTGCGCGGCATGCCCGGCATCAAAGTGCCGTTGCCGGTGGTGATCGGCCTCGACATGGCGGGCGAAATCGCCGAGGTCGGAGCCGGCGTCACCGGCTGGAAGGTCGGCGAGCGCGTGCTGGTCAACCCGCTCAACAAGACGAAGGGCCTGATGGGCGAGATGCTCGACGGCGGTATGGCGGAATATTGCCTCGTCGCCGCCGACCAGCTCGTCGCCATGCCCGCGGGCGTCCGCTTCGAGGAGGCTGCCGCTTTGCCGGTCGCCTACGGCACGGCGCATCGCATGCTGATCACCCACGCCACCGTCAAGGCGGGCGAGCGCGTGCTCATTCTCGGCGCCAGCGGCGGCGTCGGCACCGGCTGTGTCATTCTCGCCAAGTACCTCGGCGCCGGGGTGATCGCGTGCACGTCGAGCCCGGAAAAGATGCAAAAGCTCAAGCAGCTCGGCGCCGACGAGGTGATCAACGTCAAACAAGTCGACTTCTCGAAATGGGCGATCGAGACATACGGCAAGCCGCAACGGCGCAGCTACGAGGGCGGTGTCGACGTGGTGATCAACTTCACCGGCGGCGATACCTGGCACCCTTCGCTGCGCTGCCTCAAACGCGGCGGCAAGCTTCTGGTCTGCGGTGCCACCGCCGGCTACGATCCCAAGGAGGATCTGCGCTACGTGTGGAGCTTCGAGCTCAAGATCATCGGCTCGAACAGCTTTTATGACGACGATTTGCGCGCCCTGATGACGCTCATCGCGGATGGCAAGATGCGGCCGGTGATCGACAAGGTGCTGCCGCTCGCTCAGGCGCGCGAGGGATTGCGCCTGATCCAGGACCGCGAGGTCATCGGCAAGGTCGTGGTCGCGCCATGAGCGAAGAGATCACGCTCGAGCGCGTGCAGGCGCTCGTCACCCGCGCCCCTTATCATCAATGGCTCGGTTTGAAAGTCGTTGCGCTCTATGAGGACGGCATCGAATTGAAGGCGACGTGGCGGGAGGAGTGGGTGGTCAATCCGGACCGGCGCTATACCCACGGCGGCGTTCTCGCCACGCTGATCGATATCGGCGGCGACTGGGCCATGGTCAAGAAAACCGGCCGCGGCGTGCCCACCATCAATCTGCACGTCGACTATCACGCCGTGGCCATGCCCGGGGATCTCACCATCCGCGGCAAGATCGTGCGGATGGGCAGTCAGTTTTCGACCGCGGAGGCGCAGGTGTTCGACGCGCAGGGCAAACTCATTGCCAGCGGCCGCGGCACCTATCTCACCGCTCCGCCAAAGGTATGAGAGATGCGTGTCCCGGGCACAGCACAGCACGCAGCCTTAAGGGCGTTTCACGAGCTGAAAGCCAATGCCCCACTTCACCAACCTCGGCGACCTCATCCGCCGCGATCGCGATCTCGATAAAGTCGCGATCATCGATCTCGGCGGTAAGCTCCCGCGCGAGGTCAGCTATGCCCGGCTCGACGCCATGGCGAACGGCGTCGCCCGCGCGCTTTCCGTGCGCGGCCTTGCGCGCGGGGATCGCCTAGCCATCCTCTCCGCCAACCGCGTGGAATATCTCGCAGCCTATTACGGCATCATGCGCGCCGGTCTGGTCGCGGTTCCCGTGAGCTTCAAGTTTCCCCGCTCGACCATTCATTTCATCCTGCGCGATGCCGACGCGAAGCTCGTGTTCTGCGACATGCCGCGCGCTCCCGACTGTCCGCTGGGTATTCCGGCCGTGCATTTCGGCGGCGATGGAGCCAGCGGCTTCGATCGCTTCCTCGACGGCGGGCCGTTCGACGCCGTCGTGCCGAGGCCGCGCGAACCTGCGATGTTTCTCTACACCTCGGGCTCGACCGGGATGCCGAAGGGCGTCGTGCTCTCGCACCAGAGCCACATCTGGGTGGTTGAGACGCGGCTGACGGACGAGCTCGAGCGCCACCGCTATCTCATCGCGGCGCCGCTCTATCACATGAATGCGCTGGCGCTCGCCAAGCTCGCTTGCGCCGCGCACGCCACCATCGTGCTGCTGCCGCAATTCACCGCCCACGCCTATATCGAAGCGATCGGACGCAACCGCTGCACCTGGCTCACCGCCGTGCCGCCGATGATCGCCATGATGCTGCGCGAGAGAGAACTGCTCGCCCGCACCGATCTCTCCAGCGTGGAGTTCATCCGCATGGGCTCGGCTCCGGTCAGTCGCGCTCTGATGGAGGCGATCCGCCATGCTTTGCCGCGAGCCTCGGTCACCAACGCCTACGGCACGACTGAAGCCGGTCCCGTCGTCTTCGGCCCGCACCCCGAAGGCCTGCCCCAGCCGGACATGTCGGTCGGCTACCCGCATCCGAAGGTCAAGCGGCGGCTGGCCGACGGCGATGACCGCGACACGGATCAAGGCGTGCTGGAAATGAAATGCCCGGCGCTCATGAAGGGCTATCACAACCGGCCGGACGTGAAGCCGCCGTTCACCGCGGACGGGTTCTATGTCACCGGCGACGTCTTCCGCCGCGACGCCGACGGCTTTCATTATTTCATCGGCCGCAGCGACGACATGTTCGTCTCGAGCGGCGAGAACATCTATCCGGCCGATGTCGAGCGCATGCTGGAACGTCATCCCGACGTGGCGCAGGCGGCCGTCGTTCCGATCGACGACGACATCAAGGGACAAAAGCCGGTCGCCTTCGTGGTGTCGAAGCCCGGACGCAGACCGAGCGAGGACGAGATCAAGCGCTTTGCGCTTGCCAATGCCCCCGCCTACGCGCATCCGCGCTTCGTCTGGTTCGTGGACGAATTGCCGCTCGCTTCGACCAACAAGGTCGACCGGGTGCTGCTGCACGGTCTCGCGCAGGAGCGCGCAACTCAATCGGGTCCGCGCTAGCGAAACTGGAGAGGGAAGGTTCTGTGACCGACCGCCAGCTTCCCATCCACGAGGAGATGTTCCTCGATCATGTCGGCCATTTCGTGCGCGATCCGCAATCCGCGAGCCGCGCGCTCGCGCGCGCGGGCTTCGCCCCGACGCCGGTTTCCATTCAGGTCGCGCCCGATCCGGACGGCGCGCCGCGTCCAACCGGCACCGGCAACGTAACGGCGATGTTCACGCGCGGTTATATCGAAGTGCTGTTCAAGACCGCCGACACGCCGCTCAGCCGCGAGCTTGAGGCGGCGCGCGCGCGCTATCCCGGCGTCCACCTCGCAGCCTTCACGGCGGCGGACGCCGCCGCGGCGCATCGCCGGCTCGCCGAGCGCGGCTTTCGGGTGCGGCCCTTGGTGCACATGCAGCGCCCGGTCGAGACCGGCGGGCCGCCTGGAACCGCCGCCTTCACGCTGGCGCGCGTCGAGCCGGGGGAAATGCCGGAGGGGCGCATCCAAATCCTCACCCACCGCACCGAGACCATGGTCTGGCAGCCGCGCTGGCTGTCGCATCCGAACGGCGCCTTGGCGCTCACCGGCATCATGATCGCGGTCGCCGATGTCGAGGAAGCCGCGCGGCGCTTCGCCCGCTTCACCGACCGCCAGGCGACCCCCTCACCGCTTGGCCAAACCATCGAGCTCGACCGCGGCCGCGTGCTGCTCGTGACCGCCGACGCATTCGCGAGAAAACTACCGGAGGTGGCGATTCCCTCGCTGCCGTTCATCGGCGCCTACGCGATCAGGGTGGCGTCGCTGGCGGTCACCGGCGACATGTTGAAGCGCGCCGGTCTGCGAATGCGCCGGAGCGAGCAAGATTTGGTCGCGATCTTCCCCGAGGAACTCGGGCGCGGCGCCTGGCTGTTCGCGGAATGACCCTCGACACGCCGGAACACGGCCGAATGCGCATCGTCTCCCGATATTGTTCCGGGACCGGCGCCCCCCTGGCGCTATAGTCCTGCTCAAACTAAGACACATTCGTATGTGCTTGGTTTCGGGTCCATCGTCGCTTCGTGACGCCAATGCTCGAAGACCTGTTGCAACGTCGGCCCTACAACGCCGCCACCGATTTCGTCGATGCCAACGTCGCGCGCGGGCTCGGCGACAAGGTCGCGTTCACGGATTCCGAACGCTCGCTGACCTATGCGCAGCTGCAAGCAAACTCGTGCCGTTTCGCAGCGGCGTTGAAGGCCCTGGGTCTGCGCGAAGAGCATCGCGTCGTCCTCGCGTTTCACGACACTGTCGATTATCCCGTTACGTTTTGGGGGGCGATCCGCGCCGGCATCATCCCCATCCCCGTCAATACGCTGCTCACCGCCGAACAATATGCCTATCTACTCGCCGACAGCCGCGCCGCGGCGATTGTGGTCGCCCCTCCGCTGGCCTCGACCGTGCTGTCGATGCGCGATCGGCTGCCGCATTTGCACTCGGTCATCGTCGTTGGGACGAGCGCGCGCGAACGGGCGGATGTGTCGGGCGTGCATTTGTTCGAGGACGTGCTGGCGCAGGCCGAGCCGACCCCGTTCACCGCGTCGACGATGTCGGACGAGGTCGCGTTGTGGATGTACACGTCGGGCTCGACCGGCGAGCCCAAGGCGGTCAGGCACGTTCATACCAGCCTGATGGCGACGGCGAGGCTCATGGGACAGGGCATCATCGGCATCCGTGAGGATGACATCGCGTTCTCGGCGGCGAAGCTGTCCTTCTCCTATGGCCTCGGCAATGCGGTCTCGTTTCCCATGTCGGTCGGCGCGAGCACCGTCTTGCTGCCGGATCGGCCGACGCCGCAGGCGGTGCTCGCGACGCTTCGTCGTCATCGCCCGACCATTTTCTACGCCGTGCCCTCGCTCTACGCGGCCCTGCTGGCGCAGCCCGACCTCGGTCCCGGCGCGGGCTCCGACCGGCTGCGGCTGTGCATTTCGGCCGGCGAGGCGCTGCCCGCACATCTCGGCGAACGCTGGCGCGCGGTCGTGGGCGTCGACATTCTCGACGGGCTCGGCTCGACCGAAATGCTGCAGACCTTCCTGAGCAACCGGCCGGGCGAGGTCCGCTACGGATCGACCGGCAAGCCGGTGCCGGGATACGACGTGAAGATCGTCGACGAGAACGGGCGCGAGCTCCCCGATGGCGAGATCGGCGAGCTCGTGGTGCGCGGGCCCTCCGCCGGCGAAAGCTACTGGCACCAGCGCGCGAAGAGCCGCCGCACCTTCGTCGGCGAATGGACCCATACCGGCGACAAGTACCTGCGCGACGCGGACGGCTACTACTATTACTGCGGGCGCACCGACGACATGTTCAAGGTCCATGGCATGTGGGTGTCCCCGTTCGAGGTCGAGGCGGCGCTCGTCTCACATGAGGCGGTACTCGAGGCCGCCGTCATCGGCAAGGAGGACGGCGACGGGCTGATCAAGCCGAAAGCCTTCATCGTGCTCAAGAACGGCTACGGCGCCGACGAACGGCTGTTCGAGGCGCTGCGCGCGCACGTGAAGGAGCGCGCCGGGGCGTGGAAATATCCGCGCTGGATCGATATCCGGCCCGACTTGCCGCGCACGGCGACCGGCAAGATTCAGCGTTTCAAGCTGAGGGATTGATGGCCGCGTTGGCGCCACGCGGGTGGAGAATTCTCCCATGAGTTACGATCTCATCCTGCGCGGCGGCCGCGTGGTCGATCCCTCGCAGAAGCTCGACGCCGTGACCGACGTCGCGTTCGCGGACGGCAAGGTGGCGCGCATCGGCGGGCGTCGACGCGGAGGATTTCTGCCGCCGGTCGGGCGTGACCACCGCCGTCGACACCGGCAGTGCCGGGCCCGGCAACTTTGCGGGATTTCGCAAGCACGTAATCGAGCGCAGCGCGGTGCGCATCCTGGCTTATCTCCACGTCTCCTTCGCCGGCATCTACGCCTTCTCGCCGCGGGTGATGGTCGGCGAGAGCGAGGAGATCCGGCTGATGGCGCCGATCGATGCGGTGGAGGTCGCCAATGCCAATCGCGACATCATCGTCGGCATCAAGGTCCGCGTCGGCGCCCGCGCCTCGGGCCGCTCGGGGACCGTGCCGCTCGACATCGCACTCGAGGTGGCGGACGAAGTCGGCGTGCCGGTGATGGCGCATATCGACGATCCGCCGCCGAGCTATGAAGAGGTCATCGCGCGCCTGCGGCCCGGCGACGTGCTCACCCACGCGTTTCGTCCGTTCCCGAACTCGCCGGCAACGGCGCAAGGCACCGTGAAACGGGCGGTCATCGAAGCGCGCCAGCGCGGCGTGCTATTCGACATCGGGCACGGCAAGGGCTCGTTCGCGTTCAAGACCGCGCGCGCCATGCTGGCCAATGGCTTCTTGCCTGACACGATTTCGTCCGACGTTCACGCGCTCTGCATCAACGGGCCAGCGTTCGACCAGGTCACCACTATGTCGAAGTTTCTCTGCCTCGGCATGCCGTTGGCCGATGTAATTGCCGCCTCGACCGTGAACGCCGCATTCGCATTGAAGCGGCCCGAACTCGGCAGCCTCAAGCCGGGCAGCGTCGGCGACGCGACGATTCTCTCCGTCACCGACGGGCGCTTCGACTATGTCGACGTCGTCGGCGAGCACCTCACCGGCGACCGCAGGATCGCGTCGCAAGCGGTCGTGATCGCCGGACGGTGGTGGCACCCGAAACCATCGAGCCCGGTCGAAACGGCTTGATGTCCCTTCGTTCTGCCGGCCGCGCGATGTCCTCTGGCATGCCGCTTGCTCCGAGGCCACGACAGACCGGCCGGCTATTCCGTCATCCCTCGACCCCAGGAGAAGCATCCAATAAAATGGGCAGGGTGGCGCAAATCTAAGCGATTGACCGGCGCAACTGGGAGATCAAGACATGGATCGCAGGACACTCCTGAAGGCCGTTGCGGGTGCAGGCGCTCTGGCCGCGACAGGCAAGTTATCCGCCCCGGCACTCGCGCAAGGCGCTGCGGCGCGCACGCTTCGTTTTGTGCCGCAAGCCGATCTCGCAAATTTCGACCCGATCTGGGGCACCCAATACGTGGTGCGCAATGCCTCCGCCATGGTGTGGGACACGCTCTATGGCATGGACGAAAAGCTTGAGCCGCAGCGCCAGATGGTGGAAGCCGAGGAGGTCTCGTCCGACGGGCTGACCTGGACCTTCCGCCTGCGGCCGGGACTGAAATTCCACGACGGCGAGCCGGTGCTGGCAAGGGACGTGGTGGCGAGCCTCCAGCGCTGGACCGCGCGCGACCAGATGGGCCTCTTGATCAGGGGCATCCAGCAAGACCTCACGGCTGTCGACGACCGCACCGTGAAGTGGGTGCTCAAGAAGCCATTCCCGAAGATGCTGCTGGCGCTCGGCAAGATCAGCACGCCGATCGCCTTCATCATGCCCGAGCGCATCGCCAAGACCGACCCGTTCAAGCAGATTTCCGAATATATCGGCAGCGGCCCGATGCGCTTCATGAAGAACGAATGGGTTCCGGGCGCCAAGGCCGCGTTCGAAAAATTTTCCGACTACGCGCCGCGCTCGGAACCGGGCTCGTGGCTCGCGGGCGGCAAGCGGATGCTGGCCGAGCGCGTCGAATGGGTGGTGATGCCGGATCCTGCGACCGCCGCCGCGGCGCTGCAGAACGGCGAGATCGACTGGTGGGAGAATCCAATCTCCGACCTGGTGCCGCTGTTGCGCAAGAACCGCAATGTCGCGGTCGACATCGCCGATCCGCTCGGGAATATCGGCAGCTTCCGCATGAACCACCTCTACCCGCCCTTCAACGACGTGCGGGCGCGGCGCGCGGTTCTCATGGCAATGAGCCAGGAAGACTACATGCGCGCCATCGTCGGCGACGACGACAAGCTCTGGAAACCGCTACCCGGCTTTTTCACCCCGGGCACGCCGCTCTACACCGAGGAAGGCGGCGAGATCCTCAAGGGCCCGCGCAACCTCGATGGCGCGAAGAAGCTGCTGGCGCAAAGCGGCTACGCGGGCCAGCCGGTCACCTGCCTGGTCGCCCAAGACCAGCCGATCACCAAGGCCCAGGGCGATGTCACCGCCGACCTGCTCAAACGCCTTGGGATGAACGTGGACTTCGCCGCCATCGACTGGGGCACGGTCGGCGCCCGCCGCGCCATGAAAACGCCGCCCGGCCAGGGCGGCTGGCAGATGTTCCATACCTGGCATTCCGGCGCCGACTGCATCAATCCGGCGGTCGCGATCGGGGTGCGCGCCAGCGGCGAGAAGGCGTGGTTCGGCTGGCCGGATGCGCCCGAAGTCGAAGCGCAGGTGACGGCTTGGTATGAGGCCAAGACCTTGGACGAGGAGAAAGCGGCGATAGGGCGGCTCAACAAGGCCGCGCTCGACAACGTGGTCTTCGCGCCGACCGGCTTCTTCCTCGGCTACCAGGCGTGGCGCAAGAACGTGAGCGGCGTCGTCAAGGGGCCGCTGCCGTTCTTCTGGGGCGTCGGCAAGGTCGCCTGACGCCGTGGCGATGGGCGGCGCAGCGCGGATGCGGCGTAGCGCGACCGGCGACACGCTTGCGCCCGTCATGGACGCTGCCCGATGACTTGCCGTGACCGGGATGTGCACTTCATGAACCGAAGAGCATTCCTGAAGTCGGTAGCCCGTGCCGGCGTCCTGACCGCGGCGGGCGGACTCGCGGCCCCGGCGATCTCGCAACGCGCCGCCGCTCGGGCGCTGCGTCTCGTGCCCCATGCGGACGTCGCCAACTTCGATCCGATCTGGAGTTCCGCCTACATCGCGCGCAACGCCGGGCTCTTGGTCTGGGACATGCTGTATGGCATGGACGCCAACCTCAAGGTGCAGCGACAGATGGTCGAGGCCGAGGACGTGTCCGCGGACGGCCTCGTCTGGACGTTCCGGCTGCGGCCCGGGCTCAAATTCCACGACGGCGAGCCGGTGCGTGCCAACGATGCGGTGGCGAGCATCAACCGATGGGCGGCGCGCGAGCCCATGGGCCAGATGATCAAGGCGATCGAGAATGAACTTGCGGTCGTCGACGACCGCACCTTCCGGTGGGTGTTGAAAAAGCCCTATCCGAAAATGCTGCTAGCGCTCGGCAAGATCATCACGCCGTGCTGTTTCGTCATGCCGGCGCGGATCGCCGCAACCGATCCGTTCAAGCAGATCAACGAGCATGTCGGCAGCGGGCCGATGCGCTTCGTCAAGAATGAATGGGCGCCGGGCGCCAGGGCGGTATTCGAGAAATTCGCCGACTATGTGCCGCGATCGGAACCGGCGTCCTGGCTCGCCGGCGGCAAGCGGATCGTTTCAGACCGCATCGAATGGATCACTATTGCCGACCCGGCCACCGCCGCGGCTGCGCTGCAGAACGGCGAGATCGATTGGTTGGAGCTGCCGTTGCCCGACCTGGTGCCGACGCTGCGGCAGAACCGCAATGTCGCGGTGGATATTCAGGACCCTCTGGGCAACATCGGCACCCTGTTCTTCAACCATCTGTTTCCGCCCTTCAACGATGTGCGGGCGCGCCGCGCGATCCTCATGGCGATGAGCCAGGCGGACTACATGCGGGCGTATGTCGACGGCGATACCATGTGGAAGCCGCTGCCTGGCTTCTTCACCCCGGGCACGCCGCTCTACACCGAGGAAGGCGGCGAAATTCTCAAAGGCCCGCGCAACCTCGATGCCGCCAAGCGTTTGTTGGCGGAAAGCAATTATGCGGGCGAGCCGATCATCTCCATGGCAGCGCAGGATCTTGCACACCACAAGGCCTGGGGTGATCTGACCGCGGACCTGCTGACCCGTCTCGGCGTCAAGGTTGACTATGCGGCTGTCGATTGGGGCACCGTGGTGGCGCGGCGGGCGCAAAAGTCCCCACCGGGCCGGGGCGGCTGGCACATTTTCCACACGAGCTTTTACGGCGTCGACTGCGTCGACCCCACCAACAAGCTCCTTCGCGCCAATGGCGATAAGGCGTTCTTCGGATGGCCCAACATGCCGGAAGTCGAAGCCGAGATCGCGGCTTGGTACGATGCCAAGACGCTCGATGAAGAGAAGCTTATTGCGCGTCGGCTGAACAAGGCCGCGCTCGACAACGTGGTCTATGTTCCGCTCGGCATGTATCTTAGGTATTTTGCCTGGCGCAAGAACGTCAGCGGGATTGCGCAGGGGCCGCTGCCGTTCTTCTGGGGAGTGGACAAGACGGTTTGATGTCGCGCGGAGGCCAGCGGTTATGCATCGACGGACATTCATCAAAGCCGCGGCCGGCGCCGGCGTTCTGACCGCGGCCGGCGTGCTTGCCACCCCTGCGATCTCGCAACGCGCCGCCGCGCGCGTGTTGCGCTTCGTGCCGCAGGCCGATCTCGCCAATTTCGATCCGATCCAAAACACCCAGTACGTGGTGCGCAACGCTGCCGCGTTGGTGTGGGACATGCTCTACGGCGTCGACGACAAGCTTCAGCCGCGGCGCCAGATGGTCGAGAGCGAGGACGTCTCGTCAGACGGACTCGTTTGGACGTTCCGTCTGCGACCGGGGCTCAAGTTTCATGACGGCGAGCCCGTGCTCTCGAAGGACGTCGTGGCGAGCGTGGCGCGATGGCAAGCGCGCGACAACATGGGCCTGATGACGAAGGAGATCGAGCAAGAACTTATCGCCGTCGACGATCGCACCTTTCGCTGGGTGATGAAAAAACCCTATCCGAAACTCCTGGTCGCGCTCGGCAAGGTCGGAACGCCTTCATGCTTCATCATGCCGGCGCGGATCGCGGCAACCGATCCGTTCAAACCGATCGGCGAGTATGTCGGCAGCGGGCCGATGCGGTTCGTGCGCAACGAATGGATTCCCGGCGCCCGGGCCGTGTTTGAACTGTTCGCCGATTATGCGCCGCGCCAGGAGCCGAATTCGTGGCTCTCCGGCGGCAAGCACATGCTGCTCGACCGCATCGAGTGGATCGTGATGCCCGACCCCGCCACCGCTTCGGCCGCGCTTCAGAACGGCGAAGTGGATTGGTGGGAAACCCCGATGGCCGACCTCGTGGCGGTCCTGAAGAAGAACCGCAACGTCATGGTCGATATTGCCGATCCGCTGGGCAATATCGGCAGCTTCCGCATGAACCACTTGCATCCGCCCTTCAACGACGTGCGGGCGCGCCGCGCGATCCTGACCGCGATGAGCCAGGAAGACTACATGCGCGCCGTCGTGGGTGACGACGCCTTGTGGAAACCGCTGCCCGGCTTCTTTACGCCGGGCACGCCGCTCTACAGCGAGGACGGCGGCGAAATTCTCAAAGGTCCGCGCCGTCTCGATGCCGCCAAACGATTGCTGGCGGACAGCGGCTATTCCGGTCAGCCGGTCACCTGCGTGGTTGCGCAGGACCTGCAAATTACCAAAGCTCAGGGCGAGGTCACTGCCGACCTGCTCAGAAGGCTCGGCATGAACGTCGATTTCGCCGCCGTCGACTGGGGCACGAACGCAGCGCGGCGGGCGCAGAAATCGCCGCCGGGCCAGGGCGGCTGGCAGATGTTCCATACCTGGCACGCCGGCGCGGTTTGTATCGATCCGTCGTCTTATACCGCGATCCGCGCCAATGGCGACAAGCAAGGCCGCATTCGAGGACGTCGTCTACGCGCCGACCGGCTTCTTCCTGGCCTATCAGGCCTGGCGCAAAAATGTCGGCGGGATCGTGAAGGGGCCGCTACCGTTCTTCTGGGGCGTGAGCAAAGTTGCCTGAATGGGTTTGCGGCCCGCCGACGCCCGCTGCCCGCATGGCGTGCCAAACTTTGCGCTCCGCAATGCGAAGGAGCCCTCGCCGCGCCGGCGCCCCGGATGAGGCGACCTCACGCGCTCTCTCATCATCGCCGGCTGATGTCTCAGTTGAGACGGCAGCCAGCGCCGAAACATCGGCAAAATGGCATGAAACCTGCTAGCATCGACGCATGCTGAGCTACATCATCCGACGCATCCTGGCCACCGTCCCAGTGATGGTGGTGGTTGCGCTGTTCGTGTTCAGCTTGCTCTACATCGCGCCCGGCGACCCGGCGGCGGTGATCGCCGGCGATCAGGCGACGCCGGCCGACGTCGAACGCATCCGCCAGAGCCTTGGCCTCGACCGGCCGTTCCTGATCCGGTTCGGCGAATGGTTCTGGCAAATTCTTCACGGCGATCTCGGGACGTCGATTTTCACCAACCTGCCGGTCGCCGCGATGATCGCCCAGCGCGTCGAGCCGACCCTGTCGCTGATGGCGGTGACGCTGGTGATTGCCGTCTGCGTTGCCGTGCCCATGGGCGTAGTGGCGGCCTGGCAAGCCGACACGTTGATCGACCGCGCCATCATGGCGTTTGCGGTCCTGGGCTTCTCGGTGCCGGTCTTTGTCGTGGGTTATTTGCTGGCCTATGTGTTTGCGCTCGAGCTCGATTGGCTGCCGGTGCAGGGCTACACGCAAATCTCCGAAGGCCTGTGGCCGTGGTTTGAAAATCTGATCCTGCCCGCGCTCGCGCTCGGCTGCGTCTATATCGCGCTCATCGCCCGCATCACGCGCGCCGCGATGCTGGAAGTGCTGCAGCAGGATTTCATCCGCACCGCGCGCGCCAAGGGCGTCGGGCAGACCGGCATCCTGTTCGTGCACGCGCTCAAGAACGCCGCGGTGCCGATCGTGACGGTCATCGGCATCGGCGTCGCGCTCCTGATCGGCGGCGCCGTGGTGACGGAGACGGTGTTTGCAATCCCCGGCATCGGCCGGCTGACCGTCGATGCCATTCTGCGCCGCGACTATCCGGTGATCCAGGGCGTCGTGCTGATGTTCAGCTTCGTCTACGTGCTCGTCAATCTCGTCATCGATCTGTTCTACACCGTGCTCGACCCGAGGATCCGGTATTGACCGACGCCACCATCACCTCGGCGCCCGAGCTCATCCGCGCCGCGCCCGAACTGCCGGACCTGCTGCCGCCGGTCAAGCTGCGCGGCGGCATCCTCGGCTTTGTGCGCCGACATCCGGCGATCGCCGTCGGCGGCGCACTGGTGCTGGCGATGGTGGTGATCGCCGTGTTCGCCCCCTATCTCGGCACGGTCGACCCCACTGCGCTGGCGCCGACGCGGCGCACCCGCGAGCCGTCCGCGGCGTTCTGGTTCGGCACCGACATGCTGGGACGCGACGTCTACTCCCGCGTGCTTTACGGCGCGCGGGTGTCGCTCACCGTCGGCTTCTCGGTTGCGCTGCTGGCGTCGCTCGCGGGTCTCATCATCGGCCTCGTATCGGGCTTCGTTCGCTGGAGCGACGGCATCATCATGCGCGTGATGGACGGGATGATGTCGATCCCGCCGATTCTGCTCGCGATCGCGCTCATGGCGCTCACCCGGGGCAGCGTCGGCAATGTGATCATCGCCATCACCATCGCCGATATTCCGCGCGTGTCGCGCCTGGTGCGCGCCGTCGTGCTGTCGCTGCGCGAGCAGCCCTATGTGGACGCGGCGATCGCGGCCGGCACTCGCACGCCGATGATCATCCTGCGCCATATCCTGCCCAACACCGTGGCTCCGATGACGGTGCAGGCGACCTACGTCTGCGCCAGCGCCATGATCGTGGAGGCGATCCTCTCCTTCATCGGTGCCGGCACGCCGCCCACCATCCCATCCTGGGGCAACATCATGGCCGAAGGCCGCGCGCTGTGGCAGGTCAAACCCTACATCGTGTTCTTCCCGGCGGTTTTCCTTTCGGTCACGGTGCTTGCGGTCAACCTGCTCGGCGATGGCCTGCGCGATGCACTCGACCCGCGCATGGCCAAACGACTGTGAAGAGCTCGCGGCATGGCGCTGCTGGAAGTCGATAACCTGCAAACCCATTTCCGCACGCCGGACGGGGTGAACCGCGCGGTCGATGGCGTCTCGTTCGCGGTCGAGGCCGGCGAGACGGTGGCGATCGTCGGCGAGAGCGGTTGCGGAAAGTCGGTGACGGCCAATTCCATTCTGCGGCTGGTGCCCCAGCCGCCCGGCAGGATCGGCGGCGCGATACGGTTCCAGGGCAGGGACCTGCTCAAGCTCAGCGAGCGCGCCATGCGCGAGGTCCGCGGCAACGATATCAGCATGATCTTCCAGGAGCCGATGACGAGCCTCAATCCGGTCCTCACCATCGGCCGCCAGATC
>WNGR01005645.1_pt1 | contig 14358 bp, 11 predicted proteins | sample 5407581 | NCBI WGS metagenome assembly WNGR01 (sample SAMN13153383, study PRJNA577476) | soil metagenome | isolation source: 80 cm soil or saprolite under Garry oak tree replicate 2 | place: USA:California | collected 2016-06-15
CATAAACATGGACCACGGCCGTTTTAAAGCCCCCGCATTGTCATCATGTGTCAATTCGACTCGATAATTCAAGTTAAAGCGACGGCACTGGGAACCGGAAGGTAGCAAGCATATCGTGCACGTCCTTCAGTCTTTGCTCTTGTTCTCGTACCTGTTCCCCTTAATTTCTGGAGTCCTTACAATCCCCAACCTTGGTGTCAATGGTGTCAACGAACCTGGTGCCTGTGCGTGGATGCGATGGCGTTAGAACGCGAAGAGGTCAATAATCGGTAGTAAGTCAAGCCACCGAGTTGAGTCCCTATTACTTCTGTTCAACTTTTTCTCCCCTGTCGGTACCGACACCCTTTCGAACACCTCCCTTCTAATACGTTCCTAGTCGAATTTAATTCTTTGTTATGTCGTCTGGCCTAAAGCAAATGCATCACACATGGATAAATTCAGAAGGTCGCAATTAATCTAGTGATGGATGGTCTCGGCTCGAGCACTCTAAGAGACTCTCGACATGGGAGGTTGAGCTGCGTGGTCCGTCATATATCCCAGATTCCCAGGCTCGGCTGACCTGAGCGTGCACCTCACAGGTATTCACTTTGCGCCAAAGACAGGATGAAAATGCGCGGTACATGTAGGCAGTTGCGGAAGTACCAGTCATCCAGGGCCCATAACCTATTGTAGTTAGGTTTTAGGCTCTGGATGAGTGACACTACGACAACGTGCATGAGGTGCGAACTATATTGTTGCTCCAATTTTTGCTCCAGTTTCCCTGGCGGTGTAGTCAATCTACGGTAACGACAGCGTTGAATGCCAAGACAACGTCGCCAGTCCAGTCCCTTTAAATTGCCTGCTTGACCATTCGTCTGAATTCCCAATCCCTCTCTCACCCAGTCCGTCATACGGCTGGCACTGTGTCCTTCGCTCTATTCCCTTTTCCTTTTCCTTTACATCGCTGTCTCTGAAACTACATTCCTTTCATACCACTCAGTGTTCCCTATCTCAACTATGCGTGGCTCACTATGCGTTCCTCGCCACTCTTTCTCCATACCTCACGCCACGCGCCAGTGAGTATATCTACCTTCAAGATAAGTGGATTGATGAGGGGTTCTTCCGTTTCCTGGGCTGGTGTTGGAATACCTCAGCCCACGCGACCTTGGACACGCTGTTTGCCTCCCGCCGAACCCTTTTTTCCAAGGGACGGCCGGAAGTTCCTCACGCGTGGGACGAATAGTCCTCCATCGTTGATTCCTCTGCGCGCCAGCGTGACGGCACCCGCATTCAATCGCAGAACGCGCACGACAAAACCGTATACGAATCGTGCTCGACTTCGAGCACATGCCAACGAACTGTAGCACCTGACGTGCCTTCTGGATGCTGAGCCAAATAGGTCCGTGGCCGAACGGCGGCAATATTGACTTCATGGGAGGTTAGAACACGCCCACGCCCACGCCCCTCATCCCCCCGCCCTCCCCATCGAATCCGCGTGATCCACTCTATGTGTCTATAACCGAGCAAACCTCCATCCTACTCCAAATTGCATGATGACCTTCTATGAGTTGCGCCAGCCGCAGATGGTGCGGGCGAGACTCGCTTCCTTGTACACGTCATAATCCTGAAAATCGCCAATGAAACTGCGGTGGAAGCACCACATCTGCCAATTCGTATCACCGCCTTCAACTACGATGCACCTTCCCCGACCCCGACTTATCCTACACATCCGTACGGTGTCCCATTCAACTGCGCGAACGACGGATTTATGTAACGTACAAAAGGTGAGACTCCGACGAGATCTGGTCGGCTTTATCCAACAGGTGATCCTCTTCAGAGCGGGGCCAGGACAGCCGGTGTAAACAGATTTGACTTGGGGATCCCCCCGCCGTGAACTTCCGGTCTTTGTCACATTATTCAGTACTTCAACGTACACCAGATCGTGTGACCTGAACTTTTGCGAAGTGCCGTGTCTCACGTTCTCGTCTTTCACCTGTCCCGGGTTGACACTTCTTTTCATTTAGAACGACTGGGCTGGCAACGTCTGACCTACTTCCGGCCTAGGGCGGGGAGCTGCATTTATAGTAAGACTATCAATCTAATTATCGGATCGGGACGTTGTTGTCCAAGCTCCTTCATCCTCCTTCCTCAGTTTTGTCAACAATACCCCAAGTGCGTTTGTTGAGGCGTACCGAGAAATCTATAGTTTGCGGGTTTATACGCTCCAGCAGGCCATAGTAGGGGGTGGAAGATCCACGGTGGGCGGACGCTCATGTCATACTTTTCTTGAAAAGCAACCGTGGAAGCGATGGTTTGTGACTCTCCGTAGTATAGCATAAACTAATAATACCTCACGGCTGGTGCAGCCGGCAATGTCGCAATGTCGTTGTCATAGCCAAGGTCGCGGTGGGGCTACGGGCCGCTTCGCTGATCCCAATCTGGTACTAATCTGGTACTAGTAGTTGATATTCCCACACGGGCTCCTCTGACTCTCCTCTCGCGCAGGGTTGTTCGTCTAACCCACACACCAGGCCTTCCCATCCAACATGAAATCCTTCTTGTGCGAATATTCCGTTAGCGAGACTGGGATCTGGCTTGCTCTCGCCAGCCCAGAATCATTTACTGTAAGACCAGCTGCATCTCCTTCGTTCTTCACCCTGCATAGGATGGGTGCGTTCTCAGCTCTTCTCATTGCGCACAACACGTCATAATGGCTCGACCAATCCGAGCCTGGCGAAGCGCGGTGTGTAGAATGGGTCTCCAACACGCGAGTGCTGGCCTGGCTAAGAAAGTCCGGTATTGTACGACGTATCCATTCCTGTTCGCGACCAGGCGACATCCGTCTAGAACAGAATATTCCGGTCACCTAGAGTAATCGTACAGAAGTTCCCAGTCATGCGTTGAGGTCGCTACCATATTAGTCAGTCGAATAATAGCATGAGACCTGGCCCGAGAGTGAGGTTACGAGGGTAGCAAAACGAATGTATCATCAACTGAAAGCAGTCTAAAAGTGCATCCGTTTGACCCCGCGACATTACTAGACCCCCCGTCTTCGCGTTGCGAGTCCGAGTCGTCGTCTCGATACGAATACGCTCCTCCTCGCTCATCTTCTTCGAATCATTTGGGGTTTAGGCACACGTAGGCAGCGCTGCACCCTGCATGGGTGCAACATGTGCTATCAAACCTGTCTGTTCACCCTCGAGGCCTCGCGTGTTTCAAGGTAATCTGTCGTAGCTCTCGAGTTTAGGCCACCGACTCCACTGCTGGTATGATATGGATATGCTTGCCTATAACAAGTCCCAACCGCCGAGACCAAGACCAAGCCGTCCAGTATATTGCCGCGATGGGCTCTTATCTAGTAGTTGGACCGTCACTTGGTCACATTACATGTACGCTTCAAACCTATTGAAAAACCGTAGATTACTGCAGCGGTTCTATCTAGGTATTAATACAAGTAGCCCAACTGCATCCATGCACAAAATTAGAAAGATCAATGGGGGTTTCATGTTCGCCGGAAATCCAAATATTACTTGGGCGGTGAAGATTTGCCCTATGTATTAGCGGGATCCACATTAATAGTTCACCTTTATTACCACATATCCATCCCTCGTTGTTGACTACGGAGTGGTCAGTGAAGTCAACGTCTCTTATACTTTCCGTCTTCCCTGGTGTAGCAGTAAACACACGAATTGTCCGATCGCCTGAGCCCGAGACAATGCACTGGCCATCTAGCGAGAATGCCACAGAGAAGATCCCATCTGTGTGTCCAGTAAATGGACCTGCTACTGTCTCTCCGGTCGTAGCGTTCCACACACGGATTGTTCCATCGAAAGAGCCTGAGACGATGCGCTGGCCATCTGGCGAGAATGCTACAGACCTGACCGAATCCGTGTGTCCAGTAAATGGGCCCGCCACTGTCTCTCCCGTCGTGGTGTTCCACACACAAATTGTTCCATCGAAAGTTCCAGCGAAAGAGCCTGAGACGATGCGCTGGCCATCCGGCGAGAATGCCACAGACGAGACCGACTCCATATGTCCAGTAAATGGGCCTGCCATTGTCTCTCCCGTCGTGGCGTTCCACATACGAATCGTTTCATCGTAAGATCCTGAGACGATGCGCTGGCCATCTGGCGAGAATGCCACAGATAAGACCAAAGATGTGTGTCCTGTAAACGGGCCTGCCACCGTCTCTCCGGTCGTGGCGTTCCACACACGAATTGTTTCATCGGAAGAGCCTGAGACGATGCGCTGGCCATCCGGCGAGAATGCCACCGACCCGACCGAAGACGTGTGTCCAGTAGATGGGCCTGCCACTGTCTCTCCCGTCGTGGCGTTCCACACACGAATTGTGAGATCGTGCGAGCCTGAGACGATGCGCTGGCCATCTGGCGAGAATGCCACAGACCGAACCGAACCGTGTGTCCAGTAAATGGGCTTGCCATCATCTCTCCTGTCGTGGCGTTCCACACACGAATTGTCCGATCGTGCGAGCCTGAGACGATGCGCTGGCCATCTGGCGAGAATGCCACAGACTGGACGGAACCCGTGTGTTCTGTAAATGGGCCTGCCATCATCTCTCCGGTCGTGGCGTTCCACACACGAATTGTTCGATTGGGCAAGCCTGAGACGATGCGCTGGCCATCTGGTGAGAGTGAAATGGAAAGGACCTTATCCCCAACGCTTGAAATCACCATCTCCAATGATGGCCAATGAGACAATTGTCCACGTTCCACATGTAGGATCCGAGGAAATGAGCTGGAATAATGTGCAGAGACGAGAACAAGTCGGCACAAATGGTAGAGCAGAAAGGTAGACATGTGGAGCACTTTTTGCCATGGTCATCCCGAAATACCGTACAAATACAGAGGCATCATTGACAAACGACCTGAATTTCTCTAGCTCTGTCTGGGAGACCTATTGTGATCATAGCTATTAGTCGTTGGCCACTCTCCAATCAACAATTATACTCACACCTTGACTAGACGCTAACCACGCATTCAGAGTCGAGAACGCTGGTGAAGCTAGACCCATATTGCTCGTCAAGCCAAGGGCCTCCAGCCAAAAGAGGAGTTTCTCTTTAAAGAGAGTTTGAAGTTTTCCAAACAACTTGAAATTGGTCCAGATGACGACAGGCATACAATAGAGTAGGTGGGGTGTATTTATCAACATGGGTGCTAAGGTCTTTGACGTTATTGTTGGCCAGATGTGATGATTCGAGATTGTAAATGTTGAATTTAAGCTCATTTAGCAGTAGACCGAGACAGGAATGAGCCAATTGACGGTGAGCATCACGCAGGCCAACATAAAAACTACCCCTCTTCTCTTTATTTGTGAGGAAATCGTGGAAGGATGTATGGAGAAGAACAATGGGAAGGCTTTCATCGGATGAACTGACATTACTCAACAACGAGCTGAGGCGACGGAGCAATATGACAACGGCATCTCCGTCGTCGCCGTCGTCTTCGTAGGAGGCGTGTTGTCGCAGAGTGATGAGGGAGCGGATGGTGAGGGGTTCAATTGAGTTCAATTGAGGTAATGAGTTGTCCCACGACAGAGCGGAATAAGGGCCGTGCTTTTTGGTCCGCGATATATCCTTCAAGGACTTCTTTGTATAACTCATCCAACGGATCTTGTCCATCGCGATTTGCGCTGAGTTTCAGAAGATGGTTTATACATTTTTTCTTGCTATAACCAAAGCGCACGGGAGGATCTAAGATGAATTGACTGGCAACCGCTGCCCACTGAAACAGTCCCTCTGTCTCATTGACTGGTTTTGGCCTGAATGACTGTAAGACTAATTTTCCTCTCGTCGCGTACGTACTGTATGTTTTCACCACCCAACATCTACTATAGTATCGCATCTGGTACCACTTTCTTGCTTGCCAGAAAAAATGACAATGTTTAGGGTAGTACTGTTATACCTACATTGTTTAACCAGCATTTGTCGGGACAGTGAGGCGCCATTCAAGTCGGATATCATCCACTCGCACTGTTCACCTGCTTTCCACGGTACCGCCCTCTCTGAGTCTGTGTCCGCATTTTTCCCCTGACATTTGACTGGCCCCACTCAGACGTATCGTGCGTACAACGACTTGGCTCTCAACGACTTGGCTATGAAAACTGTGACTTGAATGAGCACTCGGCGCGAAGCATAGGCTATGTTTCTAGGTCCTAGCTCCCGACCAGCTTCTCTTCGCAGTGTAGTTGTCAACTACTTGCACCCGGCTAGCTAGCCAGTGGTAGACGCGAGCTTGACTGGCAGCGATGCATTGGCAGACGTCATGATGCACCGACGCGACTCGAAGGCTAAGGTGACAGAAACCCTAAGATAACACGTCTTTCTCATTCTTTCCCCCTTGATTTTCCGCGCAGCCATACGATCTCCAAGTCCCAGTGTCGATGGTGTCGTCAACTTCACCTGGGGCCTGTGCGAGACTGCCATGGAGTCATGGCGCGGGGAAGGTGTCAAGATTCGCCTGGTAAGTCACACACCCCCTTACTGACGGACACCGATACGGCCAATAGGCGGTGGTTCCCGGGAACCGGTACATGTTACGAGAGAACGGCGTGGGGGGGGAACGAGGAGACGAGCGGTGCGGCCAACGAATGGGCCGGCCGCCCAGCCTGGTCTGACCACTAGGTTGGACAGGCACCGGGCGTCCTCGGACGTCCGCCCAGGGACCCCATTGAGGACGAACCAGAAAGTCTGGGGAAAGGGTTATGTTGATAGTACCATTGGGCTGAAAAAATTTCAATTTCTATGCGTCCTCTTCAAGGTGACTTTCATGAGGTCCACCGGCATAGTCCGACGCATCTAGCGATCCCGGGCGCTGGTCCTGTGCTGGGAACGGACTTGGAGACATGCAAAATGATCAGCGCCACAAGATGATGGTCATAGGCATCAAAGTGCGCCCAATCTCGTGCACTGCTTGACATTGAGACCGATCGGCGCTACTGGACGCCACCACGGAACCGAGAGACGTTTATTTCCTGTTACGCCAGATGTACAGGAGCGTGGATAAAAAGGGTTTTTTCATTGGGCAAGATAAGTTCACTGTGAGGAAAAAGTGGACCCTGCGATCTTACCAAACGCGACATCCCCAAACCTCCCAGGTGGTACAAGGTAGTCTGGATCATCGCGTCGATTGGGGCACAACGCAATGACAGCATAGCCCAGCTCTGAGAACCGAAGTGCAGAGTCTCTTCCCACACAGGCACCTAAGTCAGGGATATTCAATCCAATCGAATGGATGACAGACGCACCTTTCTGCGCCCATAGGATCAAAATGGCTCATTTCTGTGTTGGGAAGGGGCTGCAAGGGGGGACCCCAGAGGAATCGGAGGCGAGGTCGAGGAGGATTGGCGAGAATGCTTCGAACAGAGAATGGACAACGAAGATCCTGGCTGAGAAGGTAAAGAGAAGGAGATATACTGTAAATGGTGCGCAAAGAGAATCGGCGTCAACGATAACGTCATCATCGTGGTTCCCATCAGGGAGTGGTGTGTGGACATGAGGAACACGTTGGGAGGACGATTGTCGTAATTGGGATATCTACTATTGCGACCGCAACGAATCCGCTCTCTCTCTCTCAGGCTCGGCGGACTTGGCGCTCGCTCACTGAGTAAATTTCTACTGAGTTGCGGAGTGTGTCCGGGGGTTGTCACTTTGATAGATCGGTTCGGTTCTGTTGTGTTGTAAAAAAAAACAAGCCTGATCTAGATCAACAACACTCCGCTGCGGCTGTGTGCCCTCCAAGGTCACTGTGACGGTGCCGCCCTCCAGTCTTCTCCCGCAGCTTCATTATGCCGTACCTGTCGTAAAGTTCGAGATTAACACACGCATTCAACGCATTTAAACATCAAATCAATCGTTACGTGTTCTTGGCAACCTCCAAGCGTCAGATGTGCCCCGTCCTTGTGGAGGTCGAGGACCCTGTGATGCCATTGGTGCTATTTTGGCGACCCTCGTCATTTCATGGTATCCAACGTTCATTTGCAAAGCATCGAAGTACCAAGCCATACAATAAATGTAGCGTGCTCTCCCCTCCCGCCCATCCACACCAACGTCCGTGGCCGTTTGCTCACTTCCGTCGTTGTGACAACTCATATTCGTGGGCACTTTATTTATTTTAATTCCACTATCGTGTGTCGTTGGGGATAGACCCTATGTAGCACTAAGCTGGACGTTATTCACTCTGCTGATTTCCCTATCCTTCCAAGTTCTGACCGAGCAATTAAGACCACCCAATTCCTAAGGAGATGTGCCACGGTGATTCGCCGAGGGTTGAGCAAGCTAGAGCGCGTGGTGCGCCGTGGGAAGCCACAATGATTAACGTCAATCCCGAGCTCAGCTGCCATATTGCGTTACTGTACTGGATTTTCTGCATCGTGGCTGTACGGCATTGGGTTGTTCCCCTAGTACCCTGATGGTCTTGTGGTCTGACCCACACACCATTTCGGTAGACGCCAAAAATACTGCAGCCGTACCGCTGGGTCACACACTGGCACCCTTACGCCTTGCTATCCCCGAGTTCGTGGCAACCCCAATTCTGCCGCCACTTCTCTCGTTTTGGAGTGAAAATTCTAGGCCTGCCTTTTGGCCACCGCCGCACTGCGCCGTCCATGTCCACGGGGAGTCGGATCGCTTTTTCTTGACACTCTAGGGCATACGTACCTCCACTCTTCGAAATGCCTCTTCTAGTAGTCCATCTTGCACGCAGTGACGTCATGCTTCTGGGCGCGAAGGCAGTTCATTCACACACTGAACTAAAATCATGCAACGAATCCAGTCTATTGGGTCATGATAAGTTAAATGAAGTGATCTATGTGTGTGCGAAATACATGCAAAACCCTAACTGTCCACAATGCGAACATAAGAATACATACGGGTTGTCCAAATAGTAGATACACCAGTCCAAGAAGAAGACACAGCGCTGCATTCGGAAATGATAGAGAGAAAAAGTGTGGGCTTTGGCTGGCGTCATTACGCCGGTTGTACATGGTCTAGTCTGAAGTTGTCGATTTGAAAATTAATCCAAGTCAAGTGATGTGATAGCAGTGTTACGTACGGGAGCGATATCGTCGAAGGTGGTCCGGCCTCCACTTGGATCACGACGACATGGGAGTTCTGGGTAAAAAAGTATTTCAGCTTCGGTCGAGAGCGAAATCTGTGTAAGCACGCACGTCACTCAGTACGTTTATATTTCGTACAGTCCCATGCATAAGTTGCCCCCGGCCATTCCACCATCTGACACGGCTGCCAATCTGTGTTGATTTGTCGAAACCAGTAAACGCGAGTCAGAGCGAAGCAAAATAATCCCAGCTCACCTGGGGAGGGGGGTTCATAGTCGAAACAAAAGGGCTCGCTCGGAGGCCTGGATACCAGACCAGCCCCGAGCCTGAGCTCTTTTATAACGAACGAACGAAGCCGATTGTGTCAAGAAGAGTGAGGACACGATCATATGGCACTACCACATGCCTCTGCTTTCGAGGAAGGTGAGCCACTGGCGAGTTAGGAGGTCTGTATGAAAAGGACCCCTGGTCTGATCAGGTAGGGAAGGGCCGGGAGATTCATCACATCTTGGGTGAGGGTCGAAAGAACAACCGCTTATTTGCTAAAGTGCAATCGCTGCAATCGCTATGAATTCCCATGGCGCGGCAGGGCATAATCGGGTCTGTGCATACCAAGGTCGAGGCCTTCGAAGCGTGTGTTGGGAACCAGGGCCGATGCAAAAACTGCGATGGTGCGTGGCGAGGATTATGAGGTCTTTACCGAAAGCGAAAGGGGCGTCGGTACCACTGTAGAGCGAGGAATTTCTAAGGAAGAATAGAAGCAGGCACGGATGTCGGATACACGTAATCCTAACGCGAGGCCGATTGCACAAGGGCGAGGCTTAGGTAGATCGAGGGCAGGAGTGGAAGCACTGCATACTTTCACGGAAGACGGAACTTCATCAGTAAATATATGAGGTGTTTAGAAGCATTTACAGTAAATGGTCCTAACCATTTATTACAGTAAACACTCCAGTTTTACAGATGAAGGGAACGTCGAAAATCACTCATGGCACGTGCATGGTCGGAGCGTGGGTGGAATTCCCACTGGCACTACTTGCGGTAGCCCACGCGCATGAAATTGCATGAAAGGCGGAGCACGACCTTAAGTGGTGAAAAGACCACAGTTGAGCGGTAAATCAAGTGCACGAGTCATGCGGATCCTAAATGAAGGAGGAGCAAACAGATCGGCCCGGATCAATGAGCAGCTGTCAAACAACCTCTCCCTCTCCTCTCTTCTCTCCCTCGAGAACTTTTGGCTGGCCGCCTTGATCGACGGCAACTGCTCATCTCACAAGGAACAGCTTACATAGAACACAGAACACACATTCAACAATGTGGTAGCAGAGCGGTGGACAGTAACGTTGAACTAGAGGCTCCCGCTCCCCTATTTGTCAAGGGTTCATTATACCCACCATACTAATCAGAAGTAATGATCACTCAGGGCTGGTCTCACCTTTCACAAGAATACGCCAAGTGGGCGTTGGATGCGCAGTCCCATGCACAGCGCTGGTGCCCTTGCAAACCCTACTCGAGTTCGAACTTGTAATTAGGAGGGATCGACACGGTGCAAGATATCTTAGATAAAAAAAAAGGCAACGAAGAAGTACAGAAGTTTACGAACTTCACGTCAGGGTTAAAAACACAGTGCGTTAAATACTTATTGCGCGCCAAAATTTTGTGACTTGTTAAAAGCGGGGCAACCCTCTGCCCTCCTAAGTTGGCTTTCCGAACCTACGGTAGCACTTACCTTGGAAGAGTTTTAATTCTTGAGAACTCGAGGCATGGAGGTCTCGCTGAATATCATTTCTCACCCCATGTTGTTACCAGCAGCCAGACGCGATCCCATCGGACGCTAGCGTCACAGATCGATCGGGACGTCCGGTCCCCAGCTGGCGTCGTCTCGGACCGATTCAAATTGTGCCACGAGACACACAGAAGGCACGAGGCCGGTACGAGTTTGTGCGTGTGGACGTCTTCGGTCCAGTCTCATTGCTTAATTCGTCCTGTGACCAGGCAGGAGATTGGATAGGACGAACGCAAACGTCGTTGACAGAGTGTACGGGAAGTTTGAGTCACTACAGTCGTAACAATGCGCAAGGACGTAAGAACGACCTGGTGCCTCGTTGTTATACTTGTGGTGCAGGGCCAAGTGCGACGCTATCGCACAATTGAGCATTCGATGGATGTCGGAGATCATCCCATATCTTTCTGGTGCCGTCTTTGTTTCCCATCCCTAACCACTATGAAGCCTTCTATATCATCTCGGTGCCTTTTGAAAAGAGCCCGAGATGACCTATATTCCTTGCTTGAGAAGAGGGCCAGGGCAGATAATTGAAGGTCCAATTACTAGAATAGATTGCTCGGAGGAGCTAGCGATCTCATATACGTTCACTTTTCTGATGAACGGCGACAGCTAACAAGTGCTTGCTATAGGGAACCAGATAAGACGACCAGATCAAGACCAGCGTGCCTCACTGTGAACTTTCGTCGTAAGCTTGGTCGTAATCGTAAGGAAGTGATTTGCCGGCCCGTCTTCAGCTTCAGCCCCATAACCGTTGTCACGGTCGGCGCCTCGTGGCGCCTCGTGTGCACACTACCACCCAGTAACGGTGCGAGCTCACGGTTGCTGGGTGGTAGTGTACACGAGGCAACCCCATCGCCGTCTTGCGCTGGCGGCTGCTCGGCGACCGCGGGCTGCGCTTGTAACCGTGCTGCATTGTCGTGGCTTCATCTGTTTGGGTAACGTGGCAACTTACTACAAATATAGTCTAACTTAACACGAAGACGATGCTCACTTTCGCTTACAAAAAGGGCCCACGCTGGGGGCGTAACCCCCTCATCCGTTTTCGACAGAGACCCCCGATGGCGCAACGCTAGTGAGTAAGCCCGAACGCTCCCCAATCACCTCAAAAAGTCGCCACCTTCAATGCTGGTGAGACTGGGGGCGGGGCAAGTGAGGATTCGAGTAAACAAAGCGGTGATACATATTCAAGAACTAGCAAACATACAAAAAGATAGCGTAACTAGTCGCAGCAGAACAAATGTGTCCGGGCGCGAGAAAACAAAACTAGTGTGGATCAGAGGTATCGCGGGTTCGAGAGATCGTAATCGTGAAGCAAAGGTCATAAAAAAAGGACAAAGACAAGACAGAAAGGATCACATCCGGAAAGGGGAAAAAATAAAAAAGGCTGCTTATGTTCTATCACAGGCCCATAGATGAAGATATAGATGGTGCAATAGATCCGTGCCGCTGACGCTCCCATAGCTTGTTTTTTGCGTGAATCTCGATGTTCGAGAATGGCGCTGATTGAGATAGCTTGACGCAGTCGCGTGTTCCGAGGACGAGGAGCTCGAAGAAGAACGCTGCCGCTGCCCGGCGGGTCGCCTGCAAACAAACCCAACCACCATTAGTGCGCGCACGGGTTGGAAGTGTGGGAATAGTAACCTTTGTCGCCATGTGGTTGAAGCTCATGACCTTGTCCTCGCCGTCGCCCTCTGCCGGTTCCAACTCTTTTCGGACAATGCCGAGAGCGCGAACGGTGTTCTTGCTGTACCCCTTCCCATCCGAACTCGCGCCCGCGCTGTCTTCTGATACCTGGCTGGAGCCCTTCATGTCGAACGCCGCTATGGGGCATTCGAGGTCAGCGTAAGTCTCCTCGCCCTCTCCCGCTTCCACTGCGGGTGTGCTCGCGCGAGAAATGCGGGTGAGCTCCGACGGTGCGACAGACTTCTCGCGAACAAGTTCCACAGGCGGTATGTCCTCTCCGCCAATGTCCATTTGAAAGTCCTCCATTCCGAGCCCGGCGTTGTCAAACTCAAATCCTGGGCCGACGCTCTCGCGCCCGAGGATCTCGCTCCCAACGCCGTGACTTGGCGCGACGCTCGCACGGCGCGCCTGTCCGGGCTCGCCTTCATCCTCGGGCACGGCGCTAACTTCGCCCTCTGGTTCGATACGCGCACGCTTGCTTGGGGGCTTCTCTGGGGATGTGCCTCGCCGCTTGCTGGCTGGAACAAATGTCGCTACTGGTCGCATGAACATCTCCTGTAACTCAGGCGCGATGCCAGGAGGTCCTGCAAAGAAGAACGTGCCGTTCGGGGTCACCTTCGTGGGTAAGAAATGCGAAATGGGGTCCTCGCGAATTTCGAGAAGGCGCATGACGACTGAGGAGCGTGGGAGGTACTGATGATCAGTGAGGATGGATGAGACGTCCACGGCATTGAGCGGTCCTAGACCACCACGCCCCCGACCCTCTAGCTCAGTGAGATCGTCAAAAATCTGTTTCTTCTTGCGCTTGCGCCTTTCTTCCACAGTGGGTTCTTCAGGTTGTTCTGCCTGCTCTCCGACAACCACAATCGGGGCTTCCATCTCGATGTCTGCGGGTGGAGTAACGGGCACCTCACTCAGCGGCGACGCTGGAATCAATATTAGAAGTTGGACACCAAAATGAGAGTACGTCCGACGCACAAGCTCTAGAAGGTGACCGAGTTTGCTCTGGAGTCTTGCCTCCTTCACTGACGGGGCGATCGCCAAAGTCAAGATCGAGATCGATATTCAGACCTTCCTCTGGACCAAAGCCGAAATCCATGTCGTTAGCGAATGGATGTTCCGAGGGGGCTCGACTATGATGGGAAAGCAATTCGAGTTCCTCTACGCCTTGTCCCAGAAGATGCGAATCGAGCGACTCTCGAGCAGCTCGGGGTGGTGCAGCATCACGACCCACTTCCACACTCAAATCATCGGCCTCACTACGTTCGCGGGGAGTCACGGGTTCATCACCGAAAGTCAAACCAAGATCGACTTCGTAGTCTTGTGATCCAATACCATCTGACGGGCCCAAGTCGAAACCATATCCGCCGTCGTCGACTCCGAACTGAAGGTCATCTGCAGTTGCAAGCGTGATATCGGCCTGGCGAGCCATATGATGCCCTTTAGGTTGAATTTCCCGATCCTCAAAGTCGATGTCCCTAGGGGCTATGAAGAAGAATTGCTGGTTTTAGAGATGGGTGGCTTACCAGTTAAAATCGGGTAGCAGGATATCGAGATCGAGATTAGTGGTGGGGAGTGTGATGGCATTACGATTGACAGCGAGTTGGTCTTCTGTCAGGTCAACGACACCTGGTCGGAATGCCTGTTCAGGTTGGTTGTGAGGTTCGATTCGGTTTGTCGCAATAGCACACACACCATCTTGATCTTTAAAATAGCTTCATTGCAGTCATCGAGTAGATATTTGGCCTTCCGACTGTAGATGCGCACAACGCCGAGGAGTAACTGTCCACTCAACCGAAGTGCCATGACCTCGATCTCCTGCCCCATGATTGCATCTG
>WNGR01004936.1_pt1 | contig 14357 bp, 12 predicted proteins | sample 5407581 | NCBI WGS metagenome assembly WNGR01 (sample SAMN13153383, study PRJNA577476) | soil metagenome | isolation source: 80 cm soil or saprolite under Garry oak tree replicate 2 | place: USA:California | collected 2016-06-15
AGAATGTCCAGCCATGCGCCCGATCGATGTCGAACGGATCAAGCGCCCAATAGATCTCGGCGAGACCCCGCCCCAACTGATAAGCACACGCCTGCATCTCCGAAGCCGCCGTCAGCACGTCCTGGACGTGAGCATCGAAATCCCACAACACCTCGGCGAGGGCCCCCACAACTGCGCCACATCCGCAGGCGCCGTAAGCATCCTGATCGACACGTTTGCCGTAGCTACCACCATGACCGTCATCATCGACCCGGAACTCCGTGGCGAGTCCGGCCAACACCCCCTGCGCCTCGATACGCCGCTCGATCGGCGTCCGCTCGATACGCAACGGCAGCGGATGATGGTCACCACCCGGCACTCCAAGATCGTCCTGTTGGGTCATCGCCAGCGCGACCGGCGGCAGATCGAACACCTGTCGATGTTCCACCTCGACTACCGGTGCGCCCGCTAATCCGGCCCCACACCCGGCGCAGACGTCCGGTTCGTAGCTGAACTGATGATTAGCCTTTCGCCACCGGCGTCAACGTGAACCCGGCCCGCCTCCGCCGGTCGTCCCGCGCGCTTCCCGGACTTGGTCCGCAACGGCTTCGGTGCCGGTTTCGCCAACCCGTCCGAGCTGGGTGGCTTGCTGGAGTTCTTCGACGACATCGCCAACCGCGCCGAAAGGTCCTCGATCCGCGCCAACGCGAGGACCAGAGCCGCCCTCAACTCGGCGTTCTCGGCCACCAACTGCTCGCACGAGGGCTGCGGTGCTCTCCCGGACTCGGACACATGAAGATCCAAACACCCTGAACCAAGCATCGGAAAACGACCCATATCCCAGACAACTGCGAATGGAGATCTTCGACAGGTAACGACGGCGACCCAGACGACGACGAAGAGACCGACGACGATGTATCCGGCCTCGTTGATGTTGATGTTGGCCATGTAGTCCCAGATGCCGCCGTGGAAGTTGAGCTTGTCAGAGAGGACTCCGGCGATCTCGATGGTGCCGATGAACAGGGCGACCGCGATGCACAGCCCGGTGATGACCAGGTTGTTGTGGTACACAGGCCCAAGCAAAGACCAGTGGCAGCGGGACGACGGCGTACCAGGGGAGGCTCTGGGTGGCCGCGGTGGCGGCCAGAACGCCGCGCGGCTCGCCGGGTAAAGCGTCCCTGCTTCCGACCCGGCGTCCAGACTATTGGGTAGAACTTGATTCTGAGTCTTGACATCCGTTTGGGCGGGGGCGAGCATTGGGATCCGTTGGGGGCGACGCGAGTATTTGGATCAGTTGCGGACATCGCGAGCATTGGGATCAGTTTGGGGGCGTCTACTCAACGAATTTCAGGCGCGACATACTAGTTGGTGGTCACTCCTGGCTCGGCGGCGGCGAGCCGGCTCGGGCTCGCGCCTAAACGCTTTACCTGGCGTATCGGCAGGCTTCGCCCCGACGTCACGGCCATCACATAGACAGGAGCCTGTAACCGGCTTGGACTGGCAGAAGAACTCGCACTTCCCGATCCGACAAATCCGCTCGAAAGATAACGGAGTTCAGCAATGTTCGAGTCCACCACCACGCCCGACATGCCCGCCCGCACGAACCGATCCACCGGCACTTCCCGAGTACAGGCGAGCGTCCAAAACTCCTTTGCTCCGGGAGCGGTCGATCTGGCGTCGCTCGTGCCGATCATGTACACCTTCATGTTCCGGAACATCGCCAGTGACGGCTTCATCTACAGCGATCCACAGTCGCCGGGCGACATTTCCCGGGACTCGAAGCCGGGTTGCATCATCGCCGCCCCGTCCTTCCCAGCCGACACCCCCGGCATCGACGAGGACTACGTCTTCAACTGGGTGCGCGACGGGGCCATCACGGCCATGGAGGTGGCTAAGGCCGTCATGCCCACCCGCCCGGGTGGGACGGTGCAGACTCTCAACGACTACGTGAAGTTCGCCGACCTCTGCCACTCCAACGCCCAGCCGCCGTTGACCAAGGGTCACGCCTGTTTCAACATCGCCGGCGACGCCCGCCCGTGGACCGAGCAGAACGACGGTCCGGCCTTGCAATCGATCACCATCCTGGCCGCCTACGACCAGCTCGATCCCGACACCCAGAAGCGCGCGGTCGACCTGGTGAACTCGAACGTGGCCTTCCTCCTCGGTGTCTACGAGGATCCCACCACGAACCTGTGGGAGGAGCACAGCGGGTACAGCTTCTTCGCCCGGTCCGCCCAGCTGCGCTGCTTCGAGGAGATCCAGGCCTCGACCATTGCCGGTATCGACGCGCCGGCCGGGCTGCAGCCCGCCATCGACTGGCTGCGCCAGGCCCTCGCAGGCCACTGGGACGGGAGCAAGTACGTGAGCATGATGGCCGACCCCGGTAACGGGGCCCAGCCATCGCCCCAGAATCCGGTCGTCAGCGGTTACGACCCGAACATCGACATCGTCCAGTCGGCCGTTTACGGCGCCATTCCCGTCACCGACACCAAGCTGCTGGCCACGGCGGCCCAGCTGCGCTCGCAATGGGAGGAGGGCGGCATCGCCTTCTACCCGATCAACAAGGCGGACAAGGAAAAGTTCGGTATCGGGCCGCTGTTCGGCCGCTACCCGGGCGACGTCTACGACGGTGACACCTCGCACCCGGTGCTCGGCGGTCACCCCTGGGCCCTCTCCACGTGCAACGTTGCTGAGCTGCACTACAAGCTGGCCGCCGAGATCAAGTCGAGCGACAAGGTATCCGTGGACGACCTGTCCGCACCCTTCTTCGCCCAGTCCGGCATCGACGCGTCGACGGCCCCGGCGGCAGCCGCCGCCGCCTTGGCGGCGACCGGTGACGCCATGGTGCGGGCCGTCGTCTACCACAGTGACAACTTGGAGCTCTCCGAGCAGTTCGACGGCGCCGGCGGCTACGAGCGCAGTGTGCACAACCTGACGTGGAGCTACGCCGCCTACCTGTCCGCCGTGCGAGCCCGGGCCGAGGCCGTGTGACCCCGTGGCCAACCGACTCGAATCCCGACCACCACGCCGGTCCCGGCTGCGCCTGGGATCTGGCAGAGGAGTGACTGCCCCATGTACGTGAAATTCCCCGACGGGGCGGCGAAGCGCACCGACCCCGCGGCGGCGGCCGAGGTTCTTTACGACGCAGTCATCGTCGGCGGCGGGATTGCCGGCGCCATCATCGCCTCGCGGCTGAGCGACGCCGGCAAGAGAGTACTGATACTCGAAGCGGGCTCGGCCGATGACCTCACCCTGAGGGGATACGAGAGCTACCTCGACCGCTTCTACTCGGCGACCAGCAAGGACAACCAGGCCCCCTACCCGGTCGTCGCCAACGCCCCGATGCCCCGTGGCAGCGACGCACGGCGCATCTTCCCGGGTGCCCCAGACGCCTCGGCCTACATCGTCCAGAGCGGGCCTTTCGCCACCGACACCACCTATACAAGGGTCCTCGGCGGCACCACTATGCACTGGGAGGCCAAGACGCTGCGGATGCTGCCCGAGGACTTCCAGATGCGTACGCTCTACGGCGAGGGGGCCGACTGGCCGCTCACCTACGAGGATCTCGCCCCGTACTACAACGAGGCCGAACGCGAGATCGGCGTCTCCGCCGACGTGGCGGACCAGGCCTACCTCGGGATCACCTTCGACGAGGGCTACGTGTTCCCCATGAAGGGGCTGCCCCTGTCCTACCTGGACCAGATGGTCGCCGAGGATCTCGATGGGATGCCGGTCGACCTCGACGGGGAGAAGCGAGAACTGCGGGTCCGGCCGTTCCCACAGGGGCGCAACGGGATACCGAACCCGGCCTACGACGGCGGGAAGGGTTACGTGCCGCGAGGGGCGGTGAGCACGTACCAGGTCGAGGTCGGCGGGCGGTGCCAGGGCAACAACAACTGCGTGCCCATCTGCCCGGTGCAGGCCAAGTACAACGCCGGCAAGACCCTCGCCGTGGCCCTCCAGAGCGGTCGGGTCGACCTGGTGGCCCAGGCGGTGGCCTACAAGGTGCACGTCGACGAGCAAACCCGCCGGGTGACCGAGATCGAGTACCGCCGCTACGACCGGCCGGACAGCCCCGGCTTCACTACGATGAGAGCCCGGGGCCGGCTGTTCATTCTGGCCGCCAACGCGGTGGAGAACCCCCGGCTGATGCTGGCCTCCGGCCTGCACAGCTCGAGCGGCCTGATGGGGCGGAACTTCATGGACCACGCCTATCTGCTGGCGTGGGCCCTGCTACCAGAGGTGGCCGGCACCTTCCGGGGCACGAACTGCACCGGCGGCATCACCGACCTGCGCGGGGGCAGCTTCCGCCGCCGCCAGGCGGCATTCGGCGTCGACATCCACAACGACGGCTGGGGCTGGGCACGCGGGGCGCCGATGACCGACCTGGTCGACCTGGTGGACGCCGGTGGTCGCTACGGCGAGTCCCTCCGCCAGGGCCTGGTGGACCGGGTGTCCCGCCAGTTGCAGTTGGCGTTCATGGTCGAGGTCCCCGCCAACCCGAGCAACCGGGTCACTGTGGACCCGGCCTTCACCGACAACCTGGGGAACATGCGGCCGATCCTCACCTACGACATCCCCGACTACACGATGCGGGGGGTGGCGTACGCCCGGCAGTTGTCGAAACGGATCTTCGCCCGCCTCGGGGCCGAGGACCACACCGAGTACGACCCGAACTTCTGGGGCTACGCCGTCTATGCCGGCGAGGGGTACGAGATCCGAGGGGGCAACCATCTCGCCGGCACCCACACGATGGGCAGTGACCCGTCGGCCTCGGTGGTCAACGCGGATCAGCGGTGCTGGGATCACCAGAACCTCTACCTGGTCGGCGGGGGAAGCATGCCCACCGTGAGCACGTCGAACGTGACGCTCACCGTCGCCGCCCTGTGCTTGCGCAGCGTCCGGGCCATGTTGGCCCAGCTCGACTCCGAGACCGCACCGATCGAAGTCACCTCGAACGGCGCCAGCCAGGGCCAACCTCAGGAGGTGGCCTAGTGGCCGCGTCGACCATCGACAACCGTGACGACCTGATCAGCTACCTGAACGCGGCGATGGCGCTCGAGCACGCGACCATCCCCACCTACCTGACCGCGTACTACTCCATACATTCCACCACCAACTCCGACGCCGCCCACATCATCCGGGTGGTCGCGGTGGAGGAGATGCTGCACCTGACCCTCGCCGCCAACGTCTTGAACGCTATCGGCGGGACGCCCGACCTGACCCGCCCTGGCTTCGTGCCGTCCTATCCGGCCTACTTACCTGACGGGGAGGACGACTTCGCCGTCGACCTGCGGCCCTTCTCCCCCGAGGCGGTGGAGACGTTCTGCAAGATCGAGCGGCCGGGCAAGGCTCCCAGTGCCAGCTCACGGCTGGTGCGCACATCGGACAATCGGCGGCCGCTCCTGGTATCCAGCCCGACGACCGAGGGGATGCACTTCTACAGCATCGGCGAGTTCTACGCAGAGATCATCGAAGGGCTCGAGAAGGTGGCGGCCAGCGACCCCGTGCTCTTCTGCGGGAATCCGGCCCTGCAGGTGGGGCCCGAGTACTTCTACTCCGGCGGCGGGGTGGTGATCGCCGTTTCCGACCTGGACTCGGCCCGGCAGGCGCTCCGCTTCATCGCCGATCAGGGCGAGGGCCTCGATTCAGGCATCTATGACGCAGACGGGGAACTGGCCCACTACTACCGGTTCCGGCAGCTACAGCTCGGTCGCTACTACCAGGTGGGCGACCACCCCGACGCACCATCGGGGCCGCCGCTCAGCGTTGCCTGGGACGGTGTGTACAAGGTGAAGGTGAGTGCCCGGCTGGCCGACTACCCGGTGGGATCGGAGCTCGCCGGTGCCGTCCGGAACTTCAACGCCGACTACGGGGCCTTCCTCGCCCTGCTCACCAACGCGTTCAACGGGCGACCAGACCTTTTACAGAACGCCGTCGTGTACATGTTCCGCCTGCGCGACGGGTTCAACCGGCTGGTACGCAACCCCTTGCCGGGCAGCGACGGCCTGCACGCCGCTCCTACCTTCGAGATCCCGGCCGCAGTCGGGTCCGATCCGGACGCCTCTCGGACCGCCGGCGAGACAGCCCAGGCGGTGCCGCGGTGACCGGCCAGTCGTTCGAGGAGTTCCTCTGCCTGTCGGTCGACCTCACCGCCTTCGAGGAGACCGAACTGCTCGGCACCGGTCTGGCCCACCATTACCTGGCCAAAGTCCGGGCCGCCTGCGGCGACGAGGTCGTCACCGCCCTCCTGGACGCCCACCGGGCGGCCAGGGCCGACGCGGCCGGTGCTGCCGGAAGCTGTGACCGGGCCGTGCTCGACCGGGCCCTGCGCCACCGGATCTTCAGCGACGACCGCCTCGGCCCGGTGGCCCGCAATGTGATCAAGCTCTGGTACGCCGGGATGTGGTACGGGCTGCCACCCGAGTGGACCGACTGCTACGGGGCTCATACGGCGGCCGAAACCTCAACCGTTACCGCCGCCTCGTACCAGGAGGGGCTGCTGTGGCAGGCCATCGGGGCTAATCCGCCTGGTGCCAAGGCGCCCGGCTACGGCTCCTGGGCTCAGCCACCCCGCATCGAGGAGCGCTATCTGAAAGGGCCAACAAAATGACAGAACTAGGTGACCGCCTCGGCCCGGACAAGGTGAAGCTCGGCGTCTGCTGCACCCTGTGGTGGAACGACGACTTCCCCACCATCGACGCCGACATCTCCTTCGGCCAGGCCGTGAGCGAGATGGCGCTCGCCGGCTTCCAGGGCTGCAGCATCGGGCACAAGTACCCCTCGGACGCTGCCGTGCTCAAGGCTGCTCTCGATCTCCGCGGCCTGCGGGTGTCCGAGCCCTGGACGAGCACGTACTTCACGATCAGCAAGATGCGGCAGAAGACGATCGCCGCCTTCGAGGAGACGCTGGCCCATATCAAGGCGCTGGGCGGGACCGAGTTGGTGGTGGCCGAGTTCGGAGCTTCGTCGCACCTGCTCCCCGTCGACGTGTTCGCCAACCGCCCGGTTTTCACCGACGCCCAGTGGGACGATTTGACGTCGGGCTTGGCGGAGCTCGGCAAGATCGCCAACTCGGCCGGGATGAAGCTCAGCTATCACCACCATATGGGTACCGGCGTCATGACCAGGGCCGACGTCGACCGGCTGATGGCTTCGACCGATCCGGCCCTGGTCCACCTGCTGCTGGACACCGCCCACATCGCCTTTGCCGGCGACGATCCGCTGGACATGGCCCAGGCTTACGCCGACCGCATCGGCCATGTCCATCTGAAGAGCATCCGGCCCGAGGTCGTGAGCCGGGTGCGTGAAGAAGGCCTGTCGTTCCAGGAGGGCGTCGAGCTCGGCGTCTTCACCGTGCCCGGCGACGGCGCGATCGACTTCCGGCCCGTCCTCGAGGTGCTGGCCGACGCCAATTACCAGGGGTGGCTGGTCGTGGAAGCCGAGCAGGACCCGAACAAGGCCATCCCGCTCGAGTATGCCAAGAAGGCCCGCGCCTACCTCGCCGACGTCTTGGGCTGGTAGCGAATCACCCAGTCAGAACAGCGAGGACAGCAGGAATGAACGCGACTTTCAAGCGAGACGTATTCTTCAGCTTCTTCATGTTCACGGCCGATTTAAGGCCGCAGGACCCACGTTACACCCAGATCCTGATCGATCATCTGAAGGCTCTTACCGACATGGGCTACGATGGCTTCGACGTGCACATTGCCGCCCAGCCCGCGACCGTCGACCATCAGCTCGAGGTCGAAAGCTATATTGGCCTCAAGAAAGCATTCGACGAGGCAGGGTTGACGGAGGCGAAGTTCACGACCAACGTCGGGACCACGCGGACCTTCGACCCAACTTCACCTTACGACGAACAGCGCAGACAGGCCCTGTCCTACCTCAAGTCACGCGTCGACATCACCCGGGTCCTGGGCGGCGACTCGATCATGTCAGGGCCGTTCATCTATCCCTACGGCGTCTTTCCGGTCACGGACACCAATGAGCCGATCTGGAGCGACGCCCTCCAAGATTGGATGAAGTCGCGCTTTCACGCGGCGCGTGACGTCTTCGAGGATCTGGCGGCGTACGCCGCAGCGCGAGAAGTGAAGCTCGCCGTCGAGCCCGTCAAGAGTTGGGAGACGCCCCCACCCAACATGGTCTCGGAGGTACTGGATTTCCTCGATGGCCTCGAGTATTCGCAGGGTAGTGGCGTGACGATCGACACCGCGCAAGTCGTGATGGAAAGCCAGGGTCCGTCGATCTTCAAAGACAATGTCGCCCGAGCCGCACGGCAGGATCGGCTCTACTACGTCCACATATCCGCACCCGACCGGGGTGCGGTGCAAGATAGCTGGATCCCGTGGGACCTCATCTTGAACGAGATCGAGCCGGTTTATCGCGGGCCGTACCTGATCGAGGTGTTCAACGCGATCCCGCCGTTCGACAGCTCTATGCGAATGGCGCGCCGGCGCTTCTGGCGGCCCGGCGAGGACGACCCAGCGCCCAACGGCGACAGCGCCTACGACGTCGCCATGGCTGCGTTGGAGGAACTGCGAGAGCAGATCACTCTATCCGCCCGAGTTCGATCCGATCCGTCGCACCTGACCGCCACCCACGCCGGAGATGCCTGATGCTAGCTCAAGTGTCGGATCCCATCATCATGGTCGCGAAGCAAACGGGCGATGTCCGTATTCACACCTTCGTCTCATCCTTCACGTACAGCAATATTGCGAACGCTACGCATATCATCGAAACCAAGAACCAGTTGGTTCTCGTCGACGGGCAGTTTCTTGTTCCGTATGCAAGGGCGTTCAGGGACTACGCGGACAGCCTTGGTAAACCGATCGAAAGGCTGTACCTTTCGCACCGGCACCCGGACCACTGGTTCGGTTTGGGGACTGCGTTCGGCGACGTCACGATCTACGCGTTGCCGGAAACCATGAGCTTCATCAAAGAACACGGAGAAGCCTCGAGAAGTGACCACTGGAAACTCGGTGACTTCCTGCCGGGCCAAATAGTCGTCCCCGAACAGGTCGCGAGCCCCGGTGACGAGACGATCGACGGGCTCAGGTATGTCTTCGATCGGGTAATAGATACTGAAATCGACTTCCACCTGACCATCAGGCTTCCCGAGATAGGAGTGTATTTCACTCAGGACCTGATCTACAGTGGCACCCATCTGTACCTGACCAAACATATGGACCACTGGATTCGGGTTCTGCAAGAAATGCTGGTGTCGGACTACGAATTGTTCATGCCAGGCCACGGCTTGCCGGCCGACAAAAATGAAGTGGCTCGCAACATCGAGTACCTTTCGGCCGCTCGGCAGGCAATCGGCAATGGGTTGACGGACGACGCCTTCAAGGATTTCCTGCTTCAGCGGTATCCCGAACGCAAGTGTCCGGGGATATTCGACATCTATCTACCCCGGTTGTTCGGCGGCGCGAGCGACTACTGACTACGGAGGTATTCAGACCATGGACGAGGGATACACCGTAGGACAATACCTGGTACACCGGCTCCATCAATTAGGCTTGGAGCACCTGTTTTCCATCGCGGGTGACTATTCGATAGAATGGTTGAACCGGTATATCACACCGAGCAGCATTGAAATCATAGAAGAAGTCAACGAGGTAAATGCCGGTTACGCGGCGGACGGATACGCGAGGCTGAAGGGTATCGGGGCCCTCTGCGTCACCTACTCCGCAGGTGCGTTGTGTGCCGTGAATGCTATCGCTGGTGCTTATGTCGAGAAGGTGCCGCTCGTGTTGATCAATGGCACGCCGAGCATAAAGAAGACGCTCACCTTCGAGCAGACTGGCTTCAGTGCACATCACTTCATCAGCGGCCGTGAAACGGATCGTCAGTCGTTCGAGCATATCACGGTCGCAGCCATACGACTCGACAATCCTGACCTTGCGCCGATGCTGATAGATTATGCACTGACCCAGTGCATAAGCGAACGGCGCCCGATATATATCGAGCTTCTCCAGGACATGGTCGACTTGGAGTGCGAGCCGCCGAGGGGCGTGCTGAGGCCGGCCAGGATCTTGTCGGACGATACCAGCCTGGAACAGTCAGTCGCACAGATCTGCGCAAAGCTGGAAAGCGCTGAGAACCCGCTCATCTGGGTTGGTGTGGAGATCGACCGCCTCGGCCTTCAGAAGAAGGCCATGAGTCTGATACAGCAACTGAACGTCCCATTCGTTACGGAACTCCTGAGTAAGGCCGTCCTTTCCGAGGATGATGCGCTGTTTGTCGGCGTACTCGACGGCCAGGCATCGTCGACAGCCGTTACGGATCTGGCCAGGACGTCTGATTTCATACTGGCCCTCGGTGTGTGGCTGACAGATATCAACTCGTTGGGCTGGAACCCAGACTTCGACAAGACCGCATTTGCGTCGTTCGACGCGGTCAAGTTCGGAACCTATTTCGGCGGACAGGTCGCGTTGGAGCACCTAATAGACGGGATACTGGCAAGACAGGTTGCGCCCAAAGTGCGGAAGCTGCCGGAGAAGCTGGCCTATAGCCCGCCGACCGTGGGCTCAGCCGATGAGATCACGTACCAAGGATTCTACAACTTCATACAACAGTATATCGACAAGGACACTATCGTCGGCAGCGATGCGAGCATGAACTACTTCGGGAGCCTGCTACTCGATGTGCCTAGCCCGGGCGGGTTTGTCGTTCAGTCATCCTACTCGGCGATAGGTTACATCGGGCCGGCCGCGACGGGTATCTGCTTGGCGAAGAGGCGCGACCAAAGGGTAATGGTCTTCTCGGGTGACGGCGGCTTCCAAATGAGCGCCCAATGCCTCTCGACGCAGACTCGGTTCAGGCTCAACCCTATTATCTTCGTCATCGATAATGGAGTCTACGGCGTAGAGCAGTGGCTCGCTGATTCATCGGTCTTCCATACCGACAAGCCGTTCTACAAGTCATGCATCTTGCACCCGTGGAATTACAGCAAGCTGTCCGAGGTGTTCGGTTGCCAGGGATGGAAAGTCGGCACGTATGGGGAACTGGAGGATGCCGTGGCGGGTGCTCTGGCGAACTCAAGCAGCCCGTCCATCATCCAGGTCCTGGTGCCCGGCAAGTCGATTCCCGACAATGCGGGGTGGAAGACCCAGTAGCGGAGTGGAAGGCTCCGGTAGTAGGATGCACGCTGCCAGTATCACTGAAGAAGGACAACAATAATGCCAACGAAGATCACTGCAGTCTACGAGAACCCTACAGACCCCGCTGTCTTCGAGGCCGGTCACGGCGACCAGCTCGCTCTGGCGAAGAAGATCCCCGGAGTCAAAAGGATAGAGAGCGCGAAGGTCTGGCCGAAAGAGGATGGCAGCGCGACCCCGGCTTATCGCGTACTCGACATGTACTTCGCCGACTACGATGCGGCCAGCAAGGCCGTAGCGACCGAAGAGGCATCGGCGTTTGTCTCCAAGGTTTTCGAGTTGGCGACTGGCGGTGTGCGGCTCCTCTTCGCAGATGTCGAGGAGGTCTGAGCGCAGCTGATCGAACGTCCCGGCCAGGGCAATGCTGAGAACCTGTGGATCTGGTGAATGGCGTACCTTCCCCAGTGATCAGGTCAGGATCTCAAGCGTGCCGGTCGGGGTGCCCGGTCGAGTATTCTGTTGCCTGCGTTGACACAGGTGTCGCTGCCGCTGAATACGGTGTCCTGGGGGTTGCTGGTGGCGTCTTCCGTGGCGTTGACCGGCGAGGCCGAAAAGGGTCAGCTGCCGATCTTTCCCGGCGTCGACAAAGTGGTGGATCTCGTCGGCAAGTTGTGCAGACGGCCGAGGTTCGATGACGATCCGGCGGCGGGCAGGTGGAGTCGGCGGACCCGTCGGGGACTGCCGATGGTGTGCCCCAGCAGTCCCGCGCAGTACGCGGGACTGCTGGGCGGCCTTGCCGCGCGGTTGAGCGAGGCCCAGCCCAGCCGGGCGCCGCACTGCCGGGTGCTGCCCGGTGGATTTCTCGGTTTGGCGGAGCGGCTCACCGGTGGCGCGGACGGGTGGCGGCAGGAGAACGCCACACAGGTGGCGAGATTGCTGACCAACTCGTTTCTGGAGGATCTGCGCCGGGCATGGCACTGGCCGTGGCGGCCCGGCGGACCACGGCGTATGACCTACGCGGTCATGCAGCTGGACGACATCGCCGCAGGCAACGGCGGCTTCGGCCTGCTGCGGCTGACCAACCACGTGCGCAGCGAGGTCGGCCTTTTCGACCCGCTGCTGGTGATCACGGCCGGTGAGCGGGTGCCGCACGACACCGACACGCAGGCGGACCAGGAGTACGGCGAGAATCCGAATCGGGCCCACATGACGGTGGTCGATCTGCAGGCGCTGACGCCGCCGCTGCCTGTACCAGGCCGATCGGGTAGTCGGCTGACCGGTCGCTGTCACCGGCACTGGGAGTCGCGGTGTACGTGGTAATGATCGCTTCGGAGTGTTCCCCGGTGGCGAAGGCGGGCGGACTGGGCGACATGGTGTTCGGACTGGCCCGGGAGATCGAGATCCGCGGCAACGCGGTGGAGATCGTGTTGCCCAAGTATGCCCGCATGCGCTACCAGGATATCTGGGACTTGCAGGTGACCTATGAGGATCTGTGGGTGCCCTGGTACGGCGGCGCGATCCGGGTCACGGTGTGGTTCGGGTTCGTGCACGGCCGCAAGTGTTACTTCCTCGAACCGCACTCGGCCGAGGGCTTCTTCGTCCGGGCACAGCCTTATGGCTACCACGATGACGTGGACCGGTTCGCGTTCTTCAGCAAGGCGGCGCTGGAGTTTCTACAGCAGGCGGGTAAGCGGCCGGGCGTGATCCACTGCCATGACTGGCAGACCGGACTGGTGCCGGTGTTGCTGTACGAGCAATACCAGCAGGGCCTGGCTGGGTTGCGGGTGTGTCTGACGGTGCACAATTTCGGTCACCAGGGCGTGACCGACGAGCACGTCTTATGGGCTGCCGGACTGGGTCGGCCGGAGTACTTTCGTCATCCTGAGCGGTTGGGCGATGGATACACCGATGCGGTGAACCTGCTGCAGGGCGGCATCGTGTATGCCAACGCGGTGACCACGGTGTCGAAAAATCATGCCGCAGAGGTACGGTTCGGGGATCAGGGAAACGGTCTGGGGCATACGTTGCAGGTGCATCGGGACAAGTTCCACGGTGTGCGCAACGGGGTGGACTATCACGTGTGGAACGCAGAGATCGATCCGTTGGTTCCGGTGCGGTATTCAGTGCGGACACTGGTGGACAAGCAGGGAGATACGCGGTCGCTGCGGCGATGTTTCGGGTTGCCGGAGCGGGCCGCGCCGGTGGTGGCGTTTTTGGGACGGTTGGCCGAGCAGAAAGGGATGCACCTGGTGCATCATGCGATTTTCTACACGCTGGCAAGGGGTGGCCAGTTCGTGTTGCTCGGTGACCTGGCCGCGCATCAGGGTATCAATGATCATTTTCTGAGGTTGCGAGATCGGATGACGGACGAACCGGATGTGCATCTGGAAATTGGCTACACCGAGGAGTTGGCGCATCTGGTGTATGCCGGTGCAGATATTCTGGTGGTACCCAGTTTGTTCGAGCCGTGTGGCCTGGCGCCGATGACGGCGTTGCGGTATGGGACGGTGCCGGTGGTGCGCGCGGTGGGGGGGATGGTGGATACGGTATTCGACTGGGATTATTCAGATCGTCCGGTTGCCGAACGGAATGGTTTTGTGTTCCAGCACACCGATGAGCCGGCTTTGGAGTCGGCGCTGAGTCGGGCGCTGGGACTGTGGTTCGCTGATCGTGTGGCGTTCCAGACCTTGGCGGCCAATGCGATGCGTACGGACTATTCTTGGTCCGGTCCTGGTGCTTCTTATCTGGACATCTACCGGAGCCTGCACTGATCTGACGGCCGATCCTCTCAACCCGTGCACAACTCCTCAGTCCCCCTGGACAAGGCACCGAGGGCGTCAGACGACGGTGACCGGCGTCAGCTGCCGTTGGGCGACGGCCTTGCGCATGATGGCCTTGCTCATCCCGGGCGGCCCGACCACGACGCCTTCGGTCACGAGTTCGGTATAGGTATCCTGCCGCAGCCGGACCAGCAGGCCCTGCGCCGAGTTCTTCAACGCGCCGGTGATCCCACCGATGGACAAACCGCTAGCCGCCAGGATCACCCCCAGCGTCGTCACCAGATTACTACCGACACCGACACCCCCCAGCAGCACCACGACCAGAAGCCCAAGACTGACGACCATCGCGGCCACCTGCGGCCAGAACTGCCGCACAGCCTGCCGGACCATACGGAAACTGCCCAGCACGCCAAACGGCCTGATCAGGGTAGTCGGATCCTGGCCCAGCACGATGAGCTCGTACCAACGACGAATCTGTTCCCGCACCGTGTTCTGC
>WNGR01005302.1_pt1 | contig 14357 bp, 12 predicted proteins | sample 5407581 | NCBI WGS metagenome assembly WNGR01 (sample SAMN13153383, study PRJNA577476) | soil metagenome | isolation source: 80 cm soil or saprolite under Garry oak tree replicate 2 | place: USA:California | collected 2016-06-15
GACCGGCGTAGCGGAGGGAGTCTTCCGGTCCAGCGACGTCGAGGTCGACAGCCTGCTGATGTTCGGAAGCTCGCAGTGGGCATGGACATGGTTCCGGCCCGCGGGCCGCCTGTCGGCGCTCGAAGTCGGTTCGCAGCTCGTGCAGCTGGTCCTGGGCAGCCTGCTGCGGAACCGCCGGCAGCTCGCGGCGCTGGCCGATCCGGCCGGGCGGGCAGCGCGGACCGCCGAGGATCGCCTGAGCCGCCCAGCGCGGGCCCTGGGGTCCGAGCAGGTCGCCTGACCCTCCGCGGCACCGGGCTTCCGGCCGGTGATGAGGTTCTCTGTCCCGCAGCTGCGGCTTCGACAGCATGCAGCGCTAGCGCGAGTTGACCGCTTGTACGGTCAGTATTAGCATACGCTGAAGGCGCTCCGCCCACGCTCCGCCCTGAGGATGCCCGAGGACGGCCGGCCTGGCGGAGTTCGTGAAGGGAATGACTGATGGGTGCCGACATCCGGGCCCTGACCCGCGATCTCGCGGCCGAGACGGCGGACCTGGTGCCCATCCTCCGTGGCCTGGCCGAGAAGGATTGGGCACGGGACACACCCGCAGCGGGGTGGACCATCCGCGACCAGATCAGCCACCTCGCCTTCTTCGACGAGGCGGCGACGCTATCGGCCACCGACCCTGAGCGCTTCCGGGTCGAGGCGGGACAACTGATCACGGACGGTCCCGACGCGGCCGACCGGGTGGCCGCGCGCTTTGCCGGCCTGCCGGGTGAGCAGGTACTCGCCTGGTTCCTGCGGGCGCGTGAGGAATTCCTCGCCGTATTTTCCACGCTTGAATCATCCGCTAGGGTGCCCTGGTTCGGCCCGACCATGAGCGCCGCTGCCTCAGTGACCGCCAGGCTGATGGAGACGTGGGCGCACGGCCAGGACGTCGTTGACGCGCTGGGGCTGTCTCGCCGGCCCACCTCCCGGCTGCGGTACGTGGCGCATCTGGGAGTGCGGACGCTCGGGTGGAGCTTCCAGATCCGGGGCCTGCCCGAGCCGCAACGCCCAGTCCGGGTCGAACTGCTCGGCCCGGACGGCGAACAGTGGACGTGGGGTCCGGCAGATGCGGCTGACCGGGTCAGCGGCCGCGCCGAGGACTTCTGCCTGCTCGTCACGCAGCGGCGGCACCGCGACGAGTGCGGCCTGACCGCTGAGGGACCGGTCGCCAGTACCTGGCTCGACATCGCCCAGGCGTTCGCCGGCCCTCCCGGCAGCGGCCGTCCGCAACCGGATCCAGATCGCCAGACGATGCGCTCTGGACCCTCGGCATCTGATGAGCGGGCACAGGCGCCATGAGAGCGTGCGAGCGCCCCGGCGTGATCGTTGGCGCGTCAGCCGCCGGAAGCGCCTGTGAGGCCCGGCCGTTCCTGGCGTACGGCGGCTCTCCGGAAGCCCGCTTGCCCGCGACCGCCAAAGGGGCAGTCAGGGCGGCTCGGCCCCCGGGCCCACACCCCGCCGCCGAGTCCTCCGCTATCTACAGGCCGTCTCATGGCACGTAGGGGCACTAATCACGTGACTAGCGCCAGCTGGAACCTGGCCACGCCCGCAAGTGTTGCGGTCGCAGGCCACGACCGACTGGAAGGAGGACGGCAGTGGATCGCACCGCGGTGATCGTCGGCGCGGGCTTGACTGACGTGGGCAAGGTGTACGGGCGCAGCGCCCGCTCGCTGGCCGCCGAAGCGGTCGGGCTCGCGGTCGAGGATGCCGGCCTGGCGCTCGGCCAGGTCGACGGGTTGCTTATCAACGCCGGTAAGAGCGGCGGCCTGGACCTGTCGCTCGCCCGCCATCTCGGCCTGCAGAATCTCCGGCTGCTGCTCGAGCTCAACGCGTTCGGGGCGTCGGCGGCGATCATGGTGGCGCAGGCGGCGACGGCGGTGGTGTCCGGCGCCGCGGAGGTGGTCGCCTGCGTGTTCGCCGATACCCCGCGGCGGGAGGGAGTAGCCTCGGGCGAGGTCTACCAGCAGTCGTCGCTGGAGGCGGTCGGTTTCCGCAGCGCCGAAACCGCCGCCGGGTTCCGGAGCGTCAACCACCGCTACGCGCTGGCCGCCAGCCGGTACATGAGCACCTTCGGCGTGGAGCAGGGCGACCTGGGCGCGGTGGCGGTGAGCCAGCGCGCGTGGGCGCTCGACAACCCGGTGGCGCAGATGCGGACCCCGCTGACCCTCGAGGAATACCACCGCTCCCCCTGGATCGTGGAACCGCTGCACCTGTTCGACTGCTGCCTGGTCTCCAACGGCGGCGGCGCCGTCGTCGTCACCACCCAGGAGCGGGCGTCCGGCCTGCGGCAGCCGCCGGTACGCGTGCTGAGCTGGGGTCAGGCCCATCCGGGCTACGTCCTGGAGCGCGGCAGCGACTTCGGGCTCGTGACCGGCGCGGCGCCGTCGGCCGCCGCGGCGTACAAGAGGGCCGGGCTGACTCCGGCTGACATCGACGTCCGGGAGATTTACGACTGCTACACCTACACCGTCCTGGTCACGCTGGAGGACTACGGCTTCTGCGGCAAGGGCGAAGGCGGCGAGCTCGCCGCCAGCGGAGCGCTGGCACCCGGCGGGACGCTGCCCACCAACACCGGCGGCGGCCAGCTGTCCTCGTACTACCTGTGGGGAATGACGCCGTTGCTGGAAGCCGTCACGCAGGTCCGGGGCCAGGCCGGCCCGCGGCAGGTCCGCCGGCACGAGACCGCGATCGTCAGCGGCAACGGCGGAGTGCTCGACCACCACGCGACCCTTATCCTCGGAGCGGCGCGATGACCGCCCCGGCAAAACGGACGGCCGGGACGGCCCGCCGTGACGACCGCTCCAGGCCGTGGTTCGACGCTCTCGCCGATGACACGCTGCTGATCCGTCACTGCCCTCGGTGCGGGCACCACAGCCGCCCGGACGCCGCCGCGTGCCCGGCCTGCCATGCCGATGAGCTGAAGTGGGTCACCGCCACGGGCACCGGGACGGTGGTGTCCGTGGTGGTCGATCATGGCGGGGAGGATCCGGTGCTCCTCGGCCTCGTCGAGCTGGACGAAGGCCCGTGGCTGGCTGTCCGGCTCATCGCCGACCCGCCGCCCGCACCCGGCAGCCGGGTGATCCTCCAGATCCTGAAGGCGGGCCAGGGCGAGCCGATCCCCGGTTTCGCGGTGGCCCCCTGACCGGGCCAAGCCGGCAGTGGAACGACAGCGGACCGAACGTCCTGCCGCCAGCTCCTTCAGATCTGACCCGCGCAGAACGCCGGGCCGACGCCCGTGATCACGCCAACGCGCAACGCCGGATCTCCTGCCGGATCCGAAAGTGCCTGCCCGACAGCACCTGACATCCGCGCGTCGACGACGCTCATCACGTGCGGCCGGTTGAGTGTGATCACGCGGCGGCACCCTGGCGCGCCAGGACCGCTGCAGGCTCCTGGCCGGCGGTCCTGCTCATCAGAGCCGAGGGGCCCGTGCGGCCTGCCCCGTACCCAGGCGCAGCACTTCGAAGCGCTGCTTGCCGTAGTCGGAGCGCATGCGCTTCTTGTCCAGCTTGCCGACGCTGGTCTTGGGGATCTCCGGGACGAACGCCCAGCGCTCGGGCAGCCACCAGTGCGCCACCCGTCCTTCCAGGTGAGCGCGCAGCTCGTCTGGCGTAGTGTTCGCGCCATCGTGGAGCACGACGCACGCGAGCGGCCGTTCCTCCCACCGGTCGTCGGGGACACCGATGACCGCCACCTCGGCGACGGCCGGATGGCTGGCGAGCGCGTTCTCCAGCTCCACGCTCGAGATCCATTCGCCGCCGCTCTTGATGCCGTCCTTGAGGCGATCCTTGAGCTGCACCCACCCGGATGGGTGGATGACGCCGAGATCGCCTGTGCGCAGCCAGCCGTGGCGGAACTTGCCTGCCATGGCGTCCTGATCCGCGCGGAAGTAGCCGCCGGTGACGGTCGGGCCGCACAGCTCCAGTTCCCCTACTGACGCGCCATCCCACGGGAGCTCACGCCCGTCGTCCACGACCCGGGCGCGGACGCCGGGCACGAGCCGCCCGGTGCGGGTGGCGAAGCCGGGCACCTGCTCCGGCCGGGCACAGGCCGGCGGCCGGGAGAACGTCAGCAGCGGGCTTGTCTCTGTCATCCCCCACCCCTGGGTGAGCTGCACGCCGTGATGGGCGGCGAAGCTCTCCGCCAGAGACGCCGACAGCGCGGAGCCGCCGGCCACCGCGAGCCGCAGGCTCGAGAAGTCCGTTCCGTGCTCGGCGCCGTAGCTGTCCAGCGCCTTCCACAGCGTGGGAACTGCGGCCGCCGCGGTCGGGCGCTGCTCGGTGATGATCCTGGCGAGGTGCTCGGGTTGGAGGTAACGGCCGGTCAGGATCACGTCCGCGCCGTTCAGCCAGGCCGCGTACGGCCAGCCCCACGCGTTGGCGTGGAACATCGGCACCATCGGCAGCACCCGGTCAGCGTCGCTGAACGCGAATGCGCTGCCGGTGGAAATGACCAGCGTGTGCAGGTAGATGGAGCGATGGCTGTACGCGACGCCTTTGGGCTCGCCTGTCGTGCCGGTGGTGTAGCACAGCACCGCTGCATCACGTTCGTTCAGCTGAGGCCACGCCAGGACCGGGTCGGCGGCATCCAGCAGCAAGTCGAAGTCGTGGACCGAGGATGACGTTGCCCCGCCGAGCGGGATCGCGGCAGGTCCTACCACGATGACGTCCCGCACGCCGGGGCACCGGGGCAGGATGCGGGCGAGTTGCGGGACGAGGTCACCGTCGACGATCACCACCCGGTCACCCGCGTGGTTGACGATGTAGGCCAGCTGGTCGTCCGACAGGCGCAGGTTGAGGGTGTGCAGCACCGCCCCCATCGACGGCACCGCGAAGTACGCTGCCAGGTGTGCCGCCGTGTTCCAGCACAGCGTCGCCACGATGTCATCGCGGCCGACGCCCAGCCCCTGCAGCGCCCCCGCAAGCTGGCCGGCCCGTGCGGCAAGGTCGGCGAAGGACCTGCTGCTCGTCGCTGCGCCACGGAACTCAGTCACAGCAGCGTCGGGATGCACTCGCTGGCCGTGGACCAGCATGTCGGAGACCTGCACATCGGCATCTTGCATGGTGCTGTCCATAGATGTCCTCCGTCATAGTGAGGTACGCCACCAGCAGCTTACCGTACGTACGGTCAATACATACGGTGACCATTTCCTGGCAAGGGAAAGGCGCGGACGACTCCGCCGGCGCTGCCGTTGTCATCGGTCCCTAGCAGTGCGTCCGGCTGCCAAGTCCCATGAGCTGCTGCCTGCATGGCTGGTCGCGCTCAGGAGGCAAGCGAGCCCGTCGTTCGCGATGCTGCCTCCCGGAGGGTCTGCGCCGCCGGGCCGTCCGGGGACACCAGTTCGGGCAGTGCGGCGCGGTCCACCAACAGGCTGCCCAGGATCAGGTCGACGAGGGCGCTGCCTACCTGTTCGGCGGTCTTCGGGCCGTCGGGGCTGAACCATGCCCAGGCCCATTGCGCTGACCCGAACATCAGCAGCGTGTCGACATCGACGTCCACGAGGCGGAAAAGGCCAGCGTCTGCCCCTGCCCGGATGACGTCGCGCACGATGCCGAGGTACCGCTGCCGCAGCGCCGCTCCCGCAGCCATGGTGTCCCTGCCGTCCAAGCGGACGATCTCACGCTGGACCGCCACCGTCGCCTCGCGGTCCTCAACCTGGTATCGCACGAACGCATGCAGGATTGCCGCAAGCTGCTCGCCGGGGTCATCCAGCCACTCCAGGATCATGTCCAGCTCTGCCAGCCGCCGCCGCATGTAGGACTCGTGAATGGCGGCGAGTATCCGCTCCTTCGTGCCGAAGTGGTGCACGATCGTTCCCTTCGAGATCCCCAGCTCGGCCGCGACCATGCCGAAGTTCACGTCGTGGTACCCGATCTCGGCGATGTGCCGGGTGAAGGACTCCAAGATCTGGTGGTACCGTCCCAGGCTGCCGGCCATCCGCGTCCTCCGCTGGTGTGAAACAGGTGCTTGGCCTGCCGTTCGTCAGGTGGCTAACCCCGGGTGTAGATCGACTTGTACGAGACGTAGGCGGCCAGGCCCTCCGGACCGAGCTCGCGGCCCAGGCCGCTGGCCTTGACCCCGCCGAAGGCGGAAGCCAAGGTCGAGGTTGAAGAAGTTGACGCCGACCGAGCCGGCCTGGACGCGCCGGGCGAGGTCGAGTCCCCGTTCTTCGTCGCTGGTCCAGATGGTGCCGCCGAGCGCGTATTCGGAGTCGTTGGCGATGCGTATGGCGTCGTCGAAGGTGTCGTAGGGCAGGACGGCCAGGACGGGACCGAACACCTCCTCGCGGGCCAGCGTTGCTGCCGGGTCGAGGTCAGCGAAGACGGTGGGCTCGATATACCAGCCGCGGTCCAGGTGAGCCGGGCGGCCGCCGTCGGCCGCGATCCGGCCTCCTTCGGCCCGGCCCGCGGCGATATAGTTCTCGCCCCGCTGCCGCTGGGCGGCCGACACCAGCGGGCCTATCCGGGTGACGGGATCAGCCGGGTCACCCACCGGCAGGGAGGCCGCCAGGCCGGCGACGGCCTCGGCGTAGCGCCAGCGCGAAGCCGGGCAGTCGGGGCAGCAGGTCCGTGTGACAGAAGCCCACGCCGGCCACCTCGACCAAGACCTCACCGGGTCCCGGTTCTGGAAGCTCCAGCTTCTCGAGGGTGAACGGGCCGCTCCGGTCCCGCAGCACCGCCGCTTCGATTCGCATAGACACTCCTGTCGTTAACCGTTCGTACGGTCAGTGTAGCATCCCCCGCTACAGCGACGATGGCCACATAACCTGCGAGCTCGGTGAGCCGCCCGCCGCCGCGCCCCGCGCCTCGCCATTGTGAAAGGGCGACCTGCCACGCAGACATTCAGCCGACAGACACCCCTCGGCAAGCGGACGCTCCCCAATGGGTTCGCTCCGATCTGGGAACTCCTGGACACGCAGCGATTCACAAGCGGTGCCGTCTACCTCAGCTGCCATCCCAAGTCAGCGTGATCGCGTCACAGGATCGTGGGCCGATGGCTGCGCCTAGATTGCTCACCCGACCACGACCCAACCGGGTATCTCGCCGATCCGGCTCCTGCTGCGCTGCGGCTGCCGTGCAGATCGCCCAGATCCGCATCGTCGGAGACGACGCCGTCAGTTCCAAGCTCGCCGCTCATAGCGGCCGCTACTTGCGCGCCGCATGTCGGCCCCGCCGCCACCGTCCGTGACGGCAGCCCGAGTGCGGCGAAGGCATCGACAAGGTGACCCGCATCTCCTACCTCGACACCGCGCGGGCACTGCTCACCCGCCAGGACCCCAAGCAGTTCCTGTTCTTCACCCGGACTGCGAACGGGCGCCGGGCCGGGAAGGAGTTCCTGGCACGGCTGCAGGAACGCACCAGCGGCCGCGACAAGGCCATCTCCGTGCGCTCATTCCGCGCCCAGCTCAAGGCCATCCACCGGTGGGGCCGGCAGAAGCCCGCGGACCTGGCGGGCATCCATCAGCCGGTGCTCGTCATGAACGGTGAGAGCGACAAGATGGTGCCCTCCAAGAACACCGTTGACCTCGACCGGCGGCTCCCCGACAGCCAGCTCGTCCTCTATCCCGACGCCGGGCACGGCGGGGTGTTCCAGTTCCACGATGACTTCGTCCAGCGGGCTCTGGAGTTTCTCTGAGAGCTCCCGCGCCGCCGCACACCCCTCGGACGGATGCGCGCCCACCACAGCGCGGCGGATCCGCTTCGCGCATATGACAGGAGGAGGCGCCGGCGCACCCGGCGGGCTCCTCTGCCGATGAATCCGAAGCAGATGACCGGAATGTAACTCATGGTGCAGCCAAAATGACGCAATACTGACGGCGCGTCGTCTGCGCGCCGGGGCATGCTGGCGGGCCTCTCACCTCCCCGGACGGCAGGGCTGGATTGTTACGTGATAACCTCCGTTATCTGGCAAGATGGCGTCCGCGCATGTGGTGCGAGCTGGGCGGGTGCCGCCCGGCTCGCTCAGTTCATTTCCCGGTTATCTGGCAACTCGGCGGATAGTGGAGGGTGCCGGCCATGGACCCGGTCGTGATCGAGCAACTCGGGATCGCGCATCCGCTCGCCCGGCACGTCGGCGACTTCCTCGCCGACCTGGCCAACGCCAACGCCTCCGCGCACACGCTCCGCGCCTACCGAGGCGACCTGCTCCAGTTCTGCGCTCACCACGACGGCGAGACCAGTGAGCTGACCGCCGTACCGGTCCGGGCCTATCTCGCCGAGATCGCTGAGCTCGCGCCCTCCACCCGCAAGCGCAAGCGCGCCGCGGTCGCTTCGTTCTGCCGCTGGGCGGTCCGCCACGACCTGCTGGACGCTAACCCGATGGACAAGATCGACACCATCAAGGTCCCCAAGACCCTGCCCCGGCCCGCCGCGACCGCCGACGTGGCGAAGGTGCTCGCCAGGATCTGCAGCCGCCGCCCGCGCAAGGACGTTCCGCTGGACCGGCTCCGCGACCGGGTGCTGTTCGAGACCGCCTACGTCTGCGGCGCCCGTGCCGCCGAGGTGTGCGCACTCTACGTTGAGGACCTGGACCTGCGCCCGGACGACGAGCATGTGCGCATCCACGGCAAGGGGGGCACGGTGCGGACCGTGCTGCTGGACGACCGCGGCTACGTCGCGCTGCTCAAGCTGTACCTGGCCCGCGCCGGCTATACCGCCGGGCCGTTGTTCCGGGCTAGCATCAACGGCTCCGGCGGGCCGCTGTCCTACGACGCCGCCCACCACCGGTGGGAGGGCTACTGCACCGAGGCCGGGCTCGGCATCGACATCCACCAGCTGCGCCACGCCCACGCCACCGAACTGATCAACTCCGGGGTGTCCATCGAAGCCGTCCGCCGCCGCCTCGGCCACGCCAGCAGCGAAACCACCCAGCTCTACGCCCTGCTGGAGGACAAGGTCGCTGACGCCGAGATACGCGCCGCCCGCCGACGCCGCGACCGGATGGCGCGCTGACCGCCGCGACAACCCCGGCGCTGCGGCCGCCTCATCCGCAGCCGCCAAGCCCACCGCGCCTCCCGGCTGCGATACCACGTTTCCCGCCCCGGCGGAGGCCGTCGAGGTGGTCTGCCGCTGACCGCGGTGTGGCTGTGGAACCTGCTGGGGACAGCGCGGCCACCGCGCTGGTATCAGCCGCCGGGTAGCCTCCCGGTCGTGATAGATGACCCGCTGACGCGACGCCGGGCAGTTCAGGTCGCGCATTCGTTGAACGTGATCGCGGAGCTGCCGCAGTACGTGGAAGACGCGGTCTTCCCGGTGGGCCTGCGGGTCGCAGCCGTCGATGCCTTCTTCGTCCATCTCCGGCTGCTCATTGAGTTCCTGGCCAAGAAGCCGGACTCTCGTCATCCCGCGATTCACCGTGACGACTATGCAAGCGGCTTCAACCTAGGCTCGGTGGACTCGGTCTTGTACGGCCGCCTCATCACCGACTACGGCTTTGCCAGCCAGCACGTCGCCCACTTCAGCCTCGAACGCCTTCCGGCGGAGGAATCAGCAGGCGTGGACTATGTGGGTCCTGCCCGCCTGTGTGCCCGCGCTGAAGATGTTTTCGGGGCAATGAGAGCCTTCATCCAGCACATGCGCACAACCGGGAGCGCCTATGCCGACGACTTCGAGCGATGGCTCTCGGCCGCCGGGGCCCGGCGGGCCACGGCACCGCCGCCCGGCTAAGGGCAAGCGGCGAAGGAGACTGGGCGTCAGCGGTACTAACAGGGGATGCTGTGCATTGTCAGCGAGCGAGGGCCTCGAGTCCATGAACCTGGGCGGCCCCTGCCAGATAGCGCACCGTCCGGGCGTACGCTGAGCGATCTCCTAACCTAACGGACAGCGGTGTCGGGCTGTTCATGGGCTGGTCGTGCGTGGTCGTGCCACTGCGGTAGGAACGAGTCGGGGATGCCGTAGCCGATCATGAAGCGGCGTTCGCGACCAAACGCTTCCTGGGTCCGGCTGTAATGGGTGAGGATGCCCAGGATCTGGTGGGCTGCAGCGGGATCGGTGCGGGCGGTCTGGAACCAGTCCTCGACGTCCTGTTGGGCCTGCTCCCAGGAGCATCGCAGGGTATCGCGGATGGTGGCGCGTGCTTCCTGGGCCGGGCTGGGCCGGTCTCCTTCGTAGACGTGCTGGTGGGGCTGGCTGGTCAGCAGGTGGCCGAGCGTTCCGTATGCGGTGATCTTCCCGGCCTGGATGAGGTCCAGGGCGCACGCGGCCGCTTCCAGCATCGCCTCCTGGCGCGGTGTGCCAAGTGCCTCGTAGGGCCGCCACACGTTGAGTCCTGCCCGGGGCGGCCATCCCGTGGCGCCCCAGATCTGCTCGAGGGCGGTGACGGAGCGCTGGCGGACGCGGGAGGTGGAGATGCTGACCTCGTCCAGCAGGGTGCGCAGCATCCGGAGCCAGACGCCGACATGCACGGGCCTGCGCGGCAGGGTGATCGTGCCGGTGGTCATGCCTTCCCAAGTGAGCCGGTCCAGGGCCAGGAGGTGCCCGGGTGCGGCGCGGCGGGGAGGCGGCTGCCTCATCGCGGAGGCGATGTCGATGTCGCCTTGGGCTTCGAGGCGGCAGCCGTGCTCGGGGCAGCTGAGCATGAGCGGGACCGTGGCGGTGAGCGGGGTACCGTGGCCGGGATCAGCGGCGCAGACGGGACAGACCCGCCGTGCTACCCGGCGGTTCAGGCGTTCCGCTGGAAGCCATGGCAGCCATCGCCCGACGGCGTTGGCGCCGGCCTCGCCCTGGCAGAGCAGGACCGAGTCCTGCCGGGCGTAGGTGCGGAACGCCTCGGGGCCGCGCCCGGCGTCGAGGGTGTCGGCCAGCCATGGCACCCATCCGCCGACCGTCATCAGCCGCAGGTCGCCCGGCTCGGTGCCGGTCCGCTCGGCGAGCGCCGCCAGCAGCGCGAGCGGCGGGTCCCAGTCCAGGTCGCCGGCGGCGGCATCGTCCAGCAGGGCGGAGGCGGTTCCGAGGTTATGGCGGAGCAGTTGCCGTACCGACAGGCCGTAGATGTCGGCGAGGCGGCCAAGCCAGGAGGTCAGCGCCTCGCCCGGGTGCGGCTGGGGGTGCACCGGCCACCGCCGGGCACCACGGGCAGGGGTCATGCGAGTTCGCGTTCGAACAGGCGGCGCCGCTCGGTCGGCCCGGCGTAGTCCGCCGTGAGCAGGGTGCGCTGGTTGATAGCCTCCTCGCCGGATTCGATCGCGGCGACGGCCGCCTCGGTGAGCAACGCGGCCAGCTCGCCGATGGTGCCCTCGCTGCGGGTCAGCAGGTACTCGGTCATCTCCGGGGTGGCCAGGCTGGAGGGCCGGCGCAGCGGGAAGGCGGTGGCGAAGCTGGCCAGCAGGGCGCTCGCCTCCGCATCGGGCTGCCAGCGGGGCAGCACGAACGGGGCGAACCGGTTCTCCAGCTGGTCGTCGGAGCGGATCGCCAGGTAGGCGTCCCGGGTGCCCACACCGACCAGCGGGATCTTCAGCTCATTGCCGAGGAAGCGCAGCAGGTTGAGGAACTCGCGCCGTACGTCGCCGCGCCCGGCCAGGACGTTGTGGAGCTCGTCGATAACCAGCATCCGGACTCCGGCCGCGCGCATCAGCCGTAGCGCGAGCTGCTCCAGCTCGGCGACGCGCTGCCCGGTCCGCAGCGGCGCACCCAGCGCGGTCAGCAATCCGGTGTAGAAGCGGCTCACCTGTGCGTCGGAGGGCATCTGCACCGCTAGCACCGGGATCTCTTCCCGATCCAGGTGGGAGACGGGCGGGTGGGAGCGCCGGAACTTCTCCACGATCATGGACTTGCCGTTGTTCGTCGGCCCGATTAGCAGCAGGTTCGGCATCCGCTGCTTGCCCGGCCACGCCAGCAGCTCTTCCAGGCGCGCCACCGCCTGAACGGCGCGGGTGTAGCCGATCCACCGGTCTGCCCGCACGTGGGCCAGCCGCTCAGCGGCGGACAGCCGTACCACCCGCCGCGCGCCCTCATGCAAATGGGACAGATCCTCCGGGTCACCAGCCTCCAAGCCGACGGTCACCACTGCTCGATCACCTCGAACGGGCGTGCCGCCGCGGCCTGGCCGGCCTCGGATGCCGGGGGCGGCGGTACGGGCGGAGGATCCCGGAGGGCCGGGACCGCCGAGCGGCGTTCGGTCTCCCTGCGGGCACGGCGGGTCTTAGCGGCCGCGCTGTCGGTGATCTGCCGCATCTGCTCCACCATGGCGAACAGCGCGTTCTCGTCCACTTGGTCGCGGCCCAGCTCGCGCATCCGGGCGATCGCGGCGCCCTGTTCCCACGCGCTGACCGGCGGGCGCGACAGCGTCCGGTACGGCACCTGCACGTAAGAATCCCCGTCCGGGTCAAGCGCCCAGATCCGGGAGATGTCGCGAGGGTCACGGCGCAGCACGAACTTCTCCAGCCGCTCCCGGCGGGCGATCCACGGCTTGAGCGCGTCGCTGTAGTACTGGACGTGGTCGACCAGGAATCCCGTCCGGGTCAGGGTCCGGCGGATCACCGGAAGGAAGTCGACCAGGAACGCCGTCTCGCTGGCCACCGTGGCCGGGCGGCCGTCCTCGGCGATGCCCTGATCCCACCGCCCGGACGGGGTCTGCCTCAGCGTGCCGTGGACCTGGCCGTGATAGGACGCCACCGCTAGGACGAGCCATTTGTTCAGCTCGGCCAGCGTCAAGGCGGCCGTGGCCTGGCTATCGTAGTCGCCGCGCTGCCCCGGGCTGGAGAAGGTGGTGCCGGGCAGCTCGTGCACCATCTGCATCATCGTGCCGATCAGCCGCTCGATGATCCCGCCGAAGTGCGGCATGCCCTTTGGCCGGTACGACAGCTTGATCCCGTGCTGGTCGCAGCCGCGCCGCAGCGCCTCGCTCTTGAACTCCGCGGCGTTGTCCAGGTAGATCTCGCGGGGCTTGCCGGACATCGGCCACACCGCCCTGGCGTCGGCCTCGATGCCGAGCCGCTCCAGCCAGGCCCGCTTGTCGGTCACCATGTGCGCCAGGCACAACCCCACCGACAGCGCTGACGGCGCCTCCAACGTGATGACCAGCCCGGCCACGCCGCGGCTCGCGACGTCAATCGCCGCCGTGACGTACGGCCGGCCGATTGGCCGCCGGTACCGTTCGTCCACCACCTCCAGGTCGACCACCGTGTGGTCCATCTGCACCTGTTCCAGCAGGCCCTCGATCTCCGGCGGCTGCCCGCCCGCCGACCGGCGTGGCCGCGCCGCATCCGCGCCCTGGCGGGCCGAGGCGACCGCCACCGGATTCAGCATCTCGATCCGCCGTACCAGCGTGTTCCGCGCGGGCACCGGCAAGCCGCGCACCCGGCACAGCCGCACGACCTCCCTGTAGACCGCCGACACCGACCGCCGCTGCCTGCTCAGGTACCGTGACCGGACCACCTCGCGCAGCAGCGCCTCCACCTCAGATGGCAGCCGGCTCCGGCCCCGCCCGCCACTGGATGTCCCTGGCAGCAGATCCGAGACCACCCCCTCGCCCTGCCGCCACCGGTGCAGCAGCACATACACCTGCCGACGGGAAACACCCAGCTCAGCAGCGGCATCAGCCGCCTCCACCCCGACCCGCGGCGCCCGCGCCAGCTTCCCGATCACCTCGGCCCGCCGGACAGCCACCGACCACGCCTCGTCCGAGGCCGTCAGTACACCCTGCTCAGCAACCTCCGCCGGCCCGCCGTCCATCCCACGACCTCACCGTTGCGCACACGAGTACGGACGAAGCCCGACCGTAGTGCACACGAGTACGGATAGCAGGAAGATCAGAAGTTCCCTGCACATCGACCCATATCGCCTGGACGGCCGTGCAGAGAACTTCGGACATCGACACCCGTCCGGGCGGGTGTCTGAGAATCGTTCGATTTGCGCCACCGCGCGGCTCACTCCCGCATCGAGATTCGCCGCGCTACTCCGGGCACCTTTGAGGCAAGATGCCTCCTCACGCGCAGGCAATTGACCCGTCCGGGTTCAAGCCGAACCGGCGCAGCCGCTCCGCTTCTTCACTGCGGCCCTGCTTAATCAGCGCCTCAGCCAGCCATCCGGCGGTATGCCTGTCGCCGGCGTCGGCACGGGCGTACAGCCCGTCCATGTCGCCGCACTCGGCCAGCAGACGGCCCAGATGGAAGGCGGCATCCCGGTCGCCGACGTCGGCCTGAGGACGCAGTATCTGTACGGCCCCGTCGAGGTCGCCGCGCTCGGCCAGCAGCCCGGCCAGTTTCCTGGCGGCATCCTCGTCGCCTTCGTCGGCCCAGGTGCGCAGCCGGCCCAAGTCGCCGCGCTCGGCTAGCTGCCTGGTGGCAGCCCAGTCGCCGACGTCGGCCCCGGGAGGAAACATCTGTGCGCCCC
>WNGR01004937.1_pt1 | contig 14356 bp, 12 predicted proteins | sample 5407581 | NCBI WGS metagenome assembly WNGR01 (sample SAMN13153383, study PRJNA577476) | soil metagenome | isolation source: 80 cm soil or saprolite under Garry oak tree replicate 2 | place: USA:California | collected 2016-06-15
CAATGGCGCCAGCCAAAAGGTTGCCGACCGCAGCCAAGAAGGAAATGTCCTGCGGCCGGAAGTTCCGTCGTTTGGCGGTGCAAACACCGAGAATGCCGTAGGCCCGCCGGTCGCGGCCGGCGATGGCCACGTTCAACCCGCTCTTGCAATTGTGATCCTTCAAATATCCCGGCACATCGAATCTTTTCTCCTCGGCAAAATTGCCGATCACGATCGGGGACCCCGAGTCCAAGGTGAAGCGCGCCAAGCTATTCGGCCCAGTAGTGGTCAAGATTGACCCAATCAGATCGGATTTCCAGCCGAAGCCGGCGCGCAGCAATAGCTCGGCATCGCCCGGCAGCAGCTCCAGGATTTTGACGAAGTCTACAGCCAGCGTGAGTGCAACCGTGCTGACCGCATCGTTCAAAAGCCGTTCGAGGTCCGGCTCGGTCAGGGCCCGTTCGCCGAGCTGTGCCAAAGCCTCCTGCTGTTTGACTCTGTTGCGCAGCTCGGTTTCGAGGTTGACACGCTCGGTCACGTCACAGCACAAGCCAAGCAGGCCTTTGACAGCGCCGCCTTCCCTGACGATCGTGCTGTTGGTTTCGATCCAACGCTCATCCCAATCGGCTTGTTGCGCGGCACGATAGCGAGCGCGAAAGCCCGTGCCATTGCGCACAGCCTCTTGCAGAGCGGAATCAACATTGGCGCGATCCTCTTGCGCAATTGTGCTGAGATAGCCGCCATAGCTGCCGTCAAAGTCGCCGGCGGGCAGGCCATGGAGCGCCGTACAGCTGCTCGACAAGCTGACCGCGTTGCTCGAAATGTCCCACGACCAAATGCCGATTTGTCCAGCTTTAAGCGCCTCGCGGATCGTCGTGAAGTTCGGAGAAAAGTCTTGCGCTTTTTCTTGCGCTTTTTCTTGCGCTTTATCCTGCGCCGGCCGGCGTTCCGAACCGAGTTCTGGCCGCTTGATAGCCTCAACCATAATTCAAGCCGTTAACGTCTCTCTATTGGCGGCACCTCACCAAATAGATTGTTATTTGCAGCGCGGTTGAAAAGGGGGCATCGCGCGTCTTGCGCCGCGCCCGCCATGATCGTCGCCAGTCTGCGGAACAGGCCCGTGATTAATAAAGTCCGGACAGTCCGCTCCGGCTCGCCGAAACGCCGCGGGACGGGGCTCGCTGCTCAGCTGCTTGCACTGGGATCTGTGCTGTCATCCGGCCGCTTGGCGCTTGTTGCAGCACAATGCGGTTGTCTTCATCCAGTGAAACGCGCCGTTGATCGTTCGCCAAGACCACGACCTTGGCTCCTATCCCAACCCGGTTATACAGATCGATGACATCGGCGTTCTGCAGCCTGATGCAGCCGCTGGAAACGTGTTTGCCGATGCTAGTCGGATCGTTCGTACCGTGGATGCGATACGCGGTATTACCGAGATAAAGGGCGCGCGCGCCCAACGGATTGCCGGGCCCGCCGCCGACCCAGCGCGGCAAATACGGTTGCCGGGCCACCATTTCGGCCGGTGGAATCCAATCCGGCCATTCAGACTTGCGGACAATCGTTTCAACGCCAGACCAGGTAAAGCCCTGCCGACCGACCCCGATCCCGTAACGCATTGCCATGCCACGGCCGAGCGTCAGATAAAGAAAAGTATGCGACGTATCGATGATGATGGTGCCGGGCGCTTCGGTGGTTTGATAGGGCACGACTTGGCGGCGCAGTTGCGCCGGAAGTTGCTCTGACCCGGCGTCCTCGGACTGCTCCTGCGGCGCATATCGGGGCATTGCCGGCTCGAAGCGGAATACCGGTGCGAACGAAAGCGCTTGCGCAACCGCAGGGGCTGCGGAAATCGCCAGCATCGCGAGCGATGCCATCGCGCTGCAAAGACGCGTACGGCTATTTGCTGACACGACACACCTCCCGTGCTGAAATGCCGTTCTGCTTGCATCAACCATAAGCGGGAACTAAAAGTTCCACTTCGGTATCAAACAAATCGATCAAATAAGACAGCGCGAAAAAGAAACAAAACAAACAAATGAATAATGCGGCCGCATGGACCGCATCGAATTGCTTCCAATCTTATTTACTGAAAATCCGGCTAAGAAAATTGATCGCGAACGCACCCGTGCCTGCCGTTTGCGATCAGATCAAGCGAATCGACGTAGCTCGATTACGTCATGCAGCGGCCGAGAATGTGAGCCAGTCGCGGCGAGGAAATTGGCGAGAAGGATCCCTCGCACCCAATTGGAATTCTGCGTGGCTTTTGCGCTTGGTCCTGCGCGCCAAGATCTCGCGCACCAAGATCTCGCGCACCAAGATCTCGCGCACCAAGATCTCGCGTATTTGGCCCGTTTTGCGGCCGGCTTCGCGACGCGACCGGAGCAATGCTGGAGGCGGGCAGCCGATCGCCCTTGAATTCCCGGTTGACCGAGAAGCTAGGCGGCTTGGCGGCGAATCCGGCGCCGACGATCGGATCGGCAAAGAACGGAATGACGCTCACGAAGAACAGCGCAAGCGCCGTTATTCCCAACGCGCCTGCGATGCGAATGAACAGCTTGGCCATCGGATTGCTCCGAAGCACTGATGCGACCACCCTTGCGATCCATCAGGCACACGAAAAGCCCCCGAGCTGACCACAACACCGAGTAGTTAACGTGCGTCACCGAACTCGGTTCCATGACGCGTTCCATGACGTGCGCCGGTCACCCGGTCGTGATGGTTGGATGCTGTTGGATGCCACGTCGCTGCACCTCCCCGCGGCAAATTGCCAAGCTGCGACAAGTGGAAAGCAGCAGGAACAAAGATGGTGCTCGGCGCTTGTCATGGCGGACGGCCATCCTTTCCCCTCCCCCCGTGCTTGGCCGTTCAAAGTTGGGCGCAGTCGATATGCCGATCGGCTGCGCCCTGACTTTTGTCTGTTCTTGGCACGAATAAGATCGCCGGAAACGCGCAGCACAAATTACGCCAGGCGCTTTGGCGCTTCACGTGACGGCGAATTCGGATGAAAGCAGAAACTACAGCGTCGCTTGGCGCTCACTCGGCTTGCGCTCACGCTGTCGCGCCTTACGGCCGAAAAAGAGCGCCTGACTGACCACGGCCGAGACCACCGCGACTTGGAAAGGCTTTGCGATCAGGAACGCCGGTTCCGGCCGCTGTCCAGTCAAGAATCTTTCCGGATAAGCGGTGATGAAGATCACCGGTACTTCAAACGAGCCGAGCAACTCGTTAACCGCGTCGAGCCCCGAACTGCCGTCGGCGAGCTGAATATCGGCGAGAATGAGCCCGGGGCGCTTCTGCTTGGCCAACGCCAGCGCCTCGCTGTGCGTGCGCGCAATCCCGATCACGTTATGGCCGAGACTTTCGACCAGGGCCTCGATGTCCATGGCGATGAATGTCTCATCCTCGATGATGAGAACGTCGGTCGCGATTTCGGCGGCCAGCTCGCGGCCGGATTCCTCGACCAGCGCGCGAAGCGTCGGCAAATCGCAATCCAGAACTTCGGCGGCGTCGTCTTCCGAGAAGCCCTCCAAGGCCACAAGGAGGAAAGCCTGGCGCGGCCGCGGGGTTATCTGGGTGAGGTGCTGTTCGGGCGGCAGGACGATATCGCCCGCTTCGGCTTTGTCGTTCACCGCTACCGAATTCCAGATTTTCGTGAATAGCCGATAAAGCCCGACCCGCGGATTGGAGCTCGTTTCCAACACCTGTGGACTGGCGATCAAGGATTCCACGGTTGCGACCACATAGGCGTCGCCCGAGGCTTGGCTGCCGGTTAAAGCACGCGCATAGCGGCGCAGCGAAGGCAGATGCTGGAGTACGGCTTGCGAAGTGGACACGGACACCCTCCCCTTCCATAGTGCGCTGAGGTTATTGGCAAAAACCTCCCAACGCAAAAAAAGTTCCATACGGCCACTGACAGACGGAACTTCGGGGCCTGTCAGGGCGTTAGCGCACATTGAATTGGGGGTTTTCAGAGTGACGGCAATGGGCGATCGGGGGAAAGACGACGCGATGAAGCACCGTAAGACCAACCTCGAACCCGTTATGGACAAGCCTGAGAGCCAAGACCCGATGGCTAGGCCAGCCACCCACAAAGAAGCCCGTCTGGGCCGGGAGGTTCAGGCCCGTATCGGGCAGCAACTGCGCGCCATGTACAACGACTTCGTCAACCAAGGCGTGCCGCCGCATCTCGCCGACCTCGTTCGCCGCCTCAGCGATCAAGACCAGGACTGAAGGTGGACAGAGCATGAAGCTCGATCCTGCGATTCGCGACCAAGTTCTTGCGACGGTGCCAAGCCTGCGCGCCTTCGCCATTTCGCTTTGCGGCAATATCGATCGCGCCGACGATCTGGTGCAGGAGACCTTGCTACGGGCACTTGCGCATATCGACTCGTTCGAGCCGGGCACCAACATGCCGGCTTGGCTGTTCACAATCCTACGCAACCTGTTCCGCTCCGAGTACCGCAAGCGGCGCCGCGAGGTCGAAGACGCCGAGGGGCGTTATGCCGAAACCTTGAAGTCGCATCCCGAACAGACCGGGCGCGTGGAATTCGAGGAATTCCGCACAGCGCTTGCCAAGCTGCCGGCAGATCAGCGCGAGGCGCTTATTCTGGTAGGCGCTTCCGGCTTCTCGTATGACGACGCGGCGGCGATCTGCGGTTGCGCAGTCGGCACCATCAAGAGCCGGGTCAATCGCGCCCGTACGCGGCTGGCCGATCTCCTGGCCATCGACAGCGTCGACGATTTCGGCCCTGACCGCGCAACCCGCGCCGTACTCGCCGGCGGCGGCCGCAGTTGAACGGCAAAGCCGTTCGTAAAAAACAAACCCACTCCAATCGCTAAAATTGTCGATGCCCTTGCGGTGAAAGGGTTCACGCTGTTTGTACTTTCAACGGCGGTAAACGTTTCCATTTAACCCAGCGGCAGCAGCCGCAGCGTTATGGCGCCTCGAGATAAACGGGCTAGCGCTCACAAGCGCCTGACCCCGCTGTTCGGGGCATCAACATGCTCGCTCGCGTTGCGGCATACGCCGCGTTGTTTTTGTTCTCGCCGGTCTGCTCCGGCATAGACGGCAGCAGCGTGTTGCCGCGGCCGCAGTCCGCTGCATCCGTTGCGCAGCAGCGAGCTCCAGATGTGCTTCGGCAAGAACTCAAGCAAGAACTCGATACGCCAGTTGAAAACCAAATAGCGCCGCAGCGCGACGCTTACGCGGCGACGCCAATCGAACGTGCAGAACCGGCCGACCACGGTGCGGCCATTTCGATTGAGCGCCCGATTGAGCGCCCCCGAAGTCCCGAGCCCGAGCCGTTTGGACTCGACGCCGAGCCCGTCGCAGCCGGAGCGATTCTGACCAAGTGGAGCGGCGTCGAGGCGGAGATCCGCGCCGAGGACGAGGTTTTGGCCCGCTGCCGCGAGGGGGCATGGTGTCCCACGGCTGCGCGACGTTTCCTTACCATCGTCGATGAGGGTTTGGCGCGAAACGGCCGCGCTCGCATCGGCATCATCAATCGCGCCATAAACCTTGCGATCATTCCTACCAGCGATGTGGCGCAATGGGGCGTCGCCGACCGTTGGAGCGCACCGCTCGAAACCTTCACCACGCGCCGAGGCGATTGCGAGGACTACGCGATTGCCAAATATGTCGCGCTAAGAGCCGCCGGCCTGGCCGAAGCGGACGTGAAGCTCGTCGTCGTTCGTAACACTGCCGCCGGGGAGGATCATGCCGTGGTCGCGGTACGGCTCGACGGCGCCTGGATCATTCTCGACAATCGCTGGCTGCCGCTGGTGCGCGACAGGGAGATGCCGCGGGCAACGCCGCTATTCGTTCTTGACGATAATGGCGTGCGCCAGTTTGTGGCTCCCGGATCGATCGCCAAGCTGCAGGAAATCGCGCCCAGCTCGTTTTAGCGACCGTTCACAACGCGCCCTGTGGATCACTTGCTTTCGGCCTCATAGACGCCTTCCCAATCCGCGCCGGGCGGGTGTGCACGATAAAGTCCGATGCGCTCCTCATACATGTCGTACAGGCCGGAAATATCAAAGCCATTGGCGAATTTACGGCAGCGCGCCACCATTTCCAGCGCATCGTCCCATTGCTGTTTGCGAAAGCGCGCCAGCATCTGGGCGTTGACCTCGCGCAAGTCGCGGCAGCGCGGATCGGTCTCGACTTCCGAACGGCCCAGTACGGTAAACACCGCTTCCGGCTGCTTCTTACCTTTCACCATGATCAAATCGATTTCCATAACCGCAAATTTCTTCTTAGCGCCCTCCGCGGTCCGCGAGCCGATCACCATCGGGATGCGGTAGTCCTTGGTCCGCGCCTCCAGACGCGACGCCAAATTGACCGTGTCGCCCAGCACCGAATAGTTGAAGCGGAAATCGGATCCCATATTGCCGACTACGCACGGCCCGGTATTGAGCCCGATGCCGATGCGCAGCGGCATGTATACGCCGCCATTGGCTTCGGCCTCGTGCTTGAGTTCGCCGTTGAGCATCTCAGCGCGTAACAGCATTTCGAGCGCCGCCTCGCAAGCATTTGCTTCCTGCTCATCATCGTCCACCGGAGCGTTCCAGAACGCCATGATGGCGTCGCCGATATATTTGTCGATTGTGCCCTTGCGTTCGATGATGGCGTTGGTCAGCGGCGTGAGGAATCGGTTCATCAGCCGCGTTAGTCCTTGCGGATCATCCTTATAGTACTCGGAGATGGTCGTGAATCCGCGGACGTCGCTGAACAGGATGGTCATGCGGCGTTCTTCGCCGCCAAGCACCAGCTTCTCGGGCGAGCGGGCCAACTGCTCCACCATGTGCGGGGAGAGATAGTAGCCAAAGGCGGAGCGGATTTGCCGGCGTTGCTTCTGCTCACGGAAATAATTCACGAACGTCAGGACCAGATAAATCAGCCAGCTCGAAATCAGCGGATAAGTGAAATCGATGAGCAGATTGTGCGCGACAAAAAGATACAGCGAGAGCCCGATCAGTCCGGCGATCAAACACCCGCCGAGCACAATAACGATGCTGGCGGGAAGCATCGGCGCCGCGACAATGATGGCGAGCCCAAACAAGACCGCAATGGCAAGCTCAGCGCCAATGGCGTAATTCGGGTTAACCAGGGTTGATTTGCTCAGCACGCTTTCCAGAATTTGCGCATGCACCTCGACGCCCGGGATTGCCGCATCGACCGGGGTGGTTTTCAGATCCAGGAGCCCGATCGCCGACGTGCCGATCAGGACAAGTTTTCCGGCAAGACGATCTGGCGGCACATTGCCCTGCAGTACGTCTTTGGCCGAGACGTATCGCGCCGGATCGTGTTTGTTGAAGTGCACCCAGAACTGGCCGTTGCGATCGGTCGGCAGTTCGAGACCGGGGACGGCGACGGCCTGAACGCCGGCGTCGTTTACGCGCACCAGGATAGCGCTTGAACCGGTGACGACACGGAGTAATTCCATGCTCAGCGACGGCACCAGACTGCCTTGCGCCATCATGATCACTGGGACGCGGCGGATGATTCCGTCGCTTTCGGGATCAATCGAGAACAGACCGCGGCCGGCCGCCGCCCGTTCGATCGGCGGCACGTTTCGCAGCAAACCGGGGAAAGTGACCAGGTAGGGGCTCGGATCGGGGCCGCGGACGGCGAAGCCGGTTTGCAGCGCTGCATCGGCCGCGGTTTTCGGTTCTGGCTCAGCCGCGCCGGCCTGACCGACCACGACCCGCGAATGTTTGATCGCCTCCGCCAGCGCCTCATCGTTGCTCGGCAGGCTGTCCAGCTTGGCGCGGGTCTCGGAGTCGATGCCGCGAAAGCTTCGCTCGGCAATCGCCGGTGACATGCGGTCCGGCTCAGGAAAGATGATGTCGAATCCAACCGCGACCGCGCCAAGCTGCGTGATCTGCGTAACCAGGTCCCCGACAGTCGTGCGCGGCCACGGCCACTGCCCGATAGCCTTAAGACTCGCTTCGTCGATATCGACGATAACGACGGGTCGTATGTCTTGCTGACGCGGCCGCAACACTTGGAAGAAATCGAAAGTGCGGACGCGCAATTCCGCAAGCGGCCGAGGATCGGCCAACCGCGGCGGCACCAACGCGAATAAGAGGACGATACACACCGCTCGCGCCATGCCGACTTGTTGCGCGCGCCGGATCAGGCCTTTCATCGATAACCGTTCCCCATGAACGTCGCCAAGAGCGTCGCCAAGCGCATCGCCACCCGCATTGCCGTAGACGTCGCTATGAACGTGGCCATTTTAGCCTGCCTCCGCGCTGCGAGGGGAGGATCATCGGGTTCGCTTGTTCCGCAAATGGCAAGAAAACGGCAAGTCCAAACGGCAAGTCCAAACGGCAAATCTGCTGTGCCGCCTGCCCCGACGGGATCCTTATTTCTCCCGGAAGGCGCGCATCAGCTGATCGTGCAACGGCTTGACCAGATATGAGATCATCGTTCGTTCGCCGGTCTCGATGAAGGCTTCGACCGGCATTCCCGGCGTCAGCTTGACATCGCCGAGGCGTCTCATTTCGTCGGCACTCATCGCTATTCGCACCAGGAAATAATTCTGTCCGGTCCGCTGGTCGCTGCTGGTATCTGCCGCGATACGCGACACCGTGCCGTTGAGCTCCGGGGTCGTCCGCATATTGAATGAACTGAAACGCAGCACGACCGGCTGTCCGAACTGGACCTGATCGATGTCCTTGGGGTCGACCCTGACCTCGACCATCAACTTGTCGCTCTCCGGCACGATGAGCATGATCGGATCGCCCGCGGCAACCACTCCACCGACGGTGTTAGCCGTCGATTGGAAGACGATCCCGTCCTGCGGGGCGCGCAGGTCGGTGCGTTTGAGCTGATCCTCTGCCGTGACTTTGCGCTCGACATACTCGCCGATCTTGCTGTCGGTTTCGCGCAGCTCCTTGGCGACATCGCTGGACAGATACTGATCGACCTGGATGCTCTGCAGCTGGATTTCGGCGATCTTTCCTTTCGCCTCTGCCGCCTGCGCGATGATTTGGCCGCGCTCCCCTTCAAGACGCGCTTCCTCGCGTTGCAGCGAGGTCAAGCGATTAAGTTGCACCAGGTTCTTCTGCCAAAGCTCGCGTACGCCCTGCAGCTCCTGCTCGATCAATGCGAGGCCTTTATCCTTGGCAGCCTGTTGCGCCGCCAGCCCGGCAATCTGCTGTTGCAGCTGAGTAATGCGTTCCTGCAGCTGCTGCTTCTGACCGAGACGGTCCTGATGGCGCAATTCGAACAGCTTGCGTTCGCTTGCCAGCGCCTCTTTGACGTCGGGATCGTTCACCCGGCTGGCAAGCTCGGGCGGCACCGACATCGTGTCGGCGCCATCGCGTTCGGCAGCAAGCCGCGCCTTGCGCGCGTAGTGTTCGACCAGGCCTTTGCTAACGATCGCCAAATTCGCCCGCGTCACGGTTTCGTCGAGGCGAACGAGGACATCGCCAGCTTTGACGTGATCGCCGTCGCGCGCAAATAGTTCGCCGACGACGCCGCCGGTCGGATGCTGCACTTTCTTTACGTTCGAATCGACGACCATTGAGCCCTGCGCGATCAGGGCGCCGGAAATTTGCGCAGTCGATGCCCAGCCGCCCAACCCGACTACCAGAACTCCGATTAAAACCGCCCCAGCTAGAATGTGCCGTCGGATCGATTCGCTCGCGCTCGTATTAGGCCCCGGCTGGCCAAGGCCCCAAGGCAGTGCCGCGGCAATCGTCCTGGCGCTCTCGGTGATCGCGCCGACGGTCCGATACAGTTCCGCTCGAAGCTTTCCGATCAACCTGCGCCTCCGTGCTCAGCGAGTTTCAAAGACCGCGGCGCGGCATTTGCCGGCATGACCCGATTGAGAATTTCCTCTTTCGGGCCGAATTGCTGTTGCCGGCCCTTAGCCATGACCAGGATATAGTCGACGCCGGCGATCGCACTCGGCCGATGCGCGATGACCACCGTGATTGCGCCGCGTGCGCGCAGCCCGAGAATTGCGCGGGTTAAAGCCTCGTCGCCTTCGGCATCGAGATTCGAATTGGGCTCGTCGAGCACAACCAGGAACGGATCGCGATAGAGCGCGCGAGCAAGCGCAATGCGTTGCGCCTGGCCGGCTGAAAGCGCGCCGCCGTAATCGCCGATCACTGTGTCATAGCCCTCAGACAGGTTGATGATGAGATCATGAACGCCGGCGGCTTGGGCGGCGGCGATCACGGCGTCGGGATCAGGCGGATCCTCAAAGCGACAGATATTTTGCGCCACCGTTCCGTTGAACAATTCGACGTCCTGCGGCACGTAGCCCATATGCCGGCCGAGCGCTTCCGATGACCATTGATCGAGCGTTGCACCGTCGAGCCGGACGGTACCGCGCAGCGGCCGCCAAACTCCGACAAGCATACGGGCCAGCGAGGACTTGCCTGACGCGGTCGGTCCGATCACACCCAAGGCCTTTCCCGCGGCAAGCGTGAAATTGACCTCCTGGCAGACGATCTTTTGAAGACCGGGCGGCGCAACCGCGCCGTTCTGAACGACAAGCGTACGCGCCGGCGGTTTCAGCGCCATCGGATCGGATTGCGGCGGCAAATGGCCGAGTAATTTGGACAGACGCTGCCAGCTTTGCCGAGCGGCGACGAATCCGCGCCAGTTGGCAATTGCCAAATCGACCGGCGCCAGAGCGCGGGCGCCCAAGATCGAACCGGCGATGATGATTCCGGGCGTTGACTGCTGATTGATCACAAGCCACGCGCCAACCGCCAAGATGGCAGACTGAAGCAACAGCCGTAGCACCTTCGACGCCGCGCCAAGCCCGCCGCCAACATCGCTGGCGCGCCCGCTGGTAACGACGTAATTGCGATTGAGGTCGTGCCAGCGTTTCGCAGTGCGACCGACCATCCCCATCGCGGTGATCGCCTCGGCATTGCGGCGGCCTGCCTCCAATAGCGCGTTGCGCGCCACGGCAAATTGCGCCGCGCTTCGGATCGGATGGCGCGTCTTGACTTCAGTGATGAGTGTCAGGATGACGAGGACAACGGCGCCGAAAAGTGCGGTTAGGCCTATAAAGGTGTGGAACAAAAAACAGATCGCGAGATAGACCGGCATCCAAGGCAGATCGAAGAACGCCACCGGGCCGGTTCCTGAAAGAAAACTGCGGACCGTATCCAAGTCCCGGATCGGTTGAGTACCTTCGCTTTTGGCGCCGATCTTGAGCGGCAGGCGGATGATCGCGTCATAGACGCGCGCACTCATCGACTCGTCCAGGCTATGACCGACCCGCACCAGGATGCGGCTCCTGATGGTGTCAATCATGCCCTGGGCGGCGTACAGGCCCGCAACCAAAATGAGCAGGGCGACCAGCGTCGGCACGCTGCGGCTTGGCAGAATGCGATCGTAGACTTCAAGCATGAACAGCGCGCCGGTGAGCATCAAAAGATTGCTCATGCCGCTGAACGCGGCGGTCGCGACAAAGGCTCGCCGGCACGCGCCGAGCGCGGCGGCAAGTTCAGAACTCACGGGCTGCTGTTGCGCCGGACCGGTGGCGTGGTTCATCTACCTAACGCTGCGTACCATTCTTGAGGACGCGAGACTACGCGCGGCTTGCAATGACCGGCGGTCGACCATCCTGGCTCGTCGCGGGGAACTTCGCCGCAGACTGTAAGGTGTCGAATATACCGACATTACAACACATTTTGGGCGAGTTCACGGCCGTTAGTTAATCACCGCGCAGCAACGTGGTCGCACCGTCCGATCCATCGGTCCGGCCAAGCCCATGTAAATTAAGGATTTATTCCTAAATACCGGCGCGAAAGAACCCAGCCGAAAGAAATTACAGACAAAGAAATAAAGCCGCGCACGAGGCGCAAGACGCCTCGTGCGCTCCGTTCTTGCAACAAACAAACAAAGCCCGGCCGGGTCGGATCTTAACCGAGCCGGCCATGCCGTTGCGACGAAGTTCCGATGTGCTCTGAAAATCAGGAACGGGAATCGAGCGAGAGCCCGATGCTGAAAGCCTTTTGGCGCGTCGCGCCTTCAGTTCTCCTCAGCTTCTTCGCAATCCGCGATGCTTTGGTCTTCTTGCGCGCCATCGTTTTCAACTCACGGAGCTCGCTTGAACTCCACGCGCGCCGCTTTTTCTTCGTCTTCGCCATAACACCTCCCTTTCAATAAAGGCAGCTTGTATCCCCAACGCGAACAAAAGAAAAGCCAACAGATGACAATCAGTCTTACCGGTCCATCACGCTTATCGGTCCATCACTCGGTGGTTCGTTTCGTCCTATCACTTATTGCGAGCCGGAAACAGTCCACCGGACTGAAAATGCATGATGGCGTGTTGAAACAAAAAGTTCTTTTAGATCATTAGCGCGCATGCTGCCGCGAAGCAAACGGTTCCATCGCAACGCTGCCGTTCGAAAACGCTGCCGTTCGAAAATGTATCAATTCAGGAGTGAGCGCGAGACAGCGGTTCGACATATTTCGGGCCATTGATTGCCAAAATGACCAAAATGGCTCTCAACCCTGTATCACACGATGGAGGGGGGAGATTCGTGATGGCCAATTTCGTCCGCGCATTATCGCTGTGGCTCGCGATGCTGGTCGTTTTGTTGCTCGGCCAGCACGGCAGCCTCGCCCAGGAGGCACGTTTCGCGCTGGTGATCGGCAATGATCAATACCGGACGGCTACGCTCGCTACGCCAGCCAACGATGCCGGTCTCGTCGCCGACGCGCTGGGCGCGGCAGGGTTCGCGGTCACCGGAGCGAGGAATCTCGATCAGGCGGCGCTGCGGGAAACTTTTCGGGAATTTATTGGTCAAGTCGCATCGGCCGGACCCAATGCAGTCGCAGTGATCTATCTCGCCGGTTTCGGTTTGCAATTCGGCGGCGAGAATTATTTCGTGCCGATCGATGCCGATATTCAACGCGACGTCGACGTGCCACTGCAGGCAATTCGCGTTTCGGATTTCAACCAGCCGCTTGCGGCGCTTCCCGGCCGCGTGAAAATCGTCATACTCGATGCGGCGCGGCAAAATCCATTCGCACGCGGCGGCCGGCCGTTGGCAGGTGGCCTCGCAATCGTCCGATCCGCAGCCCGGCTTGGCGATCGCATTTAACGTCGCACCCGGGACAGTTCCGCCGGACGAGCAGGGTCCTTACGGCGCCTATGCGACCGCGCTCACCGAGATGATCGGCTATGGCAGTTTGACGTTTGACGACATGTTGGCGCGCGTCCGCCTGCGCGTCAGCGCGCAGACACAAGGTGCTGAAGTGCCCTGGTACGCGTCGCGGCTCGACGGCCCGTTTTTCATGACCGAGCGAACGGCCGGCGCGCCGCCGCCGCCCAACGCGCTTCCGATCGCCGATATTCGCAACCGGCCATTCCGCGATTATGGCGGCCCTGACGAGGCCTAAGCGGCGGCGGTCGCCCTGGACACCATTGAAGCGTATGAGGGCTTCCTCGCCGTTTATCCCGACGGCCCCTATTCGCGCCGCATCGCCGCGATGCTCGCCGTTCGCCGTGAAGAGATCATCTGGCGGCGCTGCGTGATTGCCGACACGCCGCCGGCTTATTGGTCTTATCTGCGGCGTTATCCCAATGGGCCCCATGCCTGGGACGCCCGCCGCCGCTTGGCATTCCTGGCTGCGGTGCTCGAACCGCCACCGGACTTTGTCTATTTCGATTTCGGCATCGCGCCGCCGCCCACGGAGGTGATCTTTGTCGAACGGCCGGTCATCATATTCGAGGGTCCGGGCTTCGCCCCGCCGCCACCTCCGCCGGTGTTCTTTTTGCCGCCACGGCCGCGCGAATAAGTCGTTTTGGCGCCACCGCCGCGCGAGCGCTTTGCTCTGCCGATTGCCGCGGCACCGATCCCGGCTTTTATCCTGCCGCCGAGCACCGTGACGATCCAGCAACAGCCGTCGCAAACGACGAACACGCCGGGCGCGTCGGGCGGCCGAGCGACTGTTAACGTGTCGCTGCCCTCGGTCGTGTCGCACGGCAATCAGGGCAATCAGGGAGCGCTGACCAGTCCGGGCGCGCCGCCGCAACAGAACACGCCTTCGATAACGCTGGCGCCGACGACGCCTTCAACGCGGACGGCGTTGCCGCATCCTGGCGGGCCCGGCGCGCCTGGCGGACCTCCGCCTCCGACGGCGCCATCAAACACCTCGATCAAACCGGGATCGATCCCGCCGCATCCCGGCGGACCCATTGGACCGAGCGCGCCTGGCACCGGCGGCCGGCCTTCGGTCTCGGCACCGTCAAACGCAGCCATCAAGCCGCCACCTCCTCCTCCTCCGCCACCACCGCATCCGGGCGGCCCAGGCCATGGACCGAGCAATGGACCGAGCGGCATTTCGCCCAACGCACCGTCAAATGCAGCGGTAAAGCCGGCATTCCCGCCGCCG
>WNGR01004942.1_pt1 | contig 14352 bp, 16 predicted proteins | sample 5407581 | NCBI WGS metagenome assembly WNGR01 (sample SAMN13153383, study PRJNA577476) | soil metagenome | isolation source: 80 cm soil or saprolite under Garry oak tree replicate 2 | place: USA:California | collected 2016-06-15
CCAGGCGTCGGTGGCGGAGATGGCGGTGACGCCGTCGAGCAGGTTGCTTTGCGTGCTGGCGTCGGGGCTGGGCACCACGGCCCACCTTTTGCCGTCGAAGTGCTCGATGAACGTCTGGGCCGCTCCGGTGGACGTGGAGGCTATGTCGCCGACGGCCCAGACGTCGCTGCTGGAGGTGGCGGCCATCCCTCTGATGGTGGCGGTGGTGGCGGGGCTTTTGGCCACCGTCCACTTGCGGCCGTTCCAGTGCTCGAACTGCGCGGTGTTGCCGCGGCTGGACAGCAGGAAGCCGCCTCCGGCCCACACATCAGTGGTGGAGATGGCGGCCACGGCGGACAGGTTACCGGTCACCACGCTGGGGGTGGGGATGATGCTCCAGCTCGTGCCGTCCCAGTGTTCGGCCAGCGGCTGGGCGTTGCCGGCGGCGTTGCCGGCCGACCCGACGGCCCAGACATCGCTGGCGGCGATGCTGGCCACCGCGTTGAGCTGGTTGTTCCCCGCCGAGGCGTTGGGGCTGGCGACAACCGTCCACGGCGATGTCTGCGCCTGCGCCGCCGCCGGTGCCAGCAGCAGCGGAAGCGATACGACAGCGGCGCTGGAAATGATGCTGCCTGTCAGGACCTTTAAGTTCATCTCAGCCTTTCCTTCCCGCAGTTTCGCCATGGACCGGCGCCGTAGTATCCGGGCCCGACCTCCCCAAGCCCGCGGCTCTCACGCTAAACACACCCCTCCGCTACCTCTACGGATCAGCGGCCGGTTCGGTTCACCGGCAGGTCTGCGGATCAGCCAGACTCAACCACAGGCAACGGGCGCCGGTAACGACGGCGAGCACACCGGCCAGCCCGCGGGACAGCCGGTTCTGGCCGCCGCGACTCAAATCCGCGCGCCTGCATACGCAGGCCGGCCGGCGCGGACGGCCAGCGGCCCGCTCCACCAGGTCCGCCGCGATTCAGGGCTGCGGCCGGAGTCGCTGAATCCTGCCCGCCGCCCACGACGCGTGAGCACGACTGCCTACGATCGCTGTCGCCAGCGACCTCGCATGCAGGCTGCTCTTCGCAGCGCAGGAGACGTGATGACCGAGGACGAACTTCCCACACAACCGATAAATGGCACGATCGCCCCATGATCCGGAAGATGCCCGGAATGATCTTGACTATGAGCAGCTCGGCGACCGAGTACCGACAGGTAGATCGGAAACTCGCTAGATCACAGCGGCGGGTCTCCGGAGCCGCGAACGCTGTCCTAGCGCCGAACGTCAAGATATGCGCGACTCAAGTCCTGGCCGGCATCAAACCGATATACGCGCAGAGCGGGCGGATATCGCGTGTCGCACCGCCGCGCAGCTGTCACAGTCGGTAACGAAGCGCGCGGCTGGCAAGGCAGGTGCCCGGCGGGTCAGTCCCGACTCCCGCCTGGCCCTCGTTGGCGCCCAGCAGCGCTACGACGTCATCGGCGACTTGCCGTCTGAAGCCGCCTGCTCGTGCTCGTTTGCGGCTGGTAACACGTTTCTTACCAACTCGCCACCGGCCACGGGTTCGCGGTCATGGGGCTGGGGATCAGTATCAGCGTGGACGAGTTGGCCATCGGGTTCGGTCTTGGCCTGACCCGGCTGCCGCTGATCCCGGTCATCGTCGCGATTGCCGTTCAGGCGTTTCTGGCCTCCCGACTCGGTCTGCTCCTCGGCGCTCGGATCGGTGAACGCTTCCGCGAGGCTGCGGAACGACTGGCCGGTATCGCCCTGATCGCCCTGGGCCTGTTCCTTCTCGCCGAGCGACTGCTCGCGGCGCTGTTCACCTGGGCGGTCGAAGTCGAAGCCGGGCTGGCCGGGGCGAGCGGTCTGCAGGCTGAGCCATTGTCATTGCGGGCCGCGCGGCTGCGAGTGCTGTCGCAGGCGGGCGGCGACGTAGCTGGCACGGTCGCTGCCGTTTTCCTTGTGCCAGGCGCTGGCGGTGGAGTCGGCGACGCCGAGCAGGTCGGCCAGCATCTTCCAGTGCACGGCACCGACCAGCGCGAGCCAGGCTCCGTTGCGGGCCGTGCGGGTGCTGGGGACCCCCAGCTTGCGTAGCCGCGACTGAAGCGTGGCTGAGGTCATCGGCCTGTTGGCCCGCATCCCGGGGAATAGGAAGGGCGTGGATTGGTGCCGCAGAGCGGCGGCCAGCGGGCGGCGGTCATCGACCAGGCGGTTCAGGGCTCGATGGTGACCGCACCGTCCGCATCCTGAACAAGGCAGGCCTTCTCGCTTGACGAAGCTGGCAGAGTCGGATCAGGCAAGGCTGCGGGAACCCCGATGTCCGATTTTCGGGGCGGAATGGGAGCGGCGAGGCTAGGTTAGGCGGCCCCAGATGCGGTCATCGGTTCCCTACGTAGGCCGCTGACCTGGGCGGACGCCGCTACCTGGCCTGTTTGGCCGGTGGCGCACTGAGTTCGCATCGAAGGAATCACCCAAACGCACTCCTCCCCCCCATACGCTCCCCAGCGAGGCCGCCGGGGAGTGTTTTGCCAGGTAGGAGCGTCAAACAGCATTGTCCTCCGGAGCCGTGAGCGCAGTCTTGAAGCTTGCTGGGTGTCGGAGAACTTCAAGGATGAGTAGACCGGGCACTCGCGAGCTGCTCGCCGGCCATCACGAGGATCGCTGCGTGTGGCTGGGGATTTTGCCCGGAGGTCACGGGAACAGGCTAGCGACCGAGTACCCGCTCCAGGTGACGCCGCACCGGGCTGAACATGCTGGGAAGCAGCTCCAGCGCTGTCACCAGGTTTGCCCAGCGCACCTCGGCCAGCCCCTCGCCGGCAACCGGGCGGACATCGGTCCCGCGGTCAGGTTCGGCCGCTACATAAACCATCTCCACGCCGGTCACCTCCTCGCCCGCGTTGACCCACAGCCCGGTCTCTTCGTGAACCTCGCGGACAGCGGTGTCGGCTGGGGACTCGCCGGGTTCCACCGTTCCGCCGGGGAAGACCCAGGGTGGCGTGCCGTCAGAACGCTTGCCGATCAGCACGCCGAGGTGGGAGGTGACCACGGCGACGGTTACCAGGCGTGTGTCTGGCACTGGCACTCCTGCGGCCCAGGGCTGAGCGCCCACCAGGAGAACTATTCCCCGCTCCCGCGCGCCACCATGACGAAGCTTGCCCGCCTGCGGGGATCGCCGGGCAAGGGCCCCCAGACGCTCATCCGCCAGCAGTCCCACCTGGAGCCCTGATGATGGCACAGGATTTTTTCAACCATCCACCAGTGACCCTGCTCGTGATGGACCTCCGCGGGCGCGCCGCCCGCTCCGAAATCTAGTTTGCCTTTTGCCTGCGACATGCGCAGATATGTACCCTCAAAGCGCGGGTGGCACCATGGGCAGGCGGACTATCACCATCGCCGGCCGAATGCGGCGTCAGCCGTGTCCTCTGCTGTGCGCAGCTTAGCGACCAGGTCGTCAACAATGGCGAACACGCGCTCGCCCTCGGCGTCGGTGACCAGCCAATGATGACTGCCGAATCCGACCGCCTGATATTCCAGGGACACCGGGGTGAATCGCCAGCCGTCGCACAATGCCCCTATGAGGGCAGCCTCGGGCAGGTCGTCGGGCCGGGTGAACACGGCGCCCACAGTACCCGCGGTGATGGGCACCGGCACGTCACCATCGCTCCGAACACAAGCGGCGCTGACGTCAGCCTTCGTTGGTGACTGGTGCGGGCCGGTAACCTGCGTGCGCAATCTGGGCGCGTTATCCAGCGTTGTCCGCAGCCGGTTGCCGTGTGTGGCAGGTCGTGCCCGCCGCCAGCGATCGTGCCGACGTCAGGCGGCCCGGCACCTGATTCACGTACACCGGGAAGTCGCCCAGCCGAAGGGACCCACCAAAAATCGTCAGCGCGCTGACCCGCGTGATCACAGGCCGACGGCCCCGTCGATGTACTCGCGCAAGCTGTCGGCGTGGCCGACGTGCCGGGCGGTTTCTTCGATCATGTGCACCATGATCCGCCGGAGCGAGACAGGGCGGTCCTCGCCGGGGATGGCAGTCCTGGCGAGCACCGGCGGGCCGGAGCAGGCGCGGTCGATCTCATCGCTGCGGGCCCACACCTGCCGGTAGGCGGCCACGATCTGTCTGCGGGTCGCGCTGGCCGACACGTCCATGGACATGTCGATGCTGCGATCCAGGCCGAGGAAGACCCGCTGGAACTAGTGCTCCTCGACACCGGTGAGACGCCTGATCAGACCGAGCAGGTTCGTTCCCGACGGCACGCCGGGGATCCGCTGCTGCTCATCCGTCAGCCCGGCCGACGCCCGGACGACCGCACCCCGCACCCTGTTCACGAAGAACAGCAGCACCTGCAGCTCGGACTCCACCGGGCCGCGAACGGCATCCTTACCCATGCCATCTGCGCCCTGGTTTCACCACGCAGAACGAACCGTTCAGGCCGCGACTGAGGCACTACGCCTCCCGACGAGTTGCCAAGCATAACGGCGGTTACTTGCGCACTGGGTGCGGACCTGGGCTGATCACACAGCGTAATTCGGGTTGCGGACCGATGCGCGCTGGAGCCATCGTCGGCGCCCAGCGGCGACCGGCGCGGGCGGCCCGCCCTCTGGCCATGAGCCCCCAGCCGACCAGGCAAAGTTAACAGTGACACGCGGACGAGCCAGGCTGCCCTGGGATGGGCGTGGAGCCCCTCTAGAAGAGGTCTCACCACAAGATCAACTTCCACGGAAAGCCTCCACGTGATCGCCTGTACTGCCACGCTCGACGTCCCCGGGGAACTGGCCCGGTTCCTGGCGAAGCTGCTGCTCACCGAGCGCCGACGGCGCGGCACCCCGCGCGGTAGCCGGGCGCTGACCTGCTTTTGGCAGGCGGTGCTGGGCCTGCGGTGGCTCCGCGACCGCACCAGTGCCGATGCGGTGGCCCGCGATCATGGCATCTCCCGGGCCACCGCCTACCGCTACCTCGGCGAGGTCATCGCGGTGCTGGCGGCCCGGGCACCGGACCTGCGCGACGCGCTGGAGCGAGCCAGCAAGGATGGGTTCTCGCATGTCATCCTGGACGGGTAGATCATCGCCTGCGACCGGTGCAAGGGGCCGGCTACTAGCGTTAAGGGCGAGGTCATCGACTTGTGGTATTCGGCTAACAGGACCGCCGACCTCGCCGGCAAGGAGGCCGCGCTCGCCGCGCACCCGGACAGCTTCTTCACGATCCCGCACTTCGACGGCTACCGCGCCGTCCTCATCCGGCTGCCGTAAGTGACCGGGGCGGCGCTCCGCGAGGCGATCACCGACGGCTGGCTGGCGTGCGCGCCGCCTCGGCTCGCCCGGGATTTCCTCGCCGGCTAGCCAGAGCCCGCCGTCGTGTCACCCGATCGGGTGTCATGACAGTGTCGCCATCGATCGGGAATGCTGGCTGTGCGCCAGCCCGCGATCTGATGACGCCGCGGCGCCCGGCTATACAGCCGGGCGCTGGCCTGCGGCCGATTCGCCTGGGGGCAGCTCCGGGGGGCGCTTGGGTGTCCCGGGCCATTCACCGGCCCGGGGCACCCAGGCTGGGGCGGTCGGCCGCGGCGCGGGCGAATGACTTGTACGGCATGATCTCGCCCGGCTTGATCACGCCGTCCTCGATCGCGCGGGCGAGCAGCGCGTCCTTGCTCGGCGCGGTCCGCCCGGTGGCCGCGTACTTGGCGCGCGCGCGGCTGATGTACTGCCGGACCGTGTTCTCGCTGATCGACATGCGCCGCCCGACCGATGCTTTCGACATGCCCTGGAACCACAGCAGCAGCGCCTGCCGCTCCTGCTGCGACAGCGCCGGCCGGGCCGGGCGCTGGTCGGCGAGCATCGCCCTGGCCTGCGACCGGGTCACGTACGGCCGGTCGGCGGCAGCCGCCAGCACGGCCTGGACCAGATGGTCGCGGCCCTCCTCCTTGGTCACGTAGGCGTGCGCGCCGTTGTCCAGCGTCTCCATCACGATCGCCGGATCGCTGTGCCCGGAGAAGGCCACCACCCGGTATCCGGCTGCCACCAGCCCGGGGATCTGCGTGGTGACCAGCTCGCCGGAGAGCTCCAGGTCCAGGATGACCACGTCGACCGGCGGCCGCGGCACGGCGCGGAGCCCGGTCAGGTCGCGCGCCGTCTGCACCAGCCGCACCCGCTGGCCGGGATCGGACCGGATCCAGGACGCCACCCCCTCGGTGACGACCGGATGGTCTTCGATGATCGCCAACGTCACCGGCTGTTCCATCGCGCCTCCGCCCAGAGCATGCCGCCGTCTTGCTGCTGTTCGATGGCGACCCCCTCGCCGACTGCGGGCAGCCGGACGACCGCGCCGGTATCGGCGACGAAGCTGACGGCGATTCCGGCGGCCACCGCCGCCAGGGTGATCCGCGCCTGGCTGCGCGCGGCGGTCAGGATCGCGATGGCAGCGTCGGTGATCACCCGCCGGGCCGGGCCGGGCACCTGCGGCAGCGGCCCGGCCGTCTCGATCTCGACGGCAACCCCGCGCCGCTCGGCCACATCTGCACTCGCGTGCAGTTCGTGCACCAGCGATCCGGGTACCTCATCGCCCTCGGCCAGCAGCCGGCGCAGCCGGGCCGCCTGGACCGCGCACCTGATGCGCACCTGCGCGTCGCCCGGGTCAGCCGTCCCCGCCGCCAGCTCGGCGACCAACGGGACGGCGTTTTCCTGCAGCGCCAGCCAGCGGGCGTGCCGGGCGGCCCGGATGATCTCCGCAGTGGCGGCCCGCTCCCGCGCGGCATGCTCACTCCGCGCCGCCGCGGCGGCCTGGCCGGCGGCGGCATCCAGCGCCCTGACCCCGGCGGCGACGGCCACCTGGGCGCCGGTCGACCAGGCCAGCACGCCGAGGAACCCGGCCAGGTCGGTGCGGTGCAGCCCGTCCCACACCTGCACGCCCAAGGTGGCCAGGGCCTCGGCGGCGAGGAACCACACAAGCTCGGCGAACCGGCGGCGCAGCAGCACGAGCACGCCCGTCCAGCCGGCACTCCCCCACGCCCAGTTGACCGCCAGCATCTGGCCGGCCGGGCTGGCCGCCGCCGCTGCCGTGCTGGCGGCCAGCGCGATCACGGCCACCGCCCACGCCGGGCGCCAGCCGGGCGCTCCGCGCAGCACCAGGACCGACCCGGCGGTGATCGCCAGCGCCATGACCAGCCACATGGCGCCCTGGAAGGCGAACGAGCCGTAGGCCGGCCGGTTATGCAGCAGCTGCCCGCCCGCTCCGGCGAGATGCCAGCCCGCGACCAGGAAGACCACAGCGATGGTGAAGGCCCGCTGATAGCGGCCGGACATCATCGCCGTCGGCTGCACGGCGGTCATGCCGGCCAGCTCACGGTGACGGTCGTGCCCGCGCCGGGACGGCTGGCGATCGCGGCCCGGCCGCCGGCCGCCAGCATCCGCCCGGTGATCGACTCGCGGATGCCCCGGCGGGATGGCGGGGTGGCGGCCGGGTCGAACCCGCTGCCGCGGTCAGTGATCTTGACGACCGCCCAGCCCGCACCGCCGGTGACGGTCACTTCCGCCTGGCCGGTTCGGGCGTGCCGCTCGACGTTGCGCAGCGCCTCGCCGACGCAGGCGACGAGCTGATCCGCGACCGGAGACGGCAGCGTGACCGGGACGAGCTTCAGCCGCACGGCCAGGTCATCGGTGCTGCCCGCGGCCCGCTCCAGCTTCGGTCTCAGGTCAGTCAGCGGCACCAACCCGCCCGGCACGGCCGGGGCGCCCGCGAGCCCTTGCAGCACGCGCAGGTCCCGGGCCGCCTGCGCGGTCAGCGCCGGGGACGGTTCGGCAAAGGCGCCAGCGGCGACCATGGTCAGGGTCGACAGGACGGTGTCGTGCAGCTGGCGGTGCTGCTCTCGCTCGTCAGCGCGCCGCGCCTCCTCGGCCCGGATCTGCCGCTCGGTCTCCAGGCCGGCGGCGACGATCGCGTCCGCTTGCCGGGCGCCGCCGCGGATCACCGCCACCAGCCCGGCGGCGACGATCGTCTCCACCACCAGCAGCCAGGCATCGGCCGGGTGGCCGGCGCCGAGCCCGTAGGCGATGACCACGATCGCGGCCCCGGGCAGCCCGAGCCACGGCCGCAGCGCGATCTGCAGGATGTACACCGACGTGCAGGCCAGCGGGAGCATCCAGGTCGTGCTGTCCTTGATCAGCACGGCCGGGACCAGGTGCTGCTGCGCCAGCGCCAGCGCCGAGATAACCGCGGCGTCGGCCAGTACCACGGTCGGCGTCAACCCGGACCGCCGGACCCGCCAGGTGAAGAAGGCTGACCACAAGCACAGCACAGTCAGCGCCGCGCCGAGCCACCAGCCGGAGATCTGCTTCGTTGCGGCCAGCACGGCTACCGCGGTGAACAAGACCGCGCCGCCGAGACGCAGGGCGATCGCATACCAACCGGCCAGCCAGTGCAGGGCCTGGTCAGATGGCCCTGCTAACCGCGGGCGGAGTGCCCGCCTGCGTCGGCCCGCGGGGGGCCGGATCTGCCCCCCGACGGAATCAGCTGCCAGTTCCACCGGACCAGTATGCGCCAGGACCACGGCACCGGGAACGGTGACGTCAACATCCGGGCCGGGCTGAACGACCTGCGGTTCTTCTTCCTGTCGAGCGGCAGTCGTTCCAGTCAGCCTTAGCCAGGTTTCACAAGTAACCCGGAGCCTGGCAACGGGTGACTGCTGCGGAACGGCCAGCTCTGGCGGCGGCCCGGGAGTGCTTGTGGCCGCGAGTGGGCGCAGGCAGGCATGAGCGCCTAACCGGTTCCCAGCGGACCGCCCTGCCCATGCCCCGGGTAGGCCGCGAAGGGTGTTATGGCCGGCCGGGGTGCCGCCGCGATCGGGTCCAGGTGCGGGCGAGCACCCGCACCAGACTCAGCGAGGCCAGGACGACGATGGTCATGTCCACTGCGGGCACCCATCGGACTTGGCGCCTTTCATTTCACGACGTAGGCGCCGGCGGCAGCACCAGCCCGCCGAAGCCCCCGCCGGCGTCCATGCGCGGTGAGTCCTGCGGTGGGGCGTCGTGTCCCGCCGGGCCTTCCTCGGGCAGGCCAGCGGGACCGGCGGCCGGGTCACGGTGGCGAGGGCGTGCGGTAGCCGCGCCGCCTCCGCCGGCCACCATCGCGACCGGAATGATGAGCATGTCGTCTTTCTCGTACGCGGTGCCGAACGCGCGGCGCACCGAGAGGTTGCCCGACGCTGTCATCAACAGGTTCCCTACGTCCATCTCAACCGCTCCCACGCCGAGATTCGCGGGTTTTCGCGTTCGGGACAGCAGCAGAATGGCGGTCGATGAGCCATCCAGCGGCTGCCGTGGCGGTGGTCGCCGCCGCGCCTAGCAGGCTCACCGGCACGCCGGCCACGCGCTGAAGCGGGTGCGGCGGGTCATCGACCGTGGTGCCAGGAACCAGCAGGGCCAGGAAGAACGGCGCCCAGTAGGCCACCGGGACAGCCGCCGCGAAAAACCGGGCTGTGCCCCGGTCGCCCCGGCCCGACCAGATGGACCAGATGTTGAGCGACGACACCGTGGTCGCCATCGCCAGCGCGGTCACGCCGTGGAACCGGCATGCCCGGGCCAGCGGCTGTTGAAGATGTGCGAGTCATTCCAGTCCGCGGCGACGGGCGCCGCCACGGTGATCACGTTGGCCAGGGTGAGCAGGCCGCAGCCGAGCAGCGGGCCGCTCCGTGCGGCAACGGGCCGGGTCATCTGGGCTCCGATCGACTGGGGGCGGCGTCCGCGCGGCGGCGGATGACAGGTCCTGGAGATGGGGTCAGGCGAGGCGGTACAGGACCGGCATCGCGGCAAGATGGTGGGCGGTCAGGTTGGCCAGCATGTAGCTGCGGAAGGTCTTTTTGGGCAGCTGGCGGGCCGCAAACAGGGGCAGGCTGCCATCCCAGCGGGCATGGTTGATCATCACGTAGTCGGACTTCTCACCCTCCACGGGAGCGATCAGGGTCGAGTTGTCCAGGCCGGTCTCAGCCTCGTACCAGCCCGCGAGATAGTCCCACAGCTCGACGGCCAGGCCGGGATCATCGCCGACGAAATAGTTGAACAAGAACAGCCCGGGACGCGACTTGTCCACATCACCCACCCGCCGCACATTGCGGGCGGCCACCTGGTGCACCCGTCGCGCCTGCTCGGTGAGGGTCCCTGCCAGTTCCTGGTAAGCGGGAGTGGCACGTACCTCGGTGGCGGCTTCGGGGGAGGCTGTCTCGACCAGCACCACCACGTCGAACCATGCGGCCGGCAGCGGCGCGGGCCGGTCCTTGACATAGCCGCCGGGCGGGGTGAACGCTATCGCGTCATACACGGTGGCCCGCCCGACCGTATCGGCCTGGGCCAGCCGCCTGGCCTGCCACTTGAGCACCCCCAGCAGCTGGTGCTTCTGCCGGGTGCGGTGCAGCACCGGCCCGGGGCGGTGGGCGGCCTGCACGTCGGCGGCCAGGTGCAGGTACCCCAGCGGAGCCGGCTCAATGAGGTGCACCTTCCCATACCGCGGGTCCGGGTTGACAAGCTCGAGCGCCATGGTGACCACCTTTCAGCCTGTGCACTAGACCACACCCGGTCCAGCCAGAAGTGGGGTCTCCCGCTGCTCCCACCGTAGCCACCACGCCCACCGCCGGCCGCAAGCCCTCGAGCCTAAGCGCGATCATCAGCCTCCCACAGCGCGTCTTGTACCTTGTTCGCCAAGCATGAGCAGCAGAGCACCACCTCGCCGATTCCGCTGACCACCCAGCCCCTCTGTCCGCTGCACATCAGCGCGCAGATCACCCGTTCGAGCGCGGTAACGACAGCCACTCTGGCAACCCAGGCTGCCGACCATATCGGCGGCGATGCGCGCGCCTGTGAATTCCTGGGCTGATCACGCTGCGTGAGATACCACACCGACCCGGAAGTTCCCGAGCACCCGACTCTGCGCTTCCTGGCGGTGTATGTGGCTGACAACGGGCACGCGCAGAGATCGACCAGTTACGGGCATCGGTTGTGGGCCTCGTTGGTTCGACGCGCACATGTGAGCGAGTGCGTGGCTGATCGCCGGGTCCAGGGCCCGAGCGTCAGCTCGACCTTACAGACCGGCCGGCCGGGATGTGTCCCCCCAAGCTGAGCCTGCCGCCGGTGCGGAACGAGGCCAAGGTCCGCTGCGGAGGTCTCCCAGGTGGGAGGGCTCATGGTGCCGTGAGGGAGACACTGAGTCGCTGAGACCGGCACTTCCGGGTGCTGGACGCCACGCCGCTGTATGACGCGGCCACGATGGACACGGTCACGCTGGTCCGCTCGGCGATCCGCGGGCTGCTGAAGGCCGGTGGCGGCCCGCCGGCCGGTGAGCTGCGCGCGGTGCTGCGCCGCGATGATGATTACGCTGCGGCGGGCAAGCCAGCCTGTGACTACGACGACCCGACCGCCCGGGAGGACCTGGCCGATGCGCTGGCCAGGGACGCTTATGCGCTGCTGGCGGCGCTGGAGCTGAATCCGGCCCTGGCGCAGGCCGTGGAGTTGCTGGCGACCGTGACCGGCCTAGACTTGGAGCAGGACGCGGCCGGGGTGTTCAAGATCTCCCGCCGGGTGGCCCCGGACCGGGTCATCTCCACCCTCGACCCCGATGCCCGGCATGGGCACAAGACCTCTGCCCGCGGCTTTGACGGGCACAAGGGCCATGTCGCGGCCGACCCGGATTCGGAGATCATCACCGCCACCGGGGCCACGCCCGGCAACAGCGGGGACGCCGAAGCCGCTGAGGGCCTCCTCGCCGATACGCTGCCCGCTACTGATAGCGGCGACGGCCCGCGGGCCGGTGCCGCGGACACAGCGGGGGGTGGTGGGCAGGACCGGGCCGCGGTCTACGGCGATGCCGCCTACGGCTCTGGTGAGCTGCTGGAACGCGTGGAAGACGCCGGCATCTACAACGGCATCAAGGTGCAGCCGCCGCCTGCGGTGAAAAGCCACTTCCCCACGGACCGCTTCACCATCGATCTTGACGCCAAGACTGTCACCTGCCCTGCGGGCGTCACCGTGCCCATCCGCGCCCGTGGCGGGCGTCACGCCGGCCAGGCCAGCTTCGGCGCGGCCTGCCGCACCTGCCCGCTGGCCGCCCAGTGCACCACCGCCAGCCAGGGCCGCACGATCACCATCGGGCCGCACGAGGCCCGGCTAGCCGCCGCCCGCCATGCTCAAACAAGCCCGGCCTGGCAGGCGGATTACAAGGCAACCCGGCCCAAGGTAGAGCGCAAGCTCGGCCATCTCATGCGCCGACGCCACGGCGGGCGCCGCGCCCGGGTCCGCGGGCAGGTCAAAGTTGCCGCTGACTTCGCCCTGCTCGCCGCCGCTGTCAACCTCGCGAGGCTTGCCGTGCTGGGTGTCGCCGACCGCGGCGGAGGCTGGGCAGTGACCAGCACCTGAGTTGCACCAACCAGCACCCGGCGACCCGGCAGCCACCCAGCCCGCAATGACGCGCCTGTGCGCCAGCCAAAGACGCTACCCGGGTTCCAGGTACCCAGCGGTCCCGGGCGTGAGCCATCCCATCACCCGCTCAGGAGACCACCGTTCGACACCAGCCACCCAGACGTTTTGCACCGCCCCGGCCTGCACGACAGCGTTTCCTGGGGTTCCCGCTGGAGGGTTCCCGGACAGGTGTCAGTCCACGCCGGTGCCTCGGCGGAGGTCAACGTGGGGCGGCGCAGCGCGCCTGGTGCGAGGGCGTCTGGCGTCGAGGCCGCAAGGGCCGGCGTTCCGTCGGCTGACGGGGTGACCGGGATGTCATCAGGCGTTGCAGGCGAAGTAACTCGGGCTAATGGGCCAAGCGGACTATCGGTTATTGTCTCCCATTCACTCAGCATGAGGGCCAAGGCCGCCCGTTATGTGGGGTGATTTCGTCGGGCTCGACAGCTTTCCGCTCGATTACAGAGTTATCCGTCCCGAGGAGTTCCACCGACCTAATCGCCGTTCCCTCGTAGTCGCCGCATCGCTGCACGATCACCAGCCACATCGCGTCATGCGGCTCCAACGTCATCTGCGCACCGTTGGCCAGCTCCACGCGGATCTGAACGCCCTCCGGGGGAAGGACCCGGCCCCCAATCACCGAGAAGAGCGCCCCATTACCCCCCAGCACACCCCTGGCACCGATCGATAGTTGAGGCGCCCAGGGGCCAGCCTGCGCTTCCCAATCCGCCGCCTCCGGGGCTTCCGCCCTCAGGGGTCACGAGCCAGGTCTGGTGAACCGAGCAAGAGCCGCCGTCCAGCGTCCAGCGGATTATTCCAGGCGGAGCCTGCAGGATCAGCTTCGAAGAGGACGAGGAAACCACAATCTGGGGAACGAAGCCAGGCGGCATGTCGGTGTCCCCAATGACGAGTCTGGTCTGCTTTGGAGCCATATAGATTCGCCACTAATCCGGGCCGTTATGACGCCACTGGATGCTGGACGGGTCCGGCTTCAGTTGATGCCCGGCACGCGCCGGGACGTTTGCCCTCGCCGTTGGCGAGGCGGCGCTTCCCTGCCCGGGGTTTCCCGGATGGGTGCCAGTCAACGCCGTTGCCGTGGCGGGGGTCAACGTGCAGCGCCCGCAGCGCGCAGCGCGAGGACGAACGACGTTGAGGCCCGCCAGGCCCGGCGTAGCCTCAGCTGGCAATCAACCGGACGCATGTGGCACTGAGCACGATCAGTCGGTCATCGAGCCCTGGATGACCAGGGTGGGAACGGTGATACAGCGCAGCGCCGCGGTGCTGGTGGTGCAGCTTGGTCTGGCCGGGACTGGTTCGCGCCCGCGGTGATCTGGGCGCGGGTCAGGGTCGTTTGGTGGCGGCCTGGTACTGCTCCATCACGCTGGAGGGGATGCGCCCGCGCGCTGACCGGGATGCCCTGGTAGGACCGACACACAATTGGGCGGGACTCGCGCTGGCTGCCGTCGGCAGGTCGACCACGATCTGCAATCAGCGCAGCGCGGATGGGCGGCGATCTTGAGCCCGTGATCGTCTGCGACGTAGAGCGCTTCCATCGCTGGCGGCAGCACCATCCCTGGCTCGGGTGCCTCGTGGTGTTCCCAGCGGATCAGGTTGCCCAGCCTGCTCGCCGGACATTTCGGCAGTCGGGGGCGCGTAAGGCGGCTCCTTGCTCCCGTCCTGCTAGGGTGCCCGAAACTCTGTTCGATAACACGCGTCCCTAAGAAATTCTGTTGCATATCGGCGTTGCGCACCCCAGCCAAAACGACCGTATGCAACACTCCGATGCAGCAGATCAGAGGATGCGATGGGGTCATGAACCAGGACCCGGAACGTATCCACGACGCCTACGCGCCCGTTCACATCCTGCCGCGCCCTCAGCGCGCCATCCACGGCGGTGCTCAGGATCTTGACGACCTGGTGGCTGCGCTCCCCAAAGGTTCCTGGGA
>WNGR01004943.1_pt1 | contig 14352 bp, 10 predicted proteins | sample 5407581 | NCBI WGS metagenome assembly WNGR01 (sample SAMN13153383, study PRJNA577476) | soil metagenome | isolation source: 80 cm soil or saprolite under Garry oak tree replicate 2 | place: USA:California | collected 2016-06-15
GGCCTCTGGGACGTCACTCTGAGCATCCAGCGTCCAAACTCTGCGCCCGTGCAGGCACAATTCGTGGTCACGTTGCAATAACATTCACAGTTGGATTGACTGCTTATGCAAATTGGCCCGCTCGCAATAGCCATCCGCGCTCGTCACGATATGCTGCGCTTCTTCAGGCGTCAGGTCACGCGCCACTTTCGCGGGAACGCCAATTGCCAGCACGCCCTCAGGTATCACCTTACGCTCTCCGACCAGCGCACAGGAGCCGATAATCGTACCCGCGCCGACATGTGCATGCGAAAGGACGACCGCCTTCATGCCTACCAGCACGTGATCTCCTACCGTTGCCCCGTGCACAACCGCACCGTGTCCAACCGTGCATTCCTCGCCAATCGTCAGAGGCGCATCCGCGTCCACGTGCAGCGTGCAATTATCCTGGATGTTGGTGCGTCGACCAATCACAATGGGTGCGGTATCACCTCGCACCACCGCGTTATACCAGATACTCGCGCCCTCGTGGATGGTGACATTGCCGATGATCATTGCCCCAGGAGCAATGAATACATCCTCCGCGATAGTTGGCGAGACGCCGTTAAATGGAAATACAGGCATAATCTTCTTCTCCAATTTGTTAGTCTTGTTCAATATTATATCGTTTCTGGCTAAGAAGAGAATGACTCTCGGAAGAACCATGACTTGGCTCTTGTGTTTGCAGGTTGTTTCATGAGAAGATAGACTTTTATGAGGACGACAGGAAAAGGACACATTCATGAATCGCGGCTTCGCTACTGTGATCTTCGGCCTTGCCGCCTCCCTTTGCTGGGGGAGCGGCGATTTTAATGGCGGACTTGCCTCCCGCCGCGCCAATGCCTCGAGCGTGGTTATAGCCGCCTACGCGGTCGGATTCCTCCTGCTGGCTGCGCTCGCCCTGGTCTGGAAAGAAACCGTTCCCTCTTCACTCGACATTGTCTGGGGAGGACTTGCAGGAGTGGCCGGGGCAATAGGCTTGATATCCTTCTACTCAGCCCTGTCAATCGGGCGCATGGGTATTGCCGCTCCCGTTTCCGCAGTGTTGACTGCCGCCATACCAGTGCTCTTCAGCGTATTTACAGAGGGACTACCCACCATTATACAACTGGGTGGCTTCCTGCTGGCTCTGCTCGCGATAGGGCTCATTTCACGCCCAGAACGATCAAAAGGACGTCCAAAGGGAATCGGACTGGCGTTGCTGGCCGGATGTGGCTTTGGCTGCTTCTTCATCCTTATCAGCCGCGTTAACTCCGCCTCCACCTTCTGGCCCCTGGCGACTGCGCGCTTCACCTCAGTCCTATTCCTGCTGCTCATGGTGGGGATCCGGCAGCAACCGGTGCTTCCCAAGATGGCCGTTGCTCCGCTTGTGCTGCTCGCGGGCATACTGGACGCCATCGGCAATGCTTTCTTCGTCCTGGCCGCGCATAGCGGTCGTCTCGATGTCGCTGCCGTTCTCTCTTCCCTCTATCCGGCAGCGACGGTGCTGCTGGCTGCGCTCGTTCTGCGAGAACGTGTGACGCGCATCCAGGGTATCGGCATTGTGATAGCGCTGTTGGCGGTTCCATTGATCTCGGCCTGACCAGGCCTCGTTCGTAGGGACAAGGGGCGGTGTGAGGCGGATGCGGGGGCCTTGTGCTTGTCCCTGTATGCCTGCTTGTGTTACCGGGGGACAAGCACAAGGCCCCCACTCATCCACTTCGCCGCCCCTTGTCCCTACACAATTACCGGCGTATTGCATTGCTCATGACAAATACCAGGTTAGCCGGGCGTTCCGCCATACGGCGCATCAGGTAAGGATACCACTGCGAACCGTAGGGGACATAGATACGCATGTTGTACCCCTGGCTGACCAGCTTTTCCTGCAAATCACGGCGAATCCCATAGAGCATCTGAAATTCAAAGGCTGATTTATCGATGCCGTTTTCACGCGCAAACTTGCACGTGGCATTGATAATCGCTTCATCGTGGGTAGCGAGAGCCGGATAGTTTCCGTGCAATAGCAAGGGCATCATCAGCCGCACATAGTTATGATCAACCTCGCTTTTCAGCTGAAACGCCACCTCGCGCGGCTCTTTATACGCGCCCTTGACCAGGCGCACCCGCACCCCCTGAGCGATGAGTTGCTCAATATCCCTCTTGCTGCGATGCATACAGGATTGGATGACCGTTCCTACGTGTTCAAACTGCTGGTGCATACGCAGCGTAATGTCCACCGTCTGTTCGGTGTAGGCCGATCCCTCCATATCAATACGCACAAAAATAGGGAACTGTTTCGCGTATTCCAGGATACGACAGATGTTCTGCTCGCACAACTCACGATCAATATCTAATCCCAGCGCGGTCAGTTTAATCGAAATATTGGCATCGACGCCCGCCTGCTTGATACGATCAAGGATGGCAATATAATCCTGAGCAGCGGCGCTCGCCTCTTTCGCATCCGAAACGTTCTCGCCCAGGTGATCGAGCGAGACAGGCATACCGCGTGCATTGAGCGCACGTGTCGCCTCAATCGCTTCATTCAACGTTTCACCGGCGACAAAACGGCGAGAAACACCTCGTGTCGCGCGATTATGCACGACAAAATCGTGCACAGCCTTATTCTGAGCCAGATACAGCAGTGTACCTTTGAGCATCATCGCCCCCTTAAAAAAATTTCATACGGCCAAAAACCTCGCTATGCCTATCATAGCACAAACCAGGCTGCTTCTGCGGGTATCTGGGAGCAAGGGGCATATCACCAGCGCATCATACGCCGTATCTGGCGATCCCATAACCAATCAGGCAGCAGTTGCCGCAGCCGAATTGTCCATACGGCCTTCGCTGGCACCACGTAGCGCGCACGTGGGTGGCGCCGGGTGAGAATATGCAGGACGGTATCCGCAAAAAGCTGCGGCGGAAAACCCGTGGAATCTATACGCGAGACCATTTTTTCCATCGTGTTCAACAGCCGTTTATATGGTCCTTCTCGATAGGCTTCCAGCCGCTCGATCGACCGCCCCTTGCTGGTATTCCAGATACTGGTTGTACTCGAAGTTGGCTCGATCACCACCACGCGCACACCAAAGGGAGCCAGTTCAGCACGCCAGGCATCACTGATAGCTTCCAGGGCATATTTACTGGCGGCGTAGGCACCAACCACGGGAGTCGCGATGCGCCCACTCACACTACTGACGTTGATAATCGTCCCCCTGGCAGCCTTCAACAAAGGCAGCAGCGCCTGGGTCACACCTACCTGTGCCACTACATTCAATTCCAACTGCGCGCGCAAATCATCCAATGCCAGCAATTCCAACGGTGCAGCGTAGGCGGTCCCCGCGTTATTTAAAAGAGCATGCAGCCGGGGCGTCGTTTCGTCTACAACCTGGCTCAACGCCGCTACGTCCTCCGGAGAAGTAATATCACAGACCACCGTCATAAGCTGTTCTTTGCAGCCCAGGCGAGCGGCTTCGGAAAGCAGGTTCTCTACATCCGCCTCTTTGCGCACGGTAGCATACACATACCAGCCGTGCCGCGCGAGGTGCAGCGCGGTAACACGTCCAAAACCGCTGGAACAGCCAGTAATGACGATGCTCTTCTGAGGAGACGATACTGACATGATTATCTTTCCTTACTGGACTGGATAATATTCCGCCACTGGCGCAAACCATCATGCTACTGGCAATGGCTAAGCCGGTCCGATGCGATCCCAGAGGCCCAGGCGGATCAGTTCGCTGCGCGCTTCAAAACCAAAGAGTTCAGGGTCCATCTCCCGGCCATGACGAAGCACCAGTCCCCGCAGCATTTCAATTTGCTCCGCTTTGCTGGCAGTATCACGTTCAAAGGGAATATGCTGAGCCAGCTGCTCAATCGCCTGCCGGTTATACCATTGTTCCTGTGTTTCTGCCATGTTTCCAGGCACTCCCTGGGCAACTATACCTTCATATCTATCTGGCCTAAAACAATGGTAGCACGTCTACATGGCAGGATTCAAGCCTCCCTTACCCTATATCGCTCAGGATCATACAAGATATACACTGAAACACGTTTATATAGTACGAGCCATAGCCATTTTGCCCTACGCTTGCCGTCGAAACTTGACCACCACAGATGATGGTGTTACTTTGACTAGAAAGTCATGGGGTTGTAGCAAAAACGAGGATTAATACGTATGCTTTGTCCGTCTTGTCATATCGTGCGGCCAGAAAATACCGGGCCGTGTCCACAGTGCTTTGCGCCTTCACCACTGGTTGGAGGGCAGGGAGGCGGCGATTACGCTTCATTTTCACCGGCAACGTGGGGAGAGCCAATGACATCCAACTCCAACGGCCAATGGGACAATCCGGTTCCTCCCTACGGATTTCAAGCGCATGATAATTCGCTGTGGGCGCAGGTAATGGCTCCTCAGTCAATGCAGGGCATACAAGGTCAAGGCGCTCAAAACGTGAACCAGAACGAGCAACAGGCTACAATGCTCCCCGTACCATACGCGGGAGGACAACTGCCTTTTCCTGTGATGCTGTCTCCCGATCTCACTGCCATCCAGTTAGCAGAAAATGGGGGCACAGGCGGCGCATTAGTACCCGCGCCGCCCAACGAAGAAGGCACGATTTACGTGCCTCCGATGTATACCAAACCCCGCCCTATTATCCCCCGCTATCGCATCATAAGCGGGTTCATCAGCTTTTTCGTGGTCATCGGACTATTATGTGGTGGAACTGCCTATTACGCCAAAGTAACTGGAAGGCTTACGTTCTTGCGCCAGCTCTATGATCCACACTTTGCAAATATCCAGTCTTCGCAAGCAACACCTCTACCAGACCCAAGCGCAGTTGCCACATTTGGGCCAGCCCATTCCATTATCAATTCGGCCACTACTGCTTCCAGTATTGAGCCGACGACCAGTGAACCGCGCAACCCAACCAATAAATTTCAGGTGGGTGATACCATTTACGTTACCTACAGTGTGCACGCGCCCAAAGCGGGGGTGGTAACGTTCAAGTGGTATATGGGTAATCTGATCTATGTGACCAAACCTTTCAACATTCCTTACGCAAAAAACGGGGTCAGCGCTTACACGACTGAGATTTATGCGAGACCTGCCGAGGGTATGGTAGAACTCTACTGGAACGGACAACTTGCCATTCAGCTGTATTTTGTCGTCGAGCCAAACCCGAATGCCACCAACGGATTGTAGAGGCTAAGAACATCGCGTTTCAACGTCGACATCCCCGTAAACCTCAACCTGGCAGGCCAGCCGTATATTAGGATTCTTTTTGAGGTCATTGCGCAGCCAGAATTTCTCCATGAAAGTCAGTGTATTCGTATTAGTTGAGGGTGAAACGGCGACACGATCAGTCCCACACAATCCGTTACCGTGACAATTGGCAAATTTCCACAGGCCGCAGTAGACAGGTACATCGTTTTCCAGCGCCGGATAGCGGACATGATCGCCCTCTGGCACTTCTACCTGTAGATTCTCACGCACAAAAGTAATAGTTGGCACAGCTCAATCCTCCGCGATGATGATGTAGGTGTTCATGGAGGCGCCAAATAAGGCCAAATAAAACAATACGGCCTCCATAGACTCCCTTATTAGGAGTGTAACACAGCGAGTAAAGAGCGTCAACGCACTTTACGACACAGTTACGGTCACTGTGATCGTTTGTGGCGTCACCGGCGTACCCGCATCCGTATCCTTCACCTGCAAGGTCGCCGTGTAGGTACCAGGAGACAGGTGCGTACTATCACACGTCACATTCACAAAGTCAAGTCCGGAAGGAACCAGCGTACCACCTGAATTATCTACCGAGAGCCACTGGATAGGAGAGCTATTCGAGATCTGTATCGTCCAGTTGAGGGGCGCGGAACCTGTATCAGTAATGAGGAGCGGCTGGGTAGATACTGTAACAGTACTGTCGTGGGTAAAGGCGATCTGATTCGAGCTTACGTAGATGACCGCCTGGTTTACGATGGTAAATGTCACTTTGACCTGTTGGCTCTTCACAGTTGATCCTGCATCGGTATCAACTATCGTAATAAACCCGTCCACCACTCCCGCAGTTACCTGGGTAATCATGGGCGTCACTGTAATCGCGATGCTGCCTGATGGAGCAAGCGTGCCGCGTGATGGTGAGACAGGGGCGATGGGTGCGATATTTGCATCTTCTTTAATACCCCAGTTCAAGGGTGCATTACCCGTATTGGAAATTGTGAAGCTCTTCGGGAGTGGGTTCTGCCCCTGGATCGCGTTAAAGGCGAGATTGTTCGTCGTCACAGCCAGTTTCGCGACAGGCGGCGGGCTAACTATCAATGTCACCATCACGGGTGTAGCCGTTGCCCCGGCATAGCTAAAAGTGAGCGTTCCCTGGTAGTTGCCAACTCCCAGTCCAACCGAACTGGCGATTACAGCCATCGTAGTCTGGGTGCCAGGCAGCAGATGACCATTGCTAGACGAAAGCGACAGCCAGTTACCACCAGTCGCGGTAGAGAGCACAGCAGTCCAATCGAGCGGCTGACCGCCGGTATTTTGGATGGTGATACTCTGATTGACAGGATTTTGTGCCGGTGTTCCATTAAAAGTAAGAGCCGCGTTCGACAGGACCAGGTTCGCTGAGGCAGGGTTGACCGCCATCGTGACTGTCAATACCAGCGGTTTATTATTGCCACCCTGCTCCGTGAAGGTAATATGACCGGTATACGATTGAGCACTGAGATTACTGCGGTCAACCACAATGGTCACCACCTGGCTTCCCGCGAACGTTCCATTTGACGGTGTGATCGTCAGCCAGGGTAATGAATCACTGCTGGTCTGCCAGTTCACCTGGCTGCCGCCGGCGTTGGTGAGCGTAAAATCCTTACGGGAGACGACGCTGGAGCTATCCGCGCCCAGGTCAATGCTGGTAGTAGTCAATTGCAAAAGTGGTGGCGTGGGTGGCGTTGATTGTATAGTAATGGTAGTCGAGGCTCTGTTATTATCCTGGTCTGTAGCATAGATCATATGCTTTCCCGGCGCCCAGCTATCGGGGATGGGAATCTGTACGGAAAAGTTGCCTGTACTCCAGGTGGATACCTGTAAAGGGGCGTCTCCATTCAAAATGGGAATGTTGGCGTCATCGCGGGTAAAATTCATCAGGGCATTGGCCCGAAATCCACTCCCCGAAAGCTCCAGAATATCGATCGCGCGCAGAGAATTTGGCTCAGCAAATAATTTCGGCTTCAGCGCTGTTGTCGGCCTGCTATCGAGCAATAGAAATGCTAGAATGCTCGTTGCTACCAAAAACAAAAAACACGATGTAATCAAGAGAATTGGCACGGCCCGCCCTCGAATCCTGCGTTTACGCACAGGAGTTGCGATCTCAAGCGGTAATGGATTGGGGGTATTGGGAGGCTGTGTGGGACTATAGGTCTGGTATGCCTCACTCTGTTTAGGTTGCTCATCGTGTTCAGGCTCAACTTCATACTGTTGTACCTGGGAAGCGTGAAAGATTTGTCCATTGGTTTGTAAGCTGCGCTGCGGCCCTGGTTCAGGGGATGGGGAGAAGGATGCGATACGGCGTTTTGGAGCCGAGATCGGCGCGGGAGCGAGTGATGAATCCACTGCCCTTGTAGGGGCGCGATAAATCGCGCCCTCCTCTGCTTCCTCCTCGAAGATGTGGTGAGTTGGCGCAGGGGGACGCTGCACCGGTAAAAAGCTCGACTGGTATGGTTGATCTTCAGGATGCAATCCGGAATAATGACCCGCGCGATGAGGGGATGCAGGAGGGTTGGACGGGATCGATGGCGGCTCTTTCGTTGCTCCGGTACGCCCGGTTCGGGCATGCGTCACCTGCAAGAAGTCAAGCGCACCACATCGATTGCACACTGGCGCATCGGCTCGCAACAATTTATGACATCGCTGACAGCGTTTGGTCTCCATCTCCCAAATCCGTTCATTGCCCATCTATGCCAGTAAAATACAATGATACATGTTGATATAGTATTACACACTATCGATAAAAGCGCAAGAGGACTTCCTTAACCAGGAAATACCTGGAGCGTGACGCCTGGCGAATTGGCCTTCACAGTCAGTGGGATACCCGTCGTTAAGTAGTGGATATTGTTGCTATCGGTGCCGCTTATGCTGACGGTATAACTGCCGGGAGCAAGGCCAGCGAAGGTATAATTGCCGGAAATGTCAGCTGTGGTGGTTGCTACCGTCACCCCTGAGCCGTTCAGCAGGGTCAGTGAAGCCAACGGTAAAGGCACAGGTGTCGAGCAAGTAGGAGCAGGCCCGGAGCAGGCAACAACTGTCCCGCTCACTGTAGCGGTGACGTTTATGGTCACGGAAATAGTGAATATACCCAGTACAGCAGCTCCAGTGCTATCAAATGCAGAAACTGTAATAGTGCCGTTAGATGTGCCAGGCACTATACTTGCGGCATTGACATTCACGCTGAGTGTGCTGCCACTCCCGCTATCCAGTGCGGGTGGAGTGAGGACCAGCCACGCGCTGCTGTTAGCATCTCCTACCGCCGTCCAGGTGATGGGGCGAGAACACTTGCCCGTGGCACTGAGCGACACATTCTGCGCGGTTGACGATGTCTGACCCTGAGCTACAGTGAAGGTGAGAGACGCGTTCGCCTGCACGATAGTGCAAGGGGGGGGCAGTACGGTTAGCGTCACGGAGAAGGTCTGCTGGCTGCCCTGGGCCGTCACGCCCGCGCTGTCGGTCGCGGAGATTGTGACCTGCTTAGTGTAAACGCCGGTCTGCAACCCTTGAGTATTGGCAGCGACATTGAAACTGGCGGACTGGCCGCTTCCTTTAACACTGCCCGTCATGGGGGTGATCGTCAGCCAGGGCGCATTCGAGGGAATGCTGGCAGACCAGAGCAGGGGCCAGGTGCAATTGCCAGTTCCCGTAATCAGAAGATTTTGCGATGTGGGATTATACCCTCCCTGTACCCCACTAAACGCAATTGCACTGGACGAAGGCTGCGTGAGCGTACAGGGAGGCTGGATGACAAGGTTGATGGACACAAGTTGCGGACTGCCACTGGCAGTGTTGCCACTGTTGTCCCTGCCATTGAGCGTAATCTGCCCCGAGTATGTACCGGGCGTCAAGTGTGAGGTATCCACATTGACGACCAGTTGCCCGGTTTGCCCCAGCTGTACACTTCCGCCTGTTGGGGACACATTCAACCAGGATGACGATAGAATGTTTACATTCGTATTCCATTTGAGCAGGCTCCCACCATTATTAGCGATGGTTACGACCTGGCCCTTGGGATTCGGCTGCCCCTGCGTGTTACTAAAATTGATATTGAGCGAGGATACACTCATGAGGGGTTCATTAGACTGCGGCTGCGGCTGCACAATCAACTCCACCTGTACCGTCTGGGTACTTTGCTGCGTTGTAAATGCAATACTGCCGAAATATATTTTGGGCGTAAGCCCCGTCGCATTCACCCCTATTGAGAGAAATTCACTCGCCGTTCCCTTGAGTTGCCCGCTGGTGGGCGACACATTGAGCCAACTCGATGAAAGCGCTGCTTTCCAGGAGATGGGGGTGCCAGCACAGCTTGCTGTCTCATTTAAGCCTAACGCCTGGTTGATTGGATTCGGTTTGCCCAGGACAGCTGTAAACTGCAGTAATCCCAGATTCGTGACCAGGCCGCAATGCGGTTGCACGGTGAGCGAGACACTGACTGTTTGAGATGGATCAGCCGCCCCAGGCGCCGTGAACGTCAGTGTTCCCAGGTAGGCGCCCGGCAAGAGGTTGACGCTTGCCACAGACACATATACCTGCTGGGGGGGCGATCCCGCCGGAATACTGCCTGAAGATGGACTGGCGCTCAGCCAGCCGCTTTTCACTCCCAGGATATGTGAAATGGATATCTGCGTCGTCTCTGTGGCGGGAGCATTGACGCTCAGCGACCAGTTCAACATCTGCTTTCCAGGATTCGCGATGGTCAATGGCAGTGCCCTTGGAGAACTTGAACCGTCGGTTGCCGTGAAAGAGAGAACAGCGGGACTCAACGACAGCACAGGTCCTCCGTTGGGCAGGGGCAGCACACTCATTGTTACATTGATCGTCCGCGGAGGATCTACACTCGAGAACAGGGTGATGCTCCCTAGATTATTTCCAGGTTTGAGATTGGTGCGCTGAACCGCTACATCTATGATCTGGCTCTGGCTAAACATACCCTGGTTGGGTGAGATGAGCAACCAGGATTCATGGCTACTGGCCGACCAACTAATCGATCCACTGCCACTATTTCTCAAGTGCAGCGATTTCACAGTATTTGCTCCCACGATGTCTGCGCCAAAATCGAGTGTATTTTTATTCTTGAGCTCATCAATCTCCAGGTGCGCTGGCTTGGTGGATGTCGAGGGTATCACGACCTGTAGTGTGGCGCTGGCTGTATAGCGCGTGGTGATATCTTCCGCCACGATCAAGTGAAAACCTGGCCCCCAGTCACTACTCACCATAATCGTGGCAGTAGCCGAGCCATCTGACTCGATGGAAACGATGGAAGCGCCGCTGTTGGTGATTACTTTTTCCAGGATATCATGCGACAAAAAGACTTTGGTTCCTGGAGCAAAGTTTACAATGTGTAGTACCGTTTGCGCAGTATTGACTACAGTGACGACACTGGGAGAGAGCGTCAGGGTGGTGGCAGCAGAGCCACCGGCAGCGCCAGGCAGGTGTCGGGGATGGTTGGAGACGACCGAGAGTAGCACTCCATCCACGACCAGGGCAATCACGGCGAAGATAGCCAGGACCGCAAAGGCGATGCGCGCGCGCGAAGTTCGATGCTTCCTCACCCTGGTCAGTAGATGGTCGGTTTGGATGCCTTCTGCCCTGGCGCGCCTGATGTCTTCTTCCTCGATACGTGCCGATTCAGCGCTATTTGGAATATGGCGCGAGATGAGTGGGTCTGTGCTATTGGCCCAGGTGTCTTCGTGCTCTTGCTCTTCCACGTCAGAATCCAACCAGGGCCACAGGTCGGGCAGCGCGGCATCATTTTCCCGGATTCTGCTCTCATGCTGCGATGAGTCAGGTTTTCCTGCCTGTTGCGCCTCTCTGGAAGCGGAACTGTCACTATCCTGAGCATCTGCCTTCTCGTGGGCATCTGTCTTATAGCGCATCTTCGAAAATTTGGGCAGGGGAGTACTCTCGCGCCGAATATCGGCGGATATATCGCGAAAGGGAGCTAAACGTGAGGCGCGAGGCAGGCGGCGACTGGGCTGGGCAGCCACCTTGGAGATACGCTGGGCAGCCTCACTCAAGCGCGTGATCGCCTGCTCGGTGACATCTTGATGAGTGATCAGAGTGGGAGGATGCGGCGTCACCGGAGTTTTGAGGACCGGGGTAACTGGCTGAGGTGGTGAAAGTGGTGCAGCCCTGCCCTCGGTGCCGCCTTGCTGCTCTAAGTGCTCCTTCACATTTGAAGAGATGCTGCTGGTAACAGCTATCGAGGGAGACGCTTGTACGCCATAGGCCGCACGCGAAACAGATTCCCGGCGAAACTCCGTTCGCAGCCGGGACCGGCACTCGTCACAAAATACAGCAGTTGCTTCACAAGGCTTGCGACAACGCAAACACTGGCTCATATGTCCACTCTTCTCACCTGCCTGAACGACAATTCGTCGCAGCCACACAATACGCTTGTGTGTTTTCCCTCAAGAACTGCGTCCAGGCCATGGTTTGAGCCTGACAAATAAACTTAGACCCGATGAGTTCTTGTACTAATACAACGTTGAAGCTGGTGTATTTGTCACATCAAGCAAGCAGAGAAACAGGCCATCACAGTATGACCGTCATTGTGACGGAAACAGCCTGTGGGCTTCCTTGTACTGTAACTCCCCCCTTCTCCACCGCAGTCAACGTTATTTGCCCCGTATACGTCCCCAATAATTTCCCGCTTGCATTCACATTCACTACAATAGTACCTCCATTGTTCCCTAGCACACCAGAGGTTGCTGAGAGCTGTAGCCATTTTTGACTATTCGCACTGACAAAGGCCGTCCATGTAACAGGCTGCGCACAGTTGCCCACGGTTTTTAGGACAACTTGTTGTCCAGGCGGATTTGGATTAGTCAAACTGGCGATAAATGCCAGATTCAACGGCGCTACTTGCAATGTGCATGGCTGCGGTGTTGGTGTTGGCGTCAGAGTCGGCGTTCCTGGAGTACTGGTTGGTATGGGCGTTGGACTGCCCGGCGCAGGTGTATTTGACGAGCCAGATGAAGGCGTTCCCGGCGAGATTACTACCGTGCTTGCAGAAGATACTACCTTGACCTGCACGAGCAGTGTTTGTGAACGCAACTCGGTGAGAAAGTCAATCCAGCCGCTATATATTCCTGGGACAAGCTTACCCGCATCTATGATAAGGGTGGCGCTTCTGCCGGTACCGGGCTGCAACTGACCGCCAACAGGGGTGATGCTTAGCCAGTCTGGCTGGGGAAAACTCTGCCAGTTGGTGACGTCGGTGCAACCTGGTGTTGTACTCAAGATCAAGGACTGGCTGATTGACGAGCGCTGGCCTGCCCCGAAGGTGAAAGAGAGATTTGCCTGGTTGGTGGCTACACCGCAGCGCTGCTGCACAGTCAAGGAGATAGCGACCGATTGAGGTGCATTCATGGCATTTCCATCGGCGTTCAACAGCAGCAGGCCGCTATAGACGCCGGGCAGCAGGTTGGAACTATGTACGATCACTTGTATCTGCGCAGCCCCACCTGGAGCGATTGTTCCCGATGTTCCATTTGTGTTTAACCAGGATACATCCTGACTATCTATACTCTGAGCGACGAGATTCTCAGGCGCATTGACCGCCAGGGTCCAGTTAAGTGGCGTTACACCGGCATTACGAATATCCAATTGCTGGGAAGGGGAGTCCTTCGAGCCATCCGTCGTGGTAAAGGATAGCACAGGCGGCCCAATCACCATAAACGCCGTAGTGATCTTCGGCAGTGGAAGTGTCGTCATCATCACTTGAACAATAACGGTGCTACCCGTGTTGGAGACAATCGTAATCATCCCCTGATAATCTCCAGGCTTGAGATGCGCGCGAGTTGCCGCGATAAAAATGGTCTGGTTATCTGGGAAGATGCCCTGTGTGGGAGCCATCATCAACCAGGGTTGATTACTTGTGGCCTTCCACGAAATCCAGCTTCCACCGGTGTTGCGTAAGAGCAGTGATTGAATAGTGTTCGCGCCCTGCACCTGGGCACCCATTTGCAGCGGACTTGTCAGTCCTCCAGGTTGATCGGGTGAAGCCACGACGAGATGCGGGGGCCGAGCGGGGAAATTACTGATCACCTGGAGAGAGACGCTGGCGGTATAATGGGTGTGCGTATCTTCAGCTACCAGCATATGGTTTCCTGGCTCCCAGCTATCCTGCACGAGTATGCGCACATTGGCATCCCCATTCGCTGCCACTTTGATAAGTGAAGAACCAGCATCGGTTCGCACCATCTGTTGAATATCGTGTAACAAGAGTACCTGGGTCGACGTGGGAAAATTACTGAGATGTGCAACAATTATCTGTCCTGGACGTGCAGTAGCTGGTGTCACTGTGAGCGTTGGATGCGTACCTGGTATCTGTACTGAGGGTTGATGATTGCTATTCTTAAAGAGAATCATTAGACAGTCCAATATCAACATGAGCGCCAGGACGACAACCAGTACAATCAATAAGCGGCGTTTACCCCTGGATAACACTGTACGCGAACGGCGAACTACCTGTGGTGCAGGACCAGGAGATGGCTGAGGAGACGACGCGGGCGAAGCTTGATACATGCTCGTCTCGCTTTGGGCTGAGGTTGATGGGATATCTTCTTTTACAGGGGTTGCTTGCACTTTTCTTCGATACATGGTAACGCCCTACTATGATTGCTCTATACAACTCTCAAAAAAAACAAAAATTTGATTAACATATCTTAATACGAATGAATGAAAATCTGGGGATTGCACCCTATTACTTTTCTCCCCCTGTTGCGTGCTCAGAACGCACATAAGCAAAAGAAGATGCATCAAGCTATATCTCATTATGTCAGGCTACTAGCCGAAACAAGTTATCCACAAGTTATCCACTACGTCCAGGAAATTTTGGTGGATAACACCCTTTTCCCTTGACGAAATGTAATGGTATACTGTTGTGGGGAGAAGTGGGGGGTTGTGGTGAATGGATGAAGGAAATGGAAACAAATTATTGCCGGGTGGCGAGAGGTGGAGAGTGGAAGGACGATTAGGAGGAGGTTTTCAGGAATGCGGGAGAACATCCTTGAGAACTTCCTTAGAGCCACCCGGATGTAGGGACTGGCCCGGTTCCTGGCAGAAAGCAACGCGCAACTATGTTTCTCGGTGAACAT
>WNGR01011812.1_pt1 | contig 14352 bp, 12 predicted proteins | sample 5407581 | NCBI WGS metagenome assembly WNGR01 (sample SAMN13153383, study PRJNA577476) | soil metagenome | isolation source: 80 cm soil or saprolite under Garry oak tree replicate 2 | place: USA:California | collected 2016-06-15
GTGCCTGAGGAGCTCAAAGCGCGCACCGACACGCGCGGCGAGGCGTCGCTGCGCGGACACCTTAAGTCCGAAGGCGACGAGCAGACCGGCTCGCAGTCCTATATCCCGCCGGATCCGAAGGACGACAAGGCGCTCCACACCGCGCTCGATCTCATCCGCGGCATCCAGAAGAACTCGGCTTATCCGCCGAATCCAAAGTCCGCGGTGCCGAACTAGCACGGCGCGAACCGGCGCCGAACCAGGGGCGGCCTACGGGCCGCCCCAATGCTTTTCCGGGGCGGCGATACTCTCGCCTCGGGCGGCAACAGCGGCTATCTCTGCCGACACTCGCGCGTCGCGCGCGCCATGCCGGAACGACGGAGCCGAGCATGCCCCGCTTCAAATCCCTCCCCTATCGTCCCTGCGTCGGCATGGCCGTATTCAACCGCAAGGGGCGCGTCTTCATCGGCCGCCGCATCGACGGGCCCGAGCATGTCGACGACACTCACGCTTGGCAGCTAACGCAAGGCGGCATCGATCGCGGCGAGGAGCCGTGGCCGGCGGCGCTACGCGAGCTCTATGAAGAAACCAACATCCGCTCGGTCGAAAAGCTCGGCGAAATCGAGGAAGAGCTCTGCTACGACATTCCGCGCGAGGTCGTCGGCCAAGCCTGGGGCGGCAAGTACCGGGGGCAGTGTCAGAAATGGTATGCGCTGCGCTTCACCGGAAAGGACAGCGAAATCGACATCGCGCACCCCGCCGGCGGCCACGATCCGGAATTCGCGCAATGGCGCTGGGAGCGCCTGCCGAACGTCGTCGACCTGATCGTGCCGTTCAAGCGGCCGGTCTACGAGCAGGTGGTGAAGAAGTTCAAGAAATTTGCCCGGGACGCGAGTTAATGCCCTAGCGCGGCCTGCAGCGCCTTCAAGCGATCGAGCTTGTGGGCGAGCTTGTCGCGCTTCCAGCCCTCCTTCTCGTCGGCCACGTCTTCCTCGGTGTCCTTGATCACGCCAGCGAGCTCGGCGACGTCGAACTCGTCCACCGGCACGGCGAGGTTGGCGAGCACGGTCAGGCCGGCTGGACCGACCTCGGCAAAGCCGCCGTCGACGACGATGCCCTGCGCGTCGCGTTCGCTATGAACGACCAGAATCCCCGGCCGCAACGTGGTGACGAGCGGCGCGTGTGCCGCCAGCACGCCGAAGTCGCCTTCCGAGCCCGGCACGTCGACCTGGCTGACCTCTCCGGAGAACAGAACCTTCTCCGGCGAGACGAGATCGAAGTGGAAGGTGGCCATCATTCACTCTCGATTGCCAATCATCGTGTAGGACGACTACCGGCGATGTAGGACGGATGGAATTATCGGCCGTCTGTCGTCCCGCGCTCCGGTGTCCGATCACGCGGCTTCCGCCGCGAGCTTCTTGCCCTTCTCCACGGCCTGCTCGATGGTGCCGACCATGTAGAACGCCGCCTCCGGCAGGTAGTCGTATTTTCCTTCGCACAAGCCCTTGAACCCGCGGATGGTATCGGCGAGTTCGACGAACACGCCGGGCGCGCCGGTGAACACTTCGGCGACATGGAAGGGCTGTGACAGAAACCGCTCGATCTTGCGCGCGCGCGCGACCGTGACCTTGTCCTCTTCCGAAAGCTCATCCATGCCGAGGATGGCGATGATGTCCTGCAACGCCTTGTAGCGTTGTAGAATCTGCTGCACTTGGCGGGCGACGGCATAGTGCTCCTCGCCCACGACCATCGGCGAGAGCATGCGCGAGGTGGAGTCGAGCGGATCGACCGCCGGGTAGATACCCTTCTCCGCGATCGAGCGCGACAGCACAGTGGTCGCATCAAGATGCGCGAACGAGGTCGCGGGCGCCGGGTCGGTGAGATCGTCGGCGGGAACGTAGATCGCCTGCACCGAGGTGATCGACCCCTTGGTGGTGGTTGTGATGCGCTCCTGCAACGCGCCCATGTCGGTCGCGAGCGTAGGCTGGTAGCCCACGGCCGAGGGAATGCGGCCCAGCAGCGCCGACACCTCCGAACCCGCTTGCGTGAAGCGGAAGATGTTGTCCACGAAGAACAGCACGTCCTGGCCCTGGTCGCGAAAATACTCCGCGACCGTGAGGCCGGAAAGGCCGACGCGGGCGCGCGCGCCGGGCGGCTCGTTCATCTGGCCGTAGACCAGCGCGCACTTGGAACCAGCGGCGGAGCCGTTGTTTTTCTTCGGGTCTTTGTTGACGCCGGACTCGATCATCTCGTGATAGAGATCGTTGCCTTCGCGCGTGCGCTCGCCCACCCCGGCAAACACCGAATAGCCGCCGTGGGCTTTCGCAACGTTGTTGATTAACTCCATGATGATGACGGTCTTGCCGACGCCGGCACCGCCGAACAGACCGACCTTGCCACCCTTGGCGTAGGGCGCGAGCAGATCGACGACCTTGATGCCGGTGATGAGGATCTCCGATTCCGTCGCCTGTTCGGTGTAAAGGGGCGCGGGCTGGTGGATCGGGCGCCGCTCCTGGTACGGGACCGGACCGGCCTCATCGACGGGATCGCCGATGACGTTGATGATGCGGCCGAGGGTGCCGTCGCCGACCGGCACCGCGATCGGCTCGCCGGTATCGGAGACTTCCTGCCCGCGCACGAGGCCTTCGCTGGTGTCCATCGCGATGGTGCGCACGGTCAATTCGCCAAGATGCTGGGCCACTTCGAGCACCAGGCGGTGGCCCTGGTTCTTGGTCTCGAGCGCGTTGAGAATCGCCGGCAGGTGCCCCTCGAACTGCACGTCGACGACGGCGCCGATGACCTGGGTGATGTGTCCGACTGGGTTGGCCATGGATGGTCCTTGTTATTGCATCGACATATCGGTTCCCGCGCCCGTTCACACCGCCTCGGCGCCGGAAATGATCTCGATCAGCTCCTTGGTGATCATCGCCTGACGGGTGCGGTTATACGTCAGCGTCTGCTTGCGGATCATCTCTCCCGCGTTGCGCGTGGCGTTGTCCATCGCAGTCATCTGCGCACCGTAGAACGAGGCGGCATTCTCCAGCAACGCGCGGAAAATCTGAACGCAGATGTTGCGCGGCAGGAGCTCGACGAGAATTTCGTCCTCATCGGGCTCGTATTCGTAGACGACGCCGTTATCGTTGCCGCCATCGCCCTCGAACACGGGCGGAACGATCTGTTGCGCCGTAGGGTTCTGCGCAATGATGGACCTGAATCGCGAGAAGAACAGGGTGCAGACGTCGAACCCGCCCTGTTCGTAAAGCCGCACGATTTTTTCGCCGATGTCTTCGGCGTGCTTGAACGTGAGCGTGCGAACCGCGCGTAGCTCGATGTGTTCGATGATCTGTTTCTCGTAGAGACGGCGAAGCTGCTCGTAGCCCTTGCGGCCCACGCAAAAGAACCTGACCTCTTTGCCCTCGGCCATCAACGCATTCGCCCGCTCACGCGCGAGCCGCACGATCGCCGAGTTGAAGGGGCCGCACAGGCCACGCTCGGCGGTGCATACCAGCAGCAGATGCACGCGGTCGCTGCCGGTTCCGACCAGCAGCCGCGGCGCCGCGCCGAGGTTGTCGGCCGCGGCGGCGATATCGCCGAGCACCTTTGTCATCCGCTGGGCATAGGGACGCGCAGCCTCGGCCGCCGCCTGCGCGCGCCGCAGCTTCGACGCCGCGACCATCTGCATGGCCTTGGTGATCTTCTGCGTCGCCTTGGTGGCGGCGATGCGCACGCGCATGTCCTTGAGGCTGGGCATATGTGAGATGGCACGACAGCGAAGCGAACCACCGACGACGCAACGGCGCGGGCTCGAGTGACGTGTCGATCGTCAGCTATCGGTTATCTGGCGTTTGCCCTCCGTCCTTTGGAGTCCGCTTTTCACGCGAACGTGTTGTTACGCAAACGTCTTGTTACGCAAACGTCTTGGCGTATTCGTCGACCGCGGTTTTGAGCTTCGCCGTGGTGGCGTCGTCGAGATCCCTGCTATCGCGGATGGCGTCGAGGATGCCCGTATACTGCGAGCGCACCAGCCTCAGCAGGCCGTCTTCGAAGGCGCGCACCCGATCGACCGGGATCGGGTCGAGATAGGCGTTGACGCCGGCAAAGATGATGACGACCTGCTCCTCCATCTTGAGCGGGGAAAACTGCGACTGTTTGAGCAGCTCGGTCAGCCGCGCGCCACGGTTGAGCAGACGCTGGGTGGTGGCATCGAGGTCGGAGCCGAACTGCGCGAACGCCGCCATTTCACGGTATTGCGCGAGCTCGCCTTTGATGCGGCCGGCGACTTTTTTCATTGCCTTGGTCTGCGCGGCGGAGCCGACGCGCGACACCGAGAGGCCGACGTTCACGGCTGGGCGGATGCCCTGGTAGAACAGATCGGTCTCCAGAAAGATCTGTCCGTCGGTGATCGAAATGACGTTGGTTGGGATGTAGGCCGACACGTCGTTCGCCTGCGTCTCGATAACGGGAAGCGCCGTGAGCGATCCGCCCTTGTTGGCGTCGTTCATCTTGGCGGCGCGCTCGAGCAACCGCGAATGCAGATAGAACACATCGCCGGGATAGGCTTCGCGGCCGGGCGGACGGCGCAGCAACAGCGACATCTGCCGGTACGAGACCGCTTGTTTCGAGAGGTCGTCGTAGATGATCACCGCGTGCATGCCGCCATCGCGGAAATATTCGCCCATGGTGCAGCCGGAAAACGGCGCGAGGTACTGCATCGGCGCAGGGTCGGAAGCCGTCGCCGCGATCACGATCGAATAGTCGAGCGCGCCATTTTCCTCCAGCACCTTGGCGAATTGCACCACGGTGGAGCGTTTCTGGCCGACGGCAACATAGACGCAATAGAGCTTGATCTTCTCGTCGCCGGTGGCATTGAGCGCTTTCTGATTGAGGATGGTGTCGAGCGCAATCGCGGTTTTGCCGGTTTGGCGATCGCCGATGATCAGCTCGCGCTGGCCGCGGCCGATGGGGATCAGCGCGTCGATGGCCTTGAGGCCGGTGGCCATCGGCTCAGACACGGATTTGCGCGGGATGATGCCCGGCGCCTTGACGTCGACACGCCGACGCTCCTTGGCATCAATCGGCCCCTTGCCGTCGATCGGATTGCCGAGCGCATCGACCACGCGGCCGAGCAGGGCCTTGCCGACAGGTACCTCGACGATGGCGCGCGTGCGCTTGACCGTCTGCCCTTCCTTGATCTCGCGGTCCTCGCCGAAGATGACGATGCCGACGTTGTCGATCTCGAGATTGAGCGCCATTCCGCGCACGCCGTTCTCGAACTCGACCATCTCGCCGGCTTGGACGTTGTCGAGGCCGTAGACCCGGGCGATGCCGTCACCGACCGAGAGCACCTGACCGACCTCGGAGACCTCCGCCTCCTGGCCGAAGTTCTTGATCTGCTCTTTCAGGATTGCCGAAATTTCGGCTGGGCGGATGTCCATCAGTGGGCCTCTTGCATCGCGACCTTGATCGCATTGAGTTTGGTGCGCAGCGAGCTGTCGACCATGCGCGAGCCGACATCCTTCTTGGTCGCCGCCGCGAGTGCATCCTTGATGGCGGCAAGGTGCGCCTCGCTCGGCTTCTCGGCGAGCGTCACCTCGGCGGTGACCTCCCCCTTATGCTTGGCGACCAGCGCCCGGTAGCCGCGCACCATGTCGAGCGCCGCGAACAGCCGGCGGTTGGTTCCGAGCAGTTTGAGGACGTTGGCGGCGAGCCCGTCGATGCCCGCCCGGTCGAGCACGCCGGAGAGCGCGCGCGTCTGCTCGTCGGCGGAGAATACCGGGCTTCTCAGCAAGCGGGCGAGATCGGCGACCTCGGCCACCAGCGCACCGAAGCGGTCGAGGTCGACCTTGACGCGATCAATCGCGTTCTGCTCGCGCGCGAGCTCGAACAGCGCGGTCGCGTAGCGGCCGGCCATGCCGGATATGATCACATTTTCGCCTGCCACGTGGATTTGCTCTTTCGGCAATTCCGCAGGCTCGGCACCGTCGCGGACGGTGGGCACCAAGCCCTTGAAATTCAATGGGACTTTGCATCTTCGCGGAGAGCGCCGGCGCGCCCGGAAAGCCCACGAAAATCGCGCGGTTCCGTAACATACCGTCAACTGCGGTGCAACATGACGAAATGTCCGCACGGGGTGGGCGTTTTTGCCGCCCGCGGCCCTTGCGCGAGCGGCCCGCGCCGGTGCTACACAAGTCTTCCCTCATCTCGGCCCGCCGGACCCCTGCAACGTGCCCCGCCCCGCCCCGCATCAAGCTGCCGACGCGACGGCCCGCCTCATGCTGGTCGCGGTGAGCCTGGCCTGGGGCCTGAGCTGGCCAGCCTTGAAGATCGCGCTCAACGACATACCGCCGTTTAGCATGCGGGTGGGCACCTCCGGTCTTGCGACGGTTACATTGTTCGCGCTCGCCTTGCTGCGGCGTCGTAACATGAGGATTCACAGCAGCGTCGCGGCCGTGCACCTCGTCGTCGCGGGCTGCCTGAACATTGCTTGCTTCACGCTCTTCTCCGCTTTCGCGCAACTCGCGACCGCAACCTCGCGAGTGGCGGTTCTCGCTTACACAATGCCGATCTGGGCAGCGCTGTTCGCGTATCCCATCCTCGGAGAACGGCTGAACCTGATAAGCGGCATCTCGCTTCTGCTTTGCGCCGTCGGATTGACGGTGCTGATCTATCCGCTGCTCGGATCGAGCGACCTAATCGGCCTCGTCTTGGCGCTGGCGACGGCGGTGAGTTGGGCGGCTGGTACGGTCTATTTGAAATGGGCGCAGATCGACGCCGATCCGATGGCAATCTCGGCGTGGCAACTTGTGGTCGCCCTGGTGGTTACCTTCGCAGGCTCGCTCATCTTCGAAGGCTCGCTGCACCTGTGGCCCGTTCCCGCGCGCGCCCTCTGCGCGCTGGTGTTTTCCGGCCTCGTCGGCTCCGCCTTCGCCTACCTGCTTTGGTTCGAGATCGTTCGCAGGCTACCGGCCACGGCCGCGTCGCTCGGCGTGCTGAGCGTGCCGGTCGTGGGCATCGTTGCCTCCGTGCTGATACTGGGCGAGCGGCCGACGATTGCAGACATCGTCGGCTCGGTCCTCATCTTGATTGCCGCCGCAGGCGTCCTGCTTGCGCCCAATGCGCGCGCATCGGAGACCGCTCCGATCGAACAATAATTTGGTTCTTGTCCCCGCGGAGGTGCGTGGCCCGGACCTCCCCCGCCGCCGGCCTGTTCGAGGTCGGCGGCGCCAGACTTACCAACACCGCTCAATGCGCGTGGGCACGCTAGGCTTCCCACGCCAACGTCCCTGATTATCGCACCGCGATCGGCGCAACCGTCGAGCCGGTGCCGCCCTGGATTTTCAGCGGCTCCATGATGAAGGCGAACTCGTAGACGCCCTTACCCACCAGTTCATCGAGCTTGAGGTTCTCGAGCAGATGCACGCCGTTCACCACCAGCGCGATTTGATGCACTGGCAACGAAATCTTCGGATCAGGGTTGGGCGCCACCTCGACCGGCCAATTGTCGGAGCCGAGCAGCATGGGGTCCTTGGCGACCAGCCACTCGGCGGCTTTGACGCCGATGCCCGGACACGACTTGACATAGCGTGCATTATCCTTGCCCCACAGCTTGCCCCAGCCGGTATTGATGATGACGGCGTCGCCCGGCTGCAGGGTGATGTTCTGCTTCTTCAGCGCGCCCTCCAGATCCTCGACCGTGATCTCGTACGTGTCGCCGAGCATTTCGACGCCCTTGTAGCCGGCGACGTCGATCAGCACGCCACGCGTGATCAGCGCGCCGACGTTGTGAACCCCCAGCTTCGTAAACCCCGAACGGGTCGCGTTCTCGGCGACCTTGAAGCAGTTGTACCAGCTGTTTTCGTGGGTTTGGTGGGCAAAACCGTCAAACTGAGTGCCAACCTGCCCGATCTCGGAAATGACGATCTCCTCGTTGCTGCCGCGCCGGTTGCCGAACTCGTTCATGAAGGTGCGTTTGACGTGCACGTCGAAGCGCCGTGTGCCGAAGAACGGCATATTCGCATTGAGCACGTATCCGAGTTCGATGACCTCGCCGGTCTTGATCAGCTTGACTGCGTTGAGCACCGTCTGCGGCTTCATGTGGTTGGCGGAGCCGCGCTCGTCGCCAGCGCCCCATTTCGACGGACAGCGCTGGTTTTCGGGCGGCGGCGTCCAGCTCGGAGCTTGGGCCAGGACGGTGCCGCTGGCTGCAAGCATTGCGACCAACACCGCCCCAAATGCGATGCGTTGCATGGGTTTCCTCCGCGTGTATTTGTGGTTCCCGGATGTCGTCCGGCCGCATCAGAATGCGCTCAAGCAGTGTGACCTTCAAGCAGCAAGCACGTTCCGGCAGTCGGGATCGACAAACCCATGACCTGAAAGGTCGCGATTGGAATGCCGGCCGCGCACGGCGGTGGCTAGCTGAAGAGCGTCACAAGGGGAGATCGGTTCGACCGCCCATGATTGGGCAAGCGCGTGCGGTCACCCCATCCTCAGCTTAAAGAAAACTCTGCGGGTCGACGTCGACGTCGAGCCTGATCTTGCCCTTGCGCCTGGGCGCGGCGGCGAGCCATTCCCGCAGATAGGCCGAGAGATCGAAGCGCCGCGGGGATTTGACCAGCAGCCGGAAGCGATGGCGGCCGCGCACGACGGCGAGCGGCGCTTCCGCTGGTCCCAGCACGCGCACGTCGTGCGCCGGCGGCGCGGCAGCAGCGAGCCGGCGCGCAAAGAGTTCGGCCGCCGTCCGCTCGCCCGCCGAGACGAGCAGGCTTGCGAGCCGGCCGAACGGCGGATAGTGCGTCTTTTCGCGCAGCTCGATTTCGCTTGTGTAGAACGCGTCGCGGTCGGCCGCCACCAGTGCGCGCATCACCGGATGCTCGGGCTGGTGCGTCTGCAGATAGCCGATGCCGCGACCCCCCTCGCGCCCGGCGCGGCCGGTGACCTGATGCAGCAATTGAAACGTGTGCTCGGCCGCGCGCGGATCACCGTTCGCCAGGCCGAGATCGGCGTCGACCACGCCGACCAAGTTGAGCCTGGGGAAATGGTGACCCTTGGCCACAAGCTGCGTGCCGATGATGATGTCGAAGCGTCCCTTGGCGACGTCGTCGAGCTCCTGGCGCAACCGTTCGACCGATTCGACGAGATCGCTCGATAGCACCAGGATACGGCTTTGCGGAAACAGCTCCGCCGCCTCCTGCTCCAACCGTTCGACGCCGGGGCCGACCGCGACGAACGAATTGGCCGCCTGACAGTGCGGGCACTGCATCGGTGGCGGCATCGAGAAGCCGCAATGGTGGCAGACGAGGCGACGCTTGAACCGGTGATCGACCAGCCAGGCGTCGCAATTCGGACAGGCGAGCCGAAATCCGCATTGGCGGCAGAGCGTGAGCGGGGCATAGCCGCGGCGATTGAGGAAGAGGAGCGCCTGTTCGCCGCGTTCGAGCGCGCTCGTCACCGCCTGGGCGAGCCGCGGGGCGATGAAGCGGCCGCGCGGCGGGCCTTCGGCGCGCAGATCGATCGCCTCGATGGCGGGAAGATATGGGCTGCCGAAGCGCTCCGGGAGATGCAGGCGGGCATAGCGGCCACGCCGCGCATTGACCTCGGTCTCGACCGACGGCGTCGCCGACACCAGCACGATCGGGATGTCGGCTCCCCGCGCGCGCACCACCGCCATGTCGCGCGCGTGATAGCGCGCGCCATCCTCCTGCTTGTAGGCGGGATCGTGCTCCTCATCGACCACGATCAGCCCGAGATTGGCATACGGCAGAAACAGCGCCGAGCGCGCGCCGACGATCACGCTCAGCTCGCCTTTCGCCACCGCATTCCAAGTGCGCGCGCGCAAGCGCTGAGACAGTTGCGAGTGCCACTCGGCCGGCCGCACGCCGAAGCGTTCCGCGAAGCGATCGAGGAACTGGGTGGTCAAGGCGATCTCGGGAACGAGAACCAGCGCTTGTTTTCCGCGACGGACGATCTCGCCGACGGCCTCAAAATAGACTTGGGTCTTGCCCGCGCCGGTGACGCCGTCGAGCAGCGTGACGCCATAGCCGCCCGCGGCTACCGTCGCGCGCAGCGCATCCGCCGCCTCGCGTTGCGCCGGCGTAAAATCGGGCAGGGAAAAATCCGGATCAGGTGGGCGCGCCACCGGGTCGGGGGGCAGCACCAGGGTCTCCAGCGTCCCTTCGTCGACCAGGCCGTCGATGACCCCAGGCGAAACCCCCGCGTCGTGGGCGACGTCGCGCTTAGCACGCGCGAGCCCGTCGCCGAGGAGCGCAAGCACGCGCTCGCGGGCCGCCGTCATCCGCTTGGGGGTCGATCCGGCAAGCCGAACGCCGACGCGTTCGCGCCCGGGGCCGAGATGCTCGCCCATGCGCAGCGCCATGCGCAGCACCGTGCCGCGCGGGCTGAGCGTGTAGACCGATACCCAGTCGATGAACTTGCGCAGTTCCGGCTTGAGCGGCGGGACGTCGAGCTTGGCCTCGACATCCTTCATGCGGTTGTCGAGCCGGGGATTGGGCTTGGGATTCTCCGCCCACGTCACCGCCGTCGCCATGCGCGCACCCAGCGGCACGGTCACGAGGTCGCCGGGCGCGAGCTCAAGCCCTTCCGGCACCCGATAGGAATACGCCTGGTCGAGGGCGACCGGGACGAGAACATCGACAACGCGTTTGGCCATGGGCAGTCGGCCGATTCGAAGCCCTTAAGAAAGAGTGAAGGAAAGGGGTGAGATATATTCTGCCATGTCAAGCGCAACACCCGCCCCCGCTCTCGCTTTTGCCGCCGACGAGGTCGCCAGCGAATCCATGCGCTGGCTGGCATATCTCTCGACCGAACGGCGGATGTCGCCGAAGACGGTCGACGCTTATGAGCGCGACGTGCGCCAATTCCTCGTCTTCCTCTGCGGCCATCTCGGCAGCCGCGTGACGCTCTCGGCGCTGTCGCGCCTTAAGCCGCTCGACGTACGCGCCTTCATGGCGGCACGCCGGGCCGGCGGCATTAGCGGCCGCTCGCTGATGCGCATGCTCGCGGGCGTGCGCTCGTTCGCCCGCTTTCTCGAACGCAACGGCAAGGGCAAGGTCGGCGCCCTTTCCGCCGTGCGCACGCCGAAACTGGCGAAGGCGCTGCCGAAGCCGCTCGCGATCCCGGCCGCCAAGCGCGTCACCGACACCGACTTGCGCGCCGGCGAGCCGCGCGAGCCCTGGATTCTCGCCCGCGACGCGGCGGTGCTGGCCTTGCTCTACGGGTCGGGCTTGCGCATCAGCGAGGCGCTGGCCTTGAAGCGCAACGACATCCCCGCGCCCGGCCACGGCGACGTCATCACGGTCACCGGCAAGGGCAACAAGGACCGCATGGTGCCGGTGCTGGCACAGGTCGCGAAGCTCGCCGCCGAATACGTCGCGCTCTGCCCCTACGAACTTCCCGCCGAGGGCCCCCTATTCGTGGGCGCCAGAGGCGGCCCGCTCTCCCCGCGCATCGTCCAGCTTGCGATGGCACGGCTGCGCGGCGCGCTCGGGCTGCCGGAGACCGCGACGCCGCATGCGCTGCGCCATTCCTTCGCGACGCACTTGCTGGCGCGCGGCGGCGATCTGCGCGCGATCCAGGAACTGCTCGGCCATGCCTCGTTATCGACGACGCAGATCTACACCGCCGTCGATACCGAGCGCCTGCTGGAAGTCTACCGCAACACCCATCCGCGGGCATGACGAAGGTGTGACGGGCGCCACAGTTGCCTCCCCTTGCGAAAGCCGGCCAGTTCGATACATCGTCCGGCCGACGACGCACGGAGGGCGACATGAGTCACGGCGTGCACGCGGTGCAGCATGAAGTCGAGCACCAGATCGAACATGAGGAGCACGGGCATGGCGGCGGCCGTGGAAAGCCGGTAGCGGAGAGTAGGAACAAGAAGATCGCGCTGCTGATCTCGGTGATCGCGCTCTTCCTGGCGCTCGCCGAGATGTTCGGCAAGAGCGCGCAGACGGAAGGAATTTCGCTCAACATCAAGGCGTCCGACTCGTGGAATTTCTTCCAAGCCAAGACCATCCGCCAGACCACGCTTCGCACCGCCGCTCAGGCTTTAGCGCTCGAAGCCGCCACAGTGTCGGATGAAACAAAGAAGGCGGCGCTGCTCAAGCAGGCCGACGATTGGATGAAGACCGTGGCGCGCTACGAGTCCGACCCGGCGGAGAAGGACGGTCGCAAGGAGTTGCGCGCGCTCGCCGAGACCTACGAGCACCAACGCGACATCCAATTGGCGCGCTACCATCACTACGAGTTTGCCTCGGCAGCCTATCAGATCGGCATCGTGCTGGCGTCGGCGGCCGTCATCACCGGCATGATGGCGCTGGTCTATGGGGCCCTCGGTCTCGGTGTGATCGGTATGGCCTTCATGGCGCTCGGGTTTTTCAACCCGCAGTACCTGCATTCGCTGCACGTGATCTAGCGTCGCTCGCGCGGCGGCACGCACCATCTGCAGGCGCCGGCGGATGCGCGCCAGCGGCCGCAGCTTGCGGCGCGCGCGCTTGAGCCGCGTCGCCTCACATATGGATGGCGCGCTTATCAACCGCCAATGCCGCCTCCTTCACCGCCTCGGTGAACGTCGGGTGGGGGTGGCAGGTGCGGGCGATGTCCTCGGACGCGGCGCCGAGCTCCATGGCAACCGCAGCCTCCGCGATCATGTTGCCGGCGTCCGCGCCGACGATGTGCACGCCGAGCACGCGGTCGGTCTTGGCATCGGCGAGGATTTTCACGAAGCCTTCGGTTTGCAGGTTCGTCTTTGCGCGGCCATTGGCGGTAAAGGGAAACTTGCCGGCATTGTAGGCGATGCCGGCCTCTTTTAATTCCTCCTCGCTTTTTCCGACCGAGGCGATCTCGGGATAGGTGTAGACCACGTTCGGGATGACGTCGTAGTTCACCTGGCCGGCTTCTCCGGCGAGGATTTCCGCCACCGCCGCGCCCTCGTCCATGGCCTTGTGCGCGAGCATCGGGCCGGCAATCGCGTCGCCGATGGCATAGATGCTCGGCACGTTGGTGGCGAAGCGCGCATCGACCATGACGCGGCCCTTGTTGTCCGTCTTCACGCCGGCGGCCTCGAGCCCGAGCCCCTCGGTAAACGGCACGCGCCCGATCGACACCAGCACGACATCGGCTTCGATTGATTCGGCCGCGCCGCCCGCGGCCGGCTGGACTGTTGCCTCGAGCTTCTGTCCCGCTGCCTTGATGCCGGTGACCTTGGACGACAGCTTGAAGACGATGCCCTGCCTTTCGAAGATACGCTGCACCTGCCGGCAGACCTCGCTATCCATTCCCGGCAGGATGCGGTCGAGGACCTCGACCACGATCACCTTGGAGCCGAGGCGGCGCCACACCGATCCGAGTTCGAGCCCGATCACGCCGGCGCCGATCACCAGCAGCCGCTGCGGCACCTGATCGAGGACCAGGGCGCCGGTCGAAGACACGATGCGCCGCTCGTCGATATCGATGCCGGGCAGGCGCGCCACGTCCGAGCCGGTGGCGATGACGATCGCCTTGCCCTCGATGGTCTCGCTCTTGCCGTCGGCGGTCTTCACTTCGACCTTGCCGGCCGCGACGATGCGGCCGGTGCCGTGGAAGGTGTCGATCTTGTTCTTCTTGAACAGGAAGGCGACGCCTTTGACGTTGCCGTCGACGCCCTGGTCCTTGAATTTCATCATGGCGGGAAGATCGAGCTCCGGCTGGCCGACCTTGATGCCCATCTTGTCGAACAGATGGCCGGACTCTTCGTAGAGCTCGGAGGCGTGCAGCAGCGCCTTCGAGGGAATGCAGCCGATATTGAGACAAGTGCCGCCGAAGGTTTTGTCCTTCTCGATCACCGCGACCTTCATGCCGAGCTGCACCGCGCGGATGGCGCAGACATAGCCGCCGGGGCCGGAGCCGATCACGATGAGGTCGTAGGGCATGAGTTACTCCGAACTATCCGTCGTCACGGCCGCCGATCGTGACAAAGCTACAGATCCACCACCAGCCGCGCCGGATCCTCCAAAATCTCCTTCACCCGCACCAGAAACGTCACCGCCTCGCGGCCGTCGACGAGGCGGTGGTCGTAGCTGAGCGCGAGATACATCATCGGACGAATATCGACTTTGCCGGCGATCGCTATCGGTCGCTCCTCAATCTTGTGCATGCCGAGGATGCCGGACTGCGGCGCATTGAGAATCGGCGTCGACATCAGCGAGCCGTAGACGCCGCCGTTCGAGATGGTAAAGGTGCCTCCCTGCATCTCTTCGATCTTGAGCGTGCCGTCGCGCGCGCGTCGCCCGAAATCGGCAATGTCCTTCTCGATCTGCGCGAGCGATTTCTGGTCGCAGTCGCGCACCACCGGCACGACCAGGCCCTTCTCGGTCCCGA
>WNGR01004944.1_pt1 | contig 14351 bp, 19 predicted proteins | sample 5407581 | NCBI WGS metagenome assembly WNGR01 (sample SAMN13153383, study PRJNA577476) | soil metagenome | isolation source: 80 cm soil or saprolite under Garry oak tree replicate 2 | place: USA:California | collected 2016-06-15
CCGCGACAAGGCTTCGCGCACCGCCGTGAGGCTTACCGAGAACTGCTTCGCCAGTCCTGCAATATGGAGTTTCTGGCCGGGAACCAGCTTGGTCGATAGGATGTCGGCGCGCAGGCGCTCCAGCACGGCCGAGGTCAGGGTCCTGGGGCCCCCACCTCCCTGCACGTCAAAGCCGACTGCAATGTTGTCCATGGCGGGCAGGATGGCAGCGGCCAAAACAATCGTCAATCGAAAATCGATTTTTTTAGGATGAGGTCTAACTCGTTGAAACACAACAACCTCATGCTGAGGAGCGAGCGACGCGAGCGTCTCGAAGCATGGGCAGCAAGCGACTCACAGATCTAACATAGTCAGTCAGTACTAGCTCGCTTGGGCCGGCTTCCGCGACGCCACGAAAACGCCGGTCAGCACCAGCGCGAAGCCGATGATGTGAAACAGCTGCGGGTGCTCGCCGAGAAAGACGATCGCCATCGCGGATCCGAACACCGGCACCACATGAAAGAACGGCGCGGCGCGGTTGGCGCCGATCAGCTGCACGCCGCGATTGAAGCACAGATACGCCAGCGTCGAGGGAAACACCGCGACATAAAACAGCGACAGCAGGTTCGCCGCGTCCAGTTGCATCACCGGGCGCGTGAACAGTTCCCAGATCCAGAGCGGAACGAGGCACACAGCACCGCAGCCGAAAGTGAAGCCGACAAACGACAGGCCGTGAATCTGCGGACGCTTCAGCGACAGCACCGAATAGAGCCCGAAGATCGCCAGCGCCACCGTGAAGATGATGTCGCCCTTGTTGAACTCGATGCTGGTGAGCGCCGTCAGGTCGCCGTGCAGCAGGATCACCAGCACGCCGATCAGCGACAGCGCGATCCCGCCGGCCTGCGCCAGCGTCAAGCGGACGCTTAGCAGGATCAGCGACCATACCGCAACGAACAGCGGTCCGGCCGACTGCAGCAGCAGTGTGTTCAGCGCCTGGGTGTGCTCGAGTGCCCAATATTGCAGGGTGTTGAAGGCGCTGATCCCGATGACGGAAAGAAAGATCATGGTGCCGAGACCGGCGCGGATCGCACCCCAGTCGCGCTTCAGATGTTTCCAGGCGAACGGAAGAATGATGAGAAATGCGAACGACCAGCGCAGGAACGACAGCGTCACCGGCGGAATATGTCCGGCGGCGAGGCGGCCGACGATGGCGTTACCGGCCCAGCACAGCGCGGTGATGGAGAGCAGCAGATAGGGCTGGTTGGCGAGCCAGTTGCCGGAGGAGGCGGTGCTGGAGCTGTGATCGGAGGCTGACATGCGGCGGTCGTTCTTGGCTTGGTTCCATGACGCCGCGGCCCGGCCCGGCGGTGACCACCGGGCCGGTATTTTTGCCCGGCCTGCCTCACAGACACGGATTTTCACCCCGCATCAATGGGGTGGATGCATCGCGACCATGCGCGGGAGACGTTTGCGGCGCGCGTTCGATCGACGCGGGAAATCGCGGGCACCGCGCGTCACGTGGCGCCCGTTTTGATGGCGGGAATCCGCTAGCCGGCGTCTCCTCGACGGTTGAGTTGACGCTTGACGATCTGTTCGGCCAGCTGAACCAGCACCTCTTTGGTTCGCAGATCCGTCAAATCCTGAAAAGCCCGCATCAGTCGCAATGAGAGCACGGATTGCAGCGAACTGGCACACTGCGCCGACGAAAGGTCTGGTGCTCCCTGTCCGGTTTTGACGGTCTGGCCGTAGAAGAAATCGGCCGGGATTTCCAGCGCTTCGGCGATTTGCATCAGGCGGCCCGCGTCGACCCAATTCGACCCGTTGCTGCCTCCTGCGGCTTGCTGAAACGTGGCATCGAGCACTTCGGCCAAATCGGTTTGCGAAAGCCCGATCGCAAGCCATCGTGCCTTCACGAGTTGGTCAATGTGTCCGTCAGTTGGGCCGTTCGTCATCGATTGGTCCCGTTGGTGCGATTGGGAAAGTTTGGGACGATCTTCGGGCGCGATACCTTCTTGAACCCGGCGAATAAATTCACCAGCGGCTCGGCGTCCTTATAGGCTTTTTGCAAATCCTTCGGATGGACGAACTCGTCGCTAAACCATGGATATTTGTGGCCGTCGAATGATTGGACGGTCCATTCGATCAGTTGCTTGACCCGAGGTATTTTCTTTGCGTCCGGATGATAGGCGAGCCAGATATCAAGCTCGAACTTGACTCCGATATCGAGCGGTATCAGCGGATCACCAAGCGCCGGCACATAGGTTGGCAACCAGCCGATGCCGGCGCCCTTCGCGATCGACCAAAGATGCGCGGTGCTGACATTGTTGCGCATCGCGACGAAGCCGACCTGTTCGCGACCCGCATATTTATCGTAGATCTCCTTGCCCTTGGTCTGGTCCGCATCCTGCAATACAATTCGATGATTTTGACGGATGTCGTCCGCGTTCTTCGGCATGCCGTAGATGTCGACGTAGGACGGACTCACGAAAGGCATGATGTGCAGCCGCCCAATCTTGATTCTCTTGAGGTCGGGCTGGTCGGGGTTTTCAAGTTGCACGGCGACGTCGGCCTCGAGACGAAGCACGTCGGCCGAACGCATCTCGCATTTCAGATCCACCAGAAGGCCCGGATAGACCCTTTGAAATTCAACCAGCCTTGGTGCGAGCCAGAATGTGCCGAGCCCCTCGGTAACAGCGAGCCGAACTTCGCCGCTGAGCGCGGGCGTTGTCTGGCTCAGCGCGCGGTCCAGACCAAAGGACGCTTCTTCCATCAGCTTTGCGGACTCGAGAACCTGCCGACCTTCTGGAGTGAGCCTGATCCCATCGACATGCCGGGTCATCAGGGTCGTCTTATAGGCACGCTCGAGCAACGAGATGCGCTTGCTGAGAAAGTTTGCCGACATGTTCAGTTGTTCGGCCGCGGCTCGGAAGCTGCCTATCCGGGCCACTTCCAGAAATATCCGCACCAGGTCCCAGTTGGCCATTCGCCCTGGGACGTGCGCGCCGTTGTGCGCGCCCCTGCGCTCAGGTGAGTGCATACAAATCACTCCATTCGCTCTTTAGAATATTCTTACAGAAATATCGTCGCATCACAACCGAGAGACGACACCATGACAGCGCTCGACCTCAAATTAATCCGTAAAACCGCCGGCAGAGAAACCTCGGAGGGCCGATCTGCGGCGTACTCACTCGACAGAATGACCGCGCTGCAGCTGGCAAGGCGTACCGTAATCTTCACGGTCGATGCGGAAGGCATCGCCTCGTTGGTGGATGCAGCGCGACAAGATATTCCCGGCCTGACATCGAACCACATGTTTCAGACCGTCGCAAATCATAACCCGGATACGTTCTGGGCAATCGCAAAACGGGACCGGTTCAATGTTGCCTTGCCCAAGGGCGAAGGCTTTCTCGCCGTACTGCCGCTGACGCACGAAGGCACGCGCCGGCTGATCGACGGCCGGCTCGATACCCGCAACCCCGAGCTCTGCTACATCGCGCGGCAATCGGAACGGCCGGCCGGTATCTACGTCTGGGCGATCCACGCCAAGGGCACCATCGCCGCCGCGATACCGCTGGTGCTGCAGAAATTCTCGACGCCGCTCTATCGGGGCGTCAACATCTATTCGCGTCCGGTCACCAAGGAAGGTCTCAGGGTCCTGGAGCCTCTCGGGTTTTCCGCGGGGGCGCGTTACGATGGTCTGCATGCGCCGCATCTGCAGATGTTCGATCGCTCCGATGATGTTCCGCCAGTCAAGGCCGTTCCCCAGGATCCCGTAACCATCGAGGTGGTTCGGTCGATGGACGAAATGGCGCGGGTGATCGCCATCCGCGGCGCGATCTATATGGCCGAGCAGCGATGCCCATTCGAAGAGGAGTTCGACGGCAACGATTTCACCGCCACGCATCTGATCTGCCACAAGGACCGCGAGCCGGTTGGATGCATCCGGATTCGGTATTTTGCCGATTTTGCCAAGCTTGAACGATTGGCCGTCCGGCATGAAGGCCGGGGTTCAGGCCTGGCGGGGCGAATCCTCGACGCGGCGATCGAACTCTGCCGCAAGAAGGGCTACAGCGTTTTGTACGCGCACTCGCAAAAGCGTTTTCTCAAGGTGTGGGAGCAGAGCGGTTTCAAGCGCATGGGCGCCCGCGAGCTGGTGTTTTCGGATTTCGACTATGTCGAGGTCAAACTGGAAACCCAGAAGCATCCGCAGAGCATCACGCTCAGCGATGATCCCTATGTGATCATTCGCCCCGAGGGTCGTTGGGATACTCCCGGCATTCTTGAAAAGTCTGCGAGCAGGGGTGTTTGCCTGCCGGCGGGCGCTTGATGAGCTCTGTCATAGATCTGCGGACCTACGTCAGCGCATCGCATAGCCGTCTGCTCGTCATGGTCGACCTGCAGGAAAAAAACTATGACGAGTTGGCATGTGACCGGGCGACCGACCTCGCACGGTCATTGGAGAATTGCATGTCCGCGATACGGCACGCGCGAAATCTTGGAGTGCCCATCGCGTTCACGCGACAGACGGATAGTTCGGAATCGATCGGAAGGTTGGCCCAATCGGCATGGATTTCAGGTTTCGAGCCGAAACGTTCCGATATGGTGTTCGAGCGCCCGGAGCCTTCCTGCTACGCCAATCAGCTTTTTGCCAATGTCGTTTCGCAGATCGGAGGCTTTGCAATCGCCGGCCTGGTGGCCGAACAGACGTGTCTCGCAACCGCAATCGATGCGTCGCATCGAGGCCACCACGTTACGTTTCTGAGCGATGCGTCGGTGAGCCGCGGCCGGCACGACGCCGATGCAAGGGCGGTTCACGTCGTAACGACAAAAGCCATCGAATTGTTTGCCGACACCGTCACCACGCGCGACTGGCTGGTGGCGACTTCGCCGAGAACCCCCAAGGGGCATCGACATGGATGAAGTCCGTGCCCGTTGTCTGAGTAATGTCATTTCGGTGTTGCTGGAGCAACGCAAGATAGTCGTTTCCAGGGGAGCTACGTTTGCCGGTCACCTGATCGACCTGACGGTCATGCAGCTTCGCCTCACGATTCACGAGATTTCCGAGGAAGAACTTTCCGAATTTTCCAAATTTCTCAGCGCCAGTTTCGAAAAGCGCGGCGAACACCAGGATTGATCGGGGAGGCGTGCCGATGCCCGGCCAAAGATGGACGATCCTTGCGGTCCTGTTCGCGGTACGGGCGGCGACCGGATTTCAGTTTCAATCGGTCGGATCCGCCGCAAGCGTGCTGATGCAGGACCTGAGAATGGATTATTCCCAGATCGGCATGCTGTTGGGCGCTTATCTGTTGCCGGGCGTCATTGTCGCGTTTCCGGCGGGAGTGCTGGGCCAGCGTTTTCGGGACAAGACGCTCGGTCTTGCCGGTCTGTTGCTGATGGCGGTTTCCGGAGTCATGCTGGGTGCTTCCGGAGATTTCACAATGGCTCTTGTTGCGCGCCTCATCGGCGGCGTCGGCGCAACGATTGTGGCGCTGGTTGCCACCAAGATGACGACCGACTGGTTCGATAGCCGCGAAATCGTCCTTGCGATGTCGATCCTGCAAGTAAGCTGGCCGTTCGGTGCGATGCTGGCCCTGCCGGTCCAGGCCTATATCGCGCAGCTGTGGGGATGGCCCGCCGTGATGATATCGGGCGCGCTTTGCGCCGGCGCGGCACTTTGCGCGTTCGCCTTTGTTTCGGAGCCATCCGAACAGAAGCAACGGACGGTGGTTGTCCGCTCCATGCTCCGCGGCGGCGTGCTGGTTCCGGTCGTGATCGCCGGCACGGTGTTTGGCGCGATGAACCTCGCCTGCGTTTTGTTCTTTAGCTACGCGCCAGTGTTGATGGTGGCGCAGGGATCGTCGTCTACCGCCGCCGCATCGCTGACCAGCCTCGCCATCTGGTTCACGATCCTGGCCATTCCATCGGGCGGATACCTGGTTCACCGCTCGGGCAGGCCAATCGCAGCCATCGTCGTCTGCTCGCTGATTGCTGCCGCGGCACTTGCGCTGTTTGTCGCCGAGGTCCATCCGATAATCTCCTGCATGGTATTCGGAGTTTTTGTCGGTCCATTGTCCGGAGCGATCCTTTCACTTCCGTCGAAGGTGCTCGCCCCGCGCGATCGGGCGGTCGGATTTGGCGTGTTCTATACCTGCTTTTATGCCTTGATGGCTGTCGGGCCTTTGGCCGCGGGCTTCCTGCAGGACGCATGGGGATCGCCGTCCGCCGCACTGATCGCTGGCGCCGCGCTGCTTGTCGGAGCTCCGCTTTTGTCGCTTGCATTCGAATTTTTATCGAAGCCGTATCGTCACGCCGAACTCAACCATGATGCGGAGCTGCGCGCCGCTGTGCGGGCCGGGGCGCGCCCGGTCCCACTCACCCCGTCAGCGCCTGCACGGTCGCATCGAGCGCCCTGACGGCGTCGTTGGGATCGAGCTCGATCTGTAGCCCGCGCTGTCCGCCATTCAGAAATACGCTGGTCTCGGCCAAGGCCGCCTGGTCGATCGCCACCGGCACGCGCTTTTTTGGTGCGAACGGACTGATGCCGCCGACATGATAGCCGGTCAGCCGCTCGGCCTCGGCCGGCCGCATCATGTTCGCCGCCTTGCCGGCAAACGCCGCCGCAAGCTTCTTCATGCTGACTTCGCGATCCGACGGCACCACCGCGCACACCGGCTTGCCGTCGACCTCCGCCATCAAGGTCTTCAGCATCCGCCGCGGCTCAATGCCAAGCGCCTCGGCGGCCTGCAGGCCGATGCGGTCGGCGTTGGGATCGTACTCGTAAACGTGCAGCGTGAATTTGACGCCCAGTTTGGCGAGCACCAGCGTCGCGCGGGTGGTCCTGGACATCGTGCTATCGCTCCGTCGTCACGTTTTGCCGGAGTTTGACGATAGCAATTTTTTGATACCTGGCGTGATAGATACCTGGCGCGATGAAGTGAAGTCATCCGGCGAAGATAATGCCGGCGCCCAGCACCGCAAGAATCGCTCCGAGCCAAGCCGACCATGGTGGCGGGTCGCCACTCATGATCCATATCATCGGAAGCATCACGACCGGCGCCATTGAACTGAGAACGGCGACTATCCCGGCGTCGTAGCTGCGTAATGCATAGAGCTGAAGGCCGACGGCAGCGATGTATCCGACAAATCCCGGCAGGATCGCACCAAGCACGACACCGGGCGTTCGCTTTGTCGGAGTTACGAAGGCTTCCGCGGGCCATAGAGCTACGACCGAAATCACCAAGGCTCCTCCTCCGGTGCGCAGCGCGGTCGCCGCAAGGGGGTCAGTCCCCGCCAGCAGTGCGGGCTTCAAAGCAATAAGTCCGACGGCATGACAGATCGCAGCGAAGAGCCCAAGTGCAATGACGACTGCAAGCGAGCCTTGGACTGCCTCGATGCGGTGTTGGCCGCGCCGACCAAACAGGATTGCGAGAAGCAAGCCAATGAAGGCCAGCCCAACGCCAATGAGCTTCCGAGGCGACATTGACTCCCCAAGGAACAAGAACCCCAGCAGCGCAGCGAACGGAGCACTCATGCTCACGAGCAGCTGCATGCGTCGCGGCCCGCCCCGCCTCAGGCAGGCGATCATCGCGAGATTAGTGAAGACGACGCCGATCAGACTGGCCGCCACGAACGATGGCCAGTGCGCCCAACTAACGCTTTGCCAGCCATTGAACGCCGTAACAATGATGATCAAGAGTGCGAACGAACTGATCAGCTGCGTTCTTGTGAACTCGAATGCGCCGAGCTGTGTCGCAGGACGATGAGCTATCAGGGAACCGACCGCCCAACACGTGGAAGCGCCGAGTGCCGCAGTGAGCGCAATAATGGGCATCCGGTGTACTCCTGATGGAGCTACAGATAGAGTAGCGGCATCCGTAGCACCTGACAGAGAGGAATGCTACCCATTTAGTAGCAGGGGATGCCCCGCATGAGCCAAACTCCGAAACCCGGGAGACCCGTCCGAGGCTCACGATCGGGTGTCCCTGTCATGGCGCTCCTGGACTTGCTGGGGCGACGCTGGACAATGGGCGTTCTGTGGAACCTCAGCAAAGGCGGACCCTGCACCTTCCGGGAACTGCAAGAACGTTGCGAAGCAATCTCGCCGACGGTTCTCAATTCGCGTCTGAAAGAACTGCGTGAAGCAGGCCTGGTCGAGCACTCGCACGAGGGTTATCGCGCCACACCGACCGGACATGAACTTTATGCCCTTCTCGTTCCTCTCGGGGTTTGGGCGAAAAGGTGGGCCGCGAAGTTACCGGCGTAAATCAATCCCGGTCAGTCCACGCCCTGGCGCGTCTCGACGATGACCGGTGAGGCCGCAAACCGAGGTGCCGAATTCGCGGTTATCGACTGTCGCTCACGCATTGGTCCACAATTTTCTGATCCGCAGCGGACAATTGTCCGTACTCCAGCCCGTCCTTTTCCTGATTGGCGATTGAGGCGTAGCTGCGAAAATAAATGTTCACGGATAGCTTCCGCGAAAGACACTGACAAAGTGCTCTGTTTGCGATGGCGATAACGCATTGCAAGTGCTTCCGATGCTTTATCGCGTCGACGGCAGCCAGTGCTTGCTCAAACTGGCTTACGCTTTCCAATTGTTGAAATGACTGCTGAGACAACGCACCAGATGACATGACGGCAGAAATCACAATACCAACAAACCACCCAAACATCCTTACCCTCCCGTTCGGGCACCTTGCACCTGGTGTATGTAGCAGCATCCCCGCAATGAAAGAGACTGCCAATCGAGGCGTTGAATGCCTGGTTGGAAGTCATGCCTTCCGTTGCGATAAGTTCGCGTGCCGTCTCGCTCAGAGGTAGCCGAGCCAACGCCAATAGGTTACGCCAAGCAGCATGACCAAGGCCAGCGCGGTGGCGCTGGCAAAGCGGCTCATCGCGGGTGGCGTATCCGCATCGCCAGCGGTTTCAACAGTTCGGTGCATGCGAGATAAACCACGACGAGGCCGGGGCCCGGAGCTCGCCAGCATCCGCATCGATACCATTACCGGGATGGCATTCAGTTCGCTGGTGTCGCTGGCGATCGTTTTTGCCACCGCGGCGACGCTGAACAGCCACGGCTTCGCTGGCGTCTTTCACCCTGCTGCAGAGCGTGCAGCACCTCGTCACGGCCCAAATGATCTGCCGAGACCATGCCCCGCGGGCCGATGCAACCGCACCGCCGTTCCGGCAGTGAGCAGCGCCGCCGGAAGCCGCAGGTTGCATCTTCAAAAGCTGTGGACGTCGATCCGGCCCGCGTTCTGGCCCAATGCCGCCGCACCATGGCCGCGAGCCTTGGATTTTCAGGGGATATCAATGGGTTGGGAGACCCCTAAGCCGCTTCCGCGACCCCGTTCCTGCTTGCGTCGATAGCCCGCTTCCTTTATCCGATGGGAAGCCTCGCGTGCGAGCGGCCCCGGCCGTGATTCTTGGCTAGGCGTCGAGATAGTTGCAGAGGGGAATACCTGCGAAATGGCCAATGTCGTCGTCGTCGGCGCCCAATGGGGCGACGAAGGGAAGGGCAAGATTGTCGACTGGTTGTCGGAGCAGGCTGACATCGTCGTGCGCTTCCAGGGGGGCCACAATGCCGGCCACACTTTGGTCATCAACGGCGAAACCTACAAGCTGGCGCTGCTGCCCTCCGGCGTGCTGCGGCCTTCGAAGCTCGCGGTCATCGGCAACGGCGTCGTTGTCGATCCGCAGGCGTTCCTCGATGAAATCACGAAATTGCGAGGTCAGGGCGTCGCCATCAGCCCCGACAATCTGCGCGTCGCTGAAAACGTCACGCTGATCCTCCCCCTGCATCGCGAACTCGACGCGCTCCGGGAATCATCCAACGCGATCACCGCGATCGGCACCACGCGGCGCGGCATCGGCCCCGCCTACGAGGACAAGGTCGGACGTCGCGCGATCCGGCTGATGGACCTCGCCGATCTTCCCACGCTGCCGCACAAGATCGAGCGCCTGCTGTCGCATCACAACGCGCTGCGCCGCGGCCTCAACCTCGAGGAAATCGATGGCGGCGTCATGTTGCAGGAACTCACCGCGCTGGCGCCGCAGCTTTTGCCTTACGCGGAAACGGTGTGGCGGCTGCTCGATCAAAAGCGCCGCGAGGGCAAGCGCATTCTGTTCGAGGGCGCGCAAGGCGCATTGCTGGATGTGGACCACGGCACCTACCCTTACGTCACCTCGTCCAACACCGTGGCGGCGCAGGCGGCGACCGGCACCGGCATGGGACCGAGCGCGGTCGGCTATGTCCTGGGCATCTGCAAGGCCTATACGACGCGGGTCGGGCAGGGACCATTCCCGACCGAACAGGACAACGAGACCGGCCGCAGGATCGGCGAGCGTGGCCGCGAATTCGGCACCAATACCGGCCGCCCGCGGCGCTGCGGCTGGTTCGACGCGGTGCTGGTGCGCCAGACCGTGCGGACCTGCGGCATCAACGGGCTGGCGCTGACCAAGCTCGACATTCTCGATGGCTTCGATTCGATCGAGGTCTGCACCGGCTATACCCTGGACGGCAAGGAAATTGACCATCTGCCGGCCGGCGAGGGCGCGCAGGCCCGAATTAAGCCGGTCTACGAGACTATCGAAGGCTGGAAGCAGCCGACCGCCAATGCCCGCTCCTGGGCGGACTTGCCGGCGCAGGCCATCAAATACGTCCGTCGGGTCGAGGAACTGGTGGGTTGCCCAATCGCTCTGCTTTCCACCAGCCCCGAACGCGAAGATACTATTCTGGTCCAGAACCCGTTCGAGGCTTAACGTGACGACTCGGAAAGCCCGGAATATTGAGTAGACATGGCTGATTACTACCCGCTGATCGCCCGCGCCATTTCCGGACTGGACCCCAGTGCCCCCGGAGAAAGCCGCCGCGCGCTCTATGAGCGGGCGCGCGCCGCGCTGATCGCGCAACTGCGCGGCGTGCAGCCGCCGCTGAGCGAATCCGAAATCACCCGGGAGCGGCTGTCGCTGGAAGAGGCCGTGCGCAAGGTCGAGTCCGAGGCCGCCCAGCGCGCCCGGGACGCTACGCGCTCCGGGGACGCTACGCGCTCCGGGGACGCGACACGCTCTGGGGACGCCACACGCTCCGGGGGTGACGCTGCGCGCTCCAACGATCCCTCGCGTTCCGGCGACGCCTCGCGCGCTGGCGGCGATCGCGCCCGCGCCGGCGATTCGTTCCGCGCCAACGTTCGCCCCAATGCGCGGCCGGGCGAGCCGTCGCCGCCGGGCTTGCCGCCTTCGGCATCGCCGCCGCGCCAGCGTCCGCCGCCGCAGCGCAATGCTCGCGCCGACGCGCCGCCCTTGCCGCGGCAGCCGCAGTCCCAGCCGCATGTCCCGATGCAGGACCCGCAGCTGCCGCCGACCCGCGAACGATCAGGGGCGCCGCGCCGCGGCGCCGACAACGGCGCCCCGCAGGCGCCGGGCATGCGCGGCTTCCGCGACATCGCCGCCGACGCCGACGATCTCGGCCGCGCCGCGGCCCAGGCCAACCGCTCGGCGCGAAAAACCTACGCCAACGTGCCTTCGCCTTCGCCGGAGTTCGACCGGCTCGAGCCGAACATGGAAAACCGCGGCGCCGATCCCGACGCGCCCTATTCCTTTGACGAATCCGCCGCGGAGGCCGATCGCTACGGGCAGCAACCGCCGCAGCCGCCGTCGCGTTCGCGCCTCGCGCAGGACAGGGACCGCGGGCCGAAGAAGCCCGGCCGCATCGGCGCGGCGTTTCCGTTCAAGAGCGCGATTGCGGTCGGCATCGTGCTCATCCTGGTCGGCGCCGGCATCCTATGGGGCAAGTCGGTGGTGACAAGCGTGAGCGGTCTGCTCAAGCCGTCCACGGTGGCGGAAGCGCCGAAGGATGCCGGCACCCCGCTGTCGAAGCCGAAGATTCCCGATCGCGTCGGCCAGCCGTCGTCCACGGATCAGGTCGCGCCGGTGGCGCAGCGCGTGGTGCTGTATGACGAGGATCCCGGCGACCCCAAGGGCAAGCAGTATGTCGGCTCGGTGATCTGGCGCACCGAACAGATCAAGGCCTCCGGCGCCCAGAATGCCGATATCGCTGTTCGAGCCGACATCGAAATTCCCGACCGCAAGTTCAAGATGACGATGTCGTTCCGCCGCAACACCGATACCTCGCTGCCGGCCAGCCACACCGCGGAACTGACCTTTATCCTGCCGCCGGATTTCACCGGCGGCGGCGTCGGCAACGTGCCGGGCATTCTGATGAAATCCAACGAACAGGCGCGCGGCACGCCGCTGGCGGGGCTCGCCGTCAAGGTCACCGACGGCTTCTTCCTGGTCGGTCTGTCGAATGTCGATGCCGACCGCCAGCGCAACCTGCAGCTTCTGAAAGAACGCTCGTGGTTCGACGTGCCGCTGGTCTATGTCAACCAGCGCCGCGCCATCATCGCCATCGAAAAAGGCGCCCCCGGCGAGCGCGCCTTCAACGACGCGTTCGCGACCTGGGGGGAATAGGGCGGCGGCTACTTGGCTATCCATAAATGGCCTTATCAGCTGATAAGTCCGTTGATAACCGCCGCCAGTTCGGATTCGTCGCCATCGAAACTGGCGATCATGGCGTGAAGCATGGCGTCGGGATCTAGCTTTTCGAGGTCAAGTGTTTGGCCTGCCCGATCGGCCAACAAGGCGAAGAACGTCAATTGCGTTCGACCGTTGCCTTCGCGAAAGGCGTGGATCGCATTCAGCTCGGCGTGAAAATGAGCAGCTTTCTCAGCAAACAGAATGGGCTTCCCTGCTTCGAAATACGTACTGTTCGTGTTGCGCCCGCCCAATCGAATACATCCTGGAACAAATGATGATGGATCGCGCAGAAATGCGCAAAATCCAGGTTGCCTTCGGGAAGTGGATCGCCCGCCCGCGCGTTGGTAATCTCGGCCTCGAAATCATCGAGCTCGCCCTGGTCGCGCAGATCCAGCTTGTTAACGAGGACCGTAGAATTTTCGTAGGTGTAAGGATAGTCGGCCGCATCATACATGCGCCGGCAATTCAGGCCTTGCGATAGGCGCGAACAATTACCTTGCGATATTCTTCAGGGGAAAGACCCTTGCTGTTGGCTTCTGCGGCACGCTTTTTCATGGCCGGCTTCAGTCGAATACCTTCAACCGCGCTGATTTTCGTAAAGCCGGCCCGGCCAAGGACGAAGCCCGTCTTGCTGCCTTTTCCGGTCGAGCGTTTTTGCTTTGGCATGTTCGGAATCTACCACATATTTTCCTGTTTGCCATGCCGTGTCGGATGAGTGTAGCCGCCGACAACTGGCAAATGGCGAACCACCGGATCGGGCGTCGCCGCGTCAGCAGCGGGCCCGCCCGCGTTCGTCACGTTCCCAAAAATCCCTTCAACTTCTGCGCCACGGCTTTTGCGGTAGCTATAGGGAGGACGTGTCTGCTCGCGCACCCAAGAAGCCAAGGGTTCCGCGCAAGCGGTTGACGCAATTCCCGTAAGTGCGAAACTGCTATACGGGAAAAGGCGCGAGGAGGCGGCATGAAGCGGTATCTGATCTTTGCGGCCTTGGGGCCACTGCTCGGCGGGTTCCTGCTGCTGGTGGCGACCACCGTGATGTCCGGCTACTGGACCCACACCGACCTGTCGGAGGTCGTAAAGCTGTTCGTGGTCTTCGCCACGAAGCTTCAGTACGCCTATCTGTTCGGCATCCTGCCGGCTCTAATGCTCGGCGCGGTGGATGATATTCTGTTCCACGTCAAACGAATTGGCTGGCGTGTCCGGCTGCTGATCGTTGGCGTGGTCGCGTTTAGCGCGACGGAATTGCTCTACGGTTCTCGTGGGTCGGACAGCGGTGTTCTCCAGTTCATCCTGTACGGCCTGGTGGGTTTTATCCCCGCGACGCTCTCGTCATGGCTGGCGCACAGGATGGTTGAAGAACCGCAACCGCTACCTTCCACCTGACAGGCCCGACGCAGCGACCTTGAAATCCCGGATCATGTTGCGATCAGATTGGATTGGATCACGATCTCATCTCTTTGATTGAGCATGATCTTTTTAGCAAACGAAAACGGCGGACCTTTCGGCCCGCCGCGTGCGTGATGCCGAATCGTTACGTGATCGAAACGCGTTAGGTCCCGTTGGCGCGGCAACGGCCGTATGGTCCGAGATACCATCCGCGCGGGCAGGGATGCGCCGCCGGATTGGCGTAGTTGCGTCGGCATCCGCCATAGGGGCCGCGATGCCAGCCCGGGCCGCATCCGCCGGCGACTTCGATGACATCGGCGCCCGGTACCGGCGCCAATGACGCCAGCGGCATCGCGTTGGCGGCACCAGCGCCCATCAGCGCGCTGATAAGGAAAGCGGCTGCGATCAATCGGTTCATGAACTTCTCCCTTGAATGGAATGAATGAAAG
>WNGR01004946.1_pt1 | contig 14345 bp, 15 predicted proteins | sample 5407581 | NCBI WGS metagenome assembly WNGR01 (sample SAMN13153383, study PRJNA577476) | soil metagenome | isolation source: 80 cm soil or saprolite under Garry oak tree replicate 2 | place: USA:California | collected 2016-06-15
GCGGCGCCGGTCACCACGGTGACCGCGAGGGCCAGGGCGGTGCGGCTGGAGACGTGGGCGCCGTAGGCGGCCCATCCGATGCCGAGCAGGACGGCGGCCATGACCACGGCGACGACGACCTGGGTGAGCACGCGCCCGGCGATGACGGCAGCGGCGGGCACGGGGGTTGCGCGGCGGCGTTTCAGCACGCCGCGTTCGCGCTGGGTCGTCACCGAGGCGGCCAGGTTGCCAAAGCACGCCGCGATAATCCCGAGAGCGATAATGCCGGGCACGTAGTACACCGGCGTGCTGATCGGTCCGCCTGCGACGGCGGTGGTGTTCCCGCTGCCGCCGAACACCGACGCGAAGATCACCAGGAAGAGCACCGGCAGCGCCAGGGTGAAGAACTGGGACTGGCGGTTGCGGGCCAAGGCGCGCAGGTCGTAGCCGGACAGGTGCAGGGTCATCCTGATCATCGCTGGTCCTTTGTGCTCGCGGGTCCGGTCAGGGAGAGGTAGACCTCCTCTAGGGAGGGGCGGTGGACGTCGAGGTCGGGAAGGTCGAAGCCGCGGCTGAGCGCCCAGTTTCCGAGCAGCTGGAGCTGGGCGAGCGGGCTCTGGCTGCGCAGGACGGTCGATCCTCCCGGCCCTGGCTCGGTCAGCGGTATTAGCCCGGGTGGCAGGTCACGCGCTTGCACGTGGTCCGGGAGCGTGAAGCTGATGGCGGTGGTCATGTGGTCACGTCCGCCCAGCGTCCGCGGGGTGCCCTCCGCGACGATGTGCCCGGCGGAGAGCACCGTGATCCGGTCGGCCAGGTATTCCGCCTCGTCCATGTAATGGGTGGTGAGGAAGACGGTCTTGCCCAGGTCCCGGAGCCCGGCCACGACCTCCCAGGCGGCGCGGCGGGCGGACGGGTCGAAACCAGTGGTCGGCTCGTCCAGGAAAATGAGCTCTGGGTCGCCGATGAGGGCGAGGGCGAAATCGAGCCGGCGCCGCTGGCCGCCCGACAGCCTGGTGCCGAGCGCGCCCGCCTGGCCGGTGAGGGCGACCACGGCGATGGTCTCGTCGATATCCCGCGGCGCCCGGTAGAACCCGGCGTACAGGGCCAGGCACTCCCGGACGGTCAGGCCGGGCTCGGGCTCGGCCTCCTGCAACACCACGCCCACCCGGTCCCGCCAGGCGCCGCCCGCCGTGGCCGGGTCGTGCCCCAGGACCGAAACGTGTCCCTCGGTGCGCTGCTGGAAGCCTTCGAGGATCTCCACCGTGGTGGTCTTGCCCGCGCCGTTCGGGCCGAGGACGGCGAAGATCTCCCCTCGCCGCACCTCCAGATCGATGCCCGCGACCGCCTCGCGGCTGCCGTAGCGCTTGACCAGGCCGCGCACGCTGACCACTGGCTCCGACTGGGCCGGGCCGGTGGCCGCCTGAGCTGTGCCGTGCTTCTCGCTGATGGTGTCCATCTCGCTCCTCAGGCTGCGGGTCTTTGTGAGATTGAAGTCGTGTTGCGGCTGTTCCGGGTGGCTGGGCGGATAAGTGAGCCGCGGAGGGACAGAGTGACGGCGAGCGTCAGCCCTCCGCACAGCAGGCCAACGGTGTCCACGACGATCAGCGGGAGGCTGCCGGTGGCCAGCCCGTAGGCCAGCCAGATGGCGTAGCCGCCGATATAGGAGGCCAAGAAGCCCGCCGAGACGTCACGCGATGAGCGGCGGGCGAGCATCTGCCGTGTCTGCAGGAGCGTCTAAGGGCGCCCAGCACGCCAAAGACGGTCGCTGCGGTGCTGAGGAACTGGGTGAACATCAGAGCTTTCTCACACTGAGCGGAACGCCGCCAGCAGCAGCGCGACGAGGATCATGGGCTTGGCTCGCATACGTCCGCCTCCAGGGCGGATCGTTCTTGCCGCGGTCACCGGCGGTGGCTGCGGCGCTCAGCCGGGCCGTAGTGCCGTGCTGCCCGGCGCAGGTCCTCCTGGCGCTGGCGGGCGATCTCTTGCATCAGGTACGGGTGCATTGATGTGTTCCCCTCACTGGTGATTCATCGGAGTCTCGTCAGCCCGCTGTCTCGGCGGGCCGGGAAGGTGACTGCCTGGCTATTGTTCCGCCGGACCGGTCACCGGTACGGGCGAGCGCCTTGGCCCGGACCACGTCGGGGTCCCGCGGGTCGGGCGGGAGGATCTCATGCCACGGGCGCTCGCGCCGGACCCGCGGCCGGCGGATACGGATCTGCTGCACCGTTTCTCATCTCCCTGGTCAGCGATGGGTGGCCGATGGCGGCCAGCCCGGTCTTGTTGGCCTGGCTCTTCGGGGAACGGTACAGATCCGGGCCGCCGTGGCGCGTCACCCGAAGGTGGCTGCCGGGTGGAGTTTCGCGGGGCGGCGATCGGTCACCCGAAGGTGCTACCGGGCCGGCTGGGGGGCGGTGTCAGGGGATCAGGCCGAGCTGGCGGGCCCGGGCGACGGCCTCGGTGCGGTTGGCGGCGCCGAGCTTGCCCAGCACGTGGGTCACGTGTTTTTTGACCGTGTCCAGCGCTACCACCAGGTCGTGGGCGATGCGCTGGTTGGACTTGCCCGCTGCGATGAGCCGCAGCACCTCCAGCTCGCGGCCGGTCAGCGGCTCGATCAGGCCCGCCGCCGCGCCGGCGGCCCGGCTGCCGGGGGGCGCGGTGTCTGGCTGGCCGCAGGCGCGCGCCAGCGCGGCCAGGTAACCGGGGCCGATGCCGCGGGCCGCGTGCGGCTGGCCCGGCCGGGCAGCCGGCAACTCGGCCAGCAGGGCACGCATCGGCGCGCCCTCGTCGGCGAACACCCGCACATAGCCGTGCCGGCATCCGAGCGTGAGCGCCTCGGTCAGCACGCCGAGGGCGCTGGCGTGATCGCCGCAGGCCGCCAGTGCCAGCGCCCGCAGCGCGCCGATCTCGATGACGCTGCCGGCCCGGCCCTGGCCGGCCGCCAGGGCATGCAGCCGATCGAGCAGCTCCAGGGCCTGGCCTGAGCGGTCTTGCGCGAGAAGCACCCGGGCCAGCACCAGATAGCCCGGCTCGCGGGAGTAATCGGGCTCGTCGTCCGGTCTGAGACCAGCAGCCACTGTCCACTGGGCGGCCGCCCGGACGTCGCCCTGCGCCAGCAGCAGCCGTGCCCTCTGCGACGGCACCGGGTTGAGCAGGTTGACCACCTGCGGGCTCAGCCCGGCCTGCCCGGCCTCGCCCATCGCCGCCAGGGCCCCGGCCGCGTCACCCTGCGCGTGCCGGATCCGGGCCACCACCGCTAGGCCGGTGGCCAGGGACTGGGTGAAGGTGAGCTGTCGGCACAGCGCGACGCCCCGGATAGCGTGGTCGAGGGCGGCGGTCAGCTCGTCCCGCTCGTACAGGACCTGGGCCAGGCCCACGTGCGCCGGGCCTGTGGTGGCTGTCTGGCTGCTCTCGCCGGTCTCCGCCAGCGCTTGCCGGTAGGTCGCCTGTGCCGCGTCCAGGTTGCCCTGGGCGCGCTGCACCTCGCCCAGGTCATAGCAGACGCGCATGGGGAGAAAGCCAGCGAAGAACCCGGCGCCGGCGGCCTGCCGCTGCGCGAGCACCTCTGCCAGGCCGCGCTCGGCCGACTCCAGCCGTCCGCCCAGCCAGTCCGCTGCCGCCTGGTTCCAGCGCACGAAGAGGCGCATCAGCCAGTCGTTCTCGTCCAGCTGGGCCAGGGCCTGCTGGTTGTACTCGGCGGCTACGGCGGCGTCACCGCGCAGCCGCGCTAGCGAGGCGCGCAGGAACGCGATCCCCGCGGGGACATTGGCCAGCACGCTGTCACCGTGTGGCGGTCCGAGGGACGGCTCATACGGTTCGTCGCCGCTGACCGCGAAGGCGCGCTCGGCGTCATCGAGCAGGGCCTCGAGTGCCTCCAGCTGGAAGCCCATGGCGGCGCTGTACGCCTGAGCCAGGCATAGGCGCGGACGGTCGCGGACCGCCTGCGCCGGCAGCGCCGAAAGCCAGCGGCGCAAGGTCACGCCCTCGCTGCGGCCCAGCAGCGCCTCGACGTGCCGCTCCACCAGCCGCGCCGCCCAGGCCGTGTCCTCGGCCGCCAGCGCGTGCCGCACCGCGTCATCGGCCAGATCATGCTCCTCACACCAGGCAGCCGCGGCCCGGTGCAGCGCCCGCACCCGGCCGGGCTGCTCAGCCTGCAGCCTGGCGCGCAGCAAGTCGGCGAACAAGTGGTGATAGCGCCACCAGCCGCGCACCTCATCCAGCGGCACCACAAACAGCCCGGCCCGCTCCACCTGCTCCAGCATCGCCTGGCTACCGGCCCGGCCTGTGACCGCATCACACAGCTCCCCGGTCAAACGCTCCAGCACCGAGGTCTCCAGCAGAAACGCGCGCACCTGCCCGGGCTGGTCGGCCAGGACATCGTCGGCTAGGTAGTCCAGCACGAAACGGTGGCTGCCGCTGAACGCCGCCACGAACCCGGCCGCATCCGCGCGCCCCCGCAGCGACAGCCCGGCCAGCTGCAGCCCCGCCGCCCACCCCTCGGTGCGGGCTACCAGCGCCGCGACCGCCTCGCCGGGCAGGCCCGGCCCGGCCGTCTCACCCAGCAGCGCCGTCGCCTCCTCGGGGGTGAAGCGCAGGTCGGCGGCGCGCAGCTCCGCCAACTGGCCGCGGGCCCGCAGCCGCGCCAGCGGCAGCGGCGGGTCAGCCCGGCCGGATACCACCACCCGCAGGCCCGGCGGCAGGTTCTCCAGCAAGAACGCCACCAACTCGTGCACCGTCCCGGAATCGACCAGGTGGTAGTCATCCAGGACCAGCAGCACCTCATCCGGGCCGTCATCGGCGGCCAGCTCGTTGATCAGGGCCGTCACCAGCCCTTCGAACGAGCTCGGGGCCGACGGGGCAGGGATCGGGCCCACCCGCCCGGCCAGCCCCGGCCGGACCCGGTCCAGCGCGGCCACCGCGTAGCGCCAGAACCGGACCGGGTCGCTGTCGCCGCCGTCCAGGCCCAGCCACGCCACCGGCCGCCCGCCGCCGCGGGCCCAGTCGGCCAGCAGCGCCGTCTTGCCGGATCCCGCCGGAGCGCACACCAGCACCCGCCCCCGCGCCAGGCCCTCGCCCAGCGCCTCCGCCAGACGCGGGCGCGGCACAAAACCCGGCTGCGGCCCGGGCACATGCAGCTTGGTGGCCAGCAACACATCCTGCCCGGACACGGCGGCCCCCGCCGGGGCCGCCACAGGCGGATCAGCCATCGGTGACCGGTCGCCCCGGGCCAGCAGGCTTATCGCGCGGAAGCGAGCCGCTGTCCGTCATCTGGTGTCTCCACTCAGCCGGGCGGCAGCTCAGGGCGGTGAGTCACCGTCAGGCCATACGCCCACGAGTACATTACAGCTTGCGCGATCGCGCGCCGGGGCTGGCGGGTCCTGTGAGCGGCGATGCTGCCGGTCCGAGCCCATGTCGCAGGCTATGTGGAGCAAGGGGGCCGCTCGGCCAGCCTCGGCGGGGATGGTCCCGGATAGGCGCGCCCAGCACCACCGCAAGATTCCACTCCCATGCCACCTTCGGGTGACGCCCAGCCCCTGCGTCCGCTCTTACCGTCTGCAGATGAAGCAAACGCAACCGTCGGGAAGGACAGGAATGGCTGCCCTCGGGCCCGCCCGGGCATGGCAAGGAAGCTGCGGGTCGTTGCGGCGGGCGCAACCAGCGCCGCCGGGCATGGCACGCTGTGCCGTTCCGGCCGGGCGCTGGCTGGAGCCGGGGTGAGCGCCTTGGGCGGGTCTGCCTGGTATGAGATCCACGTGGTGGGTGTCCTGGACGGCCGGTGGGCCGCCTGGTTCGACGGCCTCCAGATCAGCGGCCAGGGAGAGGAGACGGTCATCTGCGGCCTGGTCGCTGACCAGGCCGCGCTGCATGGGCTGCTGACCAAAGTCCGCGACCTCGGGCTCTGCCTGATCTCCGTGCGCCGGCTGGACACCGGCCGGGCCGGTACCGAGGCACCATGATCAGGCCTAACCTCCGCCGCGGCCGAGGCCCGGCAGCCCCGCGGTCATGGAAGGACGACGACACCGGCCCCGGCTACTACGGCACGCCGTCCGCCGGCATCTGGCGCCCGTGCCGGACCGGGGCAGCAGGCTCCGCGGCGACGCACCCGGCGGCCGTTCCACCATCGGCCACCACGACGCGCCCTGAGCCAGAACCCCCGCTAGAACAGCATTATCAGCAAACCTGGAGGAAGAAATGACCGAGTTCCTGGGCACCAACGGCGGCCAGATCGCCTACAAGGTGACCGGGCTGACGGCGGCCGCCGACGAGGTGGTCGCCGTCCGGCCGGAGCTGGTGTGGGACCTGGTCGCCGACGTGACGCGGGTCGGTGGGTGGAGCCCGGAATGCGTCCGGGCGGCCTGGCTCGCCGAGCCCGGCCGGCCGCAGCCCGGCGCCAGGTTCACCGGGCACAACCGGTTCCCGGATGGCTTCGAGTACGAGGTGACCTGCGTGGTCACCGAGGCGGACCGGCCCCGCGCGTTCGCGTGGGTGGTCCTGGATGACAGCGGTGACCCCGCCCGCCCGTCCTCGTCGTGGCGGTACCGGATCGACCCGCTCCCCGGCGGCAGCAGCAGGGTCCGGCAAAGTTTCACCCACGGACCCGGCGCCAGCTACCTGCGGGCAGCCGCGGCGCAGGCGCCGGACCGGGCCGCTGAGATCATCGCTGCCAGGCGGGACGGGCTGCGGGCCAGCATGAGCACCACCCTGCGCGCGATAAAGGCCGCCGCGGAATCCTCCTACGCCACCGGCGCCGGCCCAGGGCAGCGCGCATCCGGACCCGGCTGACGGGGCCGCGGGGCGACGGGCCATTGAAGGGAGCCGGGCGGAAAACGCCGTCGGCAATGCCGCTAGAGGAGAACTCATGCCGTTCATCGAAACCGCCGACCACACCAGCCTGTTTGTCACCGATTGGGGAATCGGCCCGCCTGTCGTGTTCGTCCACGCCTGGGGCTTGCGGTCGGACCGGTGGAACTACCAGGTCCCCGCCCTCGCCGGCGCCGGGTTGCGTTGCGTGCTGTACGACCGCCGCGGCCACGGCCGCTCTGACCGGCCCGGGACCGGCTATGACCTCGACACGATGGCCGACGACCTGGCCGCCGTCATCGGCCATTTCGGGCTTGAGGACATCACCCTCGTCTGCCACTCGCTGGGATCCAAAGAAGCCATCCGCTACCTCAGCCGCCACGGCGATGCCCGCATCGCCCGGCTCGTGCTGGTGGCGCCCACCACGGCTGACGTCCCCGCCTGGTGTGCCAGCTTCGAGGCAGCCGGGCCTGTACGCCAGCGACCATGATCGCCTCAATGCCGACATCCTCGCGTTCATCAGCGGTAGCCCCGCCCAGGGCCGGCTGCTGCACCGCGCACGGAGCCGGCGATGACCAGCTGCTGTGCGCCCCGGCCATCACGAGCCGGCCATCGGACGGTTCGCCCAGCGACCTGCAGGCTGCACCGCGTCGCTGTCCACGCACCTTGATGAACCGGCCAGACCGCGGCACCCCGGGGATCAGCAGGCGGATGCTGATGAATACCGAGCAGGCCTCGGCCGGTCCAGCCCATCACAGTTCAGCTGCGGCGTCAGCCGCCGGCCGCGCAGCAGCGCCCTTTTATGCATAGGACGACCATGAAGAGACTGCCTGTCAAACCCACGATCACCATCGATGATCTGGCGAAAATCGACATCCGCGTCGGCACCATCGAACGAGTCCACGACGTCGCCGGGTCCAGCAAACTAGTGCGGCTGGTGGTGAACTTCGGCGACTTCACCAGGACGATACTGGTCGGCATGAAGCGCGAGCGAGACGACCCTTCGGAGATCGAGGGGCGACAGGCCTTGTTCGTGGTCAATATGGAATCCCGGAGCATTATGGGCGAACAGTCCGAGGGAATGATGTTCGACGTCGGCTACGACAACGGAATGCGGCCGGTGCTCGCGGTGCCGGAGCGCCCTGTGCCGAACGGCGCTTCCGCAGGCTGACGAGAGTGCCGGTCGCCGTGACCGGCTGGGAGCGGCTCCATGCGGAGCACGCCCTCGTTCTCAGCCCAGTGACCGGTGACATCAGGATGGCGAACCCGTTCCCCGGCGTCCCAACCGCCCACCGGGCCCAGTGCCGGGCGGGGGTACAGGGGCAATTGCCGGTTAGGAGTCACATATGAGGCTTCTGGTTCTCGGCGGCACGGCGTGGCTTGGCCGCTATATCGCGGCCACCGCGGTAGAGCGCGGGCATCACGTCACCTGCCCGGCTCGCGGCGAGTCGGGCGTCCTGCCTCCGGCGCGGCCTTCACGCGCGCGGACCGCGACGGTACCGGCGCCTACCGCGAGGTCGGCCGCGAGCAGTGGGATGTGGTGATCGACGTCTCCCGCCGGCCTGGCCACGTCCGGCGCGCCACCACAACCCTGGCCGACCGGGCAGGATCGTTCGTCTTCGTCTCCTCCACCAACGTCTACGCCGACCACGCGACACCGGGAACCGACGAGAACGCTGCCCTCCTGCCAGCGCTGGCGGGCGAGGTGATGGCGAGCATGGACACGTACGGGCAGGCGAAGGTCGCCTGCGAGCAGCACGCCCTAAGCGGGTTCGGTCCTGGCCGCCGGGTTCCGGCTGCGGGATGAGGCCGTGTCACGCGTGGTCAGCTGATGTCGTGGCGGCGGGTCTGGATGATCCCCGCCGTGGTGAGGGCCAGCGCGTACCCGGTCATGATGACCGCGCCGGCCCACTGCGGCGGGGCGTGCGGGAAGGCCGGAGCTGGCGTGGTCATCACCTGGGAGGCGACCGCGGGCGCGATGACAGGCGCGCCGAGCAGCCAGGCCTGGTGGGTAAGGTCGTATAGCGCGTGGAAAGTGAGCTGCGCGACGGCGAAGCCTCCGGCGTAGATGGCGATGCCCGCGACGACCGCCGCGACCTGGCTGCGGATCACCGCGCCGAGGCCGAGCCCGAAAGCGGCCCACAACACGAACGCGAGCAGGCCAAGCAGCACCGCGCGTATCACGCCGTGGCCGGTCAGCGAGGCGCTGATGTGCTGGCTGGCCATGAAGACCGGCGTGACTGCCCCGTCGAGGACCGTGGCGATCAGCCAGAACAGCGCCCCGGATGCTCCCGCGGCGGCGAGCTTGGCCACGATAACCTGCTCCCGGCGCGGCGTGACCAGGAACGTCGCCGTCACCGTCCGCTGGGCGATCTCGCTCGTCACGACGTGGATGCCCAGCAGCATGGCGACCAGGACGGTCAGGAACTGGCCGGAGGTCATCATGCTCGCGGCGATCGCGGCCGCGCCCGCTGGCGTGCGCGCCGCGGCGGCCTGGGCTAGGGCCTGCGCCCGGCCGGCGAGGTCCTGCTGCGGGTAGAGCTGGTAATGGTGGCTGGCGATGTTGGTCAGCAGCGCCGCGGCGCTGAGCAGCGTGAAGATCCCGAGGAAAATCCACCACGCCCGCGTCGTGCGGATCTTCATGATCTCCGCGCTGACGAGGCGCGGCTGGATCACCGGCCGCGTCACCGGATGGCTGCCTTTCCGGCGGTGAGCTCCAGGAAGGCGGCCTCCAGGCCGGGGTGCGCGCCGATGACCGACGCGAGCGTCCCGAAGGCGGCCACCCGCCCGGCCGCGATGATGACGAGGTCGTCGGCGAGTTGCTCTATCTCCGCGAGCTGGTGGCTGGAGACCAGGACGGTGCGGCCATCGGCTGCCAGCGCCCGGAGCAGCTCGCGCATCCAGCGGATGCCCTCGGGGTCCAGCCCGTTGCCCGGCTCGTCGAGGACGAGCACCTGGGGGTCCCCCAGCATCGCCGCCGCGACGCCGAGGCGCTGGCGCATGCCGAGTGAGTAGCCTGCGACCGTCCGGTTCGCGGCTCTCGTCAGCCCGGCGGCGGCGAGCGCCGCGTCTGCCCGCGCCAGCGGGATGCCCGCCGCCCGGCAGATGACGCGCAGGTGATCGCGTCCCGTCCGGCCCTCGTGCGCCCCGCTTGCCTCAAGGACCGCGCCTATCCGCAGCGCCGGCTCATCAAGGTCCGCGTACCGTGCCCCGCCGATGGTGGCAGCCCCGCCCGTCGGCTCTGCCAGGCCGAGCAGCATGCGCAGAGTCGTGGTCTTGTCGGCGTCGTTGCGCGTCCTATGCCGCCTGACCAGGGTAACCGGCAACCGTGCCACCCGGTAGGCGACAGTCGGGTGGCTACTGCCCGCCTGGCCGGGAAGAGAACTGACGGGAGAGGCAGCCAGGCCGTGGCATCGCGCGTCCGCCATCGAGGGGCTGCAGAGCCACGGCAAGAAGACCATAGGCAGCGGGCGCGGAATCGCCGTTCTGCGCGGCTCCATGGCCGACATGAACCGCGTCGCCGCCCGCGCCGATGAAACGATCGGTGCGCCGCCAGGCTCACGCTGACGACGCACCCGCACCCGGTGGCAGATGGCTAATGGGTGCATAAACATGCGCAGCCTTGCATTTTTCTTGCCTGCGGCGGCACCTTGGGGCGGTCACCGATGGGGAGCACGGGTCGAGGGGAATGCCGTCCGGCGCGGGCGACGAAGGTGGCGGGACGCAGGTGTTCAGGTGGCGGGCGACGCTGGGGTGATGGCGTTGTCGCGTCGCGGGAGGCGGACGGTGATGTCGAGGCCCCCGGTGGGCACGGCGGTGGCGTGCACGGTGCCGCCGTGCACCGCGGCGATCGATGAGACGAGGGCGAGGCCGAGACCGAAGCCGTCGTGGCGGGTGCGGTCGTCGAGCCGGGTGAACGGCAGGAACAGGCGTTCGACCATGTTGGCGGGGACCACCGCTCCGGTGTTGACTACGCGCAGGACGGATGTCGCGTCGTGGGCGGTCGTCGAGATCGTAACGGTGCCCCCGGCGATGTTGTACCGCTCGGCGTTGTCGAGCAGGTTGGCGACGAGCCGTTCGAGCAGCACTTGGTCGCCGGTCACCGGGGCTTGGTCGAGCGTGGCGGTCGTCGTGATGCCGTTGGCGGGACGTCCCTCGAGTGCGTCTTCGGCGACGGCGGCCAGGTCCAGTGGGTCGGTGAGGGCACGCGCCTGATTGTTGCGGGCGAGTACCAGCAGTGCCTCGATGAGCCGCTCGGAGTGATCGACGGCCTGGCGGACTTCGGCGGCCATCGACACCAGCTCGTCGCGGGCCGGCTCGGGCTTGGCGAGGACGACGTCGATCGCGGTGCGCATGACGGTCAGCGGCGTGCGAAGCTCGTGGCTTGCGTTGGCGATGAACTGCCGCTGGCTGGTGAACGCGCGGTCGAGCCGTTGGAGCATCGCGTCGAACGTGTCGGCGAGCTCACGCAGCTCGTCGCGCGGGCCCTGCAGGGCGATGCGCTGGGACAGGTTCTGCTCACTTGCCGCGCGGGCAGCTGCGGTGAGCCGGTGTACCGGCCGCAGGATGCGTCCGGCGACGATCCAGCCCGCGGCCACGGCGAGCAGTGTGGCGCCGGCCAGGCTGAGCAGCGAGTAGGTCAGCAGGTGGGTGAGCGTCGTGCTGCGCTGTGCGGAGGCGCCGGCCTGGACGCCGTTGGCATACAGCCCGGCGCACTTCTGTATGACGCCGGCGCCGCGAGTTTGCGCCCCGTTGAGGCACTGCGCGATCTCTTGCTGGACCCCCGGTGGGAGGATGCTGGTGGTCGTCGTGTCGTGGAAGGTGTGCGCGACCAGCAGGTAGGTGATCAATACCAGCGCGGCCCCGCCGAGGGCGAACAGCGACGCGTACAGCAGCGCCAGCCGCGACCGGGCGCTGAGATACCTTCTCACAGCCGGTAGCCGACGCCGGTTACGGTGTCGATCAGCGGCGGGTCGCCGAGTTTGCGCCGCAGCCGCCCGACGGTCACCGCGACCGTGTTGCTGAACGCGTCGGCGTGCGCGTCCCATGCGTGCTCGAGCAGCTCCTCGGCGCTGACTGCGGCGCCGTCCGCGCCGGCCAGGCACTCCAGCACGCCGAACTCCTTGCGGGTCAAGGTCAGCGGGATGCCGGCCCGGCTGGCGCGGTGCCGCGCGCGGTCGACCACCAGGTCGCCCCGCCGCACGACCGCGGGCGAGCCGGGTCCGCGCCGCCCGAGGGCGCGGACGCGCGCGATCAGCTCGCCGAAGGCGAACGGCTTGCCGAGGTAGTCATCGGCGCCCAGCTCCAGCCCGTCGACCCGGTCCTCGACGTCCGCGGCCGCGGTCAGCATCAGGATGCGGCTGGGCGAGCCGTCGCGCACCAGCCTGCGGCAGACGCGGTCGCCGTGCACGGCCGGCAGGTCCCGGTCGAGCACGACCACGTCGTAGTTCGTGCTCGTCGTGCTCTCCAGGGCTGCCGCGCCGTCGTAGACCACGTCGACGGCGAAACCCGCGTCGCGCAGGCCCTCGCCGATCCGGTTGGCCAGCGCGACGTGATCCTCCACGACCAGCACCCGCACCTGCCCATTGTGCGCCTGCTCGGATGACATCGGCCTAACAGTCGCTGTTCGGCTGGTGTCATGGGCTGCTTGCTAGAACCGGAGAGGCCAGTGTACTGCGGACCACCTCGAACGGAGCAGCCGATGAACCGGAAAGCAGCTAGCCCTGATGCGCGCCGGCCACGGCGGGCGTGGCCGCCGGCCGCGCGGGCCGCGGCCGCCGTCACCGCCACGGCCGCGCTGGCCCTGCTGGCGGCGGCATGCAGCGGCAGCCCGCCAGCCGCCGGTTCCGGCGGCTCACTGGACTCCAGGGGATCGGAGGCGTCCTCATCAGCGGTCGCCTACTCCCACTGCATGCGCTCCCACGGCGTGCCGAACTACCCCGACCCCGACCGCAGCGGACAACTCCCCAAAGGTGACGCTCAACACTTCGGCGTCAGCAGCTCCCAGTACCAGGCCGCCCAGCAAGCCTGCCGACCCATGCTCCCGACAGGCGGGTCGCTCCAACAACAAGAACACCAATGCATGCAGAACAGCGACTGCCCGCCGGCCCCGGTGCAGCAGATGCTGACCGCCGACCGGAAGCTCGCCCAGTGCATGCGCTCCCATGGGGTGCCGAACTTCCCCGACCCCACCGCCAATTCCCATGGCCCCATTTTCAACATCACTAACGCCGGTATTTCCGACGCTGAGTCGCATACGCACTAGTTCGAGGCGAAGTTGACCGAATGCGGGCGCCTGGCAGGAGAGAACGCCCCGGAGTCGTTCGAGTGAAAACCGTGAAAGCTGTTGCCGCATCGATCCGCAGACGCGGCCCGGTACGTCCACATTCAGCGCCCGCGGATGACATCCGGGCGCCAGCCACGACCCAGCCCCTGAGGACGCATGATGAACGACAGCACCCGCGTCCTGTGCCGGCCACGGCGGGCACGGCCGCCGGCCGCGCGAACCGCGGCCGCCATCATCGCCACGGCCGCCCTGGCCCTGCTGGCGGCGGCATGCAGCGGCAGCCCGTCCACCGGTTCCGGCGGCTCACCCAATGCGGGAGGGCCAGCGAACTCGCCGTCAAAAAACTCCCAGAAGGCGCTCGCCTTCTCCCACTGCATGCGGGCCCGCGGTGTTCCGAACTACCCCGACCCCGGCAGCAGCGGAGGGATCGTCAAGGAGACCGCGCAGCAACTCGGGGTCAGCAACTCCCAGCTCCAGGCGGCCCTGAACGCTTGCGGGCACCTGCTGCCGAACACGGGCAACATCGACAATAACCCGGCCGCGCTGCACCGGTGGTGGAGCCAGATGCAGCGCTTCGCCCGCTGCATGCACTCCCACGGGGTGCCGAACTGGCCTGACCCCAGTCCCTATCCCCAGGACCCCGTGGACCCTACTTTCAACCTGCATGCCGCCGGCATCGGCTTTCACCAGGGGGCTCAGCCGGGGAACATCGTGAATTCGCCGCAGATCGAGGCCAAGGTGCAGCAGTGCGAGTCGGTGGTGCACCAGAACGTGTCGGGCTATTTCGACTAAGGAGTCAGATTGTGAGTGAGACGGTTTCGCGTGGCCGGGAGGCCGGTCGGCAGGCCGAGGCTCAGCCGGCCGGGGAGGCAAGGGGATCGCGCCGGCGCCGCCGGGGTGGCTGGGTGGCGGCGGGCCTGGTGGTGGTGCTGGTGGCCGGGGTGGTGTCGGCGTGGCGGGCGGGGGTGTTTTCCCCAGCCGCCTCGTCCGGGTCCGGGCAGCAGGGGGCGCCGCCGCCGGCGACGGCGGCGGTGACCCGGCGGGATATCGCGGCGACGACGCCGGTGAGCGCGACGCTGGGGTACGCGGGATCCTGGACGGTGCGGGGGCAGGGCGGCGGGACGCTGACCCGGCTGCCGTCGGCCGGGCAGGTGATCGGCCAGGGGCAGGCGCTGTACCGGGTGGACAACGGGTCGCCGGTGGTGCTGCTGTACGGCAGCGTGCCGGCGTGGCGGGCCCTGGACGAGGGCGTGACGGGGGCGGACGTGTCCCAGCTGAACCA
>WNGR01004949.1_pt1 | contig 14343 bp, 16 predicted proteins | sample 5407581 | NCBI WGS metagenome assembly WNGR01 (sample SAMN13153383, study PRJNA577476) | soil metagenome | isolation source: 80 cm soil or saprolite under Garry oak tree replicate 2 | place: USA:California | collected 2016-06-15
CATCTGGCCGCTCCGCACCTCTAACAACGATCCCTGCTCAACGATGCACGCTGCCATTGGTCGATCACTCAACCATCTAAGTGCATGGCAAGAGACGGACTTGGGAGCAGTCCCGTTTTAGGCCTATGTGACGCAAGAATCAAGCCAAATCTTTGCGCCGGGTGCCGGTTTGGGCGGTTATCGCCGCAGAGCTTAATTTCGCGCCGAATCCGCGCATCCCATAGACTGCAAAGGCACACGCAACGAGGTCATCGACTATGCCCGCAGCAACGCCACAGACCGCCGCGAATAAGCCCGGCACACTTCCCTCCCCCGACACGCTGGTCAACGTGCCGCGGCTGATCACCGCGTACTATGCCGTGCATCCAGACCCGGACGAGGCGGCGCAACGTGTCGCGTTCGGTACGTCGGGGCATCGCGGCAGCGCATTCGCAGCGTCGTTCAACGACGATCACATCGCCGCCATCACGCAGGCCATCGTGGACTATCGCCGGAGCCAGGGGATCGACGGGCCGCTGTTCCTCGCGCAAGACACGCACGCACTGTCGGAGCCGGCGTTCGCGACCGCGCTTGAAGTGCTTGCGGCAAACGGGATCGAGGTGATGGTGGACGACCAGCTTGCGTATACGCCGACGCCAGCGCTCTCGCACGCGATCCTTACGTACAACGCTGGACGGAAGGACAAGTTGGCGGACGGCATCGTGATTACGCCGTCGCACAATCCTCCCGAAGACGGCGGCTTCAAGTACAACCCGCCCAACGGCGGCCCGGCGGATACCACCGCGACCAAGTGGATCGAGAACCGCGCCAACCGTCTGACGGAGGTGAAGCGCTTCAACTACCACCTTGCGCTCAGCGCCGATACGACGCACCGGCACGACTACATCACGGCCTACGTCAACGACCTGGCCAACGTGATCGACTTTGCGCCGCTGGCGGGGACGACGTTGAAGCTTGCGGTCGATCCGCTGGGCGGCGCGGGTGTCTATTACTGGCCGAGGATTGCAGAAAAGTATCAGATTCAGTTACACATTCTGAATCCTTACGTCGATCCGACGTTCCGGTTCATGACGCTGGACTGGGACGGACGCATCCGCATGGACTGTTCAAGCCCGTCCGCGATGGCGTCGATGATCGCCAATAAAGACAAGTTCGATGTGGCGTGGGCATGCGATACCGACCACGACCGCCACGGGATTGTGACACGCACGACGGGGTTGCTCAACCCAAACCACTACCTCGCGGTTTCGATCCAGTATCTGTTCACGCACAGGCCGGAGTGGTCGGCGAAGGTGGGAATTGGCAAGACGCTGGTCTCGTCGTCGATCATCGATCGCGTGGCGAAGGGGCTGGGCCGGCCGATGCTCGAAGTGCCGGTGGGCTTCAAGTGGTTTGTCGATGGACTGATCGACGGCTCGCTCGGCTTCGTAGGCGAAGAGTCCGCGGGCGCCAGCTTCCTGCGGCGTAATGGCACAGTGTGGATCACGGATAAGGACGGCCTCATCATGGGGCTGCTCGCCGCCGAAATGACTGCCGTCACCGGCAAGGATCCCGGCCAGCTCTACGGCGAGCTTACCGCGAAGTACGGCTCGCCCGTCTACCAGCGCATCGACGCGGCGGCTACCAAGGAGCAAAAGGCGAAGCTCGGCAAGCTGTCGCCTTCGCAGGTGACCGCAACAATGCTTGCGGGCGAACCCATCACCGCGATCCTCACGGAAGCCCCCGGCAACCACGCAGCCATCGGCGGCCTCAAGGTCGCCACCGAAAACGGCTGGTTCGCCGCCCGCCCCAGCGGCACCGAAGACGTCTACAAAATCTACGCCGAGTCCTTCAACGGCGAAGCCCACCTGAAACAAATCCAAACCGAAGCGCGGACCCTCGTCACCGCCGCAATATCCTGACCCGCCACAAAACCGGGTGGCCCATCCTTTCGCGCCTTTGCGAAAGGATGGGTTATCGTTTGCGACAGCAAACGACAGCATTCGGTCTACTATGTGACTAACCCCCGGACTCCGAGAAAGCCGCCATGAAGTTTGCCTCTCTTCTTCTCCTACCGATCCTCCTATTCGCTTCCGCCCACGCCCAATCCCCCTGCCCGCCCGGAGACGCCGCCCGCGAAGCCATGCTTCCGCTTGGCCTCCAGAACAACCTCCTCGCCCACAAGATCGCCGGGGACGACTTCGAACTCGACGCCCCGGCGGACGTAAGCCGCGACATCGTCATGCTCCGCAAGACCCTCGACGTCGCCACGCAAGCCTTCTTCCACTGCGAAGCGGGAGACGACTCTGACCCCGGATCCCTCCAATCGAAGCTCTCCGCTTTCCTTCATGTAAAGCGGTCCCAGCACGATGAGTCGCATGACCGCGCCGATGGCATCTACGGCGCCAACCTGCGAATCAAAGTGGATACTGCCAAAGGGCTCTCGAACTCTGTATTTGTCACACTCACCTTCGGCATTGAATGTGGAGACGACAACATCCTTCTACTTTTCACGAAGGAAACCGACCAGTGGCGCGAGCGCCTCCACTGGTACAGCGACAAATACACCAAACCGTCAGATGCTTTTGGAGACCTCTACCTTTACTCTTCTGTCACGGGTCAAGACAGCACTCCGCTTGTTGCAATCGCGCACGGTCATCCATGGTGTACCTCTCGGTGGAGTGGCTTCGACATCGACTTGCTCCGCCCAGCAACAAAGTTGACCTCACAAGTCATGCTTGACCACTTCTCCGCGGGCTACGACCGAAACTCTGAGGAAGATCAAGGGATCAAACTGGCTGCGGACGGTTTTACATTCAAGTTTTGGACCAACGAGGCTGTTCCAGCGAAAGATCCAACGCAGATGAGCGGACCTCTCACCCTTAGGTTTCGTACGACAGCAAACACTCTTAAGTGCGTCTCGAAGGATTGTCCAAAGAAATGATCGCAACCATCACTGACCGCCCTGCGTAAACGCATTGTGCCAACGAGCCCGTCACAATCGCAAGGCCACTTTGCCGCCCAACATATGGCATAATGTCCCTATGGCCCAAGCCGCCAAACTCGCCCGTACCAAGCCCTTCACCACCACCCTCCGCCTCAACCTCCAGGCCGTCGAGTCCGGCGTGCCCGTCGCTACAATGTCCGACTTCGTCTCCGCTTCCGGAGTCCCACTCAAGGACCTCTACGACATCGTCATCCCCGCGCGCACGCTGAAGCACCGCCGTGCCCGCCGCGAGTCCCTTTCGCCAGACGAGTCCGACAAGCTCGCCCGCGTAGTGCGCATCTTCGACCACGCCGTCCGCGTCTTCGATGGCATCGAGCGGGCGCGCACCTGGCTCGACGAGCCCAAGCGGCGCTTCGATGGACGTACGCCCATCGAGATGCTCCGCACCGAGATCGGCGCACGCATGGTCGACGAATTCCTCGGCCAGATCGAATACGGCATGTTCGCCTAAACGGAATGGATCTCTGGCGCATCGACAAGTACGCATCCCTCGACGGCGAGGGTGGCCGCCTCTACTCTGCCCGCTGGCACACCGCCGTCTCTCCCATCGTGTACCTGGCCGCGTCGCCGCCGGGAGCACTCATCGAAGTCCTCGTTCATCTCGAAATCAAAGAGCTTACTGCCCCTCCCTCATACACACTTCTCCGCATCTCCGTGCCGGACAAGCTGCAGATTCGGTCTCTGAATCGCCCCAAAGGCGAGGCGTGGAAGGACGACGTAACCTTTACCCGCAAGCTCGGCGACGCCTGGCTCAAATCGCAGAGCTCCGCCCTTGCCCGAGTGCCGTCAGCCATCCTCCCAAATACATTCAACTATCTTCTGAATCCGCTGCATAAGGACGCCCGCCGCATACGCATTGCCGAGTCACTGCGCGCCACCTTCGACCCACGCCTCATCCGGTAGCTGTCACGAACCAATCCCGGCTGGCACAGACCCCGCAGCAAACACCGGCTGCACCAACTGCATCACCTGCTCCACCACTTCCTCCGGCGAGCATCTCCCCGGCGTCCGCAACCACTCCTTCGCCGCGCCATAGATCGCCCAGCTTAGCGTCGCCGCCAGCATTTCGGCCGACACGCCTTCCGTCGGCGGATGCTTCGCAAATCCCTTCAGCAGCATCCCGCGAACCACCGCAATCACCGCCGCCTCCATATGCGGCTCCATCTGCATTTGCCGCTCGCACTCCAGCCCGGGAGCGGCGGCCAAATAGTCGCACACGCCCTGGACGATACCGCGCAGCGCCGAGGCACACCCTCCATCGAAGCGGACGCCGCGCGCCTGGAGCAGGTCGACAAACCGCGTTCCGACCATACACTCCAGCAGCGCGAACTTGTCCGTGTAGTGGTCATAGAAGGTCGCCCGGTTCAGCGTCGCCGCGTCGGCAATATCCTGCACGGAGATCTTGTCAAACTCCTTTGTCTCCAGTAACTTCCCAAGCGCCTGCTGCAGCAGCACGCGCGTCCGCCGAATCCGCGGATCGATCATCTCTCGACAAACTTCTTCTTCCATATATTCCCGCCTACAGACTATCCGATTTCCACAATCCCGCCAGACAAAACGACATCTGTCGTGATTTCTTGAATCGACATCTGTTGTTTAGACATCAATTGTCGTAAAGGAGATTCACCCATGCCCACTTTGCTCGAAATCGATTCCAGCCCGCTCGGAGACGCCTCCATCTCCCGCCACCTTACGGCCGAGTTTGTTCGCAACTGGGAGCTGGCCAATCCGACTGGCAGGGTCATCGTGCGCGACCTCGCCGCCACCTCCATCCCGCCCGTCACTGCTGCCTGGGTGGGCACCGCCCACACCCCTGAAAACGCCCTGACCCTCGAGCAGCGCAACCTACTCGCGCTCTCAGACACCCTGATCGCCGAGCTTCAGACTGCCGACGAGTACGTGTTCGGAGTCCCGATGCACAACTTCTCGATTCCCGCCACGCTGAAGCTCTGGATCGACCAGATTGCCCGCGCCAACAAGACTTTTTCCTATGCAACCGGATCGCCTGTCGGCCTGCTCAAGGGCAAGAGGGCAACCATCATTATCGCTTCGGGCGGAGTGTACGACGCGGGCACAGCCATGGCCTCGTTCAACTTTGTGGAGCCATATTTGCGCACGGTTCTCGCTTTCCTGGGAGTCACCGACACGACGTTTGTCAGTGCCGGCGGCGCCGCAGCGGTCAACTTCGGCAAGATCGACCGCCAGACATTCCTTGAGCCACACATCGAGTCTATCCGGGCCCAGTTCCAGCCGGCGTGATCCGGTTATCCCTCTGAAAGGTCCACTACTCCAATGAAAATCGCATCGCTCATCGCGCGCTATCTCCTCGGCCTCATCTTCTTCGTCTTCGGACTCAACGGCTTCCTGCACTTCCTCCCGTCGCCTCCGCCCCCGGGTGTCGCCGGCCAGTTTGTCGGTGCGCTGTTCGTGTCGCACTTCCTGGTGGTCGTCTTCCTGCTCCAGTTGATTCCCGCGATCCTATTGCTGATCAACCGTTATGTCCCGCTGGCACTCGTGCTCCTCGGCCCGGTGATCGTGAACATCTTCCTCTTCCACGCCTTCATGGCGCCCAGCGGCCTGCCACTGGCGTTGGTCGTGGTGGCGCTGTGGTTGTTGGTCGCCGCCAGCGTGCGCCCGGCGTTCAGCGGACTCCTGCAGCAGCGCGTTCAAGCCTGAACCGGAACGTCGGCCACGCAACAATGCCCACTCGCCGAGTCAATACAGTGAGTGGGCATCAAAGTCCGTCTGCTTCGATCAACACCGAATCCTAGTCGCAGACTCCGCTGACTACCAGACGCACGTTACCAATCGTCGCGCCATCTTCAACTTCTATCCAGTCTCGTAGAACCTTTCGCAATCCGTTCTCCGACTTTGCTGCGAATCCGAACTTATTTTGTCCAGTCTCCTCTACCGTGCATGAATGCTCCGCGGGATTCCCCCGGCTGCACTCAGCGCATAGTGATCGCACCGTACCCCAGTCCTCAACCCACATGTCATTCTGTCGGCACCGCTCCGTTAGGCTATCAAGCGCGGTCGCGGTCGGCACAACCAACTCAACCTCGAATGTCGAATGCGCCGAGCACTTCCAAACTCCGAGCTCATTGAAGACTGGGTACTCATTTCCACGGCTGGTTCTTGTGCCTTCCTGCGCCCCATCGTGAATGAGTATGTCGCCATAACGCCGTTTGGACGAAGGCAGCGGCACATTCAAAATCTTGATTCTGGCCGGATCGATTCGAGAACCCCAAACCACTTCACCGGTTTCATTTGGATTAAGGCGCACGCATGACGTACAAGGGTGCCACAGCGGTTCGCCTGAGTCCGCATCGAACTCGATGCCACATTTCGCCCAAGCTCTGCGAGCCTCCTCCCAATGGCTTAGGGCAGTGGCGGCGATGGCGAGATTCCACCAGGTAGCTTCATCCCCATCATTGAGTTCAGAGGCAAGCTGATTATGGAGCAAGCTCTTCTCCCACTCTCCCCGATACTTCGACGCCAGACCGAGGTTGTATTCCTTTATGGCTTCCGCCTTAGTATCGCGTGCCTTGAAAAGCTGTCCTAACAGACTCATTTCACCTCTACAAATACACGTTCACTTTGCCGCTGGCAGTTTCAGGAACTCGTCCACTGCGAGCGCGCGCGGCGTAAACCGCGCTGCGTACATCGCACCTTTGTAGTAGTCGCGGAGATCGATGCGCGTGCCCATCGAGGCGCGGCCCGGGCGCTCTGCCGGAATTTGCAGTTCGCCTTCGCCCTGGAGTTCATCGCCAACATAGTTGTGCAGCATCTTGCCGTCGTAGACCGCGGTGACTCGATACCACGCGCCGAACGGGTGCAGCTTTTCGCAATTCAATAAAGCACGCGACTGGCCACCCGCGGTGGCGAAGCTGTCCAGGCACCACTGTCCCTGAACGATCCGAATCTCGAAGAGCATTCGCTCATTCGTGATGTCTGCTCCAGTGGTTGCATCAGCTGACTGCAGGTGGAAGATTCTCTGCGCAGGTTTTCCGTCGGCATCCGGCTTGAAGATCATCTCCCATGTCCAGGTTGCGGCGCCGGCCAGCGGATGCACGGTGACGAACAGCGCGTCGTCCACGCCATTGAAGGCGATTGCCTTGCCGAATTCAGTCGAGATGACCTGGGGATGACCGAGGACCTTGGTTGGATGGCCACCCAGCGATGCCGTCTGATCGAAACGCCAGATCTCCTGCGCCGCCAGCCGTCCGGTGAACGTCGCGGCTAATGACAGAGCCAGGCAGGCTGCACCGACTATTCGCAGCCTGCCTGACGCACCTAGTTTCATGCGGCTGCAGCGATCCGTGCCTGGCGTGCGCGCTCTACGCCATCAAGCGCGTTCCACAGGGCGCGAGCTGCATCTTCGCCGGCGGCGAGAGCAAGCTCAGTTTGCTCCGGGTGGGTTGCAAGCTCGGCTGCCAGCGCGTTGCGCCAGACCCTGGCGTGATGCACGTCCGCAGTCGTGTGCAGGGTGAAGTAGCGGCGAGTCGTGGCGTCTGCGTTGTAGTGATGCGTCAGGCCCTCCGCTTTCGTCCTGGCGATGGCGGGAACGCGCGACTCATACGCGTAGAGTGCTGCCAGGGCAGCCGCGGGCGATTCTTTCATGGCCGAGCGGAAGTGTTCGAGCAGCGCATGCGTCTCGGCGCCAAGGTTACGCTCGCGAACCTCGATCTCGAACGCGCCCATGCCGCGGGCGAAGTCCATCCACAGATCGCTGTGCGGAGTGCCATCCTCGAGGCCCTCTTCGTCGGCGAGATTCTCGAGCACCACGCGACGCAGCTTGCCATCGGGCAGGCGCGAGTGCAGCGCGCTGAGATAGGCCGGAAACGCCGACACGTGGTGCCAGTATTCCGACGCATACTCGCGCAGGTCTTCGCGCGTGAGCTCGCCTTTCGACCATGCCTGGTAGTAAGGATGCTTGAGCAGATCGTAGTTCTCGAGGCGGGCTTCGAGGGCGTGGAAGAAGACGGCGGAAGAGTCAGTCATGGGATATCTCCGGTTCTGGTTTATGGGCCGCGGTTTCATTGATTGTAGCGAAGATTCGAGACGGCGTGCCGAGCTGCCGGATGACTTTAGCCATTTCGCCGGCGCCAAACTTCGGAGCCTTCGTCCGCGTCTGTTATGATCACCCGCAAATGAACGTCCAGCCGACGCCAAGCCCTGGTATCTCCCGGTCCGTGGTGCAGGCGATGGTGCTCTGCATCCTCGTTGCGGGGACGCTCGACATCTCGGATGCATTCATTTTCTTTGGCTTCCGAGGGACGCCGCCGGAGCGTCTCCTGCAGGGGATCGCAAGCGGGCTGCTGGGTCCATCCGCTTTGCATCGTGGCATGCCGGTTGCCCTGCTGGGACTCGCGATCCATTACTTCATCACGTGGGTTTGGGCGACGCTTTTCATCGTTGGGTCACTTCGATTCCCAGTCCTCAGAAAGTGTCCGGCTGTAAGCGGACCACTGTACGGTCTGCTGATCTACGGCATCATGAACTACATCGTCCTGCCGCATTCCCGTGTGGGAGGACATCCCGCATTCAAGCTCCCGGTCTTCGTCAACGGTGTCGCCGCTCTCGTCTTCTGCATGGGGCTGCCCATTGCCGTCATCAGCAAGCGGGTCTTGCCAGCAGATTAGCGCTAAAGCTTCGGCGAAAAGGCGGTCAGCTTCATAAAGGTGGACTCGACCTTTTCCACCAGCTTGCCGTTCGCTTCGCTGGCGGCGCTTACTGCCTTCCACTCCGGATCGTCATGGAATGCGGCCCAGTTCGCCGTCGCTGCCTCGCGGCTCGGGTGCTTCAGGATATAGAAGAGCGTCTTTCCCTTGAGCGGTTCGTCGGTGGGCGTCCAGTAGGCGACGCTCTCCATTCCGTGGCGTTTGAAGATGGTGATGGTGTGGTCGCGAAAGCGTGCCAGCAAGTCGTCCAACTTGCCCTCGAAGGTGTGATACACGCGGAGTTCGAAGACCGCGACCTGCGGACTTGCACCTGTGGTCGTTTGTGCCAATCCCTGAACTCCGGTCATTGCAGACACCAACGCGCCCGCACTCATCCCCTTCAACATCGAACGCCTTTTCATAGAACGCAATGATAGATGACTTCCCAAGTACTGCGGTGGCATGGCATGATTACTGCCAGGTGGAATGGTGACAACTGTATGAAACTGCGGTCGAAACCCCTTCCCTAACCCGGTCGGCTGAGTTACGCTTATTTCTCTCCCTGCTGTACGCCAATGCTGTTGCACTTGTCGAATCTGGAGCCTCAATGAAGATCTTCGGCACCATCGTGCTTCTCCTTGTGCTCGCCGGCGTCATCGTCTACGCGGATGGAGCGCGGCTTCCCGTCGACCATTCGGTCACGGTGAGCGGTGTGGTCCCAGCGTCGCAGGAAAAAGTGTTCGCGCTGATCACCAATGTTGCCAAGGGCGCTGATTGGCGTCCGGCGGTGAAGTCCGTCACCGTACTGAAGCCGAACCAGGGCCGCGACAATTGGGTCGAGCACCTCGACCATGGCCAGTTCATGACCTTCCTCGCAGTCCGCACCGACTCCCCTTCGCGCCGGGACGTGATGCTGGACGATCCTCGGGCTTCCTATGGCGGCACGTGGACCTATGAACTCTCGCCCGGGCCATCGCCTAACACGACGAATCTGCGCATCACCGAGGCCGGCTTTATCAAGCCGCCGCTCTACCGGTTCGTGATGGTTCATGTCATTGGTCCGACGCGTAACCTTGATCAATATATGAAGGACATTCAGGCGGCAGCGGCGAAACTCTAACGTCAATGACAGTCGCGGATTAATTTGCGGCTCCCGGCTTTGGCGCGGCTGCGGCGCTTGCCGGTTCGCCAACTACATCCGGCCCGAGCTCGACCTGCGTTCGTACGAGTTGGTCGGCGACGATTCGCCCGAAGGTCTTCTGGCCATAGGGATTCAGGTGGGTGCGGTCGATGACCGCTTTGCCCACGGCTTCGCGCTCCTTCTCCTGGCCGACCGCATTGAACTTGTCAGCCTCCTCTTGCGTCATGCGATTCAGTATGGCGGTTGAGATCGCGTTCAGGTCGATGACGGTGATGAAGTCCCTGGCGCCCAATTCTTTCGTCGCGGTCGCGTAGTCCTTCAGGTCTTCGACGACCTTGCCATCCTTGAATGTCCTCCGGGAAAGCGAAGTCACCAGCACCGGGACCGCGCCGATCGCCCGTACGTCGGAGATGTAGCGCTGGAGATAGTCCTTGAAGCTTCCCTCGGCATCCGTGTGCCGCTTCTCGTCGGGCTTCTGGTCGTTGTGGCCGAACTGAATGAGATAGTAGTCGCCGTGCTCCGCCAGCGCTTTCTTCCACGCGCCTTCGTCGATGAAGCTCTTCGTGCTGCGGCCATTCAGAGCATCGTCGATGCAGGTGACATTCGGCGTCATCACCGCGCAGAAGCCGGGGCCCCAGCCGCCGCCGGTAGCAACCGTCGAGTCGCCAACGAGGACGATCTTGACCGGCGCTCCGTTGATCACGCGCATCGCCTTCTCCCCCTCGGGCGGCAGCTTCGCCGCTTCGGGACGGACATACTGCTTCAGTTCCGGCACGGCTTTGCCGAGATCGACAGCGACCATGCGCCCGAAGACGTAGCTGCCTGCCCAGTCGAGGTGCGTTTTGTCGAAGATGGTCTTGCCGTTGTCGTCCTTCTTCGTGATCGCGAGTTTGTTGCCTTCCGCCTCGCCCGCCTTGTCGAGATAGGCGACACTCTCGGTCTGGAGATCGATCAGCGGTACTTTCATCTCCGCCGCGACCTTCTTCATCGTTGCCGCATGGACCAGCAGGTCAGAGTGAACCTTGCCGTCGGCCTCGAAGTATCTGCGCGTCAGCGGCGTGCATAGGACTGGCTTGATACCCGCAGCGCGCGCCTCGGTCACAATCTGGCGGAGATTCGCTTCGTAGACCGCCAGCGAGACCTGGCGCGGGATCTCGGCGACACCGTCGACCTTTTCGGCGTCGTTGTGGCCGAACTGGATGACCATGAAATCCGGCCGCGTGGCGAGGGCGCGTTGCCAGAGGCCCTGTTCGCGAAACGTCTTGGTGCTCGCGCCACCTTTGGCCATGTTGACGCAGTCCACCTTTTCGGTGAGGTTCGCGCAGAATCCGCGGCCGTAGCCCGCATTGTCGGTCTGGGTTGAATCGCCGATGAGGTCGATGCGGACCGTTGTTCCCGGTTTGCGGATTGCGGCCGTTGCGGGATCGAAGGCCTTCGCCGGATCACCCTGCCCAAACGCTCGCATGGTCAAACCTGTCACCAGATAGGTCGCACAGAATATTTTGGTCCAACCAGTTGTCATCGTCTTTCCTCGATCCGAAAGTCTACCCTAGCCACGCGAGTTTCGGCACACACAGGCATCGCCAGCGCTTCACTGGAGGCCACCGCCCCACCCCCCGTACTTAAGTCCTAAAGTACATCTTCTAAATGACTTAAGTCCAAAAAAGTCCGGGTAATGGTCTATACCAACGAGGCAAAGTCTTGATTCGCGGACACTTCCATAGTAAAGTACTACTAAATCTTATACTTAGCGGTGCTTCCATCACCCCTGGAACGGGAGTATCGGACCATCCCTCCGAATACTTCTCCTGTCTTGATTATAGTCGGGGGGTCAAGGATTTCTGTTGAAAACGGGCGTTTCGAAGCGGCCAGTCAGTTCGCTGTGGGCCGCTCGATGTGGTCGACGACCAGCGTCTCGACGGACGACTTACCCGACTCGAGTTTGAGGCCGAGCGCTTCGACCGCCGAGAAGATCATATCGCTGGGATCGAACGCGGGCCGCCCACCCTCCGCAGTCGGCGGCGGCCCCATATCCGGCCTCGGGATTACGATGTCGTACCGGCCCGAAAGGCCCGTCTTGTCCTGGATGGGCCGGACCATCTTGCCCATCGACGTCAACACTGTCGCCAGCATTCCCATGGAAGTCCCGTACATGCTCGTGCCCTTTTCTGAGGGAACGATGATCGCGCCGCCGGGGAGCGTTATGCCTGCGGGATGAGGTTCGGCCGGATTCGTCTCCTTGAACTTCGGCCCGTTCTTGCCGACCACCAACAGATATACCGGCAAATCTTTCATCTCGCGATGCACCACGATTTTGCAGCGGTCGGCGAGCAGAGCCTGGAGCATGGCCGGCAACATGGCCGATTGCGAGGCCGGTTTCTGCCACTCCGGCAGATCTTCTTCCGCCACCTTGGCGTCGATGTCGAAGCGGTCCTGCTTCGCCCAGTCGGGAAGGCCGGTAACGCGATCGGGATCAAATATTGTGCCCGCCGCCTGTCGAGGGAAGGCCGTCACGACCACAAGCGCCAGCGGCATATTGGTCGTGCGATATCCGTCCGGCGTCGGCCCGAACTGAGGCGGCATCTCAGGACCCCTGGGTGACATGTTCTGCCGAATCGAAACCACGTCGAACGACAGCGCCTTTGCCGGCGCGGTCTCTTTCGCCGCAGGTGGCGCCTGCCCCATCGCCATCCCCACACTCAACAGCCCCAGTGCACAAACCCTGCCAATCATCCGCTGCACCTCGTTGGAGGATGGTACGGCAGTCGTTGTCCATTCGTTCCCGGCAGACTGGCGGCGACGGCAGATTGAAGCTCCGCTAGTTCGCCGAGGGCCGCTCGATGTGGTCGATGACGAGAGTTTCGGTGGGGACTTTGATTGGCTTCAGTTGCAGGCCGATCGACTCTACATCGAAGGATGAGCCCGAACTCTCCCGCCCGGATGGGTCGTCGTCCAGCCGGTGCAGGACGAGGTCGTATTTTCCGGTGAGGCCGGTCTGGTCCTGGATGGGGTACCGAGGGTATGAGAAGAGGGCAAGATATTGGACCAGCCTCTCCATGGACACGGCGTAGAAACGGATGGTGTGGCCCTGATCCTGATTGATGGCGGTACCGCCCTCTGGGAAGGTCATGCCTCCGGAAGGGACAGTCTCGTCGGGCGGCGTTGGCTTGAACTGCGGCACGCGTTTTCCGACCCCCAGGGCAAAGCCCGGGACCTCCGCCGGGATGCGATGCACAGCGAGCTTGCAACGCTCCGCCAACATCGACTGCAACATGGCGCGAAATATGTCCTCGCGATCGAGCGTGGAGCCCTGCCTCTGCCATTCGGGAAGATCCACGGCAGCAACCTTCGCGCTGATGTCGTATTGATCACTGTTGAGCCACGAAGGCGCCCCCTTCAAGCGGTCTGGAGTCCAGTTGGCCATGCCTTGTGGGAAGTAGGCGATCATGATCGTCGACCACATCGTCTGGTTGTGCGTGCTATACCCGTCCGGTTGTATCCCCCACTTAGCACCCGCTCCGGCGGGCTTGCTCGGCCGAATCGAAACCACATCGAACGCCAGGGTCTTCGCTGGCGAGGACGGAACTGCCGCGGTCTGCGCCTTGGCTGTCTCCAAGCCGAGTAACGCGGCGATACAAAAGACAAATACGGGGATTCTGCGCTTCGCGCAGAATGACGACTTGGAAGAGGAGGTGAGTGAGGAGGAGGAAGCGGCGGCGGCAGGTGAGGAGGAGGAGCGTGCAGCGAGACATACTTTGGCGATCATGCTTTGTGCCATGCGGAGAATCTTACGCCCTGATTCGCAGCCTGAGCGGTAATCGTCCACGCGGCTCTTCGAGCGCATGATACGCCTTGTACTTTGAATGAATTCCGCATCGATCGTGAAGAGTCTTTCATTGAAAATGAGTTGACAGCGCAAGCCCCAGAGCGAAGACTTGAACTTCAGGAACAATCAAAAATATGGCCACTCTGACCACACCGACGACCAAAGCAGCCGCCAAGCCTCCCACGACGAACAAGCACCTTATCCGCTGGGTGGAGAAGATGGCCGATCTCACGCAGCCCTCAAGCATCCACTGGATCGACGGCTCGCAGGCGGAGTACGACTACCTCTGCGACAAGCTCGTCGAGGCGGGAACGTTTCTCCCCCTGGACGATAGGAAATGGCCCGGCTGCTTTTACGCGCGCTCCTCGCCCAACGATGTGGCGCGCGTGGAAGACCGAACTTTCATCTGTTCTCTCTCGCGCGACAATGCGGGACCGACGAACAACTGGGTCGATCCATATGTGATGCACAAGAAGCTCAAGCAGATCTTTCGCGGGTCGATGCGCGGGAGAACGATGTATGTGCTGCCGTTTTCGATGGGGCCGATCGGCTCGCCGATGTCGCAGATCGGCGTGCAGTTGACCGACTCCGCCTACGCGGTCGTCAATATGCGCATCATGGCGCGCATTGGCAAGGATGTCTTCGCTGAGATCGACAAGGACGTGAAGCGCGTCGTTCCGTGCATGCACTCGATCGGCGCTCCGCTGGCGCCGGGGCAGAAAGATGTTGC
>WNGR01006084.1_pt1 | contig 14341 bp, 9 predicted proteins | sample 5407581 | NCBI WGS metagenome assembly WNGR01 (sample SAMN13153383, study PRJNA577476) | soil metagenome | isolation source: 80 cm soil or saprolite under Garry oak tree replicate 2 | place: USA:California | collected 2016-06-15
CAGACCTCGTCGTGCTATTTAAGCCAGGCTATGCACCTTCACCCCGTAGCAGGCGCATAGAATTTGATGAGGCAACGTTTACTACGCCTGCTATTGGTGAGACGGTCGTGGCAGGCGTCAATCCTGCCATGGTAACTGGTTTCCTCATCGCTTGCGCCCCATCATTGGCTGTGCGGGTAACAGAGTATGAGCATGCTCCACTAACGGCTGTTGCTCCAACACTGCTGCATGCTCTTGGGGTGGAATACGTTGATATGGAAAGTTTAGCCATAGGTACACTGTTCTCATCCGATTACCTGGAAGAGCATCCTATTCGCTCCTCTATGAATAACCAGGAGCTTTCTGAGGAAGATGAAGAGCTTATTATTGGCCATTTACGCGATCTCGGCTACGTCTAGTCTAACAGGGAAATTTTCCCCCCTTTTGCTTTTGAAGGCAGTAGCATGAGCAACCAACTTGTACGTTCCTCTCAGGTACGTTCCTCTCAAGATTCCGCGCAGCGACGTCTGCGGCGGTTGAGTTTTCGGCCTCGCGTGGAGAAAACAACTGAAGAGGATGATCAAGCAACAGTGAAAGTGCCTGTGTCAACGCTTCATTATGTGAAGCGTCGTAGAGAATTTTTGGTTGCGCCACGGCCTACGCGGCAGGAAAAAGAGCCACAAGAAGGACAAAAAAAGTTACAACAATCACGGCAATTTGCGCAAGGACAACAAAACAAAGCACGACAGCTCTTGCCGGAAATCCAGGAGCGACCAGGAAATAACTCCAGGCTGCTTGTGACTAAACTGGGACAGGAAGAGCAGGTAGAGACCATGCGCCTTCCGGCCTCAGGATCAGAAGATGATATGTCACTACTTGAGACCCGGGCGCTACTTACCCCAGATCTTGAAACAACTCAAGTCCTCAGAACCCCTGATGACCCTGAATTTGAGAAACTTAAGACTCTACCCATGATGGTACTTACAGGTATTTCGGCACAGCAAGGCAAGCCACAACCTGAAATGAAGTCGGAAGTTTCCGGTGCCGCCGGTGCAGCAAGCCTCATGGGGCTGGGGAGTATTATTGGTAGTATACTTAAATATGTCAGCGCTTTTCTCATCCAATACGGTTTCGGGCCTGGAGGTTATGGGCTCTATACTCTGAGCCTATCCCTGGTCAATCTGATTGCTGCTACCTTCAACCTGGGTTTAGATGATGCCATGGTTCGCTATGTCGCCATCTATCGCGGCAAGCAGCAGCCGAAATCTCTGCGCGGGTTGTTGATTTTTTGCACGACCCTGGCAGGACTGGCCGGTATCGCAGGTGCATTACTTTTACTGTTTTTCACACCCGCCCTCGTTACGCATTGGATCACTTTAAAGCAGCATAATGTTGCCGATAAAGACCTGCTCAACCGTGCGATTGCACTCTTGCAGCTCATGGCGCCGTTGATCCCTCTCATGACCATGCAGGTGATGTGGTTTGCGGGTTTGCGGGGATTCAAGGCCTTCAAGTGGCGCGTGCTCACCACGGGCATTCTCCAGCCCTCATTGCAGATTGTCCTGCTGGCGCTGGTGCTTATCTTCTACCGTACGAAAGATGGCATAACCGCGGTTGCTGTAGCGCTCTTCATCAGTACGATGTTCAACACCGTACTTAACTTGTATTTTCTTTTCCGGCAGGTCGAGCGCGTTGCTACATCTGAACCTGAACATTATGAAGTACGCGAGTGGCTCACTTTCGCTTCATTCAACTTTTTGACGACCATCATTGATACGGTACTGGACTCAATTGATACTATCTTGCTCGCGGCCTTTGGCGTTACTGAAGTAGCCATTGGCCAGTACGGTGCAGCTATAAGGTTGGGCAATTTTATTGCCATGCCCCTACTTTCTATCAACAACGTCTTCGCGCCCACGATTGCAGAACTCCATAGCAAGGGAGAACTGCAAAAGTTGGAATCTATGTTTAAGCTTATGACCAGGTGGTCAGTAATGTTTAGTCTGCCGATATTTCTGATGATGGTTCTTTTCGCTCCATACTTACTTGCCTTGCCGGGTCCGGGCTTTGTTGCTGCCTGGCCGCTTCTCGTGGCATTCTCTGTAGGGAGTATGATCAATGCTGGAACGGGCGCCGTTGGCTACATGCTACTGATGACGGGCTATCAGCGCCTCTCATTCCTCAACTCGCTGGTGGCAGTGGTGGTCAACATTGTCTTTGGTATTCTGCTCACCCCGCGCTACGGCGCAATGGGCACAGCCATTAGCACTGGCCTGGCTATATGCGTGCTCAATTTCATGCGTGTGCTCCAGGTACGCGTCATACTCAAGATGCATCCGTATCGCTGGGATGTGCTCAAGCCAGTAGGTGCAGGCGTTATTAGCGCAGCACTGGTTGTCGCCCTATTGTATCTATTAAGAGTGAGTCACATCTATACAACTGCTCATATTGGCCATTCCATTTTATCTATTCAATTGTTGCTGATACCCGTTTTTCTCGCAAGTTATATTGCATTGATTAGACAGTTTAAGGGTAGCCCAGAAGACGAAATTGTAAAGCAAGCACTGCGTAAAAAGTTCCTGGGGGGTAATAAACATAAAAAGAAAGTGAAAGAGGCATAGTATGCGTACAGTCATATTCGGTGTCGATGGACTCGCTTTTCGCGTTTTATATCCGTTGATCAAACAAGGAGAACTGCCAAACTTTCGCAAGTTGAGCATAGAAGGCTGTGAAGCCATACTCAAATCGCAATATCCACCGCTGACTCCTCCTGCCTGGATGTCACTCTCGACAGGCTTAAAACCTTCCGGTCACGGCGTCTACGACTTCTGGGCGTACGATGACCAAGGTCAGGGAGCAGACCGCAAAGCTCACGTTCTTACACGCCGCAAGGGGGGAAAGGCAATTTGGAACATACTGAGCGAGTATGGCAAGCAGGTGCTGGTCATTAATGTGCCCACGACCTATCCACCGGAAGCCGTCAACGGCATAATGGTCAGCGGCTATACGACGCCGAGCGCCAATGTTGATTTTACCTACCCGGCCTCATTCAAGGATGAAGTTTTCCAGATCGTACCCACCTATCAAATCGACCTGGAGGTTGCCTTCCGCGAGCGGTTGAATGTAGCAGGCAAAGTTGGGCCGCTGACCAATGCAGTCTTGAGTATGACAGAAGAGCGCGTCAAGCTTATCATGTACATGCTCAAAGAGAAGCCCTGGGATTTCTGTTATCTTGCGTTTATCGGCGCAGACCGTTTACAGCATCCATTCTGGGAAGAAGTGAGTTCCCTTCATCCTCGCACCAATGCGTATTTTCGTATGCTCGATGACGCCTTGGGACAGATTTTAGCTCTGCTCGGAGCGGAAGATAGTCTGTTTGTGGTCTCCGACCATGGCTTTTGTGGACATGATACATACTTCGATATCAACGAATATCTTTATAGCAAAGGCCTTCTCTCGTTCTCTAACGAGTCATTTGAGCAGGATCGCCTTAAGGCGAGCCGCGGTGTACAAATCCGGCAACTGGCATCACGACTGGGGGTACGCTCAATAGCCCGTAAGATCAAGCGCACCCTTAAAACTGCCGGTCTCTGGCCTGCTTCAGAATTTGCTCCCGATGGGCTGGAACGGCCAACTCTGGAAAATGTTGACTGGGACAAGACATTGGCCTATGTGCCCTCTCTCTCTGGCATGCCGGGCGGATACGCGGACATCTTCTTGAGCCCTGCTATGACAGAGGAACAGATAGCTGAACTGATCGATGACCTGAGACGCCAGGTCCATCCAGGAACTGGCAAGCCATTGATTGATGCTATTTACACTAATGAAGTCTATGGAAATGGGCCCTATACACCTCGCGAGCCGCACTTGTTGCTGCTTCCTAACGAGGGTATTACCTTTCGCGTCGAGTTAGGGAACCAGTCCTTGTGGGAAGATCTTGGTAAATCCTTCGGGTCTCATCACAAAGATGGTGTCTTTTACGCTTATGGAGGGCCTTTCAGACGGGGCTTTAAGGCTCCAGATGCCCAGATTTATGACCTTGTGCCGACGCTGCTGCGGGCAATGGAACTGCCATTACCCCATGCTTTTGATGGCCGTATCCTGGATGAGTTGTTTGTTGAGAAGCAACAAGCTGAGCAACCATCTTCGCTTGAAGGTGGCCTGGCGCGGCGCAAACTCAAGAAATTGCTAGAAGTATAAACAGAATTAGCCGTTTGAGACATAGAAGGAAGAAGGAGATAACCCATGCGTTCAGTCATCTTTGGTGTTGATGGTCTGACATTTCGCATTATAAACCCACTGATCGAACGTGGAGAGCTTCCCAATTTTAAGAAATTGAGAGATGAGGGCTGCGAAGCCATACTCGAATCGAAATATCCACCCCTCACCCCGCCGGCATGGACCTCGCTTTCGACGGGTTTGAAACCTGCTCGCCATGGAGTCTATGACTACTGGGTCTATGCCGACGAAGCAAAACGGGGTGTTACCCGCAGCGTGCATGTACAGACGCAGCGTCGAGCGGAAAAGGCCATCTGGAACATTCTCAGCGAGTATGGCAAACAGGTGTTGATCATAAACATACCGGCAACCTATCCGCCAGAGACCGTGAATGGCATCATGGTAAGTGGCTATTTGACACCCAGCACTAACGTGGATTTTACCTATCCGCTCCCCTTCAAAGAAGAACTCTGGCGTGTCGCGCCCACCTATCAACTGAAACCGAATACGCCTGAATATGAGAAATTAAAATTGAAAGTAGCTGTGCGACCCATGGTTGACACGCTACTCCATATGACTGAGCAGCGCAGCAAACTGATCATGCATATGCTCAAAGAGAAACCCTGGGATTTCTGCTACCTGGCGTATGTTGGTGCAGATCGTCTACAGCACCAGCTGTGGGAAGAAGCTGTGGCCCTCGACTCTCGTACCAACGAGTATTACCAGATGCTCGATGACGCTCTTGGGCAGATTCTGGCCATGCTTGGGCCAGACGATACACTTTTCCTGGTCTCGGATCACGGTTTCCGCGGTCATAACAGCTACTTCGACATCAATGAGTATCTTTTGAGCAAAGGACTGCTTACCTTTGGCGCGAGCGTCCAGGGTAAACGTCGCAGTGCGAGGCGTTCCAGCAGCCTCAAGCATGTAGCCAATCGCCTCGGTTTGCGTCCACTGGCCCGCAAGCTGAAAAGGTCACTCAAAGCCGCGGGTGTGTGGGAAGAACAGGGCAATAGTGAAGAACGCCCTCTGCTTGAAGATATCGATTGGGATAAGACCCTGGCGTATGTTCCCTCTCTATCTGGCCTGCAAGGTGGCTATGCAGATATCTTCTTGAGTTCAGATATGCCTGCGGAGCAGGTAGCAGCACTCTGTGAAGACCTCAAGCGGCAAAAGGACCCAAAGAATGGCGAGACATTGATCAGCGAAATCTTCACTACCGAAGTATTCGGAACAGGGCAGTTTGCTCCTCGCGAGCCGCACCTGTTATTGCTGCCTAATGATGGCATCACTTTCCGCATGGATCTCGGCAATGAGCGCATCTGGGAAGATATCGGTAAGACGTTCGGCTCACACCATAAAGATGGTGTGCTCTATGCTTATGGTGCCGGTTTCAAGCGCGGCTTCAATGCTCCCAATGCTGAGATTTACGACCTGGTGCCAACGTTGTTGCACAGCATGGGCCTGCCTTTCCCTTACAACTTCGATGGCCGTGTACTGGATGAGCTTTTCGTAGAGGAGAAGCAGGCAGAACAGGGATTGGTCGGCGCTGGTAAAAGTGCCGAGAGTGGATTGACCCGGCGCAAACTCAAGAAACTGCTCGATGAAGAAGGAGCCATATAGTGCGTACAGTCATCTTTGGTGCTGATGGATTGGCATTTCGCATCATCCATCCCCTCATCGAGCGGGGAGACATGCCCAATTTCAAAAAATTGCGTGAGCAAGGATGTGAGGCTGTGCTTGAGTCGAAGTATCCGCCACTTACCCCGCCAGCATGGACCTCCCTCTCTACAGGCTTGAAACCTGCTCGTCACGGCGTCTATGACTTCTGGACGTACGAGGAACAACCGGAAAAGGGCAAAGCTCCTAAAGCGCATGTGCAGTCACAACGCAGGGGCGGGAAGGCCATCTGGAACATCCTCAGCGAATATGGCAAACAGGTGTTGGTGATTAACGTACCGGTCACCTATCCACCAGAGACCATCAATGGATACATGGTCTCCGGCTATTTAACACCCGGTGAAGATACGGATTTCACCTATCCAGCATCCTTCAAGGAAGAACTCTTTCGCGCGGTACCTGACTATAAAATTGATGTAGAGTACGCCGAAGTGTTCAAAGGAAACGTGGAAACACGAGTTAACCGGCTGGTCGATGAATTACTAGAGGTGACGGAGAAACGCATCAAACTCATCACCTATATGCTGAAGGAGAAGCCCTGGGATTTCTGCTACGTTGTCTTTGTTGGGCCCGATCGTTTGCAGCATTCACTGTGGGATGAAATCGTGGCTTTTGAGCCGCGGACGGTTGAATACTATCGCATGCTGGATACCGCCCTGGGATTGTTCCTGGAGCAGCTTGGACCAGAGGATAGCCTCTTCGTCGTTTCTGACCATGGTTTTCAAGGCATCAGCCGCTCTTTTGACATCAATGAATACCTGTATAGCAAAGGACTCCTGAAGTTACACTCCAGCGCTCAACGGGATAAAGCCAGCCGTTTTGCTAATCTAAAGCATATCCTGGACCGGGCAGGCCTCCTGTCGCTGGCGCGCAAGGCCAAGAAGACGCTCAAGAGTGCCGGCATAATCAAGAAAAAACGCCATGGAGTATACAAGCCGCTCCTGGCCGATGCCGATTGGCAACATACGCTGGCCTATGTGCCTTCCATGTCCGGTTTTGGTGGTGCTTACGCAGATATCTTCCTGGATGGGAGCATGGAGGCCGGGCGTATCGCTGAATTAAGTGAGGATCTCAAACACCAGGTAGATCCAAAAACTGGCCAGTCATTGATCGATGCTATATATACAACAGAGGTCTACGGTAGCGGGCCATATGCTTCACCTGCGCAACACCTGTTGTTGCTACCCTCGGATGGTATTACTTTCAATATGAGCCTCGGTAACAAGTGGTTGTGGAATGATGAGTTTGTCGGCAGGGATAGCAAGAAACGGCGCGGTTCGCACCAGAAAGATGGTGTGTTGTATGCCTATGGCGCGGGTATCAAGCAGGGTTTCCAGGCCCCCAATGCAGAGGTTTATGACCTGGTGCCGACGGTGCTGCATAATATGGAGCTGCCATTGCCCTATGAATTCGATGGCCGCGTCCTCAACGATCTGTTTGTCGAGAAGGATAAGCAGGCCGAGCAGCCCCCGGCTAGTAATGCTAAGCAAGGAGGATTAGCGCGACGTAAACTGAAAAAACTCTTGGAAGTGTAGAACTTCTTAAACTAACTCTGCCTTTTAGGCACTAAATTAAATGATGTAGATGGGATGGAAGGGTATAAAAATATGCAAATGCTAAAGAAATATTGGCAAGGGACGCGAATATGGGTGGAAGTTGGGCTGCTGCTCCTTCTTGTAGTAGCCTCCGGCATCTCCACTTTCGCGCTTACAGCTCACCAGGTAAAGGCAAAGCAGTTCGATGCTACTGCTGGTGACTGGCCAACCTATATGGCTAACAAGCAGCGTAGCGGCTTCAATGGGACTGAGACCTTAATCAATTCAACAACAGCAGCTAACTTAAAGGTACACTGGACTTTCAAAGGAGGGGGTATGATCTTCTCCCAGCCAGTGATAGCCAATGGAATGGTCTACTGGGGTTCGTGGGATGGGTACGAGCACGCCACAAACTTGAATGGAGGTTCCATCTGGCGACAAAACTTAGGCCAAACAACCGCCAATTGCGGCACAACCGCTCCTTATGGTGTAATAAGTACAGCAGCGGTAGCCTCAGTATCGATCAATGGAACGATGACTCCGCTTGTCTTTGTTGGTGGAGGCGATGACCATCTCTACGCTCTCAATGCCTCTACTGGGGCCATCATTTGGCGTACCCCGTTGGGGGCGCCATCATCAAACACCTTCATCTGGGATTCACCCGTTGTGTACAATGGAAGTGTCTATATCGGCACAGCATCTCTTGGAGATTGTCCGCTCATACCGGGGCAACTCTTGCGCATAGATGCTTCGACAGGAAGCATTCAGAACACCTTCAACGTTGTCCCTGACGGCTGCATAGGTGGGGGAATATGGAGTTCACCAACCATTGATCAGGTGAATAATTTTGTTTACTTCACAACAGGCACCGCGGGCCGGTGCCCAACATCGGAAAAAAATGCCATTGCCATGGTAAAATTAAACGCTTCCAATTTGTCGTTTATCAGTTCCTGGCACATTCCAAAGCCTGAGCGGGTGTTGGATAGCGATTTTGGCGCCACTCCTACCCTTTTCCAGGCACCTATTGGGGGTAGCACGCACCAATTGGTAGGTGCTGCAAACAAGAATGGGGTATATTACGCCTTTGACCGTACAGATATTGGCAGCGGCCCACTATGGAGAGCTCAAATAGCTGTTGGAGGAGCTTGCCCGCAGTGCGGAAAGGGGAGTATCTCATCAAGTGCCTGGGATGGAACCATGCTCTATGTCGCTGGGGGCAACACGACTATCAACGGCAACAATTGTAAAGGCAGCTTACGAGCGCTTGATCCTGCTACTGGCCACTTCATTTGGGAGCATTGTCTGAACGAAGGAACAGTCCTTGGCGCTGTCACGGTCGTTCCAGGAGTGGTAGCGGCAGTTGAGGGGCCTGATCTTGTTCTAGTCGATGCAACAACGGGGAAGGCCTTGTTTGCCTATAGGGGCTTGAGTGTAAAGTCACATTTCTACGGCTCACCGTCTATTTCGAACGGAGTGCTGTATATAGGAAACAAAGACAGCAGGCTTTATGCTCTCAGAACTTAGTGCAAATGAGTGAGGTTGCAAAAGGGAATTCGCCAGTAGTATCGAATTTTGATACTACTGGCGAACCTCTTCATTGAGCACATATTCGGCGCGTTTTTGCTATCCAGGAACCGGGTGACTCATGTATGAACAAAGCTTACAGGTGGAAACTGTAGATGTTACCATCGGACGATCCGACAAAGACGATGCCATCTGACACAACAGGTGAAGCATCGATTTTCCCTCCTGTCGCAGAGCTCCATAGTTTGCTTCCACTCTTGACATCTATGGCATAGAGGCTGTTGTCTTCCGAACCCACATAGACGACTCCGTTGGCAGCAGCAGGAGTTGAATTGACGGCCCCTCCAGTAGGATAGCTCCACTTTGGGCTACCTGTCAGCGCATTGAAAGCGTAGAGTTTACCATCGTGCGATCCGATGTAAACATTGTTTTTGTCTACTGCCGGAGAGGAGGTGATAGGACCATTTGTAGTCTGGCTCCAGGCCAATGCTCCCGTTGTCGCATTAAGCGCATAGAGGGTATGATCAGATGACCCGACATAGACAAGCCCTTTGGCCACGGCCGGAGAGGAGGTGATGCTCCCTCCAGTAGGAAACTTCCAGAGAAGCGAACCGGTCTTACTTATGGCGTATACATTGTGGTCTTGCGAAGCCACGTAGACGGTACCCCCACTGCCCAGGGCTGGAGTGGCGCTAATAGGCCCTCCCGTCGTGTACGTCCACTTGATGTTGGGTGTCGTCATCGACTCAGCGCCAATCGCATACAGTTTGCTGTCCCCGGAGCCAAAGTAGGCGGTGCCAGCGGCGATGATGGTTGATGAGAGAATAGCTCCTCCCGTAGGCAACGTCCAGAGCAGGGCGCCTGTATTGTAATTGAACGCGTACATATTACCGTCGTCGGCCCCCACATACACAATGCCATAATAGACGGCTGGACCAATGGAGGAGATGGTCGTATTGATCGTCTTGCTCCACATCACACCGCCCTGCGGACGGAGAACAGTGACCTTGCCATTCTGTGAGGAAAAATACACGTTATCTTTGCGAACAATTGGTGTAGACGGGATGCTTTTGGTATTGTAAGTCCAATTGGACGCCAATTGGGAGGCATTGGTAGAGTTGATCACGTTCTCGTCAGGATTAAAATGCGTGTTTTGGGCATCGAAGCCAAACATGACCCACCAGGTCTGGGCAAGGAATTGGGCCGAAGCCGTCGAGCCGGTCGTTTGCCCTGTCGCGGTGACGGTATGAAAACCAGGAGTGGCTGAACCAGGCACGTTTACATTTTGGGAGAATTTCGTCTGCACTGCAGTGGCGGTTCCAATCCCCTTCGAATCAAAAGTGATCGTCACTGACTCACTTTGACCGAAGCCATTGCCACTGACCGTAAACGAGGAGAACGGTCGACCAAAGTTGTGATAGAGCGCGATGGTTGTGTTAGCTGCGTGCGCACGAGTCTGCGTCCTTCCAAGAAGGGTTACACTGACCACGAAGATCAATGTGAGCGAAAGAATGATAGGTGTGCATATACGTAAAAGCGATCGCACGAAGAAACCTCTCTTTCAAACAAATGAAACTCAAATTTTGTAGCATTTTAACTACTTTCCAGCTTATCGTAACATTTGCATGTACAGCATTAATAGAGCTATATGGTTAAGATGTGGTAATGATTCTTGTCTATAAGTTGCTGTTTCCACACGGATATATCCGGCTAGTTATTGGTAAATGGTAGTTTTATTACCTGATTAGCGCCTTGCAGGCTATTTTATTACAAAGTGCGTAGCAGGTGCTGTTCCACCTGTTTTGTATTCTTTTCAATCATGAAACGTTCTTGTATCGTAGTCCGTGCAGCCTCCACAAGCCGTTTACAGGTAGCTGGGTCGTCTAAAAGGTGGCTAATAGCGGAAACTAATGCTCTTTCGTCTCCTGGTTCAATGAGCAAGCCGTCTACTCCATGAGTGATAATTTCTGCTGGTCCCCCTAACTTCGATGCAATCACCGGCAGGCCACGTGCCATTGCCTCTGCTACTACCAGGCCGAAAGGTTCTTTCCAAAGCGATGGGACGAGCAGAATTTCTGAATTGTCGTAGTTCTCGATTAGTTCGTCTTGAGGAACTTTGCCGTGGAAAGTGACAAACTGCGTAAGATTCTTATCGCGTGTATAGGCTTGAAGCTCCCTGATGTATCCCTCATCTCCATCACCAAAAATGCTGAGATGAAGGTCTTGTTTGCCCTGCTCATTGAAAAGAATATTTAGTGCCTTGAAGATGACAAGAACGCCTTTTTCGACACATAAACGACCGACGTAGATTAAGCGCCTTCCTTTTGTCCCTGAGCTTGCACCGGCTTTCTTGGATTTTGGGATGTTCACAAAGCGGGAGTCGATCCCGTTGTAAATTACTTCGATACGTTCGGGGGGACAGCCCGCCTCTACATACGCTTGCTTCACAGCCTCACTGGCTGCGATGAGGGAAGTATAAGTCAACGAAGGAACGGTGCCGATCAGCAATTTTTTCAGTCGGCGAGTACGTAAATATGATTGTTCCGTCTCTGCTGAACGAGCATATTGCAGCCAGTAGCTTTCAAGGTGAAAAACGATAGGAATGTCGAGTTTGCCTAATGCAGACAGTATCGTGTTCACCCCTAAGCCTGTTATTTCCCATATATACAGTACATCTGGTTTGATTTCTGTGATTACACGTTGTAGTTCTTGCCCATTAGCAGGATTGTGGAAGTATTGGTAATAGTCACTTAACAGCTTAAGCTGTTTCCATGCCGGGCGATGCTGGTCAAAATGTGCTGGCGGAGTGTAGTGCATAGTGCGCAAGATACGCCCGTCTCGTTGAGCTTTGGGAAGGCCATAGGAACTAGTGAGCACCATCACTTCGTGTCCCAGTCCTTCCAATGCTACAGCAAAGTCTCTTGCTACAATTTCCGCTCCCCCTGATATATAGGGCCAATAGAGATTACTCAGAAAGAGAATACGCATACTTTACCCTCGCACAACTTCACTTGCCTCCGCCTATATCATCAATCCCCCGGGTCTGCACTATCATCTGGAGAGATAATAGTACCAATTAAAGCCTGACCATCGACGCTCGATATATGTACTGTCGCAATTTTCAAGACTGTCGAATAGGGCAGTTGATTAGGCAGGAACTCATCCATTCTCCCGCCGTCGATAGCCGCAAGCGCAGCCGGGCTCGTATGGTCGTTGTCTCCTTCCAGAGGATTGCTTGCATGTGGCTCCATAGCTCCATTGACGCCCGGAAATCTCCCAAACAAGTTGTCGAAGGAGTGATTCTCCATCATAATCACGATGACGTGTTTAATAGGTGAATTTGTGGCCTGCGTTTCAGGCGCCTTCGCCCAGTCACCTATTGGAAGTAACCAGGAGGCTGCGAGTGCAAAGAGTCCAAGTACGCTTCCACCAACGAGGAGGGGACGTCGTAAATATCTCCGCAATACTCTTCTCCTTGTATGAAATACTATAGTGATCTAAATGTGTGGTGGTACGTATATAATTTTTCCAAGCCGTAACAGCTATGAGTTTAGCTGATGAACGGCAATAGGTTGGTAGCAAAAAGAGTTAAGATATGATTATGAATGTGCCGCTATGGTTAAGATATCTTTTTGCAAACTTTTCCTTAGCATGGCTCGTTGCAAATGCTGCTCCACACGTTTCGCGTTCTCTTCAATCATGAACCGTTCTCGCACGGTGCTGCGTGCTGCCTGCCCAAGCTGCTTACATTTAGCCGGGTCTGCACTAAGTTGGAGAATAGCCGCGACGAGTGCCTGTACTTTTCCCGGCTCGATCAGTAGACCATCTACGTCGTGCGTAACAATTTCTGACGGCCCTCCCAGATTGGAGGCAATGATGGGTAAGCCCCGCGCCATGGCCTCTGCCACTACCAGGCCAAAGGGTTCTTTCCAGATCGATGGAACGAGCATAATGTCTGAGCGATCGTAGTGCTTGATCAATTCATCCTGGTGGAACGTCAGGTACTGAATGAGCCCCTTTTGCTGCAGAAATGCTTCTAGCTCCATGATATACACCTCGTCGCCATCGCCGAAGATATTGAGGTGGAAATGGTATCTGTTCTGTTCTTTGACAAGTATATCAAGCGCCTGGAGAATCACCATGACACCTTTCTCCACACACAGGCGGCCAACATAGATCAACTGTATATCTTTCGCTTTCGGCTCACTCGTGTCATGAGAGTTCTCGTCCTCGTTGTGCGGGGTGTTCAGAAAGCGAGCATCGATACCGTTGTAGATAACTTCGATGCGTTCAGCATCGCAACCTGCTTCAGCATACTCTTGTTTGACTGCCTGGCTGACCGCAATCAGTGAAGTGTATGTCAAAGAAGGGACGCGGCCGATTAGCATTTTTTTGAGCCAGCGGGTGTGCAGGCGCGTCTGCTCGGTCTGCGGTGAGAGGGCATAGTGCAGCCAGTAGTTCCCCAGGTGGAAGACAACGGGTAAATTGACAGCCATCAATGCTTTGAGCATGGAGTTGAGGCCAATGCCTGTGATTTCCCAGACGTAGAGAACGTCTGGTTTTGTTTCGGTGATCACGCGCTGCAACTCTTTTACATTAGCAGCATTGTGGAAGGATTGGTAGTAGTCGGGTAGCAGGTTGAGCTGTTGCGATGCTGGGCGACCTCGGTCAAAATGTGCGGCCGGAGCATAATGCAACGTACGCCAGATATTCCCGTCTTGCTGTGGCGCGGGCAGTCCATATGAACTGGTCAGCACCACAACTTCATGCCCTAACTCTTCCAAATTTATAACATAGTCCCTAGCAAGAATTTCCGCACCACCGAGCACATGAGGCGGATAGAGATTGCTAAGTAACAGGATGCGCATATTTTAAAACCTTTTTAGATAGTGCCGCTAATAATGAGCAGGTGAGCGGTTTGACTAAGCCTTAGCCAAGTGTACTTGACCCTTCGCATATGGACAAGTGAGATCTGGTTAAGTTGCGAGAGAGAATTGGTTGAGAAACTGTTACCAACATGAATACTTTATAACCTGGTCTTAACTGTTGCTTTGTCGCTTCTGCGTTAGCCCGCTGGTATACTTGCCGCTGTAAGTGGAATAGGGAGGGACTTGAAATCCACTACGCCACGTACGTCCTGGATAAATCCGCACTCTACAGCTATGCGTCGCTTGTGGCAAATGTAAGGAAGACGCGTCGCTTGTGGCTAGTGTAGGGAGGGATGTTTTGAGATTGGGCTGCATTTATTGGTCTGGAACCAGCATGCCTTGAGATGGGCCAGTACGGAGAGGTTTTATGCGCATTCTGTTTGTCACTCCTTATCCGCCATCACGTATTCGTGTACGTGGCTATGGATTTCTCACGCAACTTCAGCGAGCACACGAAGTAACCGTCATAGTGCAATG
>WNGR01004954.1_pt1 | contig 14338 bp, 15 predicted proteins | sample 5407581 | NCBI WGS metagenome assembly WNGR01 (sample SAMN13153383, study PRJNA577476) | soil metagenome | isolation source: 80 cm soil or saprolite under Garry oak tree replicate 2 | place: USA:California | collected 2016-06-15
GTGCAAAGCAACCTCGATTGCCTGGGGTGAGGACGGACACATTCTCACGCGCGCCTGTCGGCAGCACCACGTGCGGATGCCGTTCCGCCGGTTCATCGACCTCAGCCAAATCGTCCGGCAGACGCTTCTTTTCGAGAACCAGTTGAGCCTGCGCGCGGCATTGGAGTTCCTGGGCCTCGAGTTCGATGGATGCGCGCATATGGCCTTGGCCGATGCGAGAAACACGGCCCGGCTCCATGTGGAGATCATGCGTCGGCTGCGTGCACCGGGTGCCGGCACGGCATCCGCGCGCGAGGTAAACAAGCCGTCCCAGCTAACCTGGTTCGGCCAACTCCTCGCAAACAGTCTCAAGACAATTCACTCTGCTTGAGCTCTCATTGGGCTCGGCTCGAACCGTAGTGCTAACTCAGGACTGACATGGCACGTAACAAACACGCAATTCCCGCACAATCCGTGACTTCGCCGCACTCGCCCGTTGCTCGAACGCTCGGGAGAAAACTGAGGATCCTCAGGGCCAAGGCCGGCACAACTCAGGACGCAGTCGGACAGGGTCTGAACACGGACAGATCTTTCATCAGCAGGTTGGAACGCGGTGCGGTCATGCCGCGCCTATCAACTCTCGTAAGACTCGCAAACTTCTACGGAGTCGATGTCTCGAGTTTGCTCTGCGACGGATCAACTTCAACACGCGACACAAATGGATAAGCGAATGGGCCGAAACAAGCCCATTCATTCGTATCAAATGTCTTCGCTGTCCGGATCTTGTGGCACCATCGTTCTTGGCCCTGAAGGAGGGATAGAGATGGCCGACGCACTGGATCCGGACGACGAATCAATAGGTGAGATAGATTGCGCAGAAGTTCCTCGATACGACCCACCTGACTGGATCAGCACCGATTGGGTGGAAACCGAACTCTGGAACGCAATCCTAGACGACACTCCGGGCTCGACCGAAGAAGACATCGACAAATTCGACGATGGTTTCGAGGATCCGTCCGACGTCGACGACGAGGAGGAGGACGAAGAAGAAAAAAGATGGTCGACATTCACTTTGTTGGTTGGGATGAGGCCTTTCCTGGGGGAGCTTCTTGGAGGCCCACCGATGCCGTAATCCGCACGGATCCCTATGGTGGCCAATTTCCATTTGCGACGGTGGCCAGTTTCTTCATCGAGGTGGGCTTGGCCGCGGGCCCGGTCTCGTTGTCATGGCAGTAAACACGTTGAGCTTATAGGGAACCACCGATGAAGATGGAAATGCAATCCGGAAATCTGCTTCTGGTGTTCATCTATAGTCTCTCGCTGCTTTTGATCGGCTGTGCGGTTGGAATGCACTGGCGGGGGTCGCCTTCGGTGGCCCTCTGCCTCACGATATTGGGCGCCGAGCTGTTCGTCCTTCATGAATTGGTGACGTTTCTCCTGTGGTTCGGCGCGACGGCGGTCTTGACTCGGATGATGACGAAGAACGGCAAGTAGTGTTTCCCAACGCATGGTCTCTTCCGGTTTCCCCGTGTGGGCCTCGTCACCTAAACCAGCAGGAAAGTTTTGAAAAGGAGGCAGAATGAAGTTGGCGGAAGCACTGGCGGAGCGCAGCGATTGCCAGAAGAGACTCGAAGAGATCAGAGACCGGCTGGAAGGTTCGGCACGCATTCAGGAAGGCGAACAGCCGGCCGAAGATCCGAGCGAACTGCTGTCGGAGACAGATCGCATCTATGCGCGGTTGCTCGAACTCATCAGCGCCATCAACCGCACCAATTCACGAACACCGTTCGATAATGAGCGCACGATTTCCGACGCCATCGCGGAGCGCGACGTATTGGGCAAGCGGCGAGACTTCCTCGCAAGAATCGCCGGCTCGGCGAACTCGCGTTGGGACCGCTACTCAAAGTCCGAGGTGCGGTATGTCATGACCGTGCCGGTCGCTAAACTGCGAGCGGATGCGGATCAGCTCGCCAAGCGTTATCGGGAACTTGATCTGCGGATTCAGGAACTCAACTGGAAGGCCGAATTGATCTGAGAGGTTGGTAACTCTTGTTGGCAGCGAGCACAAACATACTTGGACGGCGCTATAAACGCTCCTGAAGAGCCGGGAAACGGGGCTGAAAGCCCAACGAACAGTGTATGCTCCGCATCGATACAGCGGTACAACTCACCGTTCATTGTTACTACCGCGTGCTGGGCTACAAGAGTGAGGGTGGGACAGGGGACACTCAGATCAATCAAAACCGGCGGAGCTGTGCTCTGAGGCGCATGCGCCGCCGGCGGCCGATTCACGCTATCTCGAAACAGGCTGTCTTGTGGCAGGAATGACTCGCTATTTGCGAGCGAAGACTGAAGCTTTTGGAGTCGGGAAATGACGAAAGAGATGAAGGGAGTCTGTTTCCTCTTCAGCGAAACCGGCACGGAAGGCGGCTGGTGGGCGATGCAGCAGGACGGCTTTGTTACCGAGGATGGGCATTGGAAGTATGAAGGTCTCGAGTACCTCAAAGAGGGCGACGACTTCACCGTGTATGCAAACGACGGCAGCGTTCTCTTCCACGGCATCATTCACCAGGACACCTCGACTGGAGCGATTCCGCGTCAGGTACTGCGCAATGGCAAACTGGTGAACGACCGAACGTGGAAGCAACAAGCTGTCGGCGGCATGTGGGTACATTGGATCCAGAAGAAAATCGATCCCGAAGTTTGGGGAGAGTTGTTTACGGGGAACAAGCGGTGCCTGCTTAAGCGTGAAGAGATTGAACCGACTAATCGAAAAGCTGCACGAGTTCGTAGAAACCGATGAGGTCTCCTCGGCGATGGGTTACAACCATTACTGGCACCGCGAGGAAGAGATCAACGGTAGCCTGTTCGAGAGAATTGCGTTCGATTTCGAGCGCCTGATTCTTCCGCTGGAAGATGCTGGGGTCCGACTGGCCGGGTACGACGGCCGTGGGCTTCCCCAAATCGATCATTCAGGAATTGTCTTCAACGGTCTGGAGGAATGTGGGCATCCGCGGAATCCTGAAATCTACATCCCGGTCCCCTGTGACACGGCAAGCGGAATTGGCAGTTCGGCAGATGCAATCTATAGTTCCAATCCGCTATTCGTGGAACTTAAACGCCGGACCTGTAACGGGATTTGCCGATGTGAGTCATTCAATCTCCCGCGACGCGTAGATCGCCGCTGGCACCAACCGGATGAACATGGCCGCTATTTCTATTGTTGCAAGACAGCATTCAAGCCCTACGATCTGGCAGTCCAGTGCATGCTTCTAATCTGTAAGCGTCACCTTGGAGACCGCGTCGTCGTCTCTTCGGGCGGGTCCGATTTCCACTGGAATGACCCTCGTCGGTTTTGTTTCGGGCACCTCGGATATCGGCTCGATGAATTCACAATCGTTCGAGACCAGGGTCTAATCCCGACCGAGCAAGCGGAGCTGAACTTCAATCCCAATCGTGAACCTTTCTTGTAGTTCAATTCACTCGAACAGGCATCACATATCGTCGCCCCGGACGCGGAATGAGCGTGTTCGGCAGTTGAGACGGGCTTCGTATACGTGCGCCCACCAAAAGTACAGGGTCACTGCGCTCCGGCAAGACTCAAACAGCGATCACTGCCGAAGTGATCGGTCAGAATCGAGGTGTTCATGACGGATGTAAATGGTCAACTCTTGAATGCATTTCGCGACACCGTCGCATCGTGGGAGCTCGACCTTTCCGAGGCGAAGTGCTTGATCGGCGTTGAAGAAGCGACTGTGCGAGAGTTTTTGTCCGCGGAGGCAAGCGATGTATCCGAGGAGGTGGCCGCCCGAATTGCGATGGTGGCCCTGATTCGGACCGCTCTGGATCTTTGCTGGTCGCCTTCGCTGTCAAGACAATGGATGAAGCTCCCCAATGACGGAGACCCGTATAACGGAACATCTCCGCTTGAATACGTGAAGGGCCACCGTTGGCCGGGCCTCTTCTGGATTCTGCGCCAGGTCCAGGCATGGGCCGTCGGCAACTTCTAAGGGGTTTTGCACCTGTCGTCGCCAGGGTTTTTCGCCGGTTCGTTTGCTTCGGCGCTTCAGTGTCCGCGGTCCGAGCTAGCAACTCCAAATGCCAGCAATTCTGAAGATGACCAACTCCGCGCGCAGGAATTGGCTTCTTGCGGCGGCCCTCTTTTGATCTGCGTCGATTCCGGCCACACGCCGCTGCAACACTTCGGGCAGTTAATCGCCGCGCCGATCTTTGCCGTGTTGCGCGTCCTCTTCGGCAGTTTCGCCGCTTCAGCCTACCCGGCAAACAGAACGTCAGCCGCGAGTGGAAGCTGGTGTGCGCTGATCAGCAACATGCTGAAGTTATTGCGGGCCGATTGGGCAATGGAAATGGCATAAGACGGACGGAAAAAGGGAGCCGCTATACCCGAAACCGCACAGAGCTCGTCGAGGTTGCGGCCTAGCCGGTCCATCGAATGGCAGATGATCGTGTCGCCCTCGCGCACGTAGCCCAGTAGCGCTTCGAGTTGCGCACGCTTTACGTCCTTGCCGGAGGCTTTGTCCAGGAACTTCCGATCGAATCTAACGCCCTCAAGGTGGCGCAGCTCGTTCTGTTCGAACGTGCTCACGCGGACGTAGCCGACAATCTGGCCCTTCGGGGAGCGACGGCAAAATCTTCGTTGCAATAGGCTCCATGACCTTTGCGATTCGACGTAGCACAATGCAGAAAGCCACCCTTGTGCAACGTAACTCGCACCGATGTGCAACGTTGCACATCGGTATACTCTAAGGCCGCACCGAAAAGCGCGGATGAACAGGAGAAGTCGTCTCGTGAGAGCGCACATTATCACATATATCAAATACGAACGAGATTCCCCACGAGGGCCAAGGATTTTCTGGAACTTGAGGCCCGGAGGCTTGTTGCGCTTGGCGGAAAGCAGGTTCAGTTTCCGAATATTCCGTCGAGCCGTGAAGATAAAATCGGCAACAACATACATGACTCAGCAGAATTCAGGCGTCCCGAAGGGCGGTCCTGAATGAATAACCTCCAACAACACAATGACTACAATACGGTTTTGACTGTATCGGTCAAAGGCAGCCAGCAGGGTTCAGGCTTCCCAAAAACCGGGAAGCTCTCAATGATGAATAGGCCAAACCCCGTTTTCGACCCCTTTAATCACTACTCCAACCGTGTGAATCATGGATGTGATCCTAGCGCCGAAAGTGTCATTTGCCGCGCAAGGTGGGGGAGGCTCATCGAGGGCTACATCAATGAAGAGATCGGGATTTGCCTGCACGTTCATACTTGGCTTCCATCCCTCAATTCTGAAATCAGCAATCTTGCACTTGTCTTTCAGAAACGCACCACTGACGGCGTTCATGTACGCGAGTCGAGTACCAGCAGGAATCCTCAGTTTAGGGGTAGCCCCCGAGGTCCACGAACCAACAATATGAAGTCTTCTGTGCCTGTCCTTTCTAGCCCAGTCGTTAAGGATCAACAGACTTCTGTTGTAGTTCCCGATCATGAATTCAGCCGGTATTTCAGGAGTGTTGTAAGGCTGTACAGCCTCGATCAACAACCTGCGTTGCTCAGAGAGTGGCGCGATCTTCCTAGTGTTGCTCTCGAATTGGCTACGACTGTCGCAGATAGGAAATTCCAATCGATGGTCATTGACGGGAACCTTTCCCCAAGAATCCAGGATGGCCGCCGTGTAGACACAGCCGTCCAAAGCGGCGCGGAGTTGATACAAGAGTTCCCCCAACTGGAGAGCGAACGAAGTGGGGAAGGACAACCCGTATTTTGCCGTGACATAGATAGCGCCTGTCCCATCGCTATACACGCAGGACTCAACGGAGTAGGCGTCTTTTTCAAGGAAACTATTCCACGACTCGGAGAGGGTTTTGCTGTGAGCCTCTGCCCGTTCAACGCGGTCCCAACAGTTTTGGAATGGGTTCATTAAGTGATGAGGATACCAGTTGTGACAAAAAGGGACGCCGCAAGAAATCAAGTTGTGCATAACGCAACATAAAATTTACTGTATCGGTCAAAGACTGCGACCTCATCTGATAGTGGCGGTGCGCGATGAACCTATCGAGTATCCGCCTCGCAATGGCCGGACTCCGGCACGACTATTTTCGGGAAGGTCCACGTGTGTGCGCTGAGAGCGTTCATAGATGACACAGCGGAAGTGGTGGAGATTCGCCGTTGTTTCGTTCTATAGCTGGCTACGTCGGTACAGTTGAAGCGTGGGATTCTTTCGATAAAGGATGTTGGGGTGCTGCGGACGTTCTCTGCGGGGTGAGTGGCTGGCGCGGCAGGATTTTGCTTGCTTGGGCAGATGGGTTGGGATATCGTTTGCGCTAGAAAACGGGGTCTAAGCCCAAACCGGCGGAATTGATCCGGCTCCTGAAAACTGCCGAATCTTTGGGTACAACGATGCGTCACATGGACGCTCGTTTGTGTGACACCTCAACAACGAGCCGAAAAAGCCGAAAACCTGTCACTTCATCAAAGTTCCACAAACGATGGCATGGGGTGACAGTCAACATCGCGGTTGGATCACTTACGCGGGTTTGGGTTAGAACCCCCAAACGGGCCTCTTTGGTTGATTTCAACTGCAGGAGAAGACGATGGCCCCAGACTATAGACACGCGGAATATGTTTTGGTGGGCGAGACCTCTGTTCGTTTGGACACGAGCAAAACGGAAGAGCTTGATGTGGGACTGACGACGATGATGTCGTGCGTGAACACGCTGCTGAAGGCGCGCGATGAGGGGAAGATCGTTTTCGCAGCGGGAGTGACCGGCCGGATGTTTGAGACGATGGGCGTTCTGCTGATGCGTGCCGCGCATGTCAGCGATGAGGCGCGCCAGGCGATGTTTGAGCACTGGCTTGCTCACGGACCACAGATATTGGACGACCTGATTGAGAGCGTTAAGGCGAGGCAGGAGAGACTGCTGATGCCGGAGGATCTGGCGACGGCGTTTATGGGAACGCCGCCGGGGTACTGACTCCGATGGCTGAGCCCACTCAAGACGCGGCTGCGGGATATATCGATGCGGTGAAGTGGATCGTGGGGATCTCGGGCGCCCTGCTGGCCGGGGTCTTCCTGCATCCGGAAGTGATGAAAGGATGGTCGCTGGGCGGCCGGGTCTACCTTGCGGTCGTGCTGTTTCTGTTCGCTGCGAGTATCTTTGGTGGCATCGTGTACCTGTTGTGGATCAACAGGGTTCGCAGGCGGAAGGAACTGATTGCAGAGATTGAGAACGAGCAGTCAGCCCGGGTGGTCATTCCGGATCCTGCGAGGGTGGAGAAGCTGAAGGAGGACAAGGCCAAGCTTGAGCAGGAGGCCGAGCGATCTCAGAAGTACCTCAACATCTGGTACTCGATTTTTCTCGGGATGTTCTTCTTGGGTGCAGCGCTGGGGATGGTTCTGTTCTGCGTTCAGATTGCGCTGGGAAAGGTTACCGCCGATTCTAAGAAGGATTGCACAGTTGTCTGCTGCGGGGCCGAGAGCGCAAAGACAGCACCGGTGGCTCCGCAGCGGTTCGCAGTGGTGCAGTCAGCGGTGCATCGGACGCAGCATGGGATGCAGGCGCATACGTTTCTGCTGGACCAGCAGACGGGCGAGCTGTGGCAGATGATCTGCGATCAGAAGGGGGACGTCGTGGCGTTCAAGCGGGTGAAGCGGGAAGATCTGAGTGGCAACCTCGAGAAGATTGAGGCTGACAAGAAGCCGTGATCCAGGTCTCAAAGGATTGACGAGGCGTACTTGATGCGCTCAGGGTGCGACAAAATCCGTCAAGCTCTTGCTGGGGGTCCCGTCAGAAAACGGACAATAGAGCACGCTAAGACCGAGCTGAGTCAGGAATCCGCATACTGCGATGAGCTATGAAGAGGTATTCGCTGCCCATTAACAAGTCATGACGGAGGCGAGTAAATCGATGATGAAACGGGGACGTTGTATACAGAACTTTACCGAGGTCCTTTTCTGCCTGCTCCTCTGTTCTGAGTGCACAAGGAATGTACTTGGCCAGACCTCTGTCCCCGGCCGCAAGTCGTCAGACAGCACTCAGCTGCGGGTTCGTCAGGAGTGCGATTTCGAAGCCAAGAGAGTTCTAGGAGAAAACGCGGAAGTTTTGAGATGCAGTGCGCTCAATGACACAAACGTCCAAGAAGTTGTTGCGGTGTTAAAACGGGCGAAGGTTCCGGCGGACAGATATGGCGGTTTGGCCGTTTGGAAATTAGTAATTCTACGCCATGAACGCTCAGGATGGCAGAAAGCACTGATGGCTTCAGACAAGAATGTAACCAACGGAGTAGGATCGGTTGGAATCGAGAACATTGACGATTCTTCACCTTTTTGGGGATTTCGCGTGAACCTCCTTGACGAACGCGACGATGGTAAGAAGGCATTTGAGCTGGCCATCGGTTTCTTAAACAAAGATGGGAGCACGGAAGGCCTCTCTTTCGGAATCTCATTTAACAAAGCCGTTGGGCGTTACCAGGAGTTTGACATGAATAAGGATCCAGACGGCTTCCAGAAAGAGATCAAACAGCCGTTACATTTTAGGGGTAATGGAACGAAGCCTACACCGATTGGATCCCTGAATCCAAATCAGGCTCGGACACCGACGTCTCTCTTCTAGGACAAGGAATCCTGTCTTCCCCACGACATATACGACTATGATGAACAGCGCCTTTTGGCGGGTGGGCGGGTGGCCCATGTCTTGAGGATGATGATTCGAGCACAACATGGGGGTGCCCCAGGTCTCGATTCTGAGCTCTGGGATATCGATACGACGCAAGCGCTGGGTTCTGCGTCCGAGTGGCCTGCCCCCATTTTCCGCATACAAATAATACTCAGCTAGCCGCAGCCGTAGCGGTGGGAAAGTGAAAAACGGCAGTATCGTTTTTCAGGCAGGCGAAGCCTGCGTCTTTTCCACCGCTTGTTCTTGCGGCGAACTCTGACGGTGTCATGTAGTTCAGGCTGCTATGTGGCCTCCGTTCGTTGTAATTTATCGAACGTCCTTCCGATATGATTTCGGTATCTTGGTCAAATCAAGTTGACGAAACCACACAGGAATATGCATGTCCCAGCGTTTGGACGGTGTGCGAAAGACGGACCGCAATGTGGGTTCGCTCTAACGCCATTCATTCTTCAGAAGAGCCGTATGCGTAGACGCGCACGTACGGATCTGTGCGGGGGCGATCCGTGAGGATCGTCCCTACCGCGACCGGAACATATGCCTTCAATTGCGCAGTATTTCCAATCACAATGTTGCACCTAACATAACACTAGACTTGGGATTGCAACGGTGGCGGCAGTTGGATCTTCCGCGGCACCAACTTATGTGTATGTTGTAATCATTCTGTAACTCTCAAGCTTGCCGGGGGAAAGATAAATGGCACCTCAGCGCTCGCTTCTTTTAAGTCTTCCGCTCATGGCGTTAGCTGCCCTCTCATCGTTGGCGCAGACTGCCGAAGTGCGAGATGCTGAGATCCCCGTTGCCACATTCAAGATGGAATCTCGCACGGCCGTCGAGGATGTGGTGGTAGCGGACAAGAACGGGCGAGCCATACCCGGTCTGCACAAAGAAGACTTTCAGGTTTTCGAAAACGGCAAGCAGCAGGTCATTACCTTCTTTGAGCCGAATTTCGTCGATGCAGACGCTGCAATCAGGCCTACCACACTGCCGCCCAACACATTCACGAACATCCCCGTCTCAGATCCGCACAACGTCACCAACGTGTTGCTCCTGGATGCGCTAAATACGTGGCCCGAGGACCAGATGTACGCGCACGTGCAGATGGTCAAGTACCTGGCTTCGCTGCCGCCCCACCTGCGCATTGGCATCTTTACGCTCACCCACGAAAAGTTAAATCTGATTCAGGGATTCAACCAGGATTCTTCCGCACTGAGGGCGGCCATCGTAAGATTTGCTTCCAAACACTCCTCTACGTCGTCGCTTTCGAGACAAGCCGAGCGACGGGCATTGATGGCTACGGTCGATGAGATGAAGCAAACGGCGAAGGAGGAAAAGGACACCAGGCTTGCGGAAAGTGCGGATGCACTGCGACGCTTTGTGAAAGGCGGAGTCGGAATAGTCGATAAACACAATGATCTACTGATTACGCTGAATGCCCTTCAAGCCCTGGCACACTATCTCGCGGGAATTCCCGGCAGAAAAAATCTCTTTTGGCTTGTCGGCAATTTCCCGCTCTGCAACGGTTGCGGGTACGACGATCTCTATCGCGAAAGCAAGGATAGGCTCGCTGAGGCGGGGGTATCTGTATATCCCATCGACGCTCACGGAGTGGACTCTGACATGGGACTCGGACCTGATGCTTTTAAGCATCAGGTTTCCACTCGATTCATTGACAGCGAAACCTGGGCAGAAGATACGGGGGGGAAGGCCTACCACACGAACGATATCCATCGGGAGATCGCCGATGCTGTCGATCACGGTTCGCGCTACTACACACTGGCCTACGTTCCCAGCGATGGTAAAGAAGAGGGCCGGGAACGCAAGGTCGAGGTTAAGATGCTTTCCGGCAATTACACGATCTTCTATCGCAAGCGTTACCTTGAGCAGACACCGAAAGAGATGTTGACGGCCAGCGCCCCGCCGGCCAAGAGTCGGTTGCTTCCGCTGATGGGTCATGGATTGCCCAACTCCACGGAGATTCCTTATCGCTTGCGTGTCGTCCCCTCCGCTGTGCAGCCGGGACTTGGCGCGGCGCGCGCCGGGCAGAATGCGCAACTGGCGGGCAAGCTCACGCGGTATGACGCAGGTTTTGAACTGCAAGCCAATAGCTTGTCGCTTCCTCCAGATGCTGAGGGCGGCAGAAGCAAGTCCCTGCAGTTTGCGCTGATGGTCTATGGCCAGGAGTTCAAGCCGCTGAACTGGGAGATTCGCAACATCAGCCTGCTAATCAAGCCGGAACAATGGGCCGTGGACCAGCGTGAAGGCATTCACTTCCACATCGAGATCGATGCGCCCGCAGGCGACGTCTACCTGCGCACAGGAGTGTTCGACAGCTCCTCGAGCAAGGCGGGAACACTGGAGATTCCGCTCGGCGCCGTCGCCATGTCTGAGAAGTAAGGAAGAAATATCCGTTGCAAGCTTTCTGAGGATGACCACTCGTTTTGGGATAAACCTGACTTTAGCCGTATCCATCGAGCGTTGCAAATGGCAAGATGCTCTAGGATTTCGGAATTCGGAGCCAATTACCGCCTATGAGGAACTTTGCCGAGTTTTCGCTGTCGTCGACCGGGTTCCCGGGCACTCGAAGTTTCTCCATGTCCACAATTCACTCGGAACTCGAAAAGACCTTCAGCTGGGAGCGCGCCGACACGCGGAACGCAGGACAAGCGTACCGCCTACCTGTGAAGACGCGGCACGTGATCAATCTCTGGGAAATCGTACGGAGTCGCTTGGGTAGAAAGAGACCAAGGCTGGTAGTCACCGATTTGCTGAAGTACTTCGCTCGGGGCCAAGCCACCAAGCTTCTTGAAATCAAGCACCATATGCATTTGATCGAAGTAGCCAAAACGATGGGCTATGGTCAGCCACGATCCCTCTGGCGATTTACGCTTTGCATCGAGCGCCGCCTGGAAACGTGTCAACCTCGCGAAGAGTTTCGGACGAAATCCGATCTCAGTTTCGAATCGTCTTTCATACTGCCGAAGACTCAAGGAACAATCCCTTGCAAGGTCCTGAATTCTGACCGCTCCATTGCGGCGATAGGCATGTTGGGCCGTCTCCATGACCGTGGTTCTTGGCCGAGCTTTGCTTGCGAAAGGCGACAGATATTCCTCGGCGACCCGAATCCTCTCTTCAAGCGTGTTCTTCTCGGCCAGGCGCAGCCAGAGGATATCGATACCGTTTCCCAGGAGATCTCTCCCGTCCCCCTTTTGGTTTGCGAAGACAGCAGGCGGTATTCGAAACAGCTGCCATAAAGCGAGAGGCTTGAGGAAGATCCCGAATGCATCGTGACGGCCCTTGAAATGAGCGTAGCCAGAACTAGCTGTCTGCGATCCCACTACGTGAATTCGCGGGTGAAGTGTGCTCTGGCCGTTGGCGTAGTGGAGTGTGAATAAGTCGCCAAAATCAAACGACAAAATTTGTTCGAGCGACGCGATGTCGGATTGCCTGAAGCCATCGCCTCCGCACGAGATGTCTCGTTGAGCAAAGACGCGAACAAAGTCCTTGAGTTCAGGGCGGGGGAGCGCCGTCTGGATTCTGTGCACGAGTGTTCCTAATTTCGGCGTTTCGAGGGGGAACCTATGCAACGAATATAGGCTCTCTGTCGAATTTCCGCAGCAAGGTGTCGCTTTTTTACTAGGCAGGCTGGGTTTGTGCGCTGCTAGTGTGCAGTCACCAATGAAATGCCAATGGCATGAATTGTCAGCTATCCAGCAGTCAACTTAGTCGGACTCGTCACTCTGTTCAGTTGGCTAGACCCACGAACTGCAACTAACAAGTTCCAATAGCAAGTCAATCCCCAAGGAGAGAACAAATGAAATTCACTTCTGACCTGCAAGTTACGAAACGCAACGTCTTTCAACTTGTCTTCGCAGCTTCTCTATTGGCTTTAGTTTTGTCGGCAGCGATCGTACCAGCCATCGCCCAATCGAGTTCTTTTGCCGGCAACGCCAGCAATTCGGCAGCCGTCGAGGGATCATGGATCTTCAATATCGATGTATCGCTCGCCCAACAGCCTATTGCGACTTTCAATTCACTGATCTCATTCGGTGCAGGCGGGATCGTTGTGACGAGCCCTTCAACGTCTCCGCTGGCGATCTTCTATGGAGCATGGAGCCCCATGAAGTCGAACAGTTTTAGCGCGGTCTTTTACAGCTTTGCCCCTGATTCTACGGGCACTGGAGTGGTAATGCAGAGGCTGAGCATTCGGTCACATCTCACGGACCAAAACAACCTGGCAGGTACAGGTGGAAGATCCACGTGCAATTTGCAAGGTGAAAACTGCGTCGACGATCCAATCGTTTTCCAATTTACGGGCAAACGCATAGCGTCAAAGGCAGAGTAGAAGGTCAATTGGACCGGAGTTGACCTGGACCATCAGCTTTTCTCTAGAACTCCGTTCGCTTCGCTGCGGTTGCTCAGGATAACAGGCGGGTGGTGGCCCACATCCCGATCGACCGCTATGAGGTGCTCGAGGTCTCGATTCTCTCAGACCGGGTATCATTAACCTCCGCCGAATCCCCTACATTCAGTCGTGGTTCATGATGGTGAGTTGACCTGCGTTCAGGCGGGGGAGTTGAAAGCCGTCGATGGAGAACGCGGCCCGGGTACGAGTCGTCAAAGTGTACGTGGTGAATGCGACCCGGGTCTGCGGACAGAGGTGCCGCACTTTAGTGAGCTTGTTGGACTCCATCACAAACTGATTGGTGAAGTTGATGCCCGATGACCAGACTGGAACGATTCCAAACTCTGCCGGATCTCTTTCGATCGACCCGATCCACGCTGCGGTTTGCACGTAGTCGTTGGGATTGGGCGATGTGCCACTGCATGGGGCGGTATGCCAGGCTGTGTGGATGAGCGTCAGTTCGGGCTGCCGCAGGGGAGCCCGACAAGCCAGACCTCTAATTTCGCCCGGATGCTCTGCAAAGTCCGTGATGGACGTGCAGAGACCTATCCCTGGTACGGCGAAGTCATCCCCGAGAGGAAATTGCTCTACATTCCCGGCGCGCGCCTGGGTCAGAGCGAAGGTTAGCTGCACGTTGAGCGGCTTGCCTAAGAAGTTGTCATAGACGCTGCGTGGCATTGTGAATCGTGCGCTGGCCACTTTTTCTTCGGGGAAGAATTTATCGTCGGAGTAGGCTTGCCAAACGGACGTCCAGCTTTTCCCGCCGGGGACCTGAAGCGTTACCTTTAGAAAATTGGGGATCGTGACGGTCCCATCAGCCACACCGGAGACGAGAACGGGGATTGAGATTCCTACCCAGTCACCCTTTTGCGCCACATAGGCGGATGGTGCTGTTCGTGACTCGCCCTGATAAGCAAATTGGACAGCAGAGCCGGTCAGTTGAAGCGGTGGATAGGTACGATCCATCTGAGAGTTGTCGGGTGCCCCACCCATCACGGAGGCGCCGGCGACGAGCACGGCAAGGAGAGCCAAGAGAATCCAGGAGACTCGGAGGTTGCGTCGCGCGTATTGCAGGACGACTACAGCCACACAGAGACAAACGGCAAGAAAAATGGCTATTTCGCCTGCGTATGGGATGGCGATTCTGTCTGGAGGGGCGTTTACGGCCAACAGCACAATGGCAATGCAACAAACTGCCGCGCCCAAAATGGCCAATGTCATGCGCGCGAAGTTTTTGGTGACTGTGGCCAGAGCGATCAATGGGAGC
>WNGR01011526.1_pt1 | contig 14333 bp, 19 predicted proteins | sample 5407581 | NCBI WGS metagenome assembly WNGR01 (sample SAMN13153383, study PRJNA577476) | soil metagenome | isolation source: 80 cm soil or saprolite under Garry oak tree replicate 2 | place: USA:California | collected 2016-06-15
GCCTCTGCCTCTCGCTCTCCTTCTCCCATAACCCCTTCGACACCTGATTCGTCTGACAATATACAGGTCGCTCCCTTCCGCAGTACTATCGACCTCTCCACGTGGTACAAGACTCTCCCAGCGGAACCAATTTCTCCATCTACTGTCTATTGGGATGAGAGTTCACCCCGTTTCTCCAACATGGCCAAGGAAGAGGGCGTGAACATTCTCTCACTGGACGACCTCATACAAGACTACGCCTATGACGAGTATGTTTCCCTCAAATTTAAGCTCCTACACACACGTGGTCTCAATATCTGCGCTCTAGTTCCTCATCGCCAAGTCTATCAACGGCTGGCTTTTCTGCCGCCGTTTCTAAGGTTCTCCACTCCTCCACATCGGTTCCACCCTCCATCCCACACTTTCAGCCCTGCATGGATCGTATTCCTTCTGCCGTCACAATGGTTCCCCCCCGGGTACCCATATCTCCAACCAAGCCTGTACCTCCTCCAGCCACACAGCCACGAAAAAAGAATCCTTCTGCTTCTCAGACCGTAGTATATCCTCCAAAGGACTCTTGCTCAAAGTGTGTCCTTTTTGTCATGTCTACTCTCCCTTTACACCGCCTCAATTCTTTTTCTACCAGTCTTGCCATTATGATTCCCAGCATACCCGAGGGCGGCACCAAGTCTCGCGTCGAGACACAGGTGCGCGTCACTGTCGATCTTGCCTATGCAAGCGCGACGGCTGGAGAACAACACTCACAATATGACCGCGTTGGTTCGTGGAAGTGGCTGAGATTGCCTAAAGGCACAGCAACAAAGAAGAGGACCCGAAAGGAAGGAAAAATCGGTGCGTCGGTTTTCTGACGTTCGTCGATACTTACCAATATCCGTCGCAAGACCCGCTGGTCGAGGATACTCTCCAGCTCGGTGTCGAAATAACTTGCGCATCGCCACCTCATTCCCGTGTTGTCTGCTGTTCTAGCTGTCAGGGTCGCGAGGTTTGCTTTTAGGTTATCTTTTTATTGCCCTCTCAGATTGAATTTTTGTAAAGGCGAAACGTGTGGCCCGGAAGCTAGCACAGCGCGTACGTCCTCAGCGGTATGATTCCGACTCACCAGAGACAACCAATGCCTCCGCTAATGGCACCACTGAGCCTTTCAACGTCGTTCAATTCAATTGCCCCGAAGTGCTCAGCTTTTCTTCTGGTACTGTCGTGTTCCCACTGCGGATTACTTGTTATTGTCGTCACCACCGCGAGCGCGTTGGCTTCCACGTTCACTTTACCATGTCCGACCACACTGGTAGAGTCGTTGGCACTGGGACAACTTATCCAATCATGATTACGGACGATCATAAAAGCACTGGCGCAAATGCAAAGCAGCCTCCCCATTTGGACCCTGATTGGCTCCAGGTATCTGGCGATGGCCCAGAGAAGGCGACTTCAACCAAGCGCAAACAGTCATACACCCAAGAGACAACTTTCGACCAAGGCAAGAAAAGGCTCAAAATAAATCCTTCAACAATAAATGTCCCTTGTCGTGTTGAGTCTCAGGGTATTTCCCGGAGGAGCAGCTCAGGCAGCTTGAATTCACCTTCTATTTTCACGTCCGCACTTCCGACTCGGACAACGACCCCTTCCCAACCGGCTAGTTCCGGACCTCCATCTCTGTTTGGTGGTACGGCGCCGCCCTCGCCTCGTGTATCTGACCGGTTCATCGTTCAGAGTCCAGAAGTACTTCTACCGTCACCGAGGTCTTCGGTTGCCTCGCCCAGCGGCTCAGAGCCCACTATCCTTGACACTTCTGAGGTACCCCTGCCAGTGCAACCCCTGCTCAATACGGTACCCTTAGCGTTGGCCGAGCGTGATGTCTCCCCCTCCACCTTCTTACCAACTGCGCCACCTTCACCCGTAGCCATGTCTGTATCGCAATACCAACTTTTACAAGACCCTTTGGCATCCGCGCCGCTTCCATTCATGTTCTTCCCTGATCCCCCACCTATGACGCCGGTTCCACAGCCCCGTATCCATCGGCTCATTCCATCCTCAGGTCCGATTACCGGAGGCATTGAAGTCACTGTGCTTGGTTCTAATTTCCACCCTTCACTACAACTCAACTGTATCTTTGGAGATGTCGTTGCAAGCTCTACACAACGTTGGAGTGACAACACGCTCGTTTGCATCTTGCCGCCCCGCGCATCGTCTGGCGTTGTCGCAGTATGGTTCAGCGGGTTGCAGAAAGAAGAAGATGGTACTCCGCCGTGCTTGTTTACTTATACGGACGAGTCAGACCGCGCTTTGTCAGTTTTTGTCTTTCTGAGCGCTATCCCTCCTTGCTAATATGATAGGGACAACAGGATGGAATTGGCACTTCAGGTCGTCGGTCTCAAGATGACGGGCAAGCTGGAAGATGCAAAGAGCGTTGCCATGCGTATTGTCGGGCCCACAAATGAGGATACACCAAACGGGTCGGGGTCACCCAACGCCATGCAGCTTGCTGCAGATTCTATCTCACTGGGACTCCGTTCGGCGCTGCATCACATGAGCGCCGGTAGTGGGCTCGAGAGGATGGTCATTGACCTCTTGTCTCTTCTCGATGTGCGGATCGACACCCCATCTAGAGTCTCACTCGCCAAGGCGATGGAACACAAGTCGAACGGTGGACAGACACTACTGCATTTCGCTGCTTTCCTTAATTACCCCGCACTCCTGAGCTTCTTGATCGAGCATGAAGCTGACAAGGATGCGCGAGACCACAACGGGTACACAGCGTTGCACTTTGCTAGCTTGGTCGGATCACAGGGTTGTGCGGCCGTCCTGCTTAGTGCAGGAGCTGACGTGGAGATTGTCAACGTCGAAGGAAAGACTGCTCAGGAGTTGGCCAAGTTCAGCTTCGCCGACCTACAGGCGGAAGATTCTGTGGCGGACGGAGAGTCCCAATGGGGCGACGGCGAAGATTCTGAAGACGAAATCGCTCCGCACCAGGTACTCTCGCGCCGCGCTTCGCGTGTCCTGCGTCGTCGCAGCGTCGAGGTGGCACCGTCGTCACCGTCCGAGGAAGATAGCCCGCAGATACCAGAGAAGTCAGGGAAAGAGAAAGAAGACAATATTGTTGACGAGAAGCAGGCGGCAACGTTCATGCGCAAATTACAACGCACGTTGGCTCGCGTGCAGCCAAAAGACGGCATCATTCCAAACATGCCTCACCTCGCTCTTCCGCAACTTTTGCAACTCCCAGGCATGCCTGTCGTACCATGGGGGGCGCTTCCGCAGATTCCGACAGTTTTTACTGTTTACGTACCTTGGCCAGCCTCCCTCCGGACCTCCAGGGGTTCAGATACTGACACCGACACGAATAGCGCCCTATCGCCGAAGGGCAAGATGCGTTCATTGCTAACGCCGCAGGAGTGGCCCCTTTTGGAGAAGTACTGGCTCGTGCAGGGACCTCAGGCAGCAATGCAGATACCCGATGAAGATGAGTCGCCTCCGGTTTACACACGCCACGCAGAGGACGAAGGAGAACCCCCCGTAGCGGGATCATCGATACCCACTCCGGAACGACCCGTCGCACGCCCAGTAGGATATGACACCGGCCCCGTTCCAGATGACAGGGAAGTGAACGCATACGAGTACCTTCCGAGGAAAAGGCAGCCGAGACAGATCCAAAACAAAGGTTCGTCCTGAGGGGGTTATCGAGATGAAATTCCGTCCTAACGCTTTTGTACCCGCAGAGGATCGCATGCTCCTGCTGTTCTGGATCCCTATTCTATTACGTGAGTTCGCCCTTTCACCGATGACCCTGAGCCCAGGGGCTTATTTTTTCACACCAGTTGCCCTTCTGTGGGCATTTGTGCACGGAGTGCGTATTGCTGTCCACTCCGTGCGGACGGCAGGACCACTGCGAGCCCTCTTGTGGCTGTAAGAATGGCCACAGCTGAAATGAAATGACATTGCCTGGTTTTTCTTATGCCACTTGGAGATTGTTTGTCCTTTTCTGTACGATTCCGACCTTTTTATGTACTACATATTAGTTTGATTTTCAATGAACTTTGACTTTCCCCTTAGATTCCGCATTGATGAGCGAAGGCCAAAGGTTACCAACATGGATGCCTGCTGCGCCCTTTTACTTTGTTGCCATTCATGGGGGCGCAGGATATCACCCACCTTCGTCCGACTCTTCGATCAGACGCAGCCTTCGCACAGTCGTCTCTTCCGCGCTCACCACGCTTACCACCACCGTCAGCAGTAGTGAAAGTGGCTCTGGTAGCCGCAGTCCTGGAACCTCCCCGACAGCGCTCGACACCGCGACCGCACTCATAGCCGCACTCGAAGACTCTCCCGAGTTCAACGCGGGCTACGGCTCCAACCTCACCTTCGACGGAGACGTAGAGTGTGACGCTTCGCTCATGGAAGGCGGTGGCGGATGCTACGCGTTCGGGGGCGTCGGTGTCGTACGTGCCGTACGCAATCCCGTGCTGCTCGCGCGCTGCGTCCTGGACGGACGGCGCCAGCAGCCGGAATCAAAGGCAGGGCAGGGGCTGGGGCGCATGCCGCCCCTCCTGCTGGTTGGCGAGGGCGCTGTGCGCTACGCGGTGGAGCGCGGTGTGCGCGCCGGCGCGGTCGAGGAGCCTGTGGAGATGGTCGCGCCTAGGGCACGGCGGGAGTGGGAGGTGTGGAGGGAGCATTGGGAGCACGAAGAACGACGGCGGATGACGTCTGGCCCCACCGACGATTCAAGGGACTCGGGGCCAAGAGGAGTCGGTTTGGGCGCTGGTGCTGGTGCTGGTGCTGTTGATCTCGCGATGTTGCGTGCTCGGCAGGATACGGTTGGGGCCGTCGTCGTCCAGGGCGATGCTGGAGATGTCGCCGCTGGCGTCTCGAGGTATGTGTGTGCGTTTTTCCAAGAGGAGAGGGACAACTGATCTTGACCCGTCGCCGGTTCAGTGGGGGCCTACTTCTCAAGCCCTCTGGACGCGTAGGCGAGGTTGGTTGGTCCCTTCTCTTTGGTCGTCGTGGGGTGACTATAGGTCGTTCTTCAGGCGGCTGTGTTCGGTGCTGGGTGCTGGGCGGAACGCCTGTCTGATGGGCGCAGCATCGCATGCAGCGTCTCGGGACAGGGGGAACTCATCGTGCAGTCATCTATGGCCCAAACGCTCGCCGAAAGGATTGCCGCGAATACTGCTGCCGAGGGCGACACGCACGATGTTCTCCGATCCGTGTTGGTCGATCACTTCTACAGTGCGTTACGTTGCCCCCCTCGATCTTTGTGCATAAAGTGCATTCGTGACGTCCCCGTGACGTCCCCGGGCCCCGCTCTGAAAATTAGGCAAGTGGCATCGGCGGGGGGAGCATCAGCCAGCGGTGGGCGTGCTTCTCCTTACCCGGGGCGTGGACGGGGACGAGAGCACCAGTCCGTAATCTACTCCATTTTTTTTCCACCTGGAAGTTTCTTTTCTCAGGTAGTATCTCTCAGCTCGACTCTGGTGCGCGTTCACTACGCAGAGTATGGCCGTTGCCTACTCGTCGTCTCAACACCCTAAACCAAAGGTCAACCCCCCTTCCTCGTCTCATCGATGAAGCAGCCCCCGTTGATCGACGATCACCAGGCTGTAATCCTGCGCAATACGACTCACGACTTCAGCAACGAAGATGGGCGTCCACCGTTGTTCATCACCACACTTTCCTTCTAAGTACAGTATACTGAAGGCCCCCTACATCCCGCAACGCAACCCAAGTAGCGCTCTAGCCACTCGAACCTGTACCAGCATAGACAAAAATTTCTCGCCATTAGCGGTAAATGCCGCATGAACTATCGCCCTATCGAAGCTAGCACTTCCATTTATCGACGGGCACTTCATCTTCAAGATCATATATGGAACAACCCCCCTTCTCGTTCGCGATACGGTGCTGCGCCCTTACTTTGTACACCTGAGCGCTTCGTCTAGTAGATTCGCAAGAGGCGGAGCTCTTGTGTTTGGGGTGAATCGGGGGTGGGTACTTCGTTCGGGCATTCAGTACCCTCAGTGAGGATGCACCGGCATGCGGCCTCCCTTTTTGTACAGAAGCGCCCCCACTCGTAGTACAGTACTGTATGTCAGTCTTCATTCAATCACATTTTGCGCATCCTCTGGGAAAAACCTTCTCTAGCCGTCTTGTGTTACTGGTTCCATTCCTATACCTGGAATAATTGATGTGGCGTTGATCGGCTACAATGTGTGCCCTTCCGTTCCTTGTCACTCGTACTCGGGTGGGGGTATGTACTTGGTGTCTGCCGTCACCGGCGGGGAGACAGAGATGATGTGATAGCGGCGTGATTTCTGCAGGATATCTTGCACAAATATACAACGACTACATGCTGATGTCGAGCTAATTTTATATTTGGGCAGATGCCTGTTCCTCCACGACGACACATCTTGGACAGGGCTTGCGAGGTTGTCTTCGTGGCGTATAGGGGGTCACGACAATAGTCCGCAACAGCACACGGCACTCGTGATGAACGCAAACACGGTGAGGCGGCATCTGCAAATTTGCGCCCATTCCACAGTCACCGGCAAAGTAACATCACAGAATCAACCGATCTCATGGCGCAGCAAAATCGCATGGCTTATCGCAGACTCGCGGACATACCCTGGTTGGGCCGAGCGCTCGGTGGTCGGGGGGAACCATTTGAGACGCCGTTCGCAGGAGGTATAGAGGGTCGTGAGGCGTTGAGGCGCTGGAGGGTTTTCATGGGGAATTTTGTCCTGACGGAAGCTTGTATCAACAACGCGGCGATTTCTGCAAACAACAAACCTGCACGTCGAGCACACGGGAACAGGGGTACAGAATACTAGCAGATGATGCTCAACAACCGGCCCTGGAACTGAAGTTCGGCGAAACTCACTGGACAAACAGACGGAGCAGACAAATCCGATGTCAACGATGTTCTTATGGCAGAAACAAGCAGCTCGGAAGTCGACTTTGTCCTGCCGGGGAACTGCCATGATATGCCGCATAGAGGGGGGCGGAAGGAACGACATCTAGTAAAGGAGGTGGTAAGAAGTCACAATCGATCGGTCTCCCTGTAGTGGGCTGAGGGAACGTGCCGTGAGGTACTGCAAGAAAGCATCGCGTCGCTCGAGATATATATACGATCCTCCTGTCAGGTGTGCTGCTTGCTGAAGGAACACGGTCTCCTCTCCGTATACCTTGCAAACGTCGATGGTAACTTTCTAATTACCGCGGATCAATACCTCTAGTGGGTAATTCCGCCAAACTCAACCACACACCAATTTTTGGGCAGAAAAAATCGAGTTCATGACGGGAATGTACGAAGCAGAGAGATCGGGCGAGACGGAAAGAATAAGGATGCGGGCATCAGCCTCGGTCGTTGTTTCGGTGGCCACGCTTCCAGGTGGTGGATGAGCCAAACGGTTGATATCTAGTCCGTTGTGACGATGCGCTCGGCGAGAGGTTGAGGAGCTTACAGCACAGAGCCTTTGTCAGAGCTCCTACCAACGTAACAGGCGCTGCAAGACTGTCAATAGAGCGAACGAAGAGGAGGTTGCACTTAACGCACGTTCTTCTGTCAACCCTTCGAGGAGATCTAGCTCCTTTTGTATGTTATTGGTGACAATCGTGTTCACAAACTTGAACGGGCGATAAGAATTAGCATCAGCAGGCGGGTCATTGGTGTTTGACGAGTCGGCATCTAAGGATGAATAGAGCATGGTGCTATGTCTATATTTCAACGACTAGATCTTCCCGCTTTATCAATGGGCACACACCTCTTCCCGGGGAGTGCACCAAAGACGGCTAATGTGTTTTCATGTTTGGCTGCGATGTGAGAATTCAGGAAGGTCAAGACTAGAGAGAGAAACGTCTGAAATGACAGAGGTTGAGGGTTTGTGGGCTGCGCAGATAAATGCCACTGTGAAGGTGACAGGTCGATAATGAGGGATAGGTGACAAGAACGGTCCATAGAGCCACGCCCGCTTGCTCGCCATCTGAGTCCTATCAAACCCCGACACACGTGCCTCGCCCGGTGCTTATTACTGCCTAACGATAGTCGTCTATCACGGCCATCTCGTCAATACCGCACCCTTTCTGCATGCGGTCGGGCGGCGTATCATATAAAATACAAATAGATAAGCTATTAAAGTAGTTGCCATACTCAGACGGTGGCGACGTCTAACGTCCGTCTAAGACGGAGGTAGGGGCTGGGGCTGAGACTGAGACTGGGGGCAACGGTGATCGTCACACAATGGCCGGCACGGTTGCGACGAAGATCACGCGGAATCGCCGGGTGGCACGACCTGTTTAGCGAAAATTGATGGCGTGCCGTGGCGGAGGGCCGCACCTGCTGCGGCAGTTGGGCTATGCCAACCAATTCCGGCGCACCAATGAAGGGCACTGGCGACAGGCATCACGAAGCGAGCCGGGACGCCGTCCGTGGAAGAATAGATAAGAACCGGGGCGATGTCACAACATGCTGACCACACGCGCTGATGAAGGCTCCGTCGGCGAGAACGACAACAAGCGCACGGCCCCATGAACCTTGTGTTTCGACTGGGGAAGAAAAAAAACATGAAAACAAAAAAATAAGAAAAGAAAATAAGGAGAACGACAGGGTGCTCGCCACTGTCTCGAAGGAGTGAGACAGGTCCGAATTCGCGGGTACAGTATTCAGGGTGCAAAATTTGTGCCCAGGACGCCTTTATCGGAGTTCGTCACGGGCGGTGACGAACAAACACTGGCCGGCGTTGCCCGTAGCGATGGCCACGCGTGTGAATCAACTCGGACTGCCCTCTGCCGACACTGACGCCCGAGTCAACCGTCCTTCTCCCCCTTACTCCTCCTTCCCCTCACCGTCCATTAGCCCCCTATCCCTCTCCCCGACGTCTGAACCCCAACATCCCCGGAACATGTTTTTAGGTGATGACTTAGACACACCTGCGGATACCTCCTTGGCGCCGTCCCCGGTACCCCAGAGTACTCATTTCAATGGAGACGAGTCCGATAACATGCAGGTCGACTCCGACGATGATGCAAGAGACGCTGACGCTGACGCTGATGCCGATGCCGATATTGATGCGGATGGTGACTACGTCGAGGAGTCTGAACAAGCCCCAGTGAACAGTAACCCAGTTGCGTCCTCTTCCCGTCCCATTGGAAGACAGGTTCGTGGTAGTGGTTAAGTGCTGGCGTCTGAAATTCACGTCTTATTTATATATGTTCAGGTTATACGAGATGACGACTATGTATGTTCCTTTTCGGTCTACTCTTTCACATCAACTAAAAACGTCTCGCAAAGGGCTACGAGGGTACTCCAGATGAAGACGATGAAGAGGACGGCTCTTATGGCGACGAGGAATATGGTGGCGGCAGCAGTAGCGGCAAGAAGAAGTTACCCAAGAAAAAAAAGGCACCATCCAAGCCCAAAGGTAGGCCGAGTCACGTCCATTTCTCATGCCCCCCTTAAGGTCCGTATTTCAGCGGCGTCCAGACCACCTTCTTCAGACTCGGATTCGGAGTACGGCGCTCGGTCCAAAAAGAAGAAGAAACCGCGTGTGTCGGGTGACGAGTTGCGGACCTCTAGCAGGGGTGTCAAAGTACTCAACTATGCCGACGACGTTGAGGACTTTGAGCAATTCGATGAACCCCATCCAGGTTATTATATGGACCCCAATGCTCAGGAGAAAGAGAATGACGAGATTGAAGCTGTCCTTGGACATGCGCGAGACGAGGGACACGAGGACGACCCCGAAGACATTTGGTACGAAAACATAGTAAGCCCAGGCTCTACTCCGCCCAAGATCTGTGTGTCACAGCTGCGTTTCCAGCGCTTCCATATCAAATGGAAGGGGTTCTCCCATTTGCGGAACACGGACGAGACATACGAGTTCCTTAAACGGTACAAAGGGCTCAAGCGGGTCGACAACTACATAAAGGCGTACAAAGGTTATCAAGCACGTCTCGCAGCCTCGGGACTCACTTCAGAGGAGCGAGAAACGCTCCTCCTGGACAAAGAACGCGAGAAACAAGACCTAGAACTTTACAAGACAGTCGAGCGTGTGGTTTCACACCGTGATGGCCTCAAGGGCGAGATTGAGTATTTCTGCAAGTGGAATGGCCTCAATTATGAACACTGCACATGGGAACCCTTGGAAGAAATCCGTCCAATCGCGAAGGAGCAACTTGAAGACTATCGCCATCGGGAGGCCGAGGCAAAGTTCCCATACAAGAGTGTAGCCTACGCCCGCACTCAACGTCCACTCTTCGAGAAGATCACCGAAGACCCTGAGTATATCGTCACGACCGGGGGCGAGTTGAAGGACTTCCAGCTAACGGGGCTGAACTGGTTGGCGTACTTGTGGAGTAAGGGTGAGAATGGCATTTTGGCAGATGAAATGGGTCTTGGGAAGGTACGCTCCTGGTTTCTTAAGACGATCAAGCGCTTCGGGGATTGACGGATGTTCCAAGACCGTGCAAACTGTTGCATTCCTATCCTACCTTTTCCACCAAATGCACCAGTACGGACCTTACCTGGTGATCGTCCCACTCTCAACCATCGCTGCGTGGCAGTCGCAATTTCAGTCTTGGGCACCAGATCTTAACGTCATCACTTACATTGGCACCGCCTCAGCGCGCGATGTTATTCGCAGATATGAGTTCGGACCCTCCAATAAGAAGCTCAAGCTGAATGTGCTTTTGACCACTTATGAGCTCACTCTTCGCGATTCGAAGGAGCTGGGCGACATCAAGTGGCAAGTGCTGGCTGTGGATGAGGTGCGTACAACTCTTTCTGGAGCGATTTTTTCACTTATTCCTCACTCAAGGCCCATCGCCTCAAGAATTCGGAGAGCCAGTTATATGAAGCATTGCGGGCATTCTCGGCTGCATCAAAGCTCCTGATCACAGGGACGCCACTTCAGAACAATGTGAAAGGTTCGTCGTCCACGCTTCGGGTTAATTGTGGCTGTGGCTAATGTGGCCTATTGTAGAGCTTCTTTCGCTCATGCACTTCCTCATGCCCGAAAAATGCAAGTTTCGTTCCCCACATTTCGCTTTCCTAGCTGCTAACCATGTCGGACTCAGTCGCACTGACCAACGAGTTCGACCTTAACGATGCGGACCACGAATCTAAAATCAAGGAGTTACATACCCAATTGGAGTCTTTGATGCTTAGAAGGTTGAAGCGCGACGTGCTTAAGTCCCTTCCAACAAAAAGCGAACGCATCTTGCGCGTGGAAATGAGTGCCATGCAAACACACTACTACAAGAACATCCTGACCAAGAATTTTCAAGCACTTCAAAAGAGCGCGAGCGGAAACAGCAACATCAGTCTCTTGAACATCGGTCAGAGACAACGCGTATATCTTACAGTTCTGCGCTGATCACGTTCATACAGCTATGGAGCTCAAGAAGGCTGCTAATCACCCATTCCTCTTCGACGGCGCCGAAGTGAAGACAGAATCTGCCGAGGAGACCCTGAAGGGCTTGGTCATGAACAGTGGAAAGATGGTGTTACTTGACAAATTACTGGCTCGTTTGCGCAGTGACGGCCACCGCGTGCTCATATTCAGTCAAATGGTCCGCATGTTGGACATCCTCAGTGATTATCTGTCCTTCCGGAATTATCTCCATCAGCGGTTGGATGGGATGGTGTCGTCAGACGCACGGAAGAAATCTATCGCCCACTTTAATGCACCAGGTTCTCCGGACTTTGTCTTCTTGCTTTCCACACGTGCTGGCGGTCTCGGCATCAACCTGGAAACAGCTGACACAGTGATTATCTTCGATGTGAGTTCACATTTGTCGTCTTGGTGTGGAAGACAAACCGATTTGGTGTCTGCAGAGCGACTGGAACCCGCAAAATGATTTGCAGGCCATGGCGCGTGCCCATCGAATTGGCCAAAAGTCACATGTCAGTGTGTACCGCTTTGTGGCCAAAGACACAATGGAGGAAGATGTTCTGGAGCGGGCCAAAAAGAAAATGGTTCTTGAGTACGCCAGTGAGTGCACAAGTGTGTCTTGAATGAGACAAAGCTGTGGCTGATGAGTTTTGTCGGCCTGCCACAGTCATCAACCAGATGGACACATCGCAAGCCCATCTTAGTGGCAAGACGGGCAATGGCAAGGACGTGACAAAACCGGACAACCTCAGCAGGGAGGAGCTCACGGCTGTGCTCAAGTACGGCGCCCAGAAACTGTACGTCCCTTCCTCTCCCTGCTAGCTCTCTGGCAATATTGACATTTTGGGTCTTAGGTTTGACAAAGACAACACACAGCAGGACAAGAAGCTTGATGAAATGGATCTCGACGATATCCTCAACCGCGCCGAGGACCACGAAACCATCACAAGCGGAGACGGTGGTGCATCTCTCGGTGGCGAGGGCTTCCTTGCATCCGTCGCGTCTGTCAGTGATGTCAAGACCGAAATAAGCTGGGAGGAGATTATCCCTCTTGAAGAGCGTCAAAAGGTTGAACGCGAGGAAGACCAGCGGAAGGCGGAGGAGCTTGCTGCGCTGGATACTAAGGACCGGAAGCGGTCGCACGCACCGGTATCTTACGAGGGCATGGATGTAGATCAACCCGTCTCCGCTTCCGCCAATAAGAAGCCGAAGGGTCCAGCTCCAACCCGGAAGAGTGCCAGTCAAAAAGCGATGGAGCTCAAAGAGCGCGATGTCCGCGTTCTCATCCGCAGCATGCAAAAGTGGGGTGACATTCGGCAGCGCTACGATATCATTGTAGGTTGCATCCGTTTGCGACTATGCGTGCTGCTAACTATTCATCAAGGTCGGCGACGCAAAGCTCCAGGACAAAAACAAAGGGATGATTATCGATGTCGCTGACGACATCGTTGAACTTTGTGCCGGCGCTGTCGACGAGAACAATACGCAGAAACAAACACGCGTGGCTGCTGGAGAGACCCTGACCACTGCCCAGAAAAGCAAGGCGGTGTTGGTGACATACAGGAACGTCGGGAATATCAATGCCGAGACCGTCCTCTCCCGAACAAGGGATCTGCACATCCTTTACAATATCCTCAGTCTGCTCAGCCCAGAAGACATATACACGTGGTCGATCCCGGTGGACAACATTCGTCCCACGCTCAATTGGTCTGGCCGATGGGGTCCGCAAGAGGACTCTATGTTGCTCGTTGGCGCATACCTCTATGGCTTTGGTAACTGGGAAGTTATTGCCAAAGATCCAAAACTCGGTTTGTCGGACAAATTCTTCTTAGAGGAGGGCAAGAAGGGTGAAGACGCGTCAACCAAGCCCATCCCGAATGCGATCCACCTAGTGCGACGTGGCGACTATCTTTTGGGCCTCTTACGGGACCACGAAGAGAAGCTCCGTTTATACGAGACCTCGCTACGAACAAAAGGACAGTTGAGGGCTTCCGTCTCGCCACCACCAGTTGCCTCGTCCTCGTACAGTGGAAGCAACAAGCGACGTGCGGAGAGTGAGGCTGTTGCCTCAGTCGAGGATACGAGCGCGCGGAAGCGAAAACGCCGACCAACGCCGACCTTTACTGACTCCGAGTCGTCGGATGAATGGTGAGTATTTCTCCCCTTGTGGCGATGTTGGAGTAACCCGATCTCGGTAGCCCTTCGATGGATGAAGCATCCACCAAGGAGGAACTCCGTCCTGTCAAGAAGCAGTTGGTAAGTCCTTCTTTCGATAGCGGTGGGTGGTCCGTTGAGCGCGCTCGCAGAAACAATTGAAGTTGAGTGGCGGAGACATGCCGCGGGACGACAAAGTCGCCATCCTGAAAGAGTCTTTGGCTGCCATTGGTCGGCGCATAGAGATGGTCCTAGATACCAAGCAAGCCGCAGGAGAAGACCGAGATAGATGGAGAAGGCACCTCTGGACGTGCGTACAAACCCACCAATCCCTGACGAGCTGCTCTTTTTTCTAAACATTGAGTCATCTTAGCTTCGTCACGTTATTCTGGCCTAAGAAGGTTAAGGCCGCTAAACTCGAAGAGATTCACGCAAAGATGGTGATCAAGGAAGCTGGGGATGCAAACGTACCGAAGAGGGCGCGGTTGAGTTCGAATGGCAAGCCAGTCGGTAATGGTGCAGCTCCATCATCTTCGGTCAGAACAAATGGCAAGCCACATCGGTGACCATCATTACACGATACTATTTCCTCTCCCTCTTTGATTCCATATCTGCTCTTGCTCGTCGCGTCACGTCGTTGTTTTAACCTTACTAGCACCATCCTTCTATTCCAATACACTATAACACTCTGTTGAATGCTCGCCCAGCTGTACGCGTGTATACATATTTTGTTTGTGATTGCAGCTTTCCACTAGTATTGCCTCCGTTCAATTATAATTTCACTGGTAAACAAGGGCTTCTAGA
>WNGR01008105.1_pt1 | contig 14330 bp, 15 predicted proteins | sample 5407581 | NCBI WGS metagenome assembly WNGR01 (sample SAMN13153383, study PRJNA577476) | soil metagenome | isolation source: 80 cm soil or saprolite under Garry oak tree replicate 2 | place: USA:California | collected 2016-06-15
CCCCTTACGCGATGATTTGTGGCACAATAAGATAAGCCGCGGCGTTATGAGTATTCGCAAGGTCATCGGCTTTTGATTGGGGCCGGGGAACCGGGGACCATCGGTGCCAACTCTGCCAGGTCGTGGAGCAAGGAAGCGAGGGAGAAGGAAAGCGTAGGTGGCTCACGTCGAACAGTTCAGGTGAGAGCCCCACTGGAAACTTCGCAGGGCAGGAACTGGCTCTTACTCGTGTAGTGGGAAGAAGTCATGACCTGCCTGACTCAGACGTATCGAAAAGTCCGGTCAGATGCGTATTCAGGTGACAAGGGCTCAGTATCACTGGCGCCGGCCTGAGAGCACGCGCCGCCCATGCCTCAGAACGGTGATATTGTCACGGTTTAGCAAGCTCACCATCGACTCATGTGCGCATCAGTATCTCCGGCTGGGCTGTGCGACACTCTGTGACTCTGCAAGCCACAAGCGCCTTGCTCGGACCCGAAGACCATACTTTTCTCCTCCATACCTTAAGCTCCTAAGGGGGCACCTTACATATTTCTATTGTAAGTTAGTTCAGTGTTCACGCTACGACCGGTCTTAGTCTCTGGCTTGTACCCGGAATACAAATGGATTTAAAAAACAAAAGAGCCCAAGCGCCTGCCATGCTAGTTGTACTTGGCTTTTCCATCAGTGTCCGCGGCGCTGGGGACAGTGAGTCGAGGTCGGCCGCCAGAGGAGTACAAAATCAGTTGGCGAACAACACGTGTGAACGCGATTCCTAAACGGGGAAGCAGGCGTCAATGGCCGTCGTAGATGGGCTTGCTCATCTTCCCTTCCACCACCGACAGTCCCCACGTGGGCATCCATCGTAACTGTTGTAAGTTAGGTTACCTCGTCATATCCCAGATTCAAGTTGGCACGGGCGCCACGCCTAGCCGTTCCTAGAAAAGCGCAGGGACCCTCTTCCATGGTATGTGTTCCATGTAATGGTGCCACCCTGTCACTCGGGCCCTACGGTCTAGACGAAAGCGCCAGGCAGAGATGTCACCGGGACAAGCCGATCGCCTGACCAGCTTCTACTTTTCCCAACATAGCCAGAACCACGAAGAACAGAAGGCTTCCTGGATTCGCTTTCGAGAAGAGGGGAGTAGAATAGGGTGCCCCTAACCCATGAGCTCTGGGGCGACAGAAGGACAAAGTTGGGGTTTAGCGTGCGTCCACATTCAAAGAATCGTCATTGATGTTCCCGACCTTGTCTCCTTTGGGGCTCTAGGGCCGGATTGTGCGGTCGTCATTCGAACAGCTAGCTCCCCGAATGTGGCAAGGACCCAGGACCCAAGGGCAATCTTACCAATTCATGATGGGTCAGCTTTAGACGCGCGCCGGCGGAAGCTAGCGCTGAGACGCAGATCAGCTCGAACCGGTCTTTGACGCGGGGAACGTATTTGCGCAGCACACCCACAGTGCCTCGTAGTGGCGCCAGCTGGCCACGAGAACACGGTAACTCGGTGCTAGTACAGTGCCGTGTGGGCGGGATAGTCTGGCCGTCCAAAGATGCGCTCAGGCTGTGCGCGGGCGCCCTTCAGGCTGCAATACTATAGCCCCGCAATGGTGCCTTCTGGTGAGATGCCCCCGGCACGGCTAGTGGGACTGGAGGGCACAGCCAATGCAACTAAGGCGCCATCCTGCGTGAAGAGAAAAGAAAAGAAGTTCATACCTTTTTTTTCCTGTTATGAGACGAGGCGCCATCACAGATCTGGCGTCTGCTCCGCGTATATGCATGCCGCATCCACTTGCGCCTTCTCCATAGAGGTCTTGGCGCGGTCCACCCCTGTCGCCGACGACTGTGGCGCGTAACTTATGGCTATTCTGTTTCCAATTCGGCTGGCCTACTATGGATCGGCGCTAGCCGTCCGTTCCTAAATTGTGCAAGTAATTTTTCGAGTTCGGTTGGCCAAGCGGACGCACGGATCGGTGCGTATGGTGGCCCCAAAAATAAGAGAAAAGAAAGTCATGAGAGCACAGGCAAGAAGTGGCCGTAAGCGCTACATTCGTGACATGGGTACACTGCACCAAGCAAGCGAAAAAAAAAGTACAGGAGGCACGCCAAAAGTGAAACACGCACGTGCAAAGCTGGCATTCTGGCGTGATCGAGAAGATACTTATCAGAGAGGTCGGTTGATACGCCTTGCCTAGCTTTCACGGTCTATCGCAGGCACCATGGCCCGATTACATTTAGTGAAAATGCTCCATTCCCCTGAGACGCGAACGCTGCTGTCCAGTGCAGGCTCTTCTGCATGCGGGGGACCGGAGAGGGGGCGGGGGGAAGTCGCAGAGTCACCAGTCACCTTCGACTACGAGAGATATGGCGTGAATATTTAGATGAATGAGGGCATCCACTCCCAAGTCCTGATTTTTCTTTATCTGAGAGGGGGGGGACTGTCTACGTATTCGTCACTTCCTGTATCGTTTTGCTTATCGCGAAGCGGGGATGACGGAAGCCTGCGTGCCCCCCTGCCCCCCCTGGGAGATACGCGAACCTTCTCGGACGTCATCGCCTGCCTACAGGAAGAAGCCTACGTATTACGCGAACGGAATGGAGAGCGAATCGCTAATTTCCCACTTATCTTGCTGACGCGTTTGTAGCTGAGGATCGCTTGTTGGATCATTCGCCGAATGTCGTGAACCTCGCGCAATAGATAAATCACCTGCCAGACCTGCGACTGCACACGCCTAGATGACGCGTTGTATTATTACTTGAGCGCCCGTCGGCGGCGAGCCCTCGGCGACCTAGTAAAATGCTGCTGAACACGCGTGTGTGTCCAAAGGGATAGATGATGAGCTGATGATAAACGTGGGTCAGAGATACACCGTTGGCGTCATGGCAGAGAACCGTGGGTACCCAAGCGGTCAGCCCGTCAAATTGATCAACAACGCCCAGCCGTTGGGAATTCCCCACATACAGTATCCAAGAGGCCGAAGTGCGTCGGACTCCCGTTGTCACGAGCAAAATTCACGAATTATCCCCAATCTTGACGGGAGGTCACTCAAGGACAGCCCCGGTATGTATGGACTCGGAGCGGCTCGGAAAAAAAAACATGTAAAAAGGAGCGTCGATCCTCCGGGTCAGATCAAATCAAGGCCGATCGGTTGTATAGATACCACAAGGGCACGTGGAGCGACGAATTTTCACGGTAGAAAAGGAAGGAGGGTGCCAAAAGAGGGGAGTGAGAAAAGAACTTGAAATAGCAAAGAACTTCATTCACAGCGAAGATAGAGAAGTTTATGGGTTAGGGTGCGTGGCAGCCTGCAGACACTGAAAAGAGGGTGCTGCTCTTTATGACCAGGCACATTCGCACGAGGGCACGACTGAACGGCGTCATACGTCGGTGGCAAGCAAGCACGAGGGCGCATGAGGAGCGCGATAAGAAATGAAAGCCGAGAAGAGAAGTGCGGGTCCGTGAAATCTGCTGGTTGTCGGAATCCGAAGGACCGTGGGTTGTTCTCGCGTTCGCATTTATGCAAATGCGTGAACTTTGTATTGTGTGTATCGGACGTTCGGATTCGAGAACGAGAACAGAACGGTAAGCGATGTGCTGTACGACGATTGCGATGACGGGTGGTGAGATCTTCAGCACGAGACGTCATCACATCGCGACCCAACGAGGGGACCCGCGGGGCAAGCAAAGATTGCGAACTTCACGAACAGCATTAGGACTTCGGACTTAAATGGTGCGTGCGGGTCGGGTAGGATAAGGGAGCACATTTGCTTTTTTCTTTGCCGGTCTGGCTTGCTGGCTGGAAAAGCGAGAGATAGGAGGAAGACGAGCTGGGTTGGAATACGTACAGTGGTGAGTCATCAGATAAGGGGAGAGTGGGTGGAGAGGATCAAAGCGAGCAAAGATAACGGAGAGAGCGAATAAAGTACAAAATATTCCGACATCCTGACGCTGACGGCAACCAAAGAATTTTAGACGACCAAAAAAATAATAAAACTAACTTCGTCATCGAAGCAAAAAGAACCGAACTTAAGATAAGCGATGAGCTGGCCGCCGCAAAACCGAACCAATTTCGGATCTGATCTCTTCGGACGGCCGGACGATTCATCTTGCCTATAAAAAGACACTCTTCCGCTCCCCCCAAAAGTCCCTTCGTACTGTACCTTGCCTCCAAAGTCACCTACTTTCATCCTCGATTAACAAGTATCCTTGTAAATGTGCCGACGCATAGCGTACGTTGTCTGCTCCTTCCCTACGCGTCCGAACACTTATTTCGTGCTCTTGCTTAGTGAAGGAACGCGATGGTCTCGTTGTGGAGTTCGTCTCCTTTGTCTCCTTTGAGCTCTCTCCCCTCATGATTATCTTTTCCTATTCTACCAGCACTTCCAACGCCATTTAGTTGTCGCCATCATGGACTGCAACTCGAGTAAATGTGAATACAGCATCTTCCACCAAAAGGGATGCCGCGATCCGGGGTGCTTAAAGGTCCGTAAAACCCAAACCCCCCCTTCTCCCCTACTTTCGACTCGTGCGTGTGTACCAACAAATCCTTTCACAGCATTATGGCCCCGAAGTACAAAAAGTAGTCGATACGGTCGACAATGACTGCTTTGCGTGTCGCGCCGCAGCAGCCAGGTCCCTTCCACGTTGATTCCCTTGTCTTGGTTTCACGTCTCCCACGCACACACGACATGTCCTTTTCCGAGTACACAAGCACGAGCAATACCCCCTTCATCATCAATCGGACCACCACATGATCTGGATGGGCTTCTTACTCCATCAGACTGCGCTACCCTTCGCTGCCTTGCTGTCCACCTAGTTTGTTCCTGTCGCGTCGTCACAATTGTATACCCAATGCTCGCACAACAACCCCCTTGCACGTGTATCCACCCACCTACCCCGTTCTCGCGCTACTGTACTACTATCTTGTCTGCTTTGCAGCTATATATAATGACCTGTCGACGTCTCACACTTGCGTTGCAGCACCTTTCTTTACCACCACAATATCTCTCATACCTCTCTCCACTCGTCCATGTCCACGTCCTTTAGCTGTATCGAAAAACTCCAAAAAAAATAAAATAATACATGATACGACACGCCGTGCGTGTTTCCACCCCGAGCTGAGCCTGAACCTCCCAACCCACTAAATAGTGCTCTGACGCACGCCTGCACGCACATGAATTTCTCGCCCATAGGCTCATCCTCAATCCGCCAAAAAGCTATCATCATCATCCCTTTCTGTTCCGTGCCTTCTTTTCCATCTCCGAGGATGTTTCTCCGTTTGCGCCCCACTTGTCTCCCCTGACGCCCAGCATGGTTACGCTGGCCCGACAGCGCGGCCACTCCCGCATATCGGTTCACGTTCACGTGAAGTGGAGAGACGTTCTATTCTTCCCACACAAGGACCGCACGTGTGCCAACTACAACGTCCCGCATCGACGCCTTTATCTCCCCTCACCTCACCTCAATCGCTCATGGAATGCGTTTGGGGCAGCAGGAGGCGCACGAGGATCTGGCCATGTATTTGCACTATATGGTTGGCATCGAGACGCACGCTTGTCGTCCCTGACACCATCAAATTCGTGCCCCCCCGGTTCTAGGCACGCTTCTTTCCGGTTGTCTCTCTGTTTCTCTCCCATGCTTTGTTTGGCTATCGGTCAAAGGAAACACCTGCTAGGAGTTGTCTCCCTTCGTTGCTTCGGGCAAATTTACATTACGTTACAACAATGTGGCAGTTGGTCGTGGCATCCTAATGCTTCTCGTGAATATAATATAATAATTCGCGATGATGGCGGTGGCGGACCCGGTAGCCGCGTCGCGTCCTTTTTGTCTCATCGTGCGATCGCATGACCCTCCAAGAGAGGGCACATGACCACATTGTTTCTCACCTTTGGCTGAAAGCCCCACCTTCTAAAAAGAAAGTCCCATTTCGACCGTGACACTGCTTGCACTAACTTGGCTTCAAGTTGGGGATATGTGTGCGTGCATCCTTCTGAAGAGCGTTAGGCCTTCCGCATGACCCTAATAATACAGACGTATCCGCCCCCAGATCACGCTGTCTGTTCCAGCCAGGTCTAGTGCGGAGTATCCCGACGCCACGACCGCATCTGCGCCTGTACTGTAAACGCGATTCAGGCATTATGGGCGAGTGTGTGCTGAGACCCACGCAGTGACCGGAACAATCCGCAGAGTGATATCAAGATAAGATTTTGCTCAATTTTAATGTGGAAGGAGGGACGGGCAACAGGTACAAATGATCTTTTCACGGGGTTCGCGCTCGTGTCGGGGTGACATTGTGTGGGGAAAACCCAACTTTGAGCCTCGTGACAATGGAGCCTCCACTCTTTGGGGCCCCGCACACTATAAACAACAATAGAGTGGGCAGTTGGAAAGGCCACACTAGCAGCGCCGGCAAACTTTATAGCCCATTGACCCCTTGACGTTGACGACATGGATGGAGTGCACATGTGCAAGTCCCAACGTGCGCAACTGCGGAACGACGTCGCCAAGCCAAAGAACGAACAAACGTGGCCCTTTTTTCTAACGACCAGGATCGAGTTCGGTCAACGGATGAGAGGTGAGAATGGGGAAGGGAGGGGATCGACCCGTACGATGCAATGATACCCGTGACCCATTTAACCAACCTGTTATACGGTATATCCTTCCGTCATCTGTGGTGATACGGACAAGTTTGGAATAGGCAAGCAAATCAAATATTCCGAGGATCCCACGAGGTAACTTAGGGAAGAGGGTCGGCCCGATAGCTGCAAGCGAAGTTAAGCGAGGCGTGCTCACCGGAGTGGGGTGGAGTAACTTAGTGGTGGAGTGAAGGTCCGCTTGGTCAAGTGTCACGGAATACGATTGCGATCTCAAAAAAAAAGACTCGGAGTGGTGACCGGTGACCGGTGACCAGTGACCTTCAGGGTTGGGGCTATACTTGTCGGTGCCAATGGGGAGATGATGGGAATACAACCGGGGTGATATTAATTGGGCCCTCGCGGCGACTCGGACCATCAAGCGAATGAAGAGAGGGCACCGGGCTTGCTCACTGAAGTTCCCACCGTGGGACCCATGGTCTGAAGCAGCCCCATATGTTTCGGGGAAGCGCAGCAGCGCCAGCGTCCTATCCTTGTTCCCTAGCACCCCATACAGTCGCACGGCTCGCACCCGGTGGAAATGTCATGGCCGAAGTGGGGATGACTGGAGAACCCACATAGACTCGGAGGGAATGGCCACCAGTCTACCTGATATTATAGGCTAGAGCTACGTCAGTTCCAGCATACTGTACATTGAAGGGTATCGTGCCGCGAGCTATCAGTATGAGATTGGGCCCATGCCATAGGATTTGATTCAGGACAAATCAAGCAGAAACGAATAGAAAGAAAGGAAAGACCGACAGAACGCGTTGCGCTGGTATCAGTTTCGCCGTAGTCAACAAACTCGTGACACTACGTTTGTGCTCTCCCAGAACGAAATTCGGAAAGTAATCGCGCCGTCTCGCCCTGTCCCTCCTTTAATGCCACCTGCAACGGAGTCCTTCCTTCCTCGTCCTCAGCATCTACATCCGCGCCATGCTCTAACAGAATGCGTGCGACATCGAGATTTGGTGGACGTATTGACATCAGGTGTAACGGTGTGCTGTGGTCAGTACCCCGTGCGTTCGCATTCGCGCCGTGCTCCAGTAATAAACGCACTACCTGGGGATAGTCACATTTGGGGTTATAACCCCATATTGCGTCGTGCAGGAGTCGAGTCGACCTCGTCCCTGGAATGAACATCCGCGTTGTGCTCGAGTAGCACCCGGACGACGTCAAATTGCCCACCATGTGCTGCCCCATTCAGCGGAGTACTGCGGTCATTTTCCTGTGAATTTACATCTGCGCCATGGTCGAGTAGACATTGAACAACGTCACGGTGCCCCGACTCAGATGCATATTGCAATGGCGTCTTGTTCAGAAAGCCTCGAACATCAACACCCATACCGTGCCGAAGCAGTGAACGTACAATCTGGAGATGACCTGCAAAAGATGCCGAGTACAACGCAGTCCCACGAAGACCACCTCGAGCACTTGCGGACTGCGGATATTCGAGAGTAAGGTGTTCCACAAGCTCATGGAATCCACACAACGCGGCATAATACAATGGTCTTGCTCCGGGTTCGGAATCTGGCAGGTTTCGGAAATAGGGATCGACATTGTGCAACGTGACCCACGCTTCAAAGTAGAGTTTGTCTAGATCAAAGAGATACTCCATCCCATCGCGGACCCGTGAAGCGACATTCTCAACCTGCGCATGGGCCACCCAGTGCTCAGCGGCATATCGAGCCAGTGGTGCTCTATCGGGGCCGTTTTTGACATCGGAATCTCGGAGTAGAACACCAGACAAGCCTGGGCGAGCACCGTATGCGCATCTTCCAGAGAAATATGATACTGCGAGATGTCTCCCGTCGACCTTGCAAGCCGATCCGACATCAGAAACTCCTTCACCGAAAAATGCGAAAACTGAACAATCGGGGACCCCTGGCCGGGGACGACCGTAATTAAACTTGAGCATATTGAAAGTACCGCTTGTTCATGATCTTTCAACCGCCAATCCAAGTTCAGCTGAGGGGTCCCACCCTTCGCCACATCAAAGTCAAAGGCGAGTAGTTCCGCAAGTTCGGCGACAGAAAGGGGCCGAACTGCCACCGTGAGGCATTGAAGCATGCGATACGCGTGCGCTTGTTTGGCCTTCTTGATTTCCGTCACCACCCGCTCATGTCTCGTCCAGAGACTCGGGAAGTTCATTTATAATACGCCGGACGCTTTGCGGAAGACATTGTCGTAGTGTTTTGAGCTGACAGAACACCCATCGAAACCTGGCCAGCGTCATGAGTTGTCATCACGAGGTTAGAACGATGGATATCCTTACATTCCGTCAGCCATTTCTGAGAGCGACTCAACAACCATTTTCTTGTCCTCTTCTCGCCACCTCTTCATCAACGTCTCAGAGTCAGAGTATACGACAGAATTGACGTAATGAACGATATCCTTCTTTTGTCCACTTTCATCATGGAGGGACACACTGTGAAGTGCCAAAGGCCCAAGAGTAGCCCGAATATCGAACTTGGGACGGCTGGTGACGAATAGGTGAAGATGGGGTAGGCGAAGACTAACGAGGTTCTTGACAAGCGCAAGGACCTGTTCACGAGGCGATGGGATGCCAGACGAGTTTGGACACCCATCGAGCGCATCCAAGACAATGTAAATTGGGTATCGGTCAAAAATTGTCAGCATTTCCCTGAGGCATTGTGTCATCACAACAACCCTGGGCTTCTTTTCGCCATTATCATGTGCCAAATAAAGCCGGGAGAGGATGTCGCGGCGAGGATCAGGCTGTGCGGAAAGCTGGATAAGAAGGGAGGGGAGGAGGTTTCGGATATGTTGTTACCAAAATCCCTGAAGTCAAAATAAAAGTACGCCATTGATGCCAATCCCGCCTCGCTTAGAATTACGATGTCTTGTACGATTGCGGAACTGTAAGGCAAGCTGAGCCGATCGAGGTGTAGAGTGCTAAGTGATGACGAACCAAAGGATGGTCTTCCCCGAGCCCGCTAAGAATGTGGGCGGAGATGAAGGTCGATTGGAGACAAGATTGGAGAAGAATTGGAAGAACATACGTTTGCCATAGATCCACAAGAGAGAGCCAGTCGACTTCCATTCGTCAAACATACTGCCTTGGAAGAACCACTGGGCAGTTCCCTTGTGGTGAAGATCGTACGCGATGTTGTGATTTGTTGACGGATCCGGGGGAAATACCCATTCTCTGAGGCTCTTTCTCGATTGATTCCCTGCGAGCGCGTTAAAGATACCACAGCCAGAACAACGGGGTGGATCAAAAACATTTTACGTCGTCTACGCTGCTTGCCAATTGTTGGACCACTTGCTTCGTTTCTTTTCCGTCTAACCAACATATACGCGTTCAGCATGAGGTTCCCCGAGTAGCTAACACGCTGGACGTACCATTTATGACGATATGCGTGAGCTTCAGGATCTCTGCAGCCGCCGTACGAGCCTCCTCCTGCATCAACTTGTCTAACCGCTCCTTTCCAACAAGCTTCAGATATTTTTCTGAAAATAGATTAGGAGACAATTATATCGCCGAGAGCAACGCACTCGCTCGACCCTGTCTCATCTCCTTCGTTGCAATCGCGAAGATGTTCAGCACTTCGACCATTATTTTCACGATTATGTCGGCCATTGCGTCTATTGGCGGCACTGGTATAAGGCTCGAGGTGCTTGAAGTTCTCGATGGGCTCGAAGAGATCGACCAAGGGGTCTTGGCTGACCTTGACATCCTTGGCCGCCTACGACAGACCCCGGTGTAAGGACTGCCTCCACACAGAGCTCAAAGAGGATGTTCACCAAGAAGAGGACTCCAAGACCAGCGAAGATCACCTTTGCGGGCGAGAAAATCTGCGAAATTGATATTAAAGGGGTGGGAGTAGACAGGTCGACTTGATGGGACTCACGAGTCCAACACCTTCCCCGAGCGTTGCAGAGAATGCGTAGAGGACGTTGATAGTCGGGTTCAGCCACCGTGATAATCTTTCGTCGGCACCCCTTGACTGATCCAACTCCTTGACTTTGTCCTGAAGGACGAAGAGAATATCACCGGGAGAGTTGCAGGCTTGTAGTTGTGCTACGAGCGGCTGCGCGAGAAGGTCCTTCTCCATCTTTTTCTCATTACGCTTTCAGGGAAGCGTCGAGCGTCGAAGATGGACTGGAAATTGGAAGAGGTTGTAGGAGTGGATGGAACTTGAGACATAGGAAGAGTAATACGATGAGCTGGTCGGCGATGAGAGGGAAACAGAAATACAGTATTGTCAAGACGAAGGGGAGCGTGTGCATTTGCCCCGGGCCCCCACTGGGAACCGGGAATCGGTCTTTTCGTGAGAAAACTGTGAAAAATACCTAAAAGAACATAAAGGTTTCCACATGGTCACGGTGGCAAGAACTTAAAGTCTTTAACGTCCCCATTGTCCTCTGCCATTGTCCTCCATGAAAGACTCAAAGTCTGACTCAGTTGTGCGAATTTTATGTCTAAGTTGGTTTTTTTTCACGGTTTTTTCACCGAAAGACCGATTCCCGGTTCCAACAGTCTCGTGCAGCAGCCACTGCCGCTGGTTCGCGGTACCAGTCTGAATCCGAGCCTTTGTAGACCGAAGTGAGTGATGCTTCGCCTCCATCTCTGCCCCAACCCCCCTGCGGCTTTCCCGTCAATGTATACTTGGGGACTTCCCGATAGACATCCAAGGGGTCGGGCGCAGACGCGGGGACCGCTTACAACCGCAGCTTCCGGGTCACCCTCGGGCAGCCCTTGGGTAACTTCGATCCTCAGGCTTGCTCTCCCCCACAAAAGTTACTAATAGCTACTAGCAGCACTAGATATAGTCCTGTAACTTTTTAGTGGCCCCAGTAGCTCTTAATTTCCTGATGCACTTGAAGGAGGGACTACATACTTATAATCTACTAAGACGGGGTAACCAAGGTGCTACAGTAACGATCCCCACCCCACAGATAAGAGTCGCGGTCTGTCTGTTTGACGTCAGCCCCCAGTACTGTATTAAAACCCTAAGAGGCCCGAGGTTGTTCGGTTTGTTTCTCTACCTCAGTTCTAACATCGCCGCCCTCGAGTTCAGCTCTGGCTCTCAGACGTACCATATATACTCTGCCTCGAAACCGTGCTGTCAGCGTTCCAGCTTCTAGGGCCCTCTGGACGTCTGGCGCTCTCAGTGTAAATCCCATACTGTATAGGAAAAAGGCCTTGCCAACGCGTATACATTATGAGATAGTCGACTGTAGAGCCTTGCGGCCGATTTCCGAGAGAAAGGATGAAGCAGGTGAGCAACAGGTTGACGTAGGCATACTCGAGGATAGTATTGAGGAGCTCGATCCCTTTCCCACCGGTTATAGCCAGGTCCTCGAGGGCATTCGTCAACACGAAGAACGAGGTGAAAAAGTTTCTCTGAAAAATTCGACCCAAATTCAGTGAGTGGTGGCACTATGTAGAAGGAAAGAGAGGGCAGCGCACGAGGGCGAACCAGGAAAAGATAAGTCTGATAGACGAGCTCGACGTGTATCCAGAATTTGCAAATGAAGCTGTGCGAAGAGCGGTATATGTAGTGGAACTTGACCGTGCGCGGCGAAGAACTTGAACGAGCCGTTGGGCCATCTCTGGCGTTGCGGGACCAGCTCGTAAGCAAATACAAAATAAAGTTTTGAGTGCATACAGTACGTGGATTATAACTGGATTTACTGTAAGCTTATAGCTTATATCATACAATATAATAAAATGGAATTGCGCTCTTTCGTCCTGCATTTTTTCGCCCACATTTTCCAGGTTTCGTGTGCTCACATTACACGTGTCTATCATTGACTCCGTTCTCCTCTTTTGTTTGGGATGTGTGTGTCGAGTGCACACTCCTGTGACGAAAACGTGCATGACAGCTGTGATGTCATATCGGGATGACTTGGTACTGTGACCCGTTTCTCTTGACTCAACTGATGGAAAATGGAGGAAAACCCTAGTAATTACTCGTACGATACGACGATGACTCGGCTTTGGTGGTGTCAAAGGATCTTGGCCCTGGGTTCTCGTCTATCCAATGCGCAGCTCGGGATACACATCCGTGGCGCAAACCCAAACTGCGGACAAACTTTGCAGCTGTCCCCATGGCGATCCTCTGGCGCTGCGAGAACTGCTCCTGCGAAGCCCATGCCATGATCAACTCTCGGAAACTTTCGCTCCCTGATACAGTGTAGTATCTTCCTTCCATACCATCTGGACCGGGACCCATCTACCTCTCCTGAGCGATGCTGTCCGCAACAGCGCAGAGCATGCTAGTCCGCGGGATACGGACGTGCCGCATAAATATAGGTGCAGAGCCTTGCCTCACACCACAGCGCAGCACGTTCATTGCCGGACCATTCGCACAAGGCCACAGGTACAGTCTTCAAAGTAGGCAGTCCTCAGTCGTCATTCGTCGGCGATGCCTGGTCCGCGCATCAGATCACTTTCCCTCCCGCTCACCTCCCAACCGAGCTGCAATTGCACATGTGCCCCTTTTGCCCGGGTTAGCGAATTGCGGCATTGCGGTGCCCTCAGGGGTCTCGGGCCCGTCATTCTCTTGGATGAGCAAAGAAACACCTTTCGTTTTTGCGCTGACAAAAAAATAAGCTGCGTGCGATGCGACGTAGCTCTCATAAGCTTTGCTCAAAAATCCCAACTGATCCTGGGGTGAACATTGCGCGTTTCCACGAGTCAAACGTAGTCCTCGGCTTGCGCAGTTCTACAATGCTAAATCTACAGTTCTCGTCGTCGGGGACGCTCAGACTGTTCCTCAACAGTGCCGTGGCGTCAGCCTAATCACATGAACGATTGGTGGCGCTAAATGAGGGCCGCAGCATTGTGATAAACCTGCGGCAGAGTCCTTTTTCTTCGAATAGGTGATACGACCAACATGCGTTTCAATACGTTAGGAGTCAACCGGTCACTCAGACTCACTCTGCAACGCTAATGGATTGGCACCAGGCGTCGTTAATCCTCGCGCGCCGATTGAATTCACGTACATCAAGTGACAGGCTCCGGATCCCTGAACCCTATGTAGGTGGCTCCACGCCGAGGACACACACCTCGGACAGGTTAACTCAATTTCCAGAACGCCGCAATCACCCTAACAAATACTTCGTTTGCCGCAAACCCAACCGAGGACGAGGCTCTTGCACCACTTGGCAGTCACTTCGCTCCGAGTCCTTCGCTCAATATTTCGCATCACTCGAGCTGCGCTTTCAGCTACCAGCTTTTTGCAATGGAACGTAGTACGTAAGTGTAACTAGATTTGTGTCCCAAGTGTCGTTAGTTTTCCGATGTCTCGCAATTCAAGCAGTGCTTCCAGCTATCCGACGCTGCGGAGAAGTGAGCAGGGCGTCTATTCCCCACCAGGCCTTTCCGCTGCGTAGATCTTATGCGATTTTCCTTTGGTTTCATCGTCGTTCCCATTAGTGCAACTGTCACATCTCCAGGTGAGCGTGTCGCAATGGGAACAAGCATTCATCCGCAGCCAGTGCCACATCTGTAAACTCCTCTGCAGGGACGTGCGCTTGAGGTAGATTTATCCATCTGTCTACTCGTGCAACTCGGGTTTCCTGAGGGTATAAATTGAAGCCTTGCTCCCCTCCATTAAACCAAAAACCCTTTGACGCAAGGTCTGCTTTACCATGTACGCCATCTCCACTGCTGCCTTTGTTTCCGTTCTTGCTTTGGTCTCGTCGCAGGCTGTCGTCGTACAAGCAGACGGTCCGCGAGCACAGTGTA
>WNGR01005664.1_pt1 | contig 14319 bp, 10 predicted proteins | sample 5407581 | NCBI WGS metagenome assembly WNGR01 (sample SAMN13153383, study PRJNA577476) | soil metagenome | isolation source: 80 cm soil or saprolite under Garry oak tree replicate 2 | place: USA:California | collected 2016-06-15
TCGACGGCGCTCAGACCCGCACGAGGCCTTCCGGCGTGAGCGCGACCGCTTCGCCGATCTGGAAGGGCGGAGCGCCCTCGAACACGAACCGCTCCAGGGCGCCGTCGTCGAACCGGACGAACACCTCGTAAAAACGACGCTCGGCGCCACCCTGGCTGGCGGCCGCGCCGACCATGGCGCCGCCGACCGCGCCGACCACGGCGCCCGCGGCACTGCCGTGGCTGTGCGCGTATCCGTACCGATCGTAGTGGGTGTGACCGCCGAGGATGCTCCCGAGCAGCCCGCCCACCACCGCTCCCGCCACCGCCCCGGCCGCGGGGTCCCCTTCCTCGCGCTGCACCGTCTCCCGGACGGATTCGATCCGGCCGTAGCGCGCGTCGGGGACCTGATCCTGATACCCCCAGCTGCGCGTCGTGGTGCGAGAGGTCACGCAGCCCATTGCGAGGAGCGGCACGAGAGCGAGGGCGATTGGCTTGCGCATGGCACCCCATGGGACGTGCGATGCGGCAGGGAATTCAAGCACGCTCCAGGGGTGATGTCGGGGCGAGTGCGGAGGAGTGGGACGTGTGCGGCGGCGCTCGCGCTCGCTGTGCTGGCGTGTTCTGGGGGGGATGCCCGACGGCCGGGCGGGCCCACGCTGCGTTGGTACGCCAACCCGGACAACGGCGGGCAGGCGCGGCTCGCGGCCCGCTGCACCGCCGAGGCGGGCGGGCGCTGGCGCCTCGAGGTGCTCCCCCTGCCGAGCGACGCGAGCCAGCAGCGCGAGCAGCTCGTGCGCCGGCTCGCCGCGCGCGACGTCTCGATCGACCTCATGAGCCTGGACCTCCCCTTCGTCCCCGAGCTGGCCGAGGCGGGGTTCCTGCGTCCTTTCACGGAAAGTGAGGGAGCGCCCCTCGCCGAGGGCGTGCTGCGCGGCGCGCTCGCCTCGGCGACCTGGCGCGGGCGGCTCGTCGCGGCGCCGTTCACGGCGAGCACGCAGCTCCTCTGGTTCCGGCGCTCGGTGGCGGCGAAGGCGGGCCTTCCGGTAGGGGAGCGGCCCGTGACCTGGCGCGAGCTCATCGCTGCGGCGGAGCGGACCAGCAGTACGGTGGCGGTCCAGGCGAACCGCTACGAGGGATACATGGTGTGGGTGACCGCGCTCGTCGCGTCCGCGGGCGGTCGCATCCTGGAGAACGCCGAGGCGGGCAAGCACGCGCACGCCGCGCTCGACGGCGAGGCGGGGCGAAGGGCGGCGGCGGTGATCCGGTCGCTGGCGCGCTCCGCGGCGGCCGACCCGGCGCTCTCCACCGCCGACGAGGAGGCGGCCCGCGCCACCTTCCAGGGCGCCCGGGGTGGGTTCATGGTGAACTGGCCCTACGTCCACGGGGCCGCGCAGGCCGCCGTGGCGGCGGGGAGCCTCGACCGCGCCGTCCTCGACGACCTCGGCTGGGCGCGCTACCCACGCGTCGACGATGACCGCGCGAGCCGGCCGCCGCTCGGCGGGATCGATCTGGCGGTGGGCGCCTTCAGCCGGCACGGCGCGCTCGCGGTCGAGGCGGTCCGCTGCCTCACCTCGCGCGAGAGCCAGCGGGCGTACATGCTCGACGCGCGCAACCCGGCGGCCCGCGCCGCCGTCTACGACGACGTCGAGGTGCGGCGGGTCTTCCCCATGGCCGACCTCCTCCGGCGCTCGATCGACGAGGCCGGCGCGCGGCCGCAGACGCCCTACTACACCGACGTGAGCGCGGCGGTGGTGCGCGCCTTCCACCCGCCGCGCGAGGTCGATCCGGAGCGCACGCCGGCGGCGGCCGCCCGCCTCGTCGCGGACGTGCTGCTCGATCGGGTCCTCCTGTGAAGAGGGAACATCCGGCCGCCCTGAGCGTAGGTGCGCGGAGCGCGCCGGAGTCGAAGGGGGCGCGCGAGCGGCGGCTCGGGTGGGCGCTCACCGCTCCCGCCTTCGCCGTCATGCTGGGCGTGACGGCGTGGCCGATGCTGCGCGCGGTCTGGCTCTCGCTCCACAGCTGGCGGCTCACCGATCCCGCCGGGCGCGAGTGGAGCGGGCTGCGCAACTACCAGGTCGTGCTGTCGGACCCGCTCTGGTGGGACGACGTGGCGACGACCACCCTGCTCACCCTGGTGACGGTGGCGGTGGAGCTCGTGCTGGGGATGGCCTTCGCGATCGTCATGCACCGCGCCGTGATCGGGCGGCGCCTGGTGCGGACCGCCGTGCTCGTCCCCTACGGCCTCGTCACGGTGGTGGCCGGCTTCGCCTGGCGCTACGCCTTCGCGCTCGACACCGGCTTCGTGAACGGCTGGCTGGGTCTCGGCGAGCTCTCCTGGTTCGGCGCGCGCGGCACCGCGCTCGCCGCCATCGCGCTGGCCGAGATCTGGAAGACCACGCCGTTCATGTCGCTGCTCCTGCTGGCCGGGCTGGCGCAGGTGCCGGAGGAGCTGCACGAGGCAGCCCGGCTCGACGGCGCGGGCGCGGTGCGGAGCTTCCTCTCGGTGACGCTCCCGGCCATGCGCACGAGCCTGCTCGTGGCGGTGCTCTTCCGGGCGCTCGACGCCTACCGCATCTTCGACACCGTCTTCGTCATGACGGCCGGGGCGCAGCGCACGGAGACCGTCTCCTTCCTCGCCTACCGGCAGATGATCGGCCGCACCGCGCTCGGGCTCGGGTCGGCGGTGTCGGTGCTGCTCTTCCTCACCGTGATGCTGTTCGCGGCCGCCTTCGTGAAGGTCCTCCGGCTCGAGCTCGCGCCAGCGGGGGGCGCGTGAGCGGGCGCGCGAGCCGTCTCGGCTGGAGCGCCGCCAGCGCGGTCGTCGTCGGCTGGACGCTCCTCCCGGTGGCGTGGATCGTCGCGCTCTCGCTGAAGCAGCCGGGTGACCTCCGCAGCGGCCGCTTCCTGCCCAGGGGCGTCACGCTCGAGCACTACCGGGCCGTCTTCGCGACGCCGCTCTTCACGCGCGCCCTCGAGAACTCGGTCGGCATCGCGCTCGTCGCCACCGCCGTCTCGGTCGCCCTCGCCACCTGCGCCGCCTACGCGCTGGCGCGCCTGCGGTTCCGCGGCAAGTCGATCGTCCTCGGCCTCGCCCTCGGCATCGCCATGTTCCCGGTGGTCTCGCTGGTCGGGCCGCTCTTCGACCTGTGGCGCACGGTGGGCCTGTACGACACCTGGCTCGGGCTCATCCTGCCCGACCTCTCCTTCACGCTGCCGCTCGCGATCTGGGTCCTCTCGGCCCACTTCCGCGAGCTGCCTTGGGAGCTCGAGGAGGCGGCCCTCGTCGACGGCGCCACGCCCTGGCAGGCCTTCCGGAGGGTGGCCGTGCCGCTCGCCGCACCGGGCGTCTTCACGGCCGCGCTCCTCACCTTCTTCTTCGCGTGGAACGACTTCGCCTTCGGCATCTCGCTCACCTCGACCGACCGCGCCCGCACGGTCCCCGCCGCGCTCGCCTTCTTCACCGGCGCCTCGCAGTTCGAGCAGCCGACCGGCGCCATCGCGGCGGCGGCGGTGGTGGTGACCGTGCCGGTGGTGATCCTGGTGCTGGCCTTCCAGCGCCGGATCGTGGCCGGGCTCACCGCAGGCGCGGTGAAGGGGTGATGTTCACTGGAAGAAGAGGGAGCCCCAGTTCGACGGGACGGTCCACCCGCGCAGCCAGAAGCCCTGCACCTGAGCGGTCGCTCCCCCCGGCATGAGGTCGGTCCAGGCGCCGTCGGCTGGGAAGGGGATGTCGACCTGCTGGTCCCAGGGCGAGAAGTTGAGCGCGATGATGAAGCGCTCCAGCCGCCCGTCCTCCCCGTCGCCCCAGCGGTGGAAGATGGCGAGCTGCCGCTCGGTGTCGAGCCCATAGCCCTGCGGGTTCAGGCGCGTCTGCCAGGTCTCCCACCGGCCCGGGTAGAAGTTGTCGGAGCGCAGGGCCGGGTGGCGCCGGCGCAGGCCGATGAGGTGCCGGTACACCGCCAGCAGGCGCCGGCCGATGGGATCGTCGGCGCACGCCCACCGCAGCGGCCGCCCCCTGACCCTCCGCCCGCTGCCCTGATCGTCCTCCGGGATCCAGTGATCCTCCCCGAGCTCCTGGCCGTTCTGGAGCATGGGCGTGCCGGGCGAGGTGAGCAGGGCGATCGCCCACGGCTGCGTGCGCCACCAGCGCATCGAGCCGAGGTCGTCGCGCGCGCCACAGCGCCAGGTGACGTGCGAGTGGTCGTGGTTGGAGAGGTAGGTGGTGGCGACCTTGTCCGGGCTGGCGAGCCAGGCGTGCGCGTCGAGCGCGGGGAGGAGCTGCGGCGTGACCCGTCCGCTCCACAGGGTGTCGAAGCAGCAGCCGTACAGCGCGTCGCTCCAGTAGCTCGTCGCGTCGGTGGAGTTCACGACCGCGGCCGCGGAGAGGTCGATGTGCTCGAGGGTCAGGGAGAAGGCGGGGTCGGCGGCGTGCTCCCGGAGCTCGGTGAGGAGCTGCGGGAGGCCAGCCTGGCTCGCGGGCGCGCCGTCGCTCCTCGCCAGGTAGAAGTTGGTGGTGTTGTCGAAGCGGATGCCGTCGATGCCGAACTCGTCCATCCAGTAGCGGCAAGCGTCGCCCACCAGGTGCTGCGTGCAGCCGTTGTGATAGTCGAGGTCGACCAGGCCCGCGAAGGTGCCGCCGAACCGGCCGGCGTAGGGCGAGGCGGCCGGGTCCTGGTACAGCCAGCGGTACGCGAAGCCGATCTGGCGGGCGCCCTGGTCCGGGCCGACGTGGTTGAACACGCCGTCCATGAGGACGTGGATGCCCCGGGCGTGGCAGGCGTTCACGAGGTCGCGCAAACGCGAGAGCTGCTTCGTCTCCGGCTCGGCCGGGTCGCCGCTCAGGTCGTGGGTGTAGCGGTGCTCGACCGAGAAGTAGGAGTAGGGCGTGTAGCCCCAGCTGAAGGCGTCGTCGTTCCAGGCTGTCCAGGGCAGGAACAGGACGGCGTCGACCCCCAGCTCGGTGAGATGGTCGAGCGCGGTCCGGCCGCCGCCCAAGTCGAGGCGGTGGATCGCGTCGAGCGGCGCGCGCGCCCCACGCAGCTCGGCAGTGAAGTCGTCGATGTTGAGCTCGTACACGACGAGGTCGCGCAGCGGTCGCCGGCCGCCGGCGACCGGCTGGACGGCGCTGGTGGCGCTCGGGCCGACCACGACGCCGGAGGTCGGGCGAAGGAGGTCGGCCCCGCCGTAGCGCGCGCACGGGTCGGCCACCTCGCGGGTGGTGCCGTCCTCGAAGGCGAGCCGGTACCGGTACTGGTGGAACCCCGCCGGCAGCGCGGCGGTGTCGAGGCTCCACACCCAGCCCGACGGGTGCTCCGCGCGCCGCAGCGCGTTGTCCGGGTGCACCTGCCAGTTCGCCGGCTGTTCGAGCGCGGTCTGGAAGCTTCCGATCACGTGGATCGAGGCGATCTTCGGTTCGCCGTAACCTTCGATGTGTATGGGCTGCTGGTCCTGATCGTAGGGTGGCTCCGCGGGCTGCTCCTGGTACTGCGATGCATCGCGGGCGCGGTCGGGGAAGAAGATCGAGAAGCGAACGCCGCTCGAGACGGCGGTATCGTCGAGGCGCCAGGCGCCGAACTGCCGCTCCACGCTGGACATGTACATGGTCGCTCCCCTGCGCGAGTACAGCACGGGCGGTGAGAGGCGCCCACCGCCGGAGGAGGCAGCTGGTCGGGGGGTCGCGGTCGCGGTCGGGGTCGCCTTCCCCCCTCTCCCCCGACGGGGGAGAGAGCCGGGATGAGGGTCGGGATCGGGGTCGAGGTCGAGGTGGGGGTCGCGGTGGGCCTTCGCGCGGCACCGGGCAAGCTGACGCTCCGTCAGCCCCCCGCGCCATACTCCGACCGTGGAAATCGCCCTCCTCGCGCTGTGCGCGCTCGCGGCCGCGGGCTCCGTCGCGCTCGCGCTGGCGCTCCCCGGGCGCATCGCATCCGGGGTGCGGGCCTCGCTCGGCGAGCGCCTCGACGCCCACGATCGCGCCCTCGCCGCGACCGACCGGCTCCTGCGCGAGGAGCTCGCGCGGGCGCGAGAGGAATCCGGGACGGCGGCGCGGGGGCTGCGCGACGAGCTGCGTGGCGCGCTGCACGACGGTCGCGAGGCGAGCGCGAGGAGCCTCACCGCGTTCGGGACGCAGATCGACAAGCTCTCCGCCGCCAACGAGGCGCGGCTGGAGGCCTTGCGCGGCGTCGTCGACGCGCGGCTCCGTGGGCTGCAGGAGGAGAGCGCCAAGCGGCTCGAGGAGATGCGGCTCACGGTCGACGAGAAGCTGCAGGGGACCCTGGAGAAGCGGCTCGGCGACTCGTTCCGGCTCGTCTCGGAGCGGCTCGAGGCGGTGCAGCGCGGGCTCGGCGAGATGCAGACGCTCGCGAACGGGGTGGGAGACCTCAAGAAGGTCCTCACCAACGTGAAGGTGCGCGGCACGTGGGGCGAGATCCAGCTCGGAAGCCTCCTCGAGCAGATCCTCGCGCCCGAGCAGTTCGTGAAGAACGTCGCCACGCGACCGGGCAGCCTGGAGCGGGTCGAGTTCGCCATCCGTCTGCCTGGGAGGGGGGACGACGGCCAGGGCGAGGTGCTCCTCCCCATCGACGCCAAGTTCCCGCTCGAGGACTACCAGCGGATCGTCGAGGCCAGTGAACGGGGCGACGCGGCAGGGGTCGAGGCGGCGGCGCGGCAGCTCGAAGCTCGGCTGGAGGGGTGCGCGCGCGACATCCACCAGAAGTACGTGAACCCTCCCTACACCACCGACTTCGGCCTGCTCTACCTGCCGACCGAGGGGCTCTATGCCGAGGTGACGCGGCGCCCCGGGCTGCTCGAGGTGCTCCAGCGCGAGCACCGCGTGTCGGTGGCGGGACCCACCACGCTCGCCGCCCTCCTCAACAGCCTGCAGATGGGCTTCCGGACGCTCGCCATCCAGCAGCGCTCGAGCGAGGTCTGGCAGGTGCTCGGGGGGGTGAAGGCCGAGCTGGGCAAGTTCGGGGAGGTGCTCGCCAAGGTGGAGAAGAAGCTCGCCGAGGCGTCGACCACGCTCGAGCTGGTGGCGACGCGGCGGCGGGTCCTGGAGCGCAAGCTGAAGACGGTGGAGATCCCGGCCGCGCAGGCGGATGCGCTCTTGTTCCAGGCGGCCGCGGTCGAGGTGGGGCAGGACGAGTAGGCGGCGGGTACCCGCCCGCCATACGGATCCTACCCTTCCGTGTTGTCACATCGCGTCATGCGTCAACCTGGGGCAACGTGCTTGCCTACGTCGCCGCACGTCTGTCAGGATTCGCACTCTTCGTCCCCCTGACCTCAGCAGCGGCCCGCTCTCACTCGAGCAGGCCGAGGCGACACGCACGCGCCGCACTCGGACCGCGACTTCCCTCCGGAGCTCACCCCATGGCCACGACGAAAGCGCTCAAGCCCATCCTGACCAATCCGCTGGATCCCCCGGAGAAGGTGGAGTTCAACATCCCCGGCGAGATCTCGCGCGCCACCGGCGGCTACGAAGAGGCGATGAAGGCGGGCCACGACCTCATCCAGCGCCCGATCCGCTCCATCCCCATCGATCAGATCGAGAAGCAGCACTGGAAGAAGCGCATGACGGTGTGGGAGCGGATGCGCGTCCTCACCAAGAACGAGCCCAACGTCCTCTACCAGAACTGGGGCAAGAACCTCGACGGCGCGTCCCTCGTCACGGCGGTGCTGAACATCGACGGCCGCGACGTGGCCTGCTACGGGCACGACTTCACCGTCCGCGCGGGCTCGATGGACGCCACCAACGGGAACAAGCTGGCGCGCCTCTTCCGGCTCGCCGGCGAGAAGGGCATCCCGCTCATCGGCATGAACGACTCCGCCGGCGCCTACGTGCCGGCCGGGGTGGGCGGGCTCGACGGCTACGCCGAGGCGTTCACGGCGCTGCGCAAGATCAGCGGCGTCGTCCCCTCCATCATGTGCATGTTCGGCTTCAACGCCGGCGGCGGCTCGTACCTGCCGCGGCAGGGCAGCTTCCTCATCCAGCCCAACGACACCTTCTTCGGGCTGACCGGCCCGGGCGTCGTCAAGTCGGTGCTCGGCGAGGACATCTCGCCCGAGGACCTGGGCGGTCCCAAGGTGCACGGCGCGACCGGCGTGGCCGATCTCACGGTCATGGACGAGCTCGCCGCGCTGCGCCAGGCGGTGCGGCTCCTCGCCTACCTCCCCGACAACAACTCGGTCTCCGCGCCCTTCCAGAAGACGACCGACCCGCTCGAGCGGAAGACCTGGGAGATCAACACGCTCCTCAAGAAGGCGTTCAACTCCCCGACCGGCTTCAACACGCCCTTCGACGTGGGGATCGTCATCCAGCAGGTGTGCGACTACGGCGACTACTTCGAGATGCAGCCGGAGCGCGCCAAGGAGGTGGTGACCGCCTTCGGCCGCCTCGGCGGCAACGTGGTCGGCTTCGTCGCCAACAACAGCTACGTCGCCTCGGGCCAGATCGACTGCGACTCGGCCAACAAGATCGCGAGGTTCGTGCGGTTCTGCAACATCTACAACATCCCCATCATCTTCATGGAGGACACGACCGGCTTCCTCCCCGGCCGCGAACAGGAGGCGCGCGGCATCGTGCAGGCCGGCCGCTCCATGCTCGACGCCATCGTCGACGTGCGCACGCCGCGCATCCTGCTCATCCTGCGGAACGCCTTCGGCGGCGCCTACGCCTCGTACAACAACTACCCCACGGGCGCCGACCTGGTGCTGGCGCTCCCCACCACGCGGCTCGCCGTGATGGGGCCGGCTGGCAAGGAGTTCGTCTACAAGGACGAGGTCCGCAAGATCCGCTCCACCTCCGCCGAGATGGTCAAGAAGGGCATCCAGCAGCGCAGCGCGGACGGCATGGAGCTGGTGGCCGCCAAGAAGGACGCCGAGAAGGAGGCGGGCGAGTGGCAGAAGCAGCAGGAGGCCGCCCTGAACCGCCGCTACGAGCAGGAGCTCATGAACCCGAAGGAGGGCCTCGCGCTCGGCTCCATCTCGTCGATCGTCATGCCCACCGACCTGCGCAAGGTGCTGGGCGAGAACCTGGCCTTCCTGCTCCGCCACTACAAGCCGAGTCCGATGACGGGCCCGCAGCGCGAGTTCCACTAGCGGTCATGACGTCCGCCACCACTTCCCACCGTCCGGAGAACGACCCCATGGCCGCCCAGACCGACTGGTACAACCAGAACCCCCTGACGCACCGCGACCGCCGCCTCGGCCTTTCCAGCTCGGCCTGGGTGCGCTCGTTCGCCTGCGAGGACCTGCGCCCGCTCATCGTGTGCCGCGGCCCCATCCGCAAGGAGGCGATGGAGGTGTTCGAGGAGATGGGGATGCGCCACTACGGCATCCTCGTCTCGGAGAAGGACTCGATCGTCTTCCCGAACGCGCTCGCGCCCGAGCTGCGCCAGCTCACCGACAACCGCCGCGTCCACCGCGTGCCGGACTACACCGGCGCGACCAAGGAGGAGCGCGTCGAGCGGATGCACCAGATCGTGCAGATCGCCAAGGACAACGGCTACGACGCCATCTTCGCCGGCTACGGCTTCATGGCAGAGGACGAGGAGTTCGTCGCCACCATCGAGAAGGCGGGCCTGAACTTCATCGGCCCGAACTCGACCACCCAGGCGCGCGCCGGCAAGAAGGACGAGGCGAAGCGCACCGCCCTCGAGGTGGGCGTCTCGGTGACGCCGGGCATCAACGACGTGACCGCGCGCACGCTGGTGAAGAAGCACGGCACCCGGAAGGCGCTCGTCGAGCTGGCCCGGCGCGAGGGGCTCGACTGCGATCCGCAGGTCCTGGAGGACGAGGAGCTCCCGCTGGTGGCGCTCGCCGACCACCTCCTCGCGGCCGGCTACGCCAAGGGCCTGGACCTCATCACCGTCGACGAGCTCGGGGCGCAGGTGCAGCGCGAGGTGGCGGAGATGTTCCGCCTGCACCCGCGCAGCCGCGTGCGCCTCAAGGCCATCGGCGGCGGCGGCGGGAAGGGGCAACGCATCCTGGGCGCCGCCCTGCTCACCGCCAAGGACGCCGACGACCGCGCCATCGCGGCGGCGGCGGCCGACGCCCCGGCGCTCATGCGCGAGGTGCTGAACGAGGTCAAGGCGACCGGCGTCGGCGACAACAAGAACATCCTCATCGAGCTCAACATCGAGCAGACCCGCCACAACGAGATCCAGCTCCTCGGCAACGGGCGGTGGTGCGTCTCGCTGGGTGGGCGCGACTGCTCGCTCCAGATGCACGAGCAGAAGCTGCTCGAGCTGTCCGTGACGCAGGAGGCGCTCGCCGCCTCCATCAAGAAGGCCGAGAAGGCGGGCCGCAAGGAGAAGGCGCGCTCCCTCGCCACCGACCTCGAGATCCTGAAGCGGATGGAGGACGACGCGGCGCGCTTCGGCGAGGCGGTCGGGCTCGACTCCGCGTCGACCTTCGAGTGCATCGTCGACCGCGACCGCTACTACTTCATGGAGGTGAACACCCGCATCCAGGTCGAGCACCGCGTGACGGAGCTCTGTTACAGCCTGAAGTTCACCAACCCCGACGATCCGGCCGACTACTTCGTGGTGGAGTCGCTGGTGGAGGCGATGGCGCTCATCGCGCGCCACAAGGAGCGCCTGCCCAGGCCGACCCGCCTCCGCCGCTTCGGCGCCGCGGTCGAGGCGCGCCTCAACGCCACCGACGCCTCGCTCTCGCCGCACGCGGGCGGCCTCATCCGCTTCTGGTCGAAGCCCATCGAGGGCGAGATCCGCGACGACCAGGGCATCAGCCTGCCGAACCCCGACACCGGCATGTTCATGCGCTACCGGGTGGCGGGAGCCTACGACTCGAACATCGCGCTCCTCCTCACCAAGGGCGAGGAGCGCATCGACAGCTTCCAGCACCTCTCGCAGGTGCTGACCCGGACCAGCCTGCGCGGGGTGAACGTCGCGACGAACCTCCAGTTCCACTACGGGCTCGTCAACTGGTTCATCGGCCAGAGCGTGATGGCGAAGCCCACCACGCGCTTCGTGGTGCCCTACCTGACGCTGGTCGGCCAGCTCAAGGAGGAGGGCAGCAAGGTCGACACCGCCTACGCCTTCAACGAGATGAAGCGGCACTACGCGGCGCACATGGCCTCGGAGAGCCCGGACGATCCGTCGGCCGCCCGGGCGATGGTCGAGGTGATCGACCGCAAGCTCACCCTCCTCACCCGCGCCATCGACCGGCTGCTGGAGGAGCCGCACCTCTTCGCCGGCTGGCTGTCGCTCAACCGCAAGCACTACCGGCTCGAGAACGGGAAGCTGGTCTGGATCCGCAACCCGCTCGGCGTGCTCAACGACACCTACGCCTACCTCAACATGTCGTTCGACCCGAAGGCGCCCGCCTCCGAGGTCATCTGGCAGCACGACCACGAGCTGCTCCAGACCGCCATCCGCATGTACGTCGCGCTGCGGAAGACCTTCGGCCTGCGCAAGGAGGAGTTCTACAAGCTGAACGAGATCCTCAAGAGCGAGGAGCCGAGAGGGGGCTACGACGCCGAGACGTGGGCTCGCATCCGCGCCGCCCATCTCGGCTACGAGGCGGGGAACGAGCTGCTCGGCCTGCTCTTCATGGTGGCCGAGAAGGTGAAGTTCTTCGACTTCCGCGTCGAGCCGAACCTCGACGTCGTCATCCCGGCCCACCTCCACGAGCTGGAGCTGCAGGCGCGCATGAAGAAGGTGCTCTCCCCGCCCCCCTCCACGCGGGCGGACGAGCTGGTCGCGCCCTTCGGCGGCATGCTCTACCGCCAGGAGGGGCCGGGCCTGCCGCCCTTCATCGAGGACGGCGCGCACTTCGAGAAGGGGCAGCCGCTCTACATCATCGAGGTCATGAAGATGTTCAACACGGTCCGGGCGCCCTTCTCCGGCACCATCGACAAGATCCTCATGCAGGGCCCCGACGGCACGGTGGTGCAGAAGGGACAGCCGCTCTTCAAGATCACGCCCGACGAGAAGTTCGTCGAGGTCGATCCGAAGGAGATCGAGCGCGAGCGGCGCACCCGCACCACCGAGCTCCTGAAGGCGGTGCTCATGTCGCCGCGCGAGAAGTACTACGACGCCGAGCCGCAGGACGAAGAGGAGGACGAGCGCTCCGCCTTCATGCAGTACGTCCAGGCGGTGTAATGGGTGCGGCGGGGGATGAACCCCCGCCCTACTTCAGCGCGTCCGTAGGGCGGGGGCTTGTCCCCCGCCGCCTCACTCGACCGCGTTCTCCAGGACCCCGATCCCCTCGATCTCGATACGGACCAGGTCGCCCGGCCGCAGGAAGCGGGGTGGAACGAAGCCGATCCCAACCCCGGCCGGCGTGCCCGTGGAGATGACGTCGCCTGGCAGGAGCGCCATCCCCGCCGAGATGGTCGCGATGAGCGCCGGGACGTCGAAGACGAAGTCGCGCGTGTTGCCGTGCTGGCGCAGCTCGCCGTTCACCCAGCAGCGCACGTCCACCCCTGCGCCCGGGTCGAGCTCGTCGGCCGTCGCGATCCAGGGCCCCATGGGGCAGAAGGTGTCGAGCGACTTCCCGAGGAACCACTGCTTGTGGCGCGCCTGCAGATCCCGGGCGGTGACGTCGTTCACGACGGTGTAGCCGAGGACGTGCCGCAGGGCGTCCTCGCGGCGGATGCCCCGCCCGCCCGTCCCGATGACCACCGCGAGCTCGGCCTCGTAGTCCACCTGGTCGCTCACGCCGGTCGGGTAGCGGATCGCCTCGCCCGGCCCGACCACGGCTTCGGGCGCCTTGGTGAACACGATCGGCGCCGTCGGCACGCCGTCCCCCGTGCCCGGGCCGCTCGTGTCGAAGCCGCTCCGCGCGAACTCGCGCGCATGCTCGCCGTAGTTCCTGCCGACGCACATGACGTTGCGGGGCGGGCGGAGCGGCGCGAGGAGCACTACCTCGCCGAGGGGCAGCCCGCTGCCGGCTGGCCGGAGGCGGCCGGAGAGCCGCGGCAGGCTCCGGATGAGGTCCAGCATCGACGGAACGGGCTCCCCCACCAGCTCCTCGACCGGCCACGCCTCGGCGCGCGCCGGGTCCACCAGCCCCACCCGTTCCTGGCCCCGGTGACGAAAGGTCGCGAGCTTCATGGCGTGCTTCACTATCGTAGCGGCAGGGCGCGCGCAGCCCCGTGAGGTGAAACGATGTCACGCGTCGAGATCGAGCTCCCCGAGCACTTCCCGTTCCGCACCGAGCTGCCCGTCCGCATCACCGACCTCAACTACGGGAACCACGTCGGTCACGACCGGCTGATCTCGCTCACCCACGAGGCGAGAGCGCAGCTGTTCGCCCGGCACGGGTGGACCGAGCTCGACGTGGCCGGGGTCGGCATCGCCATCGCCGACCTGGCCGCCATCTATCGGGTCGAGGTGAAGTACGGGATGGTGGTGGTGATCGAGGTGGCCGTGAGCGGACTCCGCACGCGTTCAGCAGGGCATCTCGGCCTTCCGCCGGGCGTAGAACCACCAGGTCACGGCGACGCAGCTCGCATAGACGGCGACGAAGGCGAGGAAGGCGGCGCTGGGGGTGCCGGTGGCCCGTACGGCGATGCCGAACGCGCGCGGGATGAAGAACGCACCGTAGGCCGCGATGGCCGAGCTGAACCCGATCACGGCCGCAGCCTCCTTGGCCGCGTCGCGCTTGGCGGCATCGGCGGCGGAGGGCGGCGCCCGGCGCTCGTGGAAGGTGGCGAAGATCACCGGGATCATGCGGAACGTGGAGCCGTTCCCGATGCCGGAGGTGGCGAACAGGAGCAGGAACATGGCGAGGAACCCGGCGAAGCTGCCCCCCTGGCCGCCGGCGGGCAGGAACGCGAGCACCCCCATCGCGGCGGCCGACATGGCCACGAAATTCCAGAAGGTGACGCGCGCGCCGCCGAGCTTGCTCCAGTTCCGGCCATGGCGCGCCTCCGGTGAGTTCGAGTGCGTGACCATTCTTCGCGCTTGCGTGCGCCGTGTAACCATCCGTGATGGGTCGGGATTGCGCCTTATTGCTTGATCTTTATCAATTGAAGGCTTGCGACGACGCGCCGCTTGCCCGGATGGGGCACGCGTGCCACCTTCCGCGCCGCCGATTCCCTACTCGCAGGAGCCCTTTCCTATGTCGAGATCCCGGATCCTCGTCCCCGTCGTGGCGCTGTTCGCCATCGTCGGTTGCAAGAGCTCGTCCCCGAGCCAGGCCACCACCGTCAAGCTGGGCGTCTTCGAACCGATGACGGGCGCCAACGCCGCCGGCGGGGCGATGGAGGTCGAGGGCATCAAGCTCGCGAACGAGCTGTATCCCACGGTGAAGGTGGGCGACAAGGACTACAAGATCGAGCTCGTCGTCGTCGACAACAAGTCGGACAAGGTCGAGG
>WNGR01004967.1_pt1 | contig 14318 bp, 12 predicted proteins | sample 5407581 | NCBI WGS metagenome assembly WNGR01 (sample SAMN13153383, study PRJNA577476) | soil metagenome | isolation source: 80 cm soil or saprolite under Garry oak tree replicate 2 | place: USA:California | collected 2016-06-15
TCCTGGATCGGTTATCGTACAAGTATCACATGTGCTACTCACATTCCACGACCTTCGACGACCTTCCACTGCTGACTGATGTAAGTGTCCGTGACTAAGTACCTCTTACGCCATAGTCACAACTGGTGAGTAAGAGTCTTGGTTTGATCCGTAACAAATAAAGTAACAAGTACAATAGACGTCACGAGAACAATGGCATCATGAGTACAATAGGTCACAGGGAACAATAGGGAGTCTGAATGTGGCCTATGATGTCACCAGAACAATAGAGTCATGAGTCATAGTCCATCGCATGTGATAATAGGTCACATGGAACAATAGAGGTCATGACAACCATAGAGACACGAGCACATACCGAGTCACAAGTCTGTATAGTAGGTGGTCACATGAGTCAAGCCTGTGAGTCACCATGAGTCGCAGAGAAAAGGTTAAGCATGGGTAAAATAAAGAAAAATTAATAGAATGGTTCCGGGACGTAACACTGTAACATCACCCCCTTTTCAGGTGGAACGCCCATGTACCACATTGGGCCACAACTCCCTGTAGTCCAACATCCCTTCACGTTGTTCCTCCAGTTGCGCAGTCACATCCACCATCTCCATACATCTTATACTTCCCAGCTTGAGTGCCTGTACATTGCCAAAGGCCTTCTCCAGTTTGATGATATGAGCCTCGATGTGATCACCTTCTTGAGTGAGGGTTCAGAAGTGGTGAATCTCCACTATGACCGATTCATCTCCTAGGTCCTTGGCACATCTGTCGACTGTGGCACGATCAGCATGTTTGGAGGTGAGGACATCTAAGTCCTCCTGAAGGTAGATGGGGCGTTGTGCGAAGGTGAGGAATGGAGTGGCATAGAGGGGTCAAGGGTAGACAAGGTCCAACTTGTTGATGACTCCCAGTACCATGGGGTTTGGTCCCATGATGACCTGAATGTACTTGGCCTGTTGCATGATGCCATTGACTCAGATTGGACATGGGATGTAGCATGGTCCACTGTTGAGGTGGAATCCTGGAGGTGCATTCAAGCGCCAGTTGACTGATGGTCCGTGAGTTCTTCCAACTCATACAGTGGCATGATACATGTTGTTGCCTTCGGTGGTTTGGGCATGGGGAGTGTCGTCAGCGATCTGTCCATAGGTAATGTGGGTGTGCTCAGCTGGGTAGTAGTTTCATTGCTCATTGTCTTCATCAGCTGGTCCCGGGTCTCCTGCGCAAGTTGTACCCTTGCTTGTAGCCTCTCCTTCTGGGTTGCTGCTGCTCTGGCAAATTGCTCATCCCTCCATGACTTCCATACCTGTTGTGTCTCCATTTCCTGTCACAATTTGTATCCTTGGAGGCATGGGCAGGGGTTGGCTGGTGTTTGAACTGCTTGGGAGAGCATCGAGAAGTTGATTGACTTCGGCTCTGCTGATGGGTTGTTTGGTGTACAGTACTCCAGTATCAGGGTCTTGCAGGTTGTACATAGCAGGTGATAATGCACGAGAGGGCACTGCCTCCTCTGTTGGGTCTGGGAATCTTCCCACCAGGGCGACTTGTTCGTCCTTGGTGATGGGTCCCTCTTGTGCTCTGGTCGCACATATGGCCCTAGCCTGCTCAAGAGTGATGAGGCCTTCTTCAAGCTCTGCTGCAAAAACTCACTTTGGGCTGCCAGCATAGTAGGTGGACATATGGGGGAGTAGTGAAGTGGAGGAGTATTTGGAGGAGGAACTGGGAATGTCTTTTTGAGATTTTTGTCTCTTCCTTTTATGTTGTGCTGTAGCGGAGTTAGTTCTTTCAAACTCCCTTATCGCCTTGTCTGCAAATATGTCCTCCTTGTTGACCCACTGGTTATCTGAGTCAGGGTATCCCTTCCATTTTACAAGGTACTGCAATCGGTGTCTTCTGCCGAGTTGCCAGGAGTCTAGAATTTTCTCAACTTTGTATTCTTCTTTTCCGTCTACTAGATCTGGTGGCAGACGCTCATAATTTGGGCCATGTGTTGTCATTTCACAATAAGGTGTAAGGAGATCCATGTGGAAAACTGGGTGAATGCTCCACTGCATGGGAAGTTTGAGGTGGTAATTGACTGCTAACATCACCTGAATGACTTTGAAAGGTCCATGTCCCCTAGGGGCTAATTTAGCCGTGGGTTGATTGGTCCTCAAATGGCGTCCTTCTAGCCACATGAGGTCTCCTATCTGGTACTTGGGTGTATCTTTGTGCTTTATCCATAGGTTCTGGGCTCTGACCATCAGTTCCTGGGCTTGTGCCTGTGGTTCTTTAAATTGTTGGAGCCTCAGGGCCACTTGTGGTATCGGCGATGGTCTATTGATCCAATCAGCGTGCAGGTTGTACCCCATTAATAATTCAAATGGTGACTTCCTTGTGATTTTGTGGGGCCATGAGTTGTGTGTGAATTCCACCATTGGTAGATAAGCACACCAGTTATCTTGCCGCTTGTTGACATAGAATTGGAGATATTGTTCCACCCATTGATTGGAACGTTCTGATTGTCCATCCATTCTTGGGTGATAGGCGGTGGATATGTTCTGTTTTACTCCCACGATGTTGCACATTTCACACATGAGCTTGGAGGCGAATCTGGGGCCTCTATCACTTATCATTTTGGTGGGTAGCCTGAATTGGACAAATAGATGCTTAACCAGGAGTCTGGCTACTCCTTCTGCCCCTACTTCTTTGTGACATGGGATAAGGATGACCACCTTGGAGCAATTGTGATCTGTTATCGTGAGGATCGAGTCATACCCCTGTGATATGGGTAGTTTAGTAATGAAGTTGAGGGCAATCATGGCAAAGGGCATAGCTTCTGGTGTGGGGAATATAGGTTGTAGTGGTGCTCTTGTGGGCCATGTATTGACCTTATGTCGTTGGCATTTGGCACATCCTCTGACATAGTCCATGACATCTCTTGTGAGTTGTGGCCACCAATATTGTCAAGTGACCAGTTGCGCCATTCTTTTAATTCCTGGATGTCCATATACTGGTGATTTGTGGTGAGCTTCCATAATGGTGTGTTTGTCATGGAGTCCTCTGGTGACCACTCGTCTTCCCTCTTTATATCAGGTCCCTTCTATCTTTTTGAGTCGGTGTGCATCTACCCAAGGTTTGAGTGTTACGTATGGACGTTGAAGACACTTACTCATAGGTTGTGACTACGTGAGTAAGTGGTAATTAGTCACGGACTTACGCATCAGTCAGCCAGAGTATCACATGTACGATAATATGACTCGACCCTAGGATAGCGGTACTCGGTTTCAGGTTCAGGAGGCGCTTTAAAGCCCTCTTCGTGTAGTACTTAAGATGTAGTCGTCAAAGACCAAGACCCCATCTTGGTCTTCTTGAATCGCCACCAGACTTCTCCTCTACATCGCGAGATATAAGGGCTCTCTCCCTTTCTCCTCTTGTCTTATCAACTTGCGTCCAAGTGTCTAACGGGACCTTGTGACCTATCCTAGCACGTGACTTAAGGAGTCCGTGTCTATTGTCGCTAAGTCGTGTTGCGTCCCACGTCAGGAGCCTAAGTCCAGGCTAACATTCAGTGGCAACGTAACATTAAGACCAAGATACCTTCATCGTGGCGCGCATCACTACTCGGGAACGTTGGGTCTTCGCACCCTACTCGCTCAACGAGAAAGGAGAACGAGACGTACCTCTCAGATATCTGAAAACCGCACGGTGGAGAACCGTTCGAGGAAGCACAGGATACTTCGTCAATATCCCCACAAGACCCGCGCAATATTATCCAGTTGAGTTCAACCACAACTTCGTGTGTTGGACAGAGATTACTTGGAACGCACCACAAAACAGGTGGGACGTTGTAGGAACCACAGGACCAGACTACCGGTGCGATATATTCAAAGACAAGGTACGAACAGCAGGACAGGTAGGACCAATCGACGGGCAACAGCCTCCTGCTCCCTGAACCCCTGCACCATCAACAGAAGACGAAGAAGAAGAAGAGAGGGGCAGCGAACGATCTGAAAATACAGCCGAAACAGGAGTACCAGGGAATACTACCGAAGAAGAAGGACTAGCTGAACTAGCTGAGTCAATCCACATTAACCCAGCAGAAATGACTATGATAACCGAACCCGTGGAAATACTGACGGAAAGATCCGTCTACCTCAGACGAGAGGTAGAAGGAGAAATTCACCCACGTACTGGGCATAGGATGGCCCCACGACAAGCAGATGATGAAGCGGCCCTACGATGGGCACAAGAACCGGATATACCCGATCCACCAAGTGGAGGACTGGAAAGGCTGCCAGAATTGCCACCCATCCAGCTTCCACAAGACGATCCACCTAGGAGAAGGTTTCCCGGAGGAGGAGGATTCCCCAGAGGAGGAGGATTCCCCGGAGGAGGAGGATTCCCCGGAGGAGGAGGATTCCCCGGAGGAGGAGGATTCCCCGGAGGAGGAGGATACCCAGGAGGAGGAGTCCTGCCTGGAGGACCACCAGGAGGTGGTTGGGGACCACCACCGGCACCCATGCCACTGCAGCCACCGCAACAAGGGAAATTGGTGGGAGAACCACCCACAATTTATGACGGCGACAGGAAGAAGACAACCCTGTTCATCAACGAATGGGAATTATACTGGGCCATCAATAACGACAACGCCCTCATGATCAACCCATATCGACAAGCTATGTTCTTTCTTACATACATCAAGGGAGCTCGAGTTAACGAATGGGTAATGGCGGTCAATCGATGGCTGTCACAACAGATACAGGGAGGAATCAACACTGCTGATGAACGGTTATGGAACAAAGTAGCCGCCTCCTTCACGTGACAGTTTGCCGACAGCCTGGCAAAAGAAAATGCACAGTCAATACTCCAAGCAGGAGTAAAGATGAAAGGAGAAGATATCGACGCCTACATCGTCGAAATAGAGGAACTTATCCGCCTAGCTGAGTACCGATTTGATGTGCCACAAACTGTTGAAATGTTCACCGACGGACTGCCCACTGGGTTATATCAAAAAATCCTAGAACTTGACAGGCCAAACACTTACGAACAGTGGAAGCAAGCGGCCATCAATCGTCAACAAGACTATATTCATATGAAAGCACGACTAAAGGCACATCGCGGGGGTATAACCACCACTCGTCCAAGGGGGTGGATACCTCGACACATGCTAACAGATCCAAACGCGATGGATACATCAGCAGGACGGACAAGGGGACGCGTAACCGGGAGCGAAGAGATGAATCCCGCAACCATGCCATGAGGAGGATATGTCCCACGAGGAGGATACGTACCGAGAGGACGAGGAGGAGCCAGAGTGAGAGATCTACGCGAAGTTGAGTGCTATACCTGCCGTCAAAAGGGACATCTGAGTCGCAACTGCCCTCAGCATACGTGGAACAAACCTAGAGAATCGCGAAACTGGACCCCACGTTCTAGTCAAGGACGTGAGGCCATAGTGGACGATAGAAGTATATGCGACGAAGAACAACCTTCGATCGCATGATCAAGCACTCAAACCCCACAACAGCAGGCCGACTCCTGGCTTCGAGGAGTCGCAACGGCAGGAGAAGATGTACAAGAACTGGTGATGAGAGATCTTGTCAGAAGAGAGGGTTTTCAGAGTGCCTGAACCCATCGGCCTGGGTAAGGGCGGTCCATAAGTTCAATTCTGTAATAGTGACTACGCAATTTCGATCCATGCATATCCCCGTCTCTATCAGAACTAGCAACACAATGGCCGACATAAAAGCACTTGTAGACTCTGGAGCAACCAACTGCTTCATGAGCGAAAACTTCATACGACGAATGAAGCTGGGAAAAAGACCCCTACAAAAACCGCGAAGAATATGGAATATCGACAATACGCTGAATCAAGCTGGGGAAATCACGCACTATATCACCCTCAAAGTACAAACCAGAGGAACCAAAAAGGTAATACAGTTCCTGGTCACGAACATAGGAAACGAGGATATCATATTGGGGTATCCATGGATGGCCGCATTCGAACCTCAATTCACGTGGAAAAAGGGCGTCATTCACGAGAGAGAGTTACCTGTCATCCTCCGGTCTGTAAACCCTTTCAATCTTGGGAACTCAATAATCGCACGAATCCAGGAAGGAGATAGCCAAATAACAGCCACAACTTCCACCGAACTTGCAATCAAAGCACAACAGTACACAAAGAAGGTGGAAGTCCCAAAAGAATACCAACAGTTCGCCAAAATATTCAGCGAACAAGAATCAAAACGATTCCCGCCAAAACGAGCATGGGATCACGCGATCGAGTTTAAAAAGGATGCACCAGATGTGGTAGACTGTAAAGTCTACCCAATGAACCGAATCGAAGATGACGCAGTACAAAAATTCCTCAATGAAGAGCTGGAAAAGGGCTATATCCATGAGTCAAAGTCCCCATACGCGTCATCATTCTTCTTCGTTCGCAAAAAGGATGGCAAACTACGACCGGTACAAGACTACCAAAAGATCAATGCCCTTACAATCTGCAATCAATATCCCCTTCCCCTAATTGTGGACCTCATACGCAACCTCAGCAATGCACACATCTACACGAAACTTGATGTCCACTGGGGGTATAATAATGTACGCATTCGAGAAGGAGACGAGAAAAAGGCAGCGTTCAAAACCAGATATGGACTTTTTGAACCTACGGTCATGTACTTCAGACTCACCAATTCGCCAGCAACCTTCCAAACGATGATGAACTACATCTATCGCGAGGTCATCCTCAAACATGAACGTCTTGGTACAACTATTCGAGTCTACATGGACGATATTGGAATCGCCACCCGTACAAATATGTCTGACCATCAACACACAGTACACGACGTCCTCAAGGTTGCCCAATTACACGACCTTTACTTCAAACCGGAGAAGTGTCTCTTTCACTCTTCTTCCATGGATTACCTGGGGGTAATCCTTGAAAAGGGGGTGACACGAATGGACCCTGCAAAAATCGCAGGCGTCGACACGTGGCCGGTACCCAAAAACGCCACGGAAGTGCGCAAGGTTCTTGGATTTTTCAACTTCTACTGCCCCTTTATCCAGGATTTCGCATTCATTGCATGGCCATTACACAAGCTCATGCGAAAAGACCAAGAATGGCATTGGGGGACAGAAGAACAGGAAGCCTTTGAAGCGCTGAAGAGACGCGTAACCTCAGAACCGGTACTAGCGCACACCAAATTAGATGATCAATTCGAGCTAGAGGTGGACGCCTCAGGATATGCGGTAGGAGCAGTACTGTTACAGCGAAAAGAGGACGGTAAGAAGCACCCCATAGGGTACTACTCAGCAACACTCAATGAGGCGCAACGGAACTACGACATCTACGACCTTGAACTCCTGGCTATCGTAATGGCACTTAAAAACTGGAGACCTCTACTTGCGGGATCCCCTCATAAAATCATCATATATTCTGACCACCTCAATCTACAATACTGGAGACTGCCACAGCGAATATCTAGGAGGGTAGCACGAGAAGTGCTGGAATTGTTGGAGTACAACTTCGAGATACGTCATCTTCCTGGACGACTGAATGGAAGAGCTGATGCGCTATCGAGACGCCCAGGATACAACCAGGGAGAAGACAACAACAAGGACGTGGTTGTACTACCAGATCACGTCTTCGTAAGGGCGGGAGCAACACAACGTGCACCTCCAATGAGGAAAATCATTGCACAAGAGGAGATGGAAGCAACGGACCCAATATACGCCCAAGACGAAGAACTCCTCAAACCGTGGATCAACGCCCATCACCTGAAGAAGGTCGAGGGGACATGGTACAAGGACGGACGCCGTGTGGTAACAGGAAAAACAGAACACAAGTGAACCTTTGTACAAGTTCATCACGACGTGCCAGTATACGGACATCCGGGAATCAACAAAACATATCAGTTGGTAAGCCACAGATACTGGTGGCCGAACATGCAACAAGACGTAAAGGATTATGTGCGAGGATGTGTGGAATGCCAAAGGAACAAGATTAATACGCGACCTACCAAAGCCCCACTGTCACCCATATTTCCCATACACAAAGCTATGCCATTTGAAACCATGGCTCTAGACTTTATCACTAAACTACCAGTATCGCAGGGATACGACTCAATACTCACCGTAACCGACCACGACTGTACCAAGGCAGCGGTGTTTATCCCCTGCAAAGAGAGTATAACGGCCGAGGAAACGGCAGGCTTGATAGTCCAACACATATTCCCGCGGTTTGGACTCCCACTAAAGTTCATCAGTGACAGAGATCCGAGGTTTGCCTCGAGGTTCATGAGGGGAATATGCAAGGGGACGGGGACGACGCAGAACATCTCAATGGCGTACCACCCCCGGACAGATGGGCAATCGGAACGCACCAATCAGTGGCTAGAACAATATCTACGCTTCTGGGTCAACGAGCGTCAAGATAACTGGTATACTTATCTGCCACTGGCAGAATTCACACATAACAATTGGCCGAACAAGACTACCGGAGAGTCCCCTTTCTTCCTACTATACGGGTTTAATCCACGAGCTGATTGGACGGATAAGCCATCACCAATACCACAGGTGGCGCTGAGACTAGACCAGTTCAAAAGAGCCAGGCAACGCATCCAAGAACTGATGATCAAGGCGCAGAAGTCATGGATCAGGAACAAAGATATGCCCAAGTATCACGAGGGAGATCTCGTGTGGCTAGAAGGACGCCACTTACGCACCAACCAACCAACCACCAAGCTTGCGCCCAAGCGACACGGGCCCTTTCAAATTGTCCAGGTGATGTCCCCTGTCAACTATCGATTAAAACTTCCCACACAGTGGAGCATTCATGACGTATTCCACATTGATCTTCTCACAACTTATCGAGAAACCAACATCCACGGATCAAACTATTCCAGGCCGCCTCCAGACCTCATCGATAACGAAGAAGAGTACAAGGTCGAGAAGATTCTAGACATCCGGCAGTTCGGCAAGAGACGAAAGAAGCAGTATCTCGTCAAATGGAAGGGCTACCCGGACTCAGATAACGAGTGGGTCGATCACAAGGATGTACACGCACCCGAGGCGATAAGGGAGTTCGAAAATTCAAAGGCCGCCCTAAAGAAACATATAAGGGCAGGAAGGACGGGCGAGTATCCCATCACTCTTCCTACAATCCCCACTACGAACACTCACACATCTCCCATGTCTAATGACACCAACAATTACTATCTCAGCTCACCGGAACGCATCTTCGGAGCCGAGCTTGACTCCCAGCTCATCACCCGCGACGAGGCACGCAAACTATGTGCCAAGAAATATATACGACCCCACACCACGGACAAAAACGAACTCGCCGCTCCCCTCACGGAGGAAGAGCTGGCTCGAGTACGAGAGGTCTTCCCAGACCTCCAGACGACGTCAGTGCGACTGCGTCCACTATCACCAGTACTGTGTAACGCCACGACTGGCGTTATCATGCGACATGCGTTCGAGTCTTAGTTCTTTGTACCAAGTCGAGCCGTGCTCAAGACTGGTGTGAGAGGAAATGCCAAGTCGTTAATACGACTAGCGGGTGCAAGACGAAATACGAAGGTCCGCGTCTGGTTGGGTATGCGAGGCAAAATACGAAGGCCCGCGTCAGTGAGAGGCAATGGATGAAAGCCCTCCTTTGGAACAACCCAAGAGTTCCCTATCGGATGAGACTAGAATGTCGTGAATTGGAAGAAGTCAAGTCTACTGTACAAGCTAGGTAGACTAGGGTTTATATACTAGTACAGAGTGTTTGTGTTGAACAAACATATGACGCAGTTCTAGTCAGTATGAGTCATGATGACGTAGGTAATGAGTAAGCATGAGTCAGCGTGCATCATAGTGACGTCAGTAGTGATGTCATATGGAACGATCTGTAAGTATGAGTCATGAGTCCTGAGTCAATATGAGTTGTGGGGGTTTCGGCACGTGTAAAGTAGTGAGTCATGTGGAAAAAGGATGTGATGCGTGTCCGTATCGTAACATTACCCCCCTCTTTGGATTGAAGTCGGCTCGACTTCAACTTTCTCCATCACCGTAAAGTTCCGGGTCGCCTTCCTCTCCCTCACCGTGCATGAGTTGATCGCGGTCGTCGTCACACTTATGGGTGCGTAGGAAGTATAGGTTCCCACGCTTCCTGCAATTGCAACACAACTCCCTTGTGGGACAGTCCACTTCTTCATGACCTGGGTTGTTGCGAAGGCACTTCCCACACCATGTAGGGATGTGGGTCTCGTGCGCGAGTGCCTCGGTTACTGTATGCTGGCGTGGTGGTGGGATCGCCATCCGCTTGAAGAGGCACTGCGGTGAGTGATGGCTATAACTTTGACAGTACGTACACTGTCGTGGTGGGCGTCTTCGCTCTGGACACTGCTTGCGTCGGTGACTGGTACTCCTGCACTCCCAGCAGCCACGTCTACGGGGCTCGTCATGCAACTGCGGCATTTCGAGGGGTCCACGCATCCTAAGGCCTAGCGGTCTGTCAGAGGGTGATGGACTTGGTCTGACGACCATTCGGGCGTAGGCGTCAGCGAGTGTCTGATACAGCCGTGCCCTTTCCATGTGGTCACGGATGGCGTCGATAGTTTGTTCAACGTCGAATTGCGCCCCTACTAGCCGCCTCTCCTGTCGTTGTATGTTGGCTAGCTGCTGCTGGATCTTGTCTTGCAGCCGTAGCTTATCGTGTAGGCGCGACACCTCTGCATCGATGCGAGGGTCCTCAAGCCTCCGCAACACCTCGTCGATGGCGTATGCCCGAGGATCGTCGCATGCGAACTGCCGAATCTGTGTGTTGGTGAGTGGGATGGGGAGTTGGACAGGGTTTGGTGTGTGGATATAGACAGGAGCGGTGTATGGTGGTGCGCCCCTCTTCATACACCCTACGACTTCTTGGTTTTGTTTGCGGTAATAGATGTAAGGTGCTATCACCTTTTCGTCAGTGTGCTCGTCGCGTGGGATGTAGAGGGGGTAGAAGCGGAGTGAGGCGGGATTGTTGGGGAAGTAAGGGAGTTCTGGGTTGTCATCTTCTATGACCTCTTCTTCTCGATGGTAGTCGATGGGTTCTTCTACCATTTCGACTCTAGTTGCGGCGCTGGCGAGACTCTCAAGCATAGTCATGAAGCTTGAGTTGGGGGCTTCTCGGATCATGTTGGCGGAAGGGATAAGTACTGGTGGTGGAGTCGCGATGTGCACTGGGGATGAGGGGATGATGGTTGTGACTCGTGGTGACGATATTCTATCTCTTTCGGCTTCTGCAGCCAGGACAGCGTTGCAGTATGCGCCGCACTCCCCTACTGATTCGTATTCATCTGTGGAGAAGTTCATGGTATGTGTGGGATATGGGGGAAAGGTATGAAGGGGTTGATGTTATTTTCGTTGTGTTGGCCCTTCTTTTATGTGTGTTTGGGTGCTCCTTCTTCGTTGGGGTATCGGCGATAGAAGTCGGCGATTAGTTCTGGGGCGTGTTTCAGGTGCTCCACGGGTTCCCAGGTGCTGTCACTCGTGGGGAAACCTTTCCACTTAACTAGGTAGTGGAGTTTACGCCCTCAGCCTTGTCGGCGGACTTTCTGTACTTCTTCAGCTTCGTACTCCTCTTCACCATCGATAAGGTCAGGTGGTGGTCGGGTGAAGTTTGGTCCATGTAACGCCGTCTCCTTATAGGGCGTCAGGAGATTGGCGTGGATCACTGGGTGTATCTTCCATTGCGTCGGAAGTTCTAATTCGTACAAGACATCTGATAGAACCTTCTTGATGGGAAAAGGTCCATATCTTTTCGGAGCTAGTTTGGACGTAGGGTAGTGGGTTCGGAGATTGACCCCTTCTAACCAAACTAGGGTTCCTTGGGTGTAGGGCGTGAATTTGGTCTTGCCCCTTTCTGCCATGAGGCATTGCGTGTGTTTGATACACTCTTGTGCCTTGCTGCGGGCTTCCTTCATATCTTGGAGTTGTTCGTTGACTCTTGGGACTGTTGTCCTTTTCTCCTCCCATGTCGTCCTTGGTTCACTGCCCATGAGCAACTTGAATGGTGAGCTTTTCGTTGTTGCGTTGGGCCATGAGTTGTGTGCGAACTGGGCAATCGGGAGTAGGTCTGCCCAGTTGTCTTGTTGCGCATTACTCCAGTGTCGTAGGAACTGCTCGACCCATTGGTTGCTTTGTTCTGACTGTCCGTCCGTCTGTGGATGATATGCTGACAATATATTTTGCTTGATCCCTAGGACTTGACAGAGGTTTCGCATGAAGATGGAGATGAATTGTGATCCTCTGTCCGTGATGAGCCTCTTGGGTATTCCATAGTGGGGATAGGCATGTTGCAAGTACAGTTTCGCCACTCCTTCACTCGTGATCGTCTCGTTGCATGGGATGAACAACACTGCTTTGGTACAGTTGTGGTCAGTAATGGTGAGTATTGAGTCGTATCCTTTTGATGGTGGGAGTTTGGTGATGAAGTCCATGGTGACAACTTCGAATGGTTGTGCTTCGGGATCTGTGGTTATGGGAAATAGGCGTGGTTTCTGATGGTGCGTGTTAATTTTGTTGGCTTGACACGCTGCGCATCCTTTGACATATTCTTCCACGTCCTTTTTCAGGTTGGGCCACCAATAGTTTTGCTTTAGAAGTGCGATGGTGTTGCCAATTCCGGGGTGTCCGCGGTATGGTGGGTTGTGGAATGCGGAAATTACCCCCCTCTTAAGATTGTTGTCGCCGGCAACAACCAATGTGTCTTCCTTCCACCAGGTATTGTGTTCCTGGTGTAATTGATGTGTGTTGGCCCATTTTCTAATCGTCTCCTCATTCTCCAGGTTGCTCATATTGATTTTTGAGCGTGTGTCGACTTCTTCAACTGCTTCGCTTCCTGCCAAGTGGATGAATACTTGTGCCGGTAATACAGTTACGTTGTCGTTGTCTTCTTCTCCTGTGTTGTAGTCGGGTCTTCTTGAGAGGGCGTCAGCCCATGCATTCTTGTTGCCTGCTACGTGTTTGAGTACGAAGTTGTACTCTTGTAATTCTTGGAATTCGCGGGCAATGCGTTGACTGATTTTTCTTGGCTCCTTCCAGTAGAGTAGGTTGGAGTGATCAGTGTGGATGACTATTTGGTGAGGTGCTCCAGCAAGGTATGTTCTCCAGTGTGGGAGGGATTTTACGACGGCTAATAGTTCTTTGTTGTAGATGTCGTAATTCCTTTCGGTTTCCGAAAGCGTGGTGGAGTAGTAGGCCACTGGATGCCACCTTCCTTGTTCGTCCTTTTGATTTAGTGTGGCGCCTATTGCGTAGTTTGACGTGTCCACTTCTAGTTCGAAGGGTTGCTCCAGTTGCGGCATGAGGAGCACCGGTTCTGCGCATATCAACTTCTTTAGCTTCTGAAAAGCTTCTTCTCTTTCTTCCGTCCACTCCCACTGGACTCCTTTCTTGGTAAGTTCGTTGAGGACTCTTGCGATTTTTGAGAATCCTTCAATGAATCTTCGATAGAAGTTGATGAAGCCCATCCAACCTCTTAGTTCTTTGAGGTTCTTTGGGTGTTGCCAATCGTCGACTCCTTGGACCTTGACGCAGTCCATTCGTACCCTTCCTCTTCCTATGACTAAGCCCAGGTACTCGATTTCTGGTACTTCGAAAGTACATTTTTCTGGTTTGAGGAATAGATTGTGTTCCTCTAGTTTGTCCAGTACTTGATGTACCAACTGTCGGTGATGGGAGACGTTATTGGGGGTAGCAATCAGGATGTCGTCCATGTAGATTACGACTTCTCCTGTTGCCGTGAGATCTCGGAAAATTGTATCCATCATGGTTTGGAAGGTGCTCGGAGAGTTTGTCAGTCCAAAGAACATGACGCATGGTTCGTAAAGCCCTAAATTGGTTTTAAAGGCTCCTTTCTCTTGATCTCCTTCCTTGATGCAGACGTTGTTGTACCCCCAACGAATGTCGAGTTTTGTGAATAGGGCGGCGTCCTGTAGTCTGTCAATGAGTTCTGGGATCACATAATGATCTGCGATAGCTTACATCATTGATGGGCCAGCCGACGGGGAGAATCTCCCATAACTCATGGGCAGCCGACGTCGGCCGACGTCGGAGAATCTTCCATATTTCATGGGCCAGCTGACATCGGCTGGGATCAGAGGAATTGCTCTGAAATGGCCATAGAGGACACTGAGATGCCAGCATGGCACTAGGAATGTGAAGGAGTGTGCAGGCACACCATGGTCCAACCACCAGTGTGGGGGGAAGCAAAGATGCTCCTGACCTAGCTAGGATACACTTCCACACTCACCCACCCTGGTCCAACCACTTTCACACTGGTTGTTGGAGCAGGAGACATATCCATCTTCACCCAC
>WNGR01005428.1_pt1 | contig 14318 bp, 15 predicted proteins | sample 5407581 | NCBI WGS metagenome assembly WNGR01 (sample SAMN13153383, study PRJNA577476) | soil metagenome | isolation source: 80 cm soil or saprolite under Garry oak tree replicate 2 | place: USA:California | collected 2016-06-15
AAGCGATGAACCTCGCGAAGCGCGGCTTCGACGTGCTCGCAACGGACATTTCCTCGAGCGCCATCAAGAAAGCGAAGGCGGCCGCCAAGGCGGCCGGACTGTCGATCGAGTTCCGCGTGGACAACGTCCTCCAGTCAAAGCTCGGACCGAATCTGGTGGACGCGATCATCGATCGCGGGGTCTTCCACGTGCTACCGAAAGACAAGCGGCCGATATACGTCCAGACGGTCCACCGAGTCCTTCGACCGAACGGTTGGCTTTTCTTGAAGTGTTTCTCAATCAAGGAGCCGGGCACCTGGGGGCCGTTCCGGATCGCCCCGTCCGAACTTCGCGGGTACTTCCGCGAAGCGTTCGAGATTCTGTCCATCGACGAGGTGGTGTTCCAAGGAAACGTCGCGCCGCCCCCGAAGGCGCTGTTCGCGACGTTCCGCAGGCGTGACGCGAGCCCCAAGCCGCGGCCTCAGAAGCGAGCCCGGAAGCGACCGACGAGGTCCTGATTCCCCACGTACGTCGGGACGGTCTGGTCGATTCCTTTCGGCGAGACATCCAAGAGCCGCTCCCGTCCCGTCGTACCGGCGCCGCCTGCGGCTTCCGCGATGAATGCAATCGGATTCGATTCGAAGTGGAGCCGGTACTTGCCCGCGGGTTTGTCGACTTGTGCCGGATACGCGAAGAAGCCGCCGTAATGCAGGATCTGATTGAAGTCCGCGACGAAGGACCCGCCATACCGGAGGTTCATGAGCTCCCGCTCCAACTCGCCCACGAACGCCTTCACCTCCGGGATCCACTTCTCCCGGTGCCCTCCGATCCCGTAGAGCTTGCCTTGGACCGGGAGCCGCAGGCCCTCCTCGATGAGCCAGAACTCCTCCGGCCGACCGCCTCCCCCTTGGACGAACTCGTGCACGCCCTTCGCGGTGGCGTAGACCAGGGTCGTCGCCGGACCGTAGATCAAATAGCCCGCCGCGAAGAGATCCGAGCCCCGGGCCGGGAGCGGCCGTCCGTCGAAGATCCCGAAGATCGTCCCGAACGTGTTGTTGCTCTTGACGTTCGAGGAGCCGTCGAGGGGATCGAGGACGACGGAAAAACGCCCCCGACCGACGTCCTTCACGTCCCCCATCTCCTCGGATACGACTTGGGAGACGAGCTTCGATTCCCGGAATGCCTTGACGAACACGTCGTTCATCCAGACGTCGAGCTCGAGCTGTTGCTCTCCGTACGCGTTCCGGGTCGCCGCAGGATCGCGCCGGATCGGCAACTCCCGCCGGATCCGCGTGGAGAGTACGGAGAAACCGGAAAAGAGCCGACCGAGATCCCGGTCGAGCTGGCCCGCGTGCTGCGCCACGGTGACGTCGCCCGAGCGTCCGCCCTCAGTACGCGGCGTGCCATCCCTCGAAGTGATCGCGGAGCTTTTCCTTCCCGCCATAGAAGTCCCACCAGGGGCGCGCGTGCTTGTGGGCCAGGTCCGCGAGGACCTGGAAGTTCTTGACCGCCTGCGTGCGGACGTACTCCATCTGCCGCTCGAACGTCTTCTCGCGGAACGCGTCCTTCCAGATCGCGCGGCCCGCGAGGAATCCGGATGCGCCGCCTTGGCAGGCGAGCTCGACGAGGCCTCGGAAGACCGGGAAGTCCGCGCCGGCGCTGAGGACGACCCAAGGCACCTTCGTCGCGCGGCTCAGGCGCTCGCAGTTTTTGCGGAGTTCTCCCGCGTCCGGCGTGGCCTTCGGATCCCCGGGGAACTCGGCCTTGAGCACGTCGATGCCGAGGGGGCTGAGGGCCTCGGCCGTGCGGACGATCGTGTCGGCCTTGTGGTGCGCGAACTCCGCGTCGCTCTCCCCGACCGCATAGGACATCGGCTCGCAGACGAACGCGAGGTCGAGCTTGCGGCACTCGTCGGCCACGGACCGGACGATCTTGATCTGGTGGTCCACGATCTCGCGCGGGGCGTCCGGGTTGAAGAACACGAGAAGCTTCGCGGCGCTCGCACCGAGCCGTTTCACCTTCTCCACGCTCCAGCCTTCGAGGAGCGTCGTCATCCGCCAGTTCCCCTGCTTCTCATACCCGGACGTCTCCAGGGCGACGAGGAGGCCCGTGCGACCGGGGAGGACGAACCGGTTGATCGCAGGGCCGACCCCGTACTCCGGATCGAGGAGATAGCCGCTCGCATGGGGAGCGAGGGCGTCCGTGACGCCGAGCTTGACCGCCTCCATCTCGGCGTACGTCGCGGCCTTCGGATTCTCCGGGTGAAGCATCTTCTGGAGGCTGCCTCGCTGGTCCATCGCGATCATCGTGAAGCGGCCCGAGTCGTCCGAGATCTGCTGGAGGCCTCGGAGCTTACCGACCGAAATCCGCACGAACCCACCTTCGAGGTCGCAAAGGGGCGATGCCGTATTGACCTTTGCGCAGATGGCAACGCACTCAGGGCAGCGGCACGTCCGCGCCAGCGAAGCTTGAGGGCCGGCCAAGTATTTCTGCGTGGACTCCCTATTCGGCCGCCGATGCGACTTCCCGCGATCGTCCTGAACTTCAAGACCTACCCGGAAATTCTAGGAAAAAGGGGCTGGGACCTCGCGAAGCGCTTCGCCGCGGTCGCGGACGACACGGGCGCCTCGATCGTCCTCTGCCCCCCTGCGACAGACCTCGCCCACGTTGCGAAGCTCGTGCACATCCCGGTCTTCGGGCAGCACGTCGACGCCACGCAAGCCGGGCAGGCGACCGGATGGATCCCGCCCGAGGCGCTCCTCGAGGCGGGAGCGGCGGGCACGCTCATCAACCACAGCGAGCGCAAGGTCGCGTGGGAGGAGATGGCGACGTCGATCCCCCGCTGTCGGGAGCTCGGGCTCGAGGTCGTCGCGTGCGCGGACGACGTCGCGGAGGCCGAAACACTCGCGAAGCTCTCGCCGGACTACATCGCGATCGAACCGCCGGAGCTGATCGGCGGGGACGTGAGCGTGACATCGGCGAAGCCGGGGGTGGTGTCCGGTGCAGTCGAACGGATCCGCGCGGCGAACGCGGACGTCCAGGTGCTCTGCGGTGCGGGCGTGAAGAGCGGAAGGGACGTCGCGAGGGCGCTCGAGCTCGGCACGGTGGGCGTCCTCGTCGCGTCGGGCGTCGTGAAGGCGAAGGACCCGGAGAAGGCGCTTCGGGACCTCGTCCGGGGACTTCCCGGAGCCCGGGCCCGACGGTCCCCGCGGTAGGCCGGAGACGTGCGCGCAGGTGCCGCCAGAGCCCCGTGGCGGCCTGGAAGTATCCGATCGAGCTCAGGCCGGCCAGGAGGTACGCAGGGCCGCCGAACGATCCGGCCACCTGGATCGCGAGCGACACGACCGCGAGGACGAGGAGCGTCTGGCCCGCGCGGTCCAACGTCTGGGAGGGACCGGAGGCGACGAGGCCGGCTTCCGACCGGAATATCAACGCATGACCGACAACGGCCGATGCGAACACGGACGGCACGAACGGGAAATAGAATCCAAAGAGGAGGCGGGTCCCGACCGAGAGGCAGATGATGCTGCAGATGTCCTGGGGGAACGCCGCGGGGAGCGTCACCACCCCGACGACCGTCCCGAACACGGAGAGGCCCCACGCGGCCTTCATCCTGCCCGTGTTCCGGCGAACCTCGCCGAATCGGGGCATCGCGGACACGGCAATCAACGAGGCGAGAAGGAACATCCATCCGAGGAAGTGTATCGCGATGGCCGGGAACCGGAGGACGAACGCGGCCGTCCCTCCGCCGGCGACCCATGGAATGGGCGCGAGGAGCAGCATCACGCTTCCTACGCCCAGCATGAAGGCGCCGGCCAAGGCCCACTGCATATGCAGCCGCACGTAGTCTCGTCGCCGATCGGCGCCTGCGATCATCGAATGGCGATTCTGGCCGGGGGGCTAAGACCCTCGCGTACGTATCGTAGGCATCTCACGGGTCCGCCGCGCGTGGACCGTCGACTGTAGCGTGCCTGTACTCCGCCTCCTTATGGGGCAACGCCCGCGTTCCGCCGCGTGCGTATTCCGGGAGCGGCGCTGGCGGCGCTCGTCGCCGTCGTGATCCTGGCGTCGTCCCCCCTCCCCCTCGGGCGCGAGGCCGAATCCCTCCGCGCGCCGCCCCCGCGGCCCGCGCCCGAACTTTTTTCCTCGACCGAGGCGACCTCCGTTCTCCTGACGCGCATCTACGCGAACGCAGCGCGCGACGATGAGTTCGTCGAGATCGCGAACCCGACCCCCGTTGAGCTCGATCTGGCCGGATGGTCCCTCACCGATGGAGAGGCGACCGCGATGTTCCCATCCGACGCGTCGATCCCCGCCGGGGTCCGGCTCGTGATTACGCGCAATTCGACGAGCTACGCGGAGGACTCCCTCGCCTCCGCGGACTTCACGTTCGAGCAAGGCGACGCGCGTCGGTTGGAGGGCGGCGTCCTCCGGCTCGCCGATGACGGGGACGAGGTCCGCCTCGTGGACGCCTTCGGGCGGATCGTCGACGCGTACGTGTGGGGCGATTCCTCGGATGCGGGCGCGGGATGGATCGGGCGTCCCTCGGTGGCGATGGGGCGCGGCGAGATCGCGGTTCGCTCCGAGACCGATCTCGGCGGATGGATCGATTCCGACGGCGCGGGCGATTGGGAAGGCCTTCGACGGCACCGACTCGGGCAGTCGACGTTCGCGCCCCGGGAATTCCAGGTCGGCGGAGGACTCACGCCGGTCCTGTCGCCGGACGCCGGAGACGGCCCGCTCCGTTCGTTCCTCGAGTCAGCGCAAGGGACCCTCGACATCGCGGTCTACACCTTCACGAGTACGGGGGTCGCGTCGACCGTCGCGAGCCTCGCGGGCCATGGCGTCCGGGTCCGGGTGCTCCTCGACGGCGCGCCGGTCGGGGGCGTGGAACCGGAAGAGGACCGCGTGGTCCGCGGGCTCCTTGACGCGGGGGCGGACGTCCGCTGGTTGGCGGGCGGTGGCGACGTCGTGAAGCGATACCGGTATCTCCATGCGAAATACGCGGTCGTCGACGAGCGAGCCGCCTGGATCGGTTCGGAGAACTTTGGGGACGCGGGTTTTCCTCCCGAGGCCGAGGGCGGGAATCGAGGATGGTCCGTCGTCGTCGCGGACGCTGCGGTCGCGGCCGCTCTGACGGGGGTGTTCGAGGGCGACTTCAATCCTTCGCGCCGGGATTCGATTGCGGCGACACCCGAAGGCGGCGACCCGCTCCCGCCGGCGCAGCCAAGCCTCCCCTGGCCCTCCTCCGCCGCGTCGACGATTCGCCGCGCGCGGCTCGTCATCGCCCCGGACACCTCGCTCGACCTCGACGGCCTCCTGGAGACCCTCGCCTCCGCGTCGGATCACATCTGGATCGAGGCGTTCTACGTCGACGAGATTTGGCGGGACCGTCCGAATCCCTTCCTCGAGGCCGCGTTCGACGCGGCCCGCCGCGGGGTCTCCGTGCGGGTCCTGCTGGACGGGAGTTGGTCCTCGGTCGGCGACGATTCGGCCGGGAACGACGACATCGTGGAGCGACTCAACCGCCGTGCGCGGAACGAGAGCCTCGATCTCGCCGCGCGACTCCTCGAGCCTCGCGGTCAGATCGAGCGACTTCACAACAAGGGCGTCGTTGTCGACGGCCGCACGGTCCTCGTCTCGAGCATGAACTGGGCGCTCGGGTCCGCGACGGAAAACAGGGAGATCGGGATCATCTTGGACGACCCGGCCGTGGCGGGGTTCTTCGAAGCCGCATTCGCCGCGGACTGGGACGGCCGGCCGACGTCGGGACTCGACGCGTGGCGGCTCGATGACCCGGTTCTCCTCCTGGGCGTGTACGCGTTCGTCGGGATCGCTTCGGTGGTTTCGCTGCGAAAATTGAGAGTCGGGGCCAAAGGGATAAAGCCCCGCGCGGGCGTGCGACGGCGTGGCGCCTCCCGAGCTGATCTCCGCGGCCGACGTGGAGAAGTTCGGCTACTGCCCTCTGAGCTGGTGGCTCAGTCGCGGGCTCGCACCGGAGGAAGGCGCCGAGCTCGCCGAGGGCGAGAAGAAGCACGAGGCCGCATCCGCCGACCTGAAGGGGATTGAGACCCACGAGGCCCGCGCCCGCGAGGCGGAGTCCGGCGTCATGTACTTCGCGATCGCCGCGTCGATCGTCGCGATCGTGGGCGTGGGGTTCCTCTCGTCCGCCATCCTGGAGATCGCGCAGACCCTTGCCGCGATCGCCTTGATCTGGCTCCTCGCGGCCGTGTACTTCCTGTACCGTGCGGAGACGCTCGCGACCCCGGAGGAGAAACTGCTATCCGAGCGGGTCATCCTCGGATTCGCGATGGCCGCGGCGGTGATTGCGACGGCGGCCGTCTCGCTGCCGGGGATCGAGAACCAGGCGCTCGCCCAAGGCTTCGAGGCGCTCGCGCTCACGTGGCTCATCGGCGCCTCGTTCTTCCTGTACCGTTCGATCGGCGCGCTCGGCATCGCGCTGGCGACACGCCAGAGATACAAGGTGAAAGGCGACCTCGTGTACATCGACTCCGCGGCGGAGAAACCGAAGCTGTTCGTCTCGAAGCGGCACGGCCTCTCCGGCCGGCCCGACGCGGTCGTCATGGACGGAGACCACCACATCCCGGTCGAGATCAAGACGGGCCGCGTGCCTCGGGGGCCCCTGTTCTCGCACATCCTCCAGGTCGTCGCGTACTGCGTCCTCCTCGAGGAGGAGTACGGCAAGGCGCCTCCGTACGGCGTGATCCGGTACGGCGAGACGAACTACGAGATCGAGTACAACGACGACCAGAAGAAGCTCCTCCTGCAGAAGCTCGCGGAGATGCGCGCGTCGATCGCGAAGGGCGAGGCCCACCGCAACCACACCCGACCGGGGAAGTGCGTCCACTGTTCCCGGCGGAGCGTGTGCCCGGAGCGGCTCGCCTAGGGCCCCTTCTTCTTGTCGCCGAGCGTCACTCCGAGGCGTTCCGCGATCTGCTCGATCTGGCGCCGGAGTTCCCCGACCTCCCGCCGCATGTGGAGCATCTCCTGCTCGAACGGGGTGAAGCTCTGCGTTGAGAGGATCCGATGGGATACCAACATCCCGACGAAGACCGCCCCGACGATCGACAGGATCGAGATGGCGGCGACCGCGAGCAAGAACGTGAAGAGAGAGGTGGTCGGGTCGCTCGGGTTGATCAGCCCCGTGACGACCCCGAGCTCGATCGCGACCAGCACGCTCACAATGAGGATCCACAGAAGGGTCGATCGCGAAAGCCTCATGGAAGCGTCCCCCGCGGCGGGATGCCCCAACGGAAGTCGTCCGGCGGGTACCGTCGGATCACGGTGTTCAGATTGTCCTTCTCATACGGGAATGTGAACATCATGAAGGTTCGGTTATCCTGATCTTTCTCGGCGCGAACCGTCACATTGTACTGAAAGTAGTTCCCGACGTGGTCGACGAAATAGGCGTCCACCGTGAAGGAGGCGTTCGCGGGCACCCAGCGATGGATGCCATACGAGTCCTTCTCCTCGATCGATCCGTTGACCGCCGACGACGACTCGTTGAACGTCAACCGGATCAGGTCATACTGGTACGCCTGGAGCGCCCAACTGGCGTAGACGACGAAAGACGATTCGTTCCGAGACATCCCGATGATTAGGACCGGGAGGGATGCGAACCCCGGCGTCGGCCGCCCCAGCAGAGCCGGTGTGACGACGATCAAAGAGGCCAAGAGCAAGACCGACAGGACCATCGCGGCGCGGACCCACACCTCCCGCTCCACGTCGCGGCCAATAGAGAGAAATGATAATAAACGTTCGGCGCGGGGCGAGTTCCCGCCTACGCCTCGTCCGGACCGAAGTGCAAGAGCGACGCGACGCCGAACAGGCAGGCGCTCACGACGCCCGCGAGGAAGTTCGTGGCCGCGCCGTCGGCCGTGCCGAAGGCGAGGTATCCAATCGCGGGAATCGTGAACGACGCGGCGCTGAACAGTCCACTGGACAGCCAGAGGAATTTTCGGAAGCGCGCATTGAAGGAGAGGGGCGGCTCCTCGACGTCGTGCGCCGGAGGATAGATGAACTTGTGGAGCCACGCGAGGAGCGAGCGAAGCCGGACGAGGACCGCCACATCGGAGGGACGCAGGACGTCGGCGGCGGGCGGGAACTCCGTGGTCGTCGCCACGGACCGCACCGACCGGCGCCGGGGGCCATGTACGTGCCGAGGCGGTTATCGCCGTTGAATATCACGCCTCGTGTGCAGCGAGCCTCGGATGGGAGAGGAGCCCGAAGGTCTCACCGGGGACGATCGTCCCTTAGGCGGGCATGCCATGCGGATTTGGAGGGAGAATCATCCCTGATTCCCTTGACAAGCCGGCGGCCGCGATGACCGCCTCACGACGGAAAGAAAATGGGTGGCTTTCGCGGCCACCCAGTTGGGGGGGAGGTAATCGTGACGAATCCCGACCGGACCCGCGACCCCTCCGGCGGCATCCCGTCCCTTCGTTCGCTATTTTTGCATGTACTCCCGCTTGAACGCCTCGGCCTCGGCCAAGGTTCGTTCCGCGTCCTGCATCTTCTTGAGCTTCTCGGTGACGAGCTCCACGCGGCCGTAGACGAAATCGCGGATCGCCGCGCGCACGGCCTCCGAACGGCTCGGGAAGTCGTCGACCTGCACGAGGAAGTCGAGCGCCTTCAGGTACCGCGCGGGGAGGCGCAGCGTGATCTTCTCGGTGTCCGCATCCCGCATCTCGATCGCCCGACCGCGTATGTCAAACCGACCCCGTTTGACTGACGCTTGTCGGGCGGCAAGTGTTTCCTCGCTATATAACGATTGCTGGGACGTCCTCAGAGGAAGGAACTCCGGTTCGTGTGGAAGGCGCACCCTCGCCGTCGCCTAGGCTCCTCCGGCATCGCAGGGACAGCGAATCCCTTTATCGGGTGCACGGACCTTCGTCGCCGCGATGGTCGCGCCGCCAACGGGGGCGTTCCTGCTTCCGGGACCGGTGAAGATGCATGCCCGAGTGATCGAGGCGATGGCGGTCCCTGCGATGAACCATCGCGGCCCGGAGTTCAAGGAGGCCCTCGCCGAGATCCGGACGCTCACGCAATACGCCTTCGGCACGCACGGCCCGGTGGCGGTCCTCTCCGGATCCGGGACGGCAGGGCTCGAGGCCGCCGTGTCCGGCCTCCTCCGGAAGGACGACCGCGTGCTGAACCTCGTGAACGGGAAGTTCAGCGAGCGATTCCACGACCTGTGCCAGGTCTTCGTCACCCCGACGGCGCTGACGTTCGATTGGGGCACGGCCGTCGATCCGGCCACCGTCGCGGCGGCCTTGGATTCGCAGGAGTACCGGGCCGTCACCTTGTGTTGGAACGAGACCTCGACCGGGCTCACGAACCCGACCGCGGAGGTCGCGAAAGTCGTGAAGGGCCATGATGCGCTCTTCCTCGTCGACGGGATCACGGCCGTCGGCGGCCTGGAGAACCGCATGGAGGCGTGGGGCCTGGACGCCCTGGTCGTCGGGTCGCAGAAATGCCTCGCGGCACCCGCGGGGCTCAGCGCGGTCGCGCTCTCGAAGCGGGCGTACGATTCCCTTCACTCCGAAACCTCGTTTTACGTGAACCTGAAGGCGCACATCGACGCGCTGGCGAAGGAGGACACGCCGTTCACGCCCGCGGTGCCGCTGTTCCTCGCCTTCCGCGAGGCGTTGCGCCTCCTGAAGGAAGAGGGCCTCGAGTACCGCATCGCCCGGACGAGGACGCTCGCGGAGGCGGCTCGAGCGGGGGTCGCCGCGCTGGGGCTGGAACTCTTCCCCGACCGCCGGTTCGCGTCGAACACGGTGACCGCCATCCGCTATCCTCCCGGGATCGATGATTCGAAATTCCGGAAGATCCTCCGGGCGGACCACCGCACGATCGTCGCGGGAGGCCAAGCCCAGCTCAAGGGGAAGATCTTCCGGATCGGTCACATGGGCATCTGCTCCATCGAGGACTTACGGGAGGGGTTCCGCGCGATCGAAGCGACGCTCGCGGCGATGGGTCACCGCGTCAAGTCCGGAGCCGCCGTCGAAGCAATGGCGGGCCGCGTCTGAGACTCCTACCGCCACGTCACCGAGACTTCGTCCGTCCGGAATCGCTGGTCCACGGTCGTCCCGTGGATCGTCATGCGGACGCCTCCGCGGTGCATCTCCAGTCCGGTCCACGCGATCATCGCCCCGTTGTCGATGCACAGGTCGCCGGGAGGGACGAACATCGTCGCCCCGCGGTCGGACGCCATCCGGCCCACCATCTCCTGCAGGCGTCGGTTGCGGGCGACGCCGCCCCCGAGGAGGACCTCTCCCTTGTCCACGTGGGCCATCGCTCGCTCCGTGACCTCCGTCAGCATCGCGAAGGCGACTTCCTGGATCGAGAATGCGAGGTCCTCGAGCGACGCGCCGTGCGTGCGCAGGGCGAGGGCCGCGGTCAGCATCCCGCTGAAGGCGACGTCCATGCCCTTCACGCTGTACGGCAGCGGAAGGAGCCGCGATCCTTCGCGGGCGAGTTTCTCGAGGATGGGACCGCCGGGAAACGCGAGCCCGCACTCGCGGGCGAACTTGTCGAGGAGATTCCCGATTCCGATGTCGAGCGTCTCCCCGAAGACGCGATACCGGCCTCGGGCGAAGGCGATCACCTGCGTGTTGCCGCCGCTCACGTAGAGGAGGACGGGATCCTTCGCGTCCGTGACCCCGCGCCCGATCTCAAGGTGAGCGACGCAGTGGTTGACGCCGAGAATCGGCAGTTCGAGGGACAGGGCGAGCGCACGCGCGGCCGTGGCCACCGTCCGGAGGCACGGCCCGAGCCCAGGCCCTTGCGAGAACGCGATCAGGTCGAGGTCATGCAACTCGATCCCCGCAACCCCCGCCGCTTTCGCGATCAGCGGGACGACGAGCTCCGCATGATGGTTCGCCGCCTCGCGCGGATGGATGCCGCCCTTCTCCGGCCGGAGCATGTCGTTCACGTTCGCGAGGATTCGGCAGTGCTCGTCGACGATCCCCACGCCGACCGTGTGCGCGGTCCCTTCGATGCCGAGGGCGAGCATTCAGCGCGGTAAGGGGACTCGGAGAAAAGGGTTTACGGGGCGTCGGTCGGATCGCAGGGCCCAGCGTCGGTCCGTTTCGAGATCAAGGGGCCGGCGGCCTCTTGCGGATCCGTTGCGCCGCAAGGACGATGACTGCGCCCGCGACCGCGCCACCGAGCACGCCAAGCCCAATCCAAGTCCACGGCGCCGTCGAACCGCCACCCGGAACGGTGGCGGAGAAGCGCGTCGTGGTCGCGTGGCCGCCGGAATCCGTGACGATGAGCGTGATGAGATACGTCCCAGCGGACGCGTAGGCATGGGTCGGGCTCGCCTCGGCGCTCGTCATCCCGTCTCCGAAGTCCCACCGGTACGTGTATGGAGGCGAGCCGCCGGATACCGTCGACGAGAACTGGAGGGTGCCCGGTCCGACGGCGGCAACCGGCTCCACGATCGGCACGACGGACAGGTTCACGAGCGCCCGGGACACGTTGACGTAGAGCGCGTTCGAGAGCGTGTCCTGATGAAAGTCGACGCCGCCGCTATCGTATACGATGAGCCAAACCGTGAAGTTCCCGCTCGTGAGGTAGATGTGCACCGGATTTGCATCGGGACTCTGCGCGCCGTCGCCGAGGGTCCAGTGATATTCGTACGGTGGCGTGCCGCCGCTCACCGCACTCGAGAAGGCGACCGTCACGGGCAGCGTCCCTTCCATCGGCGTCGCCGAGATCGATGCCTCGAGCGTCGGAGGCGGCGGTGGAGGCGGGTTCGTCACCGTAATCGGATACGATTGGTTGCCGGTGAGGCCTCCGGTGTCGCGGGCCTCGAGCAGGACCCAGTAGGTCCCGGGCGAATCGAAGGTGTGCGTCGTGTCCTTCTCCGTGGACCATGGCGTGTCCCACGTGCCATCGCTCTCCCAGTCCCAGTGGACTTCGAGGGCCGTCACCGGGTCCTCTTGGTCGAAGACTTTCGCCCAGAAACTGACGAGCGTGGTGGTGTTCCCGCCCGCCGGAGAATAGCTGTAATTGGCGTATGGGGGTGTGTTCGCGACCGGCCACGGAGGTACGCTCGCCCCCGGAAAGGGCGAAGCGGTCGACGAGAAGCCCGTCGCGAGCGTCATCGTTAGGAGAATGACAAGGGCGGCGAGCCAAATCCCGGGCAGCGAGCGGCTCCGAATCATGGCCCGTTCCTTTGGGCGCTGAGGACGGCCCGGCGGAAAGTCTTTTCGCGAGGACAACAACGAAATTCGATGACCGCTTCTCTCGTGCCGATGGCAACCGGCGGGCGCGGGCCCCTGCTCTACGCGTACCAACCGATCCCCGCCAATCCGATGACGGTCGCGCTCCTGCTCCTCGTCCTCGTCGTGACCTTCGTCATCGGCCCGATCGCCGCCGGCCCGGAGGGCCTGTGGCCGCTCGGAGGATTCTGTTTCCTGCCCCTCGCCGTTGTCCTCCTCGCGATGGCGGTCTTCAAGCCGAGCCCGACGTTCGTCTTCGAGAACGGGATCGAGATTTCCGTTCCCCTGTGGCGGCGGATCCTTGGCGAGCGACGATACTTCGCGTGGTCCGAGGTCCGCGACGTCTATCCGCGAAGCTACGAGGTCGCAGGCTCCTTCCTCTCGCCCTTCGCATCGTCCGCGGGGACGCTCGTCCACACGGGAATCGGCATCGAGACGAAGGCAGGCCATCAACTCGTGGTCCGGTTCACGCCCGGCTCGATCCAAGCGTTCCGCTCGGACTCGCGGGGGTACGTCGAGGCGATGACCGCAATCCGCGACCGGTTCGCGCGTCACGGAGAGCGCATGGTCACGACCGCACGCCCGCTCTCCGACGAGGAGGTCCTGGCAATGCAGGCGCGCGCCCGCGAGCCTCTCGTCTCGATCGTCGGCGTGTTCTTCGCGTTCTTCCTCCCGCCCGCCATCGTGGCGGCGGTCCTGCTGATCGCGAGCGCCGCTCGCGTCGCATTGACGCCCGTCGTCATCGCGGCCGCCCTCGTCGTGGCCCTCCTCCCCCCGGCCGCCTCGATGACGCGGACCCTCCGACAGAGCGAACGCCGGAACGACGTCCTCTCGGAGCTGGCGAAATATCAGGAGCATCTTCGGGAGGAGGGACAGGCCGCAGGCACGGATCGAACCGTCCCGCGAGTTAACCCCGAATAGGGTTAACGAGATCCGATCACCGACCCGACGGCGGGCCTCCCTCGTTGGCTTGGCGTCCCCCCGAGGTCACGAGCCGCACGCGATGCGCATCCCGCACGTCGTACACGCGGCCTCGCCACCGGACCGTCTCGGGATGCCGCGTCCGAACGAGTCCCCATGCCATGACCCAGGGGACCGCCAGGGCCGCGACGGCCGACCGCCATCCGGGGACGCTCCACGCGGCGGCAATCTCCGGAGCGGCGGAGAACAAGGCGCGACGGCGCAGGGACGCCTTCACGATCGCGGACGGCAACGGCGCGAGGAACAAGATTGCGGGCACGAGGTACAGCGGTCCCCACGGGACGGCCAGAGCCAACGACAGCGCTCCGAACACGATGGATCCGATGAAGACCGCGAATGCGGCGACGGCGTAGCGGCGGACGACCGGGAGGTACAGAGTCGCCATCGTGATCTGCCGCTCGCACCACTCGAGGCACGTGCCGCGCGTCGCGCCCTCGAACGTCGCCACGAGGGCCGTGGGAACGTCGAGACACGGTCCCGGCGCACCGCGCACGAACCGCCCCAGGCGAACGACCGGCGCGGATCGAACAGGACGTTCGCACTGACGCCGTTCCACTCCGCGCGGACGAGGGACCAGAACGTCGGACGCGCCGGCACGTACCAACGGAAGGCCGTTGCGACGCCGACGCTGGAATCCGCCAGCGGCTGCACGAGCTGCCGCAACCAATCCCTCGCCGGCCGGATGTCCGAGTCCGCGAAGACGACGACCGCGTCGTCCGCCGACAGGTGGGCGAGAGCGGATCGGAGGGCGTTCACCTTGCCCCGAAGCTCGTCCGGCTCCGACGCGACGAGGTCGACTCGGACCCGCGGGAATTCCGCCGCAATCTCGCGAATCCGGATGGCCGCGGGGTCCTCGAGATCATCCGGCACGACGAGGAGCCGATACGACGGGTAGGCCTGCGCGAGAATCGCTCGCACGTTCTCGTCGAATCCCTCGTCGAGGCCGCGGACCGGCAGGATGACGACGCACGCCGGGAGGAACGCGCCGAGGGCGGTGCGCGAAGCGCGACGCACGTGGCCCCGCAGGCGGACGCCTTGCGTGATCGACGCGGCGTTCGGGAGGAGGCCGAGGAGCGACAGGACCACGAGGATAATCCAAATCGGGTC
>WNGR01005834.1_pt1 | contig 14317 bp, 5 predicted proteins | sample 5407581 | NCBI WGS metagenome assembly WNGR01 (sample SAMN13153383, study PRJNA577476) | soil metagenome | isolation source: 80 cm soil or saprolite under Garry oak tree replicate 2 | place: USA:California | collected 2016-06-15
TCGAGGTCGCGGTATCGACCGTCGCCAGGTACATGGTGAGGGAGCGGAAGCCGACGTCGCCATCCTGGCGCGCGTTCTTGGACAACCACGTCAAGGACCTGGTGGCGATCGACTTCTTCACGGTTCCGACGGCCACATTCGGAGTGCTGTTCGGGTTCCTGGTGCTGGCCCACGACCGCCGGCGGGTGCTGCACTTCAACGTGACCGCAAACCCGAGCGCGGAGTGGACGGCACGGCAGCTGGTGCAGGCCTTTCCCGAGGAGACGGCGCCGCGGTATCTCGTGCGGGATCGAGACCGGATCTACGGCGGCCGGTTTTGTCGCATGCTGGAGATCCTCGGCGTCGAGGAGGTGGTCACGGCGGCGAGGTCACCGTGGCAGAACGCATACGCGGAGCGGCTCATCGGCTCGCTTCGACGGGAGTGCCTGGATCACGTCGTCGTCCTTGGCGAGATCCATCTCCTGCGGATCCTGGCTGGGTACTTCGAGTATTACAATCGGGCGCGCTGCCACCTTTCACTGGTGGGCGATGCGCCGGAACCCAGGCCGGCGCAGGGCCCCGAACTCGGCAGGGTGGTTGAGCTGCCTGAGGTCGGCGGTATGCATCATCGTTACGAGCGCGCTGCGGCGTGATGCCATGACGGTGGAGAAGGCAGGGGCGGCTCCCTGCTAGTGTACTCGCACGCCTGAGTTGTGGAACTGCGAGCAGGACGTCAACTCCGCTGCTCCGTCGGCGACTCTTCAGCGCACCGCCGGTGCTGCGATCGTGCAGACCGGGTATTCGGTAACCACAGGTCAATCCTCGGAGTCGTGAGTGCGCGGGCCCGCACGCCGGACGTCGTCGGCCAGCATCCGGAGGCAGGCTGGGCACGAGACCGCTGCGCTGGTGTCGCCCCCTGGCCAATCGAACGAGGCCTCACTGTGCCCGCAAAGCAGTCGCCGGGTCTCGTCGACCAGGTGGTGAACCGCGCCGTCGCCATTTTGCACGTTCATGTGGTGTTGGTGACAGCGCGCCGCTCAGCCGTCAGCGCGGAGGCGGTGGCGGCAGCCAACGCCTCCCTCGTCTTCCGGGTCTGCCGCTTCGACCGCTCGACGTTGATGGTGGAGATCGACTCGGATGGCGAGAGCACGAAGAGCCTGCATCGGCGCCGGGTAAAGCGAAAAATCACGGCCAGGCCGAGCGCTACGAAAAGGAGTGTCGTGAAGGTCACGAAGGCTTCGCTCTCTTGACGTCGAAACGTCACGTCGCCTTGCACTTTACCACGAGCGTGCCACGCGCGCCGCGGGCCAGAGCGGAACGATGGGCCGAGAGGAGCCAAGAGACGGCTCGATTGACAGAGGTGACTTCGTGGCTACGCTGGTAGTCGACCGGGCGCAGTCGACGTCGCCGACGGCAGGCGTCGATTCCGATCGGGACCCAAACAACCAGACCCCGGCCCGCGCGTCGGCGCCGGCGGAAGCCCCAAAGGAGATCGTCCATGAAGATCCGACCGCTGCAGGACCGCGTCATCGTGAGGCGGGTGCCGGAGGAGGAGAAGACCAAGGGCGGGATCATCATCCCCGACACGGCCAAGGAGAAGCCGATCGAGGGCAAGGTGATCGCCGCGGGCAACGGCAAGGTGCTCGAGAGCGGCAAGGTCCGCGCGCTCGACGTGAAGGCCGGCGACCGCATCCTCTTCACGAAATACGCCGGCATCGAGGTCAAGCTCGACGGTGAAGAGCACCTCATCATCCGCGAAGAAGACATCCTCGGCGTCGTCGAGGGGAAATGATCCTTTCACCGTAAGGAAAAGCGATATGGCTTCCAAGGAAATCCTGTTCGACCAGAAGGCTCGCGAGGTCATCCTCAAGGGCGTCAACACGCTCGCCGACGTGGTCAAGGTGACGCTCGGACCGAAGGGCCGCAACGTGGTCATCGAGAAGAGCTTCGGCTCCCCCACCATCACCAAGGACGGCGTGACGGTGGCGAAGGAGGTCGAGCTCGACAACAAGTTCGAGAACATGGGCGCGCAGATGGTGAAGGAGGTGGCCAGCAAGACCTCGGACGTCGCCGGCGACGGGACCACCACTGCCACCGTGCTGGCCCAGGCCATCTACCGCGAAGGCTCGAAGCTGGTCGCGGCCGGCCACAACCCCATGGACCTGAAGCGCGGCATCGAGAGGGCCGTCGAGCTCGTCACCGCTGAGCTGAAAAAGCTCTCAAAGCCGATCAAGGACCACAAGGAGATCGCGCAGGTCGGGATCGTCTCAGCCAACGGCGACGAGACCATCGGCAACATCATCGCCGACGCCATGGGCAAGGTCGGCAAGGAGGGCGTGATCACCGTCGAGGAGGCCAAGGGGCTCGAGACCACCCTCGAGGTGGTTGAGGGCATGCAGTTCGACCGGGGCTACCTCTCCCCCTACTTCATCACCGACGCAGAGCGGCTGGAGGCCACCCTCGAGGACTGCCACGTCCTGATCCACGAGAAGAAGATCTCCGGCATGAAGGACCTCCTGCCCCTGCTCGAGCTCGTGGCGAAGGACGGAAAGCCGCTCCTGATCGTGGCCGAGGACGTCGAGAGCGAGGCGCTCGCGACCTTGGTCGTGAACAAGCTCCGGGGCACGCTTCACGTGTGCGCCGTCAAGGCGCCGGGCTTCGGCGACCGCCGCAAGGCCATGCTCGAGGACATCGCCGTCGTCACCGGCGGCAAGCTGATCGCCGAGGAGCTGGGGCTGAAACTGGAGCAGGTCACCCTGAAGGACCTGGGCCGCGCGAAGCGCATCACGGTGGACAAGGACAACACTACCCTGATTGACGGTGCCGGGAAGAAGGCCGCCATCGAGGGCCGGGTGAAGGCCATCCGCGCCCAGATAGAGGACACTACCAGCGACTACGACAAGGAGAAGCTGCAGGAGCGGCTCGCCAAGATCGTGGGCGGGGTGGCGGTCATCAACGTGGGCGCCGCGACGGAGACCGAGATGAAGGAGAAGAAGGCCCGGGTGGAGGACGCGATGCACGCCACCCGCGCGGCGGTCGAGGAGGGCGTCATCCCGGGCGGTGGCGTGGCCTACCTGCGTTGTCTCAAGGTGCTCGAGAACGTCGACGTCAGCGAGGGCGAGCGGTCCGGCCTGGCCCTGGTGAAGCGCGCCCTGGAGGAGCCCCTGCGCCAGATCGTCGAGAACGGCGGCTGGGAGGGCTCGATCATCGTCAACAACGTGAAGGAGTCGAAGGAGCAGAACTACGGCTTCAACGCCCAGAGCGGCGAGTACGAGGACCTGGTGAAGGCGGGCGTCATCGACCCGACGAAGGTCGCGCGGACCGCGCTCCAGAACGCCGCGTCGGTGGCATCGCTGATGCTCACCACCATGGCCATCATTGCCGACAGGCCGAGGGGAAAGGGTGACGGAGCCGGTGCCGGCGGCATGAGTGGGATGGACGGCATGGGCGGGATGGGGATGTAGCTCCGGTTTCAAAAAACCAGATGTCGCCGTAGCCTTCGACGACCTGCACAACGGAGAGGCCAGCGCGCAGCATGTCGTCTCCGCGCTGGTCTGCAGTCTGCGCAAACACTTCGGTCGCGCGCTCGTCAGTGTCATAGGTGGAAACAAGCGGCGACGAGATCGCGTCGTGCTGTTCGCGGAGCACGTTCACGAGCTGCGTGAGGAAGATCGGAGCCCCGCTCGCGATGTCTCTCGGAGCATGCGAGCTCCTAAACTAACCGTTTAGTCGCCGCAACCGCTCGGATGGTTGGCGGCGGCGCGCGAGCTCTGGCTCGGGCCATTCGTGCGCTATCTCGGCGTGATACAATCCAACGTCGCCGACCGCGGCCGCGCTCCGGGCGTCCTCGCGCGACGCGTCGTTTCTCGTTATGTTGAAGAAGGAGCCAGCCCAACGCATCGTCCCGATGGCGCGCTGACTTCCGTCCCGGGAGGTTCGCGTGTTCGCAGCATGAGGCTCGACTCGACATTTGTCGGCAAGTTCCGTGGCGCTCTCGCGCTTCCCGAGAAGCCCTTCCGCGACCAGCTGCTGAGCGTCGAGCGCCTCGACGAGCGGGCCCGCTCCCTCGCCGCCCGGTTCACGGTGGATCCGTCCGGGCGCAAGGCTCGGAGCGTGTTCCCGCGCTTCGACGACAACGTCCGGGTCCTGCGCGAGGCGTACCGCGCGCTCGCCGGCGCCGTGCACCGGCGCGAGTTCGTGACGGCGGCGTCGGAGTGGCTCCTCGACAACTACCACCTCGTCGCCTCGGAGATCCGGGACGTCCGCCAGAACCTCCCGCGCGGCTACTACCGGGAGCTCCCGAAGCTCGCCGCGCGGGAGCAGGCGGGGGACGCCCGCGTCTACGCGCTCGCGGTGGAGCTGATCCGCCACTCGGACAGCCGCCTCGACCGGGCCCAGCTGGTGCGCTGGCTTGACGCCTTCCAGACCGTCGCCCCGCTGACCATCGGCGAGCTCTGGGCCTGGCCCAGCATGCTCAAGATCGCGCTCGTCGAGAACTTCCGCCGCCTCGCGGACGAGACGCTCGCCGCCCACGCGGCCCGACGGGCAGCCGACGCCTACGTGGCGCGCATCGACGCTGCGGGGAAGGGCCTGCCGCCGCCGCTGCCGCGCGCGCTCCCCAGCGCCTTCGTCGTGCAGCTCCTGCAGCGCGTGCGCGAGTACGGGCCGCGCCTCTCCGCGGTGCGCGCGAGCCTCGACGCGCACCTCGCCGTCGATCGGCTGTCGGCGGAGGAGGCCATCCGCGGAGAGCACCAGCGCGAGGCCGCCGCCCAGGTGTCGGTCGCGAACGTCGTCACGAGCCTGCGGCTCTGCTCCACCCTCGACTGGGCGCGTTACGTCGAGGCGGTGAGCCTGGTCGAGCGGGTGCTCCAGCGCGATCCCGCCGGCGTCCACGGGCGGATGGAGTTCCTCTCCCGCGACCGCTATCGCCAGGCGGTCGAAGAGCTCTCCGACCGCGCCGCCGAGGCGCAGGTCCGCGTGGCCCTCCGCGCGGTGGAGAGCGCTCGACAGGCCGCGGAGAGCGACGGGCCGGGCGCCCGCGCCGCGCACGTCGGGCACCACCTCATCGGCAAGGGGCGCCGCGAGCTCGAGGCGGACGTGGCCTGGCACCCCAGGCCCGGGAAGCGCCTGCGCCGGTTCCTCTTCGCGCACGCCACGGCGGCGTACCTCGGGGCGATCTCGCTCGTCACGGCCGCGCTGGTGGGGGGCGGGGCCGCCTATGCCCGCCACGCCGGTGGCGCGCGCTTGGCTCAGCTCGCGGCGGCGCTGCTCCTCCTCCTCCCCGCGAGCGAGGTGGCCATCGCGCTCGTCCAGCGCCTCGCGGCCCACGTCGCCCCGCCGAGGCGGCTGCCCCGCCTCGACCTCTCCGCGGGAGTCCCCGAGGACGCGCGGACCCTGGTGGTGGTGCCCACCTTGCTCACGGGCGTCCCGGGAGTCATCGCGCTCGTCGAGCACCTCGAGGTGCTCGCGCTCGGCAACATGGACCCCTGCATCCACTTCGCGATCCTGGGCGACTTCGGCGACGCCGCGGCCCGTGACCAGCCCGCTGACACGGCCATCCTCGCCGCGGCCCGGAGCGGGATCGAGGAGCTGAACGCACGCCTCGGCGAGGGCCGCGCCGACCGCTTCTTCCTCCTGCACCGCGCGCGGCAGTGGAACCCGACAGAGGGCGTGTGGATGGGCTGGGAGCGGAAGCGCGGGAAGCTCGAGGAGCTGAACCGCCTCCTGCGCGGCGCGACCGACACGAGCTACGACGTGCAGGTCGGCGAGCTCTCCGTCCTCCCGCGCGTGCGCTACTGCATCACGCTGGACTCGGACACGCGCCTGCCGCGCGACGGCGCGAAGAAGCTCATCGGTGTCATCGCGCATCCGCTGAACCGCCCCCGCATCGACCCGCGCTCCGGCCGCGTCACCGAGGGTTACGGGATCCTGCAGCCCCGCGTCAGCGTCACCACCGCGAGCGCCGCCGGCTCGCGCTTCGCCCGCATCTTCGCCGGGGACACCGGCGTCGATCCGTACACCACCGCCGTCTCGGACACCTACCAGGACATCTTCGGCGAGGGCATCTTCACCGGCAAGGGGCTCTACGACGTCGACGCCTTCACTGCGGCGCTCGAAGGGCGCGTCCCGGACAACACCCTCCTCTCGCACGACCTCTTCGAGGGCCTGCACGCCCGCACCGGGCTCGTGACCGACGTCGAGGTCGTCGACGACTACCCGTCGAGCGTCCTTGCCCACGCGCGCCGGCAGCACCGCTGGACGCGCGGCGACTGGCAGATCCTCGGCTGGCTCCTGCCGTTCGTCCCGACGCGCGCCGGCCTCGCGCGAAACCGCCTCCCGCTCATCTCGCGCTGGAAGATCTTCGACAACCTGCGGCGGGCGCTGCTCGCCCCGGCGACGATCGTCCTGTTGTTCATCGCCTGGACGGCGCTGCCGGGGAGCCCGGCGGTCTGGACCGCCGCAGTCGTGGCCTCCCTCGCGTTTCCGCTCTACCCGCTCGCGCTCGAGGCCATCGTCGGCCCGAAGCCACACCAGCCGGGCTGGGCCTTCCTGCGGGGGCTCGCGGAGGACGCGCTCGCCAGCGCGACGCGCATCCTCTTGCACCTCTCCTTCCTCGCGAGCCAGGCCTACGCAATGGCGCACGCGATCCTCGTCACGCTCGTCCGCCTCGCCATCACCCGGCGCCGCCTGCTCGAGTGGGAGACCGCCGCGGCCAGCGCCGCGCGCGGTGCCGGGCCGCTCGGGGGACCCGGCCCGCGGTCGTTCTACGTGGCGATGGCCGCGAGCCCCGCGATCGCGCTCGCCGGCGCGCTCCTCGTCTGCACGCGGCGCCCCGGCGCGCTCTTCGCGGCGGCGCCCCTCCTCCTCGCGTGGGCCGCCGCGCCGCTCGTCGCGCACCGGCTCTCCCAGCCCATCGCCGGCCGCGACGTCGCGCTCGCCCCGGCGGATCGGCAGTACCTCCTGGGCGTCGCCCGGACGACCTGGAAGTTCTTCGTGGCGTTCATGGGGCCGGACGACCACTTCCTGCCCGCCGACAACTTCCAGGAGGCGCCCGACCGGATCGCGCACCGGACCTCACCCACCAACATCGGCATGGGCCTCCTCTCCACGCTCGCGGCCCACGACCTCGGCCTCATCCCGACCGGCGAGCTCACCGAGCGGATCGACGCGACCCTCACCACCATGGAGGGCCTGGAGCGGATCGAGGGCCACCTCTTCAACTGGTACGACACGGTGAGCCTCGCGCCGCTCCCGCCGCGATACGTCTCCACCGTCGACAGCGGCAACCTCGCCGGAGCGCTCATCGCGCTGTCCGAGGGGCTCCGCCTGCTCGCGCGCGAGGGGCCGCCGCAGGAGGGAGGCGCCGCCGGACCGTCCGTGCGGCTCCAGAGCCTGGCGCGCCGCGCCGCCGCCTTCGCCGACGCGATGAGCTTCCGCTTCCTCTACGACCCGCAGCGCGACCTCCTCGCGATCGGCTATCGCGCCGCGGACGCGGAGGGGCCCGGCAGGCTCGACCCGTCCCACTACGACCTCCTCGCCTCGGAGGCGCGCCTCGCGAGCTTCGTCGCGATCGCGAAGGGCGACGTCCCCGAGAAGCACTGGTTCCGCCTCGGGCGCGCCGTCACGGCGGTGCGCGGGAGCCCGACGCTCCTGTCGTGGAGCGCGACGCTCTTCGAGTACCTCATGCCGCTGCTCGTGATGCGCAGCTACCCCGACACGCTGCTCGACGAGACCTGCCGGATGGCGGTGCGGAGGCAGCGGGACTACGGGGCCGAGCGCGGCGTGCCGTGGGGCATCTCGGAGTCCGCCTACGACCTCGTCGATCACCTCGGCAACTACCAGTACAAGGCCTTCGGAGTGCCCGGGCTCGGCATGAAGCGAGGTCTCGCCGACGAGCTGGTGGTGGCGCCGTACGCGAGCGCGCTCGCGGCGCTCGTGGAGCCCGCGGCGGCGGCGGCGAACCTCCGCCTCCTCGAGCGGGAGGGCCTCCTCGGCGCGTATGGCTACTTCGACGCCATCGACTACACGCCCCGCCGTCCGGAGGAGGCCGAGGCAGACGCGCCGGGACCCGCCCGCGCCCGGGGCACGGTCGTGCGGAACTACCTCGCCCACCACCAGGGCATGACGATCACCGCGCTCGCCGGCGCGCTCACCGGCAACCGGATGGTGGAGCGCTTCCACGCGGACACGCGCGTGCGAGCGACGGAGCTGCTCCTCCAGGAGCGCGTGCCGCGCCACGCAGGCGTCATCCGGCCGCGCCCGGACGAGGAGGCGCGCATCGCGGCGCCGGTGCCGCCGGCGGCGGTCCGCCGCTTTCGCACGCCGCACACGACGTTCCCGCACGCGCAGTTCCTGTCGAACGGCAACTACACCGCGGTCGTCACGAACGCCGGGGGCGGCACGAGCTTCTGCCGCGGGCGCGCCGTCACGCGCTGGCGCCAGGACGCGACCCGCGACCCGGGGGGCCAGTACCTCTACCTCCGCGACGTCCGCAGCGGCCGCGTCTGGTCGGCGACGCATCACCCCATCGACCGGGACGCGAAGGACGACGTCGCCCTGTTCACGCTGGAGAAGGCGACGTTCCAGCGGAGGGACGACGACATCGGGACACGTCTCGACGTCGCGGTCTCGCCCGAGGACGACGTCGAGGTGCGTCGGCTCGAGGTGACGAACCACGGGGAGCGCGCCCGCGAGCTCGAGATCACGAGCTACGCCGAGATCGTCCTCGCGCCCAACGCCGACGACCTCGCCCACCCCGCCTTCGGCAAGCTGTTCGTCCAGTCCGAGTACGTCGCGGAGAGCAACGCCCTGCTCTGCCGCCGGCGGCCGCGCGGCCCGGAGGACGCCGAGGTCTTCGCCGTGCACGTCATCGGGCAGGAAGGCCGGACGCAGGGTCCGGTGGAGTGGGAGACGGACCGCGGCCGGTTCCTCGGGCGGGGCCGCGGCCTGGACGATCCGCAGGCGCTCGATGGGCGCGCCCTCTCCGGCACGACTGGAGTGCTGCTCGACCCCATCGTCAGCCTGCGGCAGCGGGTGCGCCTCGCGCCCGGCGGCGTGGTGCGGCTCTCGTTCGCCACCGGGATGGCGTCCTCCCGCGAAACGGCGCTCGCGCTCGCGCAGCGCTACCACGACCCGACCGCCACCGCGCGGACGTTCGCGCTGGCGTTCGCGCACGCGCGGAGCCGGCTGCACCACCTCGGCATCTCGAGCGAGGAGGCCCTCCTGTTCGAGCGCCTCGCCTCGCGCGTGCTGTACGCCGACGCCGCGCTGCGTCCCGGGCCGGAGATCCTCGCCCAGAGCACGCTCGGCCAGGAGGGGCTCTGGGGACACGGCGTCTCCGGCGATCTGCCGATCCTGCTGGTGCGCGTGGTGGACGCGGACCTCGCGCTCGTCCGGCAGATCCTGCAGGCGCAGGAGTACTGGCGGCTCAAGGGGCTCCGCGCCGACGTGGTGATCCTGAACGAGCACCCGGCGAGATACCTCGACGAGGTGCACGGCCAGCTGGCCGCCCTGCTCGATGACGGACCCTGGCGGACCTGGAAGCACAAGCCGGGCGGCGCCTACCTCCTGCGAGGGGACCGCATGAGTGGGGCGGAGCGCCTCCTCCTCGCCGGCGTGGCGCGCGCTGTCCTGTCGAGCGGGGAGGGGTCTCTCGCCCACCAGCTCGATCGCCCCGCGCCCGCCGCCAGCGAGCCCGCGCCGATCGAGCTCGCGTTCACCGCGCCGGTAGGCCCCGCGCCCGCGGCGCTCGCCGAGCCCGAGGTGCCGCCGCTCACGCTCGCGAACGGGGTGGGTGGCTTCGCCGACAGCGGGCGGGAGTACGTCATCGTGCTCGAGGGGAAGGCGGAGACGCCGCTGCCCTGGGCGAACGTCCTCGCGAACCCGCTCTTCGGGTCGATCGTCACGGCCTCCGGGTCGTCGTTCACCTGGTCCGAGAACAGCCGCGAGAACCGCCTCACACCGTTCGCGAACGATCCCGTCACCGACCCCACCGCCGAGGCCATCCTCGTCCGCGACGACGACAGCGGCGAGGCGTGGTCGCCCACCCCCGGGCCGCTGCCCCGCGACGCCGCGAGTGGCCGCTTCGTCGTCCGCCACGGCGCGGGCGTCACGCGCTTCGCGCGCGCGACCCACGGCGTCCGCCACGCGCTCGACGTGTTCGTGGACGCGGCCGACCCGGTGAAGCTCTCGCTCCTCTCGCTCACGAACGAGAGCGGGATCCGGCGGCGCCTCTCCGTCTTCGCGTACAGCGAGTGGGTCCTCGGACCGCCGCAGGCCGGCCAGAACCTGCACGTCGTGACCTCGCAGGACGCGCCGACCGGAGCGATCCTCGCCACGAACGCCTGGAACCACGAGTTCGCGGGCCGCGTCGCCTTCGCCCACGCGAGCGACGGGCTCCGTTCGGCGACCGGCGACCGCACCGCCTTCCTCGGCCGGAACGGCTCGCTCGCGCGGCCCGCGGCGCTCGGACTGGAGGCGCTCTCAGGGCGCTTCGGGGCGGGGCTCGATCCTTGCGCGGCACTCCAGGTCGCCGTCGTCCTCGAGCCCGGCGAGACGCGGCGCGTGGTCTTCCTCGTCGGCGAGGGGAGGGACGTGGCTCACGCCCGGGAGCTCATCGGCCGGCACGGGCGCCCCGAGGCGGCGGACGCCGCGCTCCTCGCCGTGCAGCGCGGATGGGAGGACATCCTCGGCTCCGTGCAGGTCCGGACCCCCGACGACTCGTTCGACGTCCTCGTGAACCGCTGGCTCCTCTACCAGGACGCGAGCTGCCGGATGTGGGCCCGCACCGGCTACCACCAGCCCGGCGGCGCCTTCGGGTTCCGCGACCAGCTCCAGGACGCCATGGCGCTCGCGCTGGCGCGGCCGGCGCTCGTGCGCGAGCACCTGCTGCGCGCCGCGGCGCGCCAGTTCTGCGAGGGGGACGTCCAGCACTGGTGGCACCCGCCGCGCGGCCGCGGGACGCGCACCCGCTGCTCCGACGACCTCGTCTGGCTGCCGTTCGCGGTCGCGCACTACGTCCGGACCACGGGGGACACCGGCGTGCTCGACGAGCGCGTCCCGTTCCTCGAGGCGCCGCCGGTCCCGCCGGAGGCCCAGGACGTCTACGCGGAGCCCCGCGTCTCGACCGAGGAGGGCTCGCTCTTCGATCACTGCGTGCGCGCCCTCGAGCGCGCGCTCACCGCCGGCGTCCACGGCCTGCCGCTCATCGGGAGCGGCGACTGGAACGACGGGATGAACCTCGTCGGGAGGGCGGGACGCGGTGAGAGCACGTGGCTCGGGTTCTTCCTGCACGCGGTCCTCTCCGACTTCGCACCGCTCTGCACGGCGCGCGGAGAGGCCGTCCGGGCCGGTCGTTACCGCGACGAGGCGGCGCGGCTCGCGTCCGCGCTCGAGCGGACCTGGGACGGAGAGTGGTACCGGCGCGGCTACTACGACGACGGCACGCCGCTCGGCTCGGCTCAGAGCGACGAGTGCACGATCGACTCGATCTCCCAGTCCTGGGCGGTGCTCTCGGGCGTGGCGCCGCCGCGCTTCGCCGAGCGCGCGATGGACTCGGTCCGGACGCACCTCGTGCGGCGAGGAGCCCAGGTGGTGCTCCTGCTCACGCCGCCGTTCGACCGGTCGGCCCAGGAGCCGGGCTACATCAAGGGCTATCCGCCCGGTGTGCGGGAGAACGGTGGCCAGTACACGCACGCCGCGGCGTGGGTGGTGATGGCGCTCGCCAGGCTCGGGAGCGGTGACGAGGCGGCGGAGCTGTTCCACATGCTGAACCCAGTGAACCACACACGCACCGGCCCCGGCGTCGCGCACTACAGGGGCGAGCCGTACGTCCTCGCTGGCGACGTCTGCGCGCACCCCGAGCACGCAGGGCGCGCCGGCTGGACCTGGTACACGGGCTCCGCCGGCTGGATGTACCGCGCCGGCCTCGAGAACATCCTCGGGCTGCGGCGCCACGGGGAGAGCTTCGAGCTCGACCCGTGCGTGCCCAGCTCCTGGCCCGGATACGCGATCACCTGGCGCTTCGGCCGGACGCTCTACGAGATCTCCGTCGAGAACCCCGAGCGCCGCTGCGGCGGGGTCGGGATGGCAGAGCTGGACGGCGTCGCAGTCGATCCGCGAGGCATCCCGCTCCTCGACGACGGCGGAACGCATGCGGTACTGGTCGTGCTGGGCGCAGCCGGCCAGCGCGTCGCCGCGGCGGCCCCCGGTCGTTGAGGCCGCGACCGGCCGGGCCGGGCCGGACGCCCAGGTCGCCAGGGGCGAGGCACTGTGCCTGCCGAAAACCTCATCCATGCGAAAGGCCTTGAGCCGCAGCGTGTTGCGAGGGTAGCGTCCGGCGGGTGTTGAGCTTGATTCGGACCGTCTTTGGGACTGCCAGGTCATACTTTCGGACGAAGCGCGAGCTCGCGTTGGAAAATCTCGCGCTTCGCCACCAGATCGGGGTGCTCGCCCGTGCCCTGGGCGATCGACGTCCTCGCTTCGGTCGCTGGGACCGCGCTCTGTGGGTGGTCCTGTCCCGTCGGTGGGATGCGTGGCGGTACGCCCTTGCGATCGTTAAGCCGGGCACGGTAATCCGGTGGCATCGCGAGGGGTTCAAGCGTTTCTGGAACCGCCGGAGTAGGGCAGGGCGCCGCGGGGGCGGCCTGGCCTGGGTCGCGAACTCGTCGACCTGATCCGGAAGATGGCGGGGTCGAACGTGACGTGGGGCGCTCCGCGCCTCCGCAATGAGCTCGCCAAGCTCGGCATCGACGTCGCGGAGTCGACCGTCGCCAGGTACATGGACCGGCGACGGAAGCCGTCGTCGCCATCCTGGCGCGCGTTCTTGGACAACCACGTGAAGGACCTGGTGGCGATCGACTTCTTCACGGTGCCAACAGCCACCTTCGGGGTGCTCTTCGGACTTCTGGTGCTGGCCCACGACCGCCGGCGGGTGCTGCACTTCAACGTGACCGCGAACCCGAGCGCGGAGTGGACGGCGCGGCAGATGGTGCAGGCCTTCCCCGAGGAGACGGCCCCGCGATTTTTCGTGCGGGATCGAGACCAGATCTACGGCGACCGGTTCCGGCGCATGCTGGAGGTCCTCGGCGTGGAGGACGTGGTCACGGCGGCAAGGTCTCCGTGGCAGAACGCGTACGCGGAGAGGCTCATCGGTTCGCTTCGGCGGGAGTGCCTGGACCACATCGTCGTCCTGGGCGAGATCCATCTCCTCCGGTGGGCGATGCGCCGGAGCCCAGGCCGGCGCAAGGCCCCGCACTCGGCAGGGTCGTTGAGCTGCCCGAGGTTGGCGGGCTGCATCATCGATACGAGCGCGCCGCGGCGTGATGCCGTGGTGGAGGTGGACGGCGCAGGGCGACGGCCCCTGGTCGTGTACTCGCACGCCTGGGGTGCCGGACTGCGAGTGCATGTCGACTCCGCCATCCCACCGACGACAACTTCACCTCTCCACCGCTGCGACGAACCGCGCGGACGGGGTTTTCGGTAGCCACAGTAGGGTCCGAGGGGTGTGGACTTTGATTCGCATCATCTTCAGGGCCGCCAGGTCATCGTTTCGGACGAAGCGTGAGCTCGCGCTGGAGAACCTCGCCCTCCGCCACCAGATCGGAGTGCTGACTCGTGCTCTCGGCGGTCGGCGCCCTCGGTTCAGGAGCTGGGATCGCGCTCTCTGGGTGGTCCTGGCCCGTCGCTGGGAGGCGTGGCGGTACGCCCTGGCGATCGTCCGGCCGGCCACAGTGGTCCGGTAGCATCGCGAGGGGTTTAAGCGCTTCTGGACTCGCAGGAGTCGGGCCGGCCGCGTGGGTCGGCCTGCGCTGGGCCGCGAGCTCGTCGGACTGATCCGCAAGATGTCGAGGTCGAACGTGACGTGGGGCGCTCCGCGCATCCGCAATGAACTCGCCAAGCTTGGCATCGAGGTCGCGGTATCGACCGTAGCCAGGTACATGGTGAGGGAGCGGAAGCCGACGTCGCCATCCTGGCGCGCGTTCTTGGACAACCACGTCAAGGATCTGGTGGCGATCGACTTCTTCACGGTTCCGACGGCCACATTCGGAGTGCTGTTCGGATTCCTGGCGCTGGCCCACGACCGCCGGCGCGTGCTGCACTTCAACGTGAACCCGAGCGCGGAGTGGACGGCGCGGCAGGTCCTGCAGGCCTTCCCCGAGGAGACGGCGCCGCGGTATCTCGTGCGGGACCGAGACGGGATCTACTGCGGCCCGTTCCGGCGCATGCTGGAGATCCTCGGCGTGGAGGAGGTGGTCACGGCGGCGAGATCACCGTGGCAGAACGCGTACGCGGAGCGGCTCATCGGTTCGCTTCGGCGGGAGTGCCTGGACCACATCAT